>WNFP01001828.1_pt1 | contig 26180 bp, 26 predicted proteins | sample 5400201 | NCBI WGS metagenome assembly WNFP01 (sample SAMN13153355, study PRJNA577476) | soil metagenome | isolation source: 115 cm saprolite under Madrone tree | place: USA:California | collected 2016-06-14 | reverse complement strand
CGCCGGGGTAATACTGCGGCGCTTCGCGCCGCTCATACATTCCGTAGTCGCGCACGACGCGGACGCGTCGAAGCCGCGCGCCGTTCTGCAATGAGACGGTCGCCTCGAACCCTTCGGCCGCGGCCCGGTCACGCCAGGACATGAGCAGGATGACGTCGCCCGGAGCCAGAACGGCATCGAAGACGTCCCACGCGACGAGGCTTTTGGCAGCTGGATCGAGGCCCAGCCAGCCGGCAACCTCTTGCGGCGTGGTCTTTCCGACCCAATCCGGCGGACGCTGGGCATCGATCAGCGTGACCGTCGTGGCGTCGCCCGTTTCCGTCTCGTCAAGCCTCTGCTCGCGCAGCTCGTAGCCCTTCGGCAACCGGGTATCGCGCGTCAACTGGCCGACCCGCAGATGATAGTCGCGGAGGACCTCGCGGCGGCCTTTCTCCTGGACCTCGTGGTGCCTCGCCCGCGTGCGCCAGCGGACCAGCGCCTTCTCGTCCCGCCAGGTCGAGAGCGAGAGAATCCAGCCCTCGCGGGTGAGGCTGCGATAGCGGATGTTGTCGACGAAGCCGTCAATCCCTTCCAGCTCCGGCTTGAGCATCTTGGCGTAGCCGAGATAGGCGTCCCACTGATCGCCCTTGGGACGGACTTCGAAGAGCACCGAAAACATGGCTTCTCCTTCCGGCTACGCAGTAGCGACGCAGTCGATCTCGATGTTGAAGGGCCCCGGCCAGGCCGGAACGCAGATGAAGGTCTCTCGTTTCATCGACATCCTCCGATCGCTGCCTAATCTGCGTCGCGACGGAATGCTTCGACATGCATCGAAGCATCCTTCTGCTGACTGCGTTACGGTTCCGCCATGACCGACGTGCTCCCCTCCGCGCGCTACGAGCTGGCCAGCCTCGGCGAGCAAGTTGCTGATCCCTCGAGGGCCGCGATGCTGCTCTCGCTGATGGACGGCGGCGCCCGTCCCGCCAGCGAGCTGGCCGGCATCGCCGGGGTGACGCCTCAGACGGCGAGCTCGCACCTGCGCCGGCTCGTGCAGGGCGGTCTGCTCGTCCTGGAGCGGCTCGGCCGCCATCATTACTTCCGACTTTCGGGGGAGGAAGTGGCCGACGCGCTGGAAGCGATGGCGCTGTTGCGTCCGCCGGCGCGCAAGGTCCGTGCACCCACTCCCGAGCGCGTCGCACTGACCGAGGCACGCACCTGCTACCTGCATCTGGCCGGCCGCTTCGGCGTGGCCTGGCTCGACACCTTGGAGAGACGCGGGCTCATCCATCTGTCCGACGGCGCGCTGGCGATGACCAGCAAGGGCACGGCGCAGTTCGCCGCCTTGCGACTCACCCCTGCGCGCTGGCCCGCCGGCAAGCCGTGCCTGGATTGGACCGAGCGCCGGGCTCACCTGGGGGGACCGCTGGGGTCGCTGCTCACCGGGCATCTCTTCGAGCGCGGCTGGCTGGCCCGCCGGAGCGACACCCGCGCCGTCCGCATCACCAGCAGCGGCGCGCGCGGCCTTGCACAGCACTTCTCGCTTCGCTGGCCCTGACTCTTGTCCGTGAGGAAACCGATGAACCCCATCCGAGCGCTGGAAGTCGTCCGCTTCGACCACCCCGTGGAAGTCCATACGTTCCCCAAGGGCAAGCTCGAGATCGTCCGCGTCGGCGGAATGCTGCTGGGGCGAGCCACCTACGAGCCTGGGTGGAGATGGTCCGAGCATGTGGGCGCGAAGACCGGCGCACGCCTCTGCGAGGTCGAGCATGTCTGTTTCGTGGTCTCCGGGAAATCCGGGCTCCGGATGCGGGACGGCAGCGAGAAGGTCCTCTCAGCGGGAGACGTGTTCGCCGTTCCGGCGGGTCACGACTCCTGGGTCATCGGCAGCGAGCCGTACGTCTCGCTCCATCTCATGGGCGCATCCGACTACGGTGCTCAGCACCGCGGGACATGAGCAGCGGCTACATCCGTGCGTTCAGGTCGAGGATCGCGGGCGCCGCCAGGCCTCCGTACTGCCCGTCGATGGCCCGGAGCTGCGCTCGAGCCTCGTCCCGGTCTCCGCGGACGATCGCTGCCTCCGCCTCGGTCAGCTTCGCGGCCAATTCGCGCTGCACCCGCGCATTGCATCGAGCGAGCTCACCGGGATCCACCGCGGACTTCTGCTCCAGCGCATCGAGCGCCTGGTCGAAGGACGCCCGATCGAGCGGCTCGTGACCCAGCTTGCGCGGGTACTTCACCTCCACGTTGAAGACGCACCAGTCCCTCATCCAGGCCCGGCTGACCTTGTCGTCGTGCAGGTTGACGTCGTCGGCCTCGCCGGTCACGTAGACGAGCCTCGTTTCCTGGAACCTGCGGAACAGCTCCGCCGGCGGCTTGTAGATGCCGGCTTCTCCCCCGATGGGGTCGCTCCCGGCATTCAACAAGACGCCGCGGAACACGTCGGGGTAGGCCAGCGCCGTGATCTCCGCCGCGCGGGAGCCGCTGGAGAGGCCCCCCACATAGACCCGCTTCGGGTCGATGGGATAGCGGGCGCGGACGTTCTCCCAGGCGAGCAGCGCCAGTGGCAGGCGGCGATCGAGGACCTTCTCCTCGTTGCCGGAGCTCGTCGCGCTGACGAAGATCAGCCCGTGCCGGTCCAGCGGCGTCCGCCACATCTGCGGCCGGGTCGCCTCGGACCAGGGAGCGATGAACACCAGGAGGCCGTACCCATCCTTCGCCGGCGCCCCGGCCGGGACGTAGACGACGAAACTCTCCCTCGCCAGATCGATCTGGTGCTCGCTGAATACCTCCCCTCTGCTCGCGAGCGCCTGCTGCCCGATCCGGAACGTCAGCGGCGTCAGCGTGCGGCGCGCGATCTCTTCGGTGCGAGAGAGCGGCGTGTACCGGTCGAAGACCATTTCCCGCCCGCCGCCGGTGTTCTGTGGGGAGGGCGCCCGCTGCGCGCACGCGCAGAGCAGGAGCAGCAACCTCCATGCGCGTGGGTCGAGCCGCTGCATCTCAGACCGCGAACCCGAACACCAGGTTCAACACGAATGCGAGGATCGCGGTGTTGTAGACGAACGACAGCACCGCGTGCAGGAGCACGGTGTGGCGGATCTGCGGGCTCGACACCGTGACGTCGGAGACCTGGAAGCACATCCCGACCGTGAACGCGAGGTAAGCGAAATCCAGGTACCGGGGCGCGGAGCGGCCGGGAAAGTCGACGCCGCCGATGCCTTCGGCGTCCTCCCGGTAGTACAGGTGCGCGTACCGCAGCGTGAATGCGGTGTGCGTGAGGGCCCAGCAAAGGGCGACGTTCACCAGGCTGAAGGTGACCAGGACGTTTCCTTCGGCGCCCGCGGTCAGCTTCGCCCGGTGCACCAGCGCGGCGGTCGCCATCAAGCTCAACCCCGAGGTGAGCAGCACGAGGACGTTCACGGTCGTGCGCCCGGGGTCTTCGCCCGCGGCCCGCTGGCGGGTCAGCGCCGCGGTGCAGCGGATGATGGTCCACCAGGCCAGCGACAGCAGGCAGATTCCGCCGGCTACCCACGCCCCGATCGCCACCATCCTCCAAGAGAACCGGGGAGCGGTCACGGCCACGACGGCAGCGGCAACCGCCACCGAGATGCCCAACCTGGCGAGCGCTCGAGGGGGACCGGGCGCACGAGAGGGGCGGGAGCGCACGCCCCAAGATAGCGCGCCCGGGACCCGCAGCCGATTTTTCGCTGCTCGCCCGGCGCCACGCCGAGCGCCCATTCAATCATCGGTTAAGGATCGCGGGGTCCAAGGAGGCCTCATGGCCGCACGTCTCGCATCGCTCCTGCTCTTGCTCGCTCCCACAGCCGCTGCTCCCCAGCAGCAGGAAGACCGGGGGAAGATCCTGCTCACCATCTTCCTCCGACACGACCAGTCCAAGACGCTTCCGGAGATCCGCGCCCAGCTGGAGCGGACGGGCTTCATGGAAGCGTTCCCGCCCGCCGGGATCGAAGTCGTCTCCTGGTACGTGATGATGGGGATCGGCCAGGTGGTGACGGTGCGGCTCCCCGCCGAGCGGTTGCGCGAGCTGAACCGCATCATCGAGGAGAAGGCCTGGGGCGCGTACCGCACCGACTTCTACCCGACCTACGACTACAAGGCCGTCGCCGAGCAGGAGCACAAGAAGCCGGCGAAGTAAAAGCGGCTCCTGTCACTGAGGCAGCTTGAGCCGCACACCGAAGGTGTAGTCGACCTCGATCGGCTGCCCGCGGAGCAAGGCCGGCGTGTACCGGCGCTTCTCGAGAGCCTCGATCGCCGCGCGGTCCATGAAGGGCAAGCTCTTCAGTACACGGCAGTTGCGCACCGTGCCTTGCGTCGTCACGACGCACTTCACGACCATGGTTCCCTGGATCTCGCGCTCCAGGGCCTCTCGCGTGTACTCCGGCTCGGGCCCGGAGATCTTCCGCGGCGGCGTCATTGCATCAGTGAACTCCCGGGGGCCGGTGTCGGGGGGGATGTTGGGACCGGGCAGCCCACCTGGACCGTCGCTCCCATCACCGGGAATGCCTACGATCACTTCGCCAGTTCCGATCTCGGATTCCTCGTCGGCGGCGTTCGCGTTGGCGTCGTCGACCGGCGTTTCGATGGATGGTGCCGACGGGGCCGCGGGCTGCGGGATCTCCCTCGGCTCGATCTCCGGCCGGGGAGACGGGTTGGCATGCTCGCGTCCTGGCCGCGGCATCGGGGGCTTGTTTCCGGAGGGCTCCGGCACGGGACGGCCGGGCCGGTACGGTGGCAGGGGAACGTCGACGATCTCCACCCGGCCCTTCTGCACGTTGAGCCAGGCCAGCATCAGCGCCGCGCCCAGGACGGCGCAATGCATGGCCACCGAGACCGCGATCGAGCTGCCGCTTCGCCTGGAAGCCTTCGGATTCGCGATTGCGTCGAACATGTCGTCCCCCCTCGCGAGAACGAGACGCAATGCATCGGTTATCACAGCGCCGCGAATGCGCACAGGGGCCTTGGCGCCGCCGAGAAGGGGGCAAATCCGTTTATTCCCGCGGGAATTCCGCGCGCGGATTGGCCGTCCGGATGGGCGAGGCGCACGGGAGCGCCGGAGGAAATCTCGATGATCTCGGGCGTGATCACCACCAAGCACGTGTTCAAGCACGCGCCGACCATCGTCCGGGAGTTCGGGCTCGCGGCCTACCTGCGCTGCTGCCTGGTCATCCTCCGGCGCCGGAACACGACGTTCCTGGACTGCATCGTCCGTCCCAAGGCGTTCGGGTAGACATCGCGGCGAGTTCTACCTGATGGGTCGGGTCCCGAGGCCGACGCGGGATTGATCTTCGGTTGGGCGGCTCACGGACGCGAGGCTCATCACGCCGTACGCGACCAGGATGAACGCGGCAAACTGCGCCGGAGTCAGCCCCAGGTACCGGGCGTCCGAATAGGGGAGATCCGTCGAGCGCAAGAAGTCGAGGAAGAAGCGCGCCGTGCCGTATCCCACCGCGAGCACCGGCAGCAGCTTTCCCCGCAAGGCGTGGCGGCGCTCGAGCGCGTACAGCAAGCCGGTCAGGGCGAAGAGGACCAAGGCGTCATACAGACCGAGGTCGTGCCGCGCGCCGTCAGGAAACGCCACGGCCAGCGCGAAAGAGGTGAGGCGCCCAGGATGGTCGTGCACGGAGAAACACCCCAGCCGCGCCACCGCCCACCCCGGCGCGACCGCCAGCGCGAAGACGTCCGAATAGCGCGAGAACGGAATGCGCCGCGCGCGAAAGAAGATCGCGGCCGCGAGGATCCCTCCCAGCACACCGCCCGTAGAGGACAGGCCGTCCCAGACCCGGAGAAGCTGCAGGACGCCGCCCTGCCGCAGCTCCTCCGGGTGGTAGAAGAGCAGGTGCACCAGGTGCCCGCCCACCACGCCGGCGAGCACCGCCCAGACAGGAAAATCCTTGAGCGGCGCCTCGTCCACCCCTCGACGGCGTGCGCCGCGCAGGAGCAGCGCCGACGCGAGCCAGATGCCCGCCGCCGCGAGAATCCCGAAGGGCTGGACGTCGATCGGACCGATCCGCAGCGGGGAGATGACGAAATAGGGAATCACCGGCTGGTTTGACTCGTGGCGGTGCGTCGGGATTCAGAATTCGCCAGGGCGGTCCCTCGCTTGACTCCGCGAATCGGGCGGCCGTAGACCGGCGCTGCCATGGACCACACCCACGTTGTTTCGAGGCGGACCCTCGCGCGATGGACCGGCACCGGCATGGCGGCCGCTGCGCTTCGGCCTCTCCTCGCCGCCACGCCCGCGCGGCCCGCGGACGGCATCGTCCGGCTGAGCGCCAACGAGAATCCCTACGGCCCCTCTCCGGCCGCGCTGCAGGCGATGCGGGAGGCCCTGGCGATGGTGTGGCGCTATCCCGACGAGACCGTCCAGGACCTCGCCGCGGATCTCGGGGCGCTGCACGGCGCGCCGAAGGACTGGTTCGTCGTCGGAGATGGGTCGAGCGAGATCTTGAAGCTGGCCGCGAGCGCTTTCACCGACGCCCATCGCAAGCTGGTGATGGCCGAGCCGAGCTTCGAGGCGATCGGCAAGCACGCCCAGGTCGTTGGGGCCGAGGTGGTGAGCGTTCCCCTCGACCGCGCCTATGGACATGACCTCGAGCGCATGTCGGTTCCGGGCGCTGGGCTCGTGTACCTCTGCAACCCGAACAACCCCACCGGCAGCATCACGCCCAAGGCCAAGGTGCGCGCCTTCCTCGACTCGCTCCCGCCATCCACGGCGGTGCTGGTCGACGAGGCGTATCACCACTACGCGGACAGCCCGGACTACGAGAGCGTCATTCCCTTGGTGAAGACGCACCCGAACCTGATCGTGGCTCGCACGTTCTCCAAGATCTACGGCATGGCCGGCTTGCGGCTCGGGTACGCGGTGGCGCAGCCCGAGACCGTCCAGAAGCTGGTGGCGCACGCCGCCTGGGACTCGGTCAACGCGCTGGCGATCGCGGCGGGAAGGGCGAGCCTCAAGGACAAGGCGTACGCGGCCGAGGGGCAGCGCCGCAACCGCGCCACGCGGTCACGGCTCGCCGCCGATCTCGGCCGTCTCGGGTACGAGGTGATTCCCTCGCAGACGAACTTCGTGATGATCCAGACGGGCAAGGACGTCCGGCCGATCATCGCGTCCCTTCACGACCGCAACGTCCAGGTGGGGCGTCTGTTTCCGGCGCTGCCGCAGCACCTCCGGGTGACCATCGGAACCCCAGCGCAGATGAAGCGGTTCCTCGACGCGTTCGCCGCCGCGATGGCTTGAAACGGGAGCGCGAGAAGGGGGCGATGGTTCACCCTGCTTCGCTCCAAGAGCGGCGGTGGTTACGATCCCCTCTTGGAGACGCCGAGCGGTGGTCAAGCGAGCAGCGCGACGCCCGGGACACGAGCAGGGAAAGGGATGGTGTTGAGGCAGCTCGAGTATCGCGATCCGGAGTTGGCCGACAACATCGAGCTCCTGACGGAGTTGCTGCGCACCGTCGCCAAGCGCTGGCGTTTCCGCGTCCAGGCCGGCCGGCTCGGACAGCATCCGCTCGAGGAAGCGCTCCGACTCATCAACTCCATCGAGGCAGCCATCCAGGCGCTCGGCGGCGCGTCCAGCGATACGGCCGCGCAGGGCGTGCCCGGGCTGGGCAGCAGCGAAGACCGCTTCCGCCAACTCGTCGACAGCGTCACCGACTACGCCATCTTCATGCTCAGCCCGACCGGGACCGTCGCGTCCTGGAACGCGGGAGCCGAGCGCATCAAGGGGTACCGCGCCGAGGAGATCATCGGGCAGCACTTCTCCATCTTCTACCCCGAGCAGGACGTGAAGGCCGGCAAGCCCGAGGGGGAATTGGTGACTGCCGCGCGCGACGGCCGCTACGTCGAGGAGGGATGGCGGGTGCGCAAGAACGGCGAGCCCTTCTGGGCGCACGTCACCATCACCGCCTTGCGGGGCCCCGATGGCCGCCTCACCGGCTTTGCCAAGGTCACGCGCGACGTCACCGAATTGAGGGAAGCGAACGAGGCGCTCCGCCAGAGCGAAGAGCGCATGCGGCTGATGGTCGAGGCGGTGCGCGACTACGCCATCTTCCGGCTGGACCCCGACGGGCGCGTGGCCAGCTGGAACGTCGGCGCCGAGCGCCTGAAGGGATACCGCGCCGACGAGATCATCGGTCAGCACTTCTCCGTGTTCTATCCGGAAGAGGAGCGGCGCCGGGGGCACCCGCAGGAGGAGTTGCGGCGCGCCAAGGAAGAGGGCCGTTACGAGGAAGAAGGATGGCGCGTGCGAAAGGATGGCTCGCGATTCTGGGCAAACGTCGTCATCACCGCCGTGTTCGATCAGGAGCGCCGCCACCTCGGTTTCACCAAGGTCACGCGCGACTTCACCGAGGCCAGGCGGTTGCGCGAGGCGCAGCTGGCCATCCAGCTCCGCGATGAATTCCTCGCCATCGCCGGACACGAGCTGAGGACGCCGCTGTCCGCGCTGCTCCTCCAGGTCCAAGGCCTGGCGCGCAGCACGCGCGTCGAAGACGTGAAGGTGAAGGAGCGGCTGGAGAAGGCGGCGGCTTCGGGAATGCGCCTGGAACGACTGATCGGTCAGATGCTCGACGTCTCGCGGATGACCGCCGGGCGCCTCAGGCTCGACCCCGAGCCCACGCGGCTGGACGCGCTGATCCGGGAGGTGGTCGATCGATTCGCGGAGCTCGCGGCTGATTCGAATTCTCCGGTGACGCTGCGCCTGGATCCCGTCTCCGGCGTCTGGGATCGCTCCAGGATGGAGCAGGTCATCATCAACCTGCTCTCCAACGCGCTGAAGTATGGAAGAGGCAAGCCCATCGAGATCGAGGCCCGTTCCGACGGCTCGGACGCGATGGTTCGCGTCACCGACCACGGCATCGGGATCGCGGCTGAGGACCAGAAGAAGATCTTCGAGCGATTCGAGCGCGCCCGCGACACCCGCGAGTACGGAGGCTTTGGATTGGGTTTGTGGATCGCTCGCAGCATCGTGGAGTCCAGCGGGGGACGGATCGCGGTGGAGAGCGAGCCGGGGAAGGGGGCGACGTTCACCGTGCACCTACCGCTTCACCCGGAGGAGAAAGATGGCGCGCAATCCGAGTAAGGGCGCGATCCTCGTCGTGGACGACGACGCGGACGTCCGCAGCGCCCTTCGCGACACCTTGGAGGACGAAGGCTACGACGTGGCCGAGGCGGCCGGCGGCGTGGCCGCCCTCGCGTACCTGCGCAGCCATCCCGCGCCCGCGCTCATCTTCCTCGACTGGAACATGGCCCCCATGAACGCGCCGCAATTCATGGAAGAGTTCTCGAAGGAGCCCGGACTCTCCCAGGTGCCCGTCGTGCTGATCACCGCGGACATGCACGCCAACCAGAAGGTGAAGACCGGCGGCTACCAGGACTTTCTCACCAAGCCGCTGGATCTCGACCAGCTCTTCTCCGTGATCAGCCGCCTCGCTCCAGGGTGAGCGGGCGAGGCGGCCGATCCTTCCTGGCTACTGATCGCAGTCGTCGGGCGCGACCGTCGTGGGCGCGGCCCTCACCAGCGCGGTGGTGGTCGCCGGGAACGCCTGCACGTCGGAGAAGCCGAGCTTCTGCTTCACCGCGTGATTCGGGACCATCGTCACGCCCTTGGCGTCCAGCCGGTACTTGTCGAAGTACTGGTGCTGCGGCAGCAGCGGGATGGCGGTTCCGTTCTTGCCCGCGGTGGCCAGATAGGCGGAGAGCGTCGCGTCGGCGAACGGGAAGGGGAGGCCCGGCTCGAAGGGGTTGAAGAGGCCGTCCCAGTGGTTGGGAATGTAGACCGTGGGATGGATGACGGGCACCACGAGCCGCGCCACCGCCGCGCCGCCGGTCCCGATCCAGACGTCCACGTGATCGAGCCCCGCATCGGCCATCGCGCCGGCGAGGTTCGCGAGCGGCGAGCCGAAATTGACCCCGTTCACCACGATGTCCTTGTCCAGGTCGAAGGCGCTCGCCGAATTGTTGATGAAGAAGCTGAGCGGCCCGCCCGGGTTGTCGATGGTGAAGAGGAACGCCCGCCCGCCCCCGCCGTTCGGGAAGTCCTCGCCGACGCCGGCGCGCCAGCCCCCGTTGACCGGATCGGGCACCGGCGGGGCGCTCAGCTCCCGGGCGAAGTGCTGGATCGGATTCGACGCATTGCCGCTGTGGTTGAAGCGCACGACGCGCATCGTGACGCCGTTCGCGATCTGGATGCGCTCCCCCGTGTTGCCGTGCGTCCACGAGCCGCTCACGATCCGGCACTGTGATTCGGGAATCCCCTGCGCCTTCGCCTGCAAGCAGGTGGAAAGGCCGCCGATCATCGGCGCGCCGGTGATCGCTGCCCAGGTGGGCGTGTCGTAGGTGTGATCGAAGTGGCTGTGGCCGGCGAGCAGAACATCGATCCGCCCGTTCGCGGCGAGCGCGTCGTGGACGCGCTTGACGGCTGGGACGTTCACCGGAATCGGTGCGGTGGTGAAGGCGAACTGGTCGGCGGGGAAGCCAGGCGCGGCCTTGAACACCGACTGGGGCACGCGCGTGATGTAGCCGTCCATGATCACGCGCGTGTTGTCGAACTCGAAATACCAGTTCGCGATCGAGAACCAGGTCAGCTCGACCTCGTGCGGAGCCGCCTGCGCGGGAAGTCCGGCGGCGAGGAATGCCAAGGCCAGCAAAGTGGTCAGTCGCTTCATGCGATCTCCTCTCGGATGGCCAGGGAGGCCATCATCGGTTCATTGCCCGTGCAGGAGTGGGCGGACATCGTGGGCGCGGAATGAAGCTCGAGGATCGCGTCACCGCACAACGGGGAAAGTACGGAGAGTGTCGACGCGCGCCGCGTCAGTCCCGGCGCGTGACGCTCAGGACTCAGGTCTCTTGCGCTTTGCAGAATCGCCGTCCTAGCGTGCCGCGCTCGAGCGCCAATTGCTGCCGCGCGAGAATCTTGCACGACAATCGAGGGGATCATGAAAACGCTTCCGAGGAAGAGAGTCATCGCGTGCCTCTGCGTGATCCTCGCCGGCGGGGCCGTCGCCGTCGCTCCCGCGGCATCCGTCTTCTGGGGCCAGTGGGGCCGGACATCGCTGCACCAGGGCTTCGTCCCCGTCGCGGGGCAGACCGGGTCCAGGATCCTGGCCAACATCGTCTACGATCCCTTCACCCAGAAAGAGCAGCAGGGGAACTACGCCGCGGGCGATCTGCTCGTCCATTACCAGACGCCCCTGATCGCCGGAGACGACGTCTTCATGGAGTGCAAGACCGGGCAGTTCACGAACATCAAGAACTGGCAGGTGCAGACCTGGTGCGAGCAGAAGTTCACCTGGGTGAACGGTCAGCTCACGGTGCAATGGACGCACCTCAGCGACTGGAAGCCGGTGCCCTTCGCTCCGCTGACGGACAAGGACGGCCCCGGCTGGGAGCCGGTGTACCACGCCGTCCTCACCGCGCAGGCCATCTGGGTGCCCGGATTCGGCGGCAGCGTCTTCAAGCTCGATCGCGACACCGGCACCGGCCCGCAGATCAACCCCTTCGGCACTACGCTGGATCCGAACCTCTTCACGGTGGGTCCGCTCAGCGCCGACCAGAAAGGCAACGTCTACTACAACGTGATGCAACTCGACGGCTCGGCCAAGGACCCGTGGGCGGACGGCGTCGACGTTCCCAACTCCTGGCTGGTGAAGATCACGGCATCCGGCGTTCCGACGGCGATCCCCTGGTCTTCGCTGGTGGCGGGCTCGGATACTGAAGGGAACCGGATTCCGGCAGCCACGGCGCAGTGCCCCTGGCGCTACCCGAACGCTGCCCTTCCCTGGCCGGTGCTGAACCCAGGTGGCACTCCCGCGCCTCCCGACGCCGTCACCTGCGGTTCGCAGCGCCCGCCGGTGAACACCGCTCCTGCCATCGGGCCCGACGGCACCATCTACGACATCAGCCGCGCCGCGCACGACGACTATTTCTCCTACGTCGTCGCGATCAACGCGAACCTGACGACGAAGTGGATCGCGTCGATGCGGGGCAAGTTCAACGACGGCTGCGGGACCGCCACCCTTCCGCCCAGCGGTACACCGGGCGGGTGCCGCGCCGGAGCACCGGTGGGTGTCAGCCCGCCCACCGGCATGGCCGGCGACGGCCGTGTGATCGACGATTCGACCTCGGCACCCGTGGTGGCGCCCGACGGCTCCATCTATTACGGCGCGTACACCCGGTACAACTACGCGCAGGGCCACATGATGCACTGGTCGAGCGCCGGTCAGTACCTCCCGGCCGACAACGACGCGATCACGGGCTTCCAGTTCGGCTGGGACATCACGCCGGCGATCTTCCCGTACAAGGCCGCGGATGGCAGCTCGACGTTCGCGCTCATCACCAAGGAGAATCATTACGGGGACACCGGCTCGTACTGCAACGACAATACGATCTGCCCGCCGGACCGGACCGCGAGCAATCCTGGTTACCCGGAGCAGTACTTCATCAGCTCGCTGACACCGGGTCTAGAAGTCAACTGGCGGTTCCAGAATACGAACACGCTGAGTTGCACGACTGACGCGAAGGGCACCGTCTCCTGCGTCTCGGATCATCCCTTCGGATTCGAGTGGTGCGTCAACGCCCCCGGTGTGGACGGGAACGGCACCGTGTTCGCGAACAGCGAGGACGGGAACCTGTACGAGATCGACCGCACCGGAAGGCTCGTGAACCGGGTGTTCACGCAGCTGGCGATCGGGGCGGCGTACACGCCGCTCTCCATCGGGCCGGACGGAAGGATCTACACGCAGAACGACGGCCGGCTGTTCGTGGTCGGGAACTGACGTCGCAAAGGAGGGCGTCAGGGCGATCGCCCGGCGGATGAGCTCCGCTCCTGGTCCTCGTCCTCCGACGTGAAGAGCCCGAGGTCGATGGAGTTGCCCATCGCCGCGTAGCCGGCGTCATTCGGATGCAAGTGATCCCGCTGTCGTAGGCCGGCAGCTTGCGGGTCATGTACCAGCCGTTCCGCGGAGAGCGGCTGCGCGAGGAGGCCCGCGCCCTGGCCACCCGTGCGGCCCTCTCCGCGCTGGGAGCCATCTCCCGGGGTTAGACCTTGGGCCCATCCGCGACTATCCTGCGCGCGCACCGAGCGAAATCGGTTGCGCCCGTCCGTCGTACCGTCGCGGAGAGCCCATGACACGACACGTCTATCTCGCTGCGGCCCTGGTCGCTTCTTGCGCAGCGCCCCAGAAGCCGCAGCCGCAGCTCACCGAGGCAACCGACCGCACCGAGCGCGATCGCGCGATGGACGCCCATCGCAAGCCCGTCCCGATGCTCGCCTTCTTCGGCGTCGCGTCCGGCGCGAAGGTCGCCGAGTTGGGGGCCGGCGGCGGGTATTCCACCGAGCTGTTCGCAAGGTCGGTGGGGCCGCAGGGCAAGGTCTTCGCGCAGGACACGCCCAACTGGGACGGCCCTGGCCTCACCAAGGCCTGGCAGGATCGGCTGGCGCGGCCGGCGATGAAGAACACCACCCATTTCATTCGCCAATGGGACGAGCCGTTCCCAGCCGACCTGAAGGATCTCGACGCGGTCTACTCGGTGGCCGTCTATCACGACGCCATCGCCGAGAAGAGCGACACGGGGCGGATGAACCGCGCTGTGCTCGCGGCCCTCAAGCCCGGGGGCGTGTACGCCATCATCGACAACAGCGCCCGGCCGGGCACCGGCGCGGCCGAGGTGGAGCGCCTGCACCGCATCGACGAGCAGCTGGTGCGCGACGAGGTGCAGCGGGCCGGGTTCAAGCTGGCGGGCGAGAGCGACTTCCTCCGCAATCCGTCCGACCCGCGCGACTGGAACGCCGACTCCACCGTCAACAAGACGCACACCCAGGACCGATTCGCGCTCAAGTTCGTCAAGGACGCCTCGGCTCTGGCGAAGAGCGACAACCCGCTGCTCGCGCCCTGGAGCGGTCCCTTCGGCGGCGTGCCGCCGTTCGGCAAGTTCAAGGTCGCCGACATCAAGACCGCGATGGACGAAGGCATCGCCCAGCAGCTGGCCGAGATCGATCAGATCGCCAACGATGCCAACCCGCCCGACTACGCCAACACCATCGTGGCGCTGGAGCGCGCCGGACAGCCGCTGAACCGGGCCGCCGCCGTCTTCGGCATCTACACCTCGACGATGAACGACGACGAGATGCAGAAGATCCAGACCGACGTCTCGCCCAAGCTCGCCGCGCTGCAGGACAAGATCGTGCAGAACGGGAAGCTCTTCGCGCGCATCGCCGCGGTCTACGAGAAGCGCGACTCGCTCCAGTTGAACCCAGAGCAGCAGCGGCTGCTCTGGCTCGACTACACCGGGTTCGTCCGCCAGGGCGCCAAGCTCGATGATGCGGCGAAGAAGCAGCTCGCCGATCTGAACCAGCAGCTGGCCACGCTCTCCACGAAGTTCAGCCAGAACCTGCTCGCGGAAGAGGGCACCCAGATGGTGCTGCTGGAGAAGGAGGCCGACCTGGCCGGGCTCTCGCCGGGCCTGCGCGAGCAGGCGGCGGCCGCGGCCGCCTCGCACGGCAAGCCGGGGAAGTGGGCCATCCTCAATACCCGCTCCAGCACCGATCCGTTCCTCACCTTCTCCACCCGCAGGGACCTGCGCGAGAAGGTCTGGCGGATGTTCGTGATGCGCGGAGACAACGGCGACGCGCGCGACAACAACGCGACCATCGCGGAGATCCTCAAGCTGCGGGTGCAGAAGGCGCGGCTGCTCGGGTATCCGTCCTATGCGCACTGGAAGCTCGAGGACCAGATGGCGAAGACGCCGGAGCGCACCGTGGAGCTGATGGAGGCGGTGTGGAAGCCGGCGGTCCAGCGGGTCCGCGAAGAAGTCGCCGACATGCAGGCCATCGCCAACAAGGAGAAGGCCCGCATTCGCGGAGGAGCCGGCTCCGCCGGCGACGGGCGGAGCCCGAAGGGCGCAGCACCGATCCAGCCTTGGGACTACCGCTTTTATGCCGAGAAAGTGCGCAAGGCGAAGTACGATCTCGACGAGAACGACGTGAAGCCCTACTTGCAGCTGGAGAAGCTGCGCGAGGGCATGTTCTGGGTCGCGGGCCAGCTCTTCGGGTACAAGTTCGTGCCCGTCGCGGACGGCTCGGTGCCGGTCTACCACTCCGACGTGCGGGTCTTCGAGGTGCAGGACGCGGACGGCAAGCACGTGGGCCTCTGGTACTTCGACCCCTATGCGCGGCCGGGGAAGAACTCGGGCGCGTGGATGAACGAGTACCGGCCGCAGTCGCAGCTGCTCGATCAGCCGGTCATCGTCTCCAACAACGCCAACTTCGTGAAGGGCAAGAGTGGCGAGCCGATCCTCGTCTCCTGGGACGACGCGGACACGCTGTTCCACGAATTCGGCCACGCGCTGCACGGGCTCAACTCCAACGTCGTCTATCCGCAGCTGGCGGGCACCAACGTGCCGCGCGATTACGTGGAGTTCCCTTCGCAGCTGCTGGAGCGATGGCTTTCGACCCGTCCGGTGCTCGACCAGTTCGCGCTCCACTTCCAGACCGGGCAGCCGGTGCCGGCCGAGCTGGTCAAGAAGATCGAGCGGACGGAGACCTTCAACCAGGGCTTCAAGACGGTGGAGTATCTCTCTTCGGCGCTGGTGGACATGAAGCTGCACCTGGCCAAGGAGCCCACCACCGATCCGCGCAAGTTCGAGAAGGACACGCTGGCCGCGCTGGGCATGCCGCGCGAGATCGTCATGCGGCACCGGACCGCGCAGTTCCACCACATCTTCGCCGACGGATACGAGGCCGGCTACTACAGCTATCTCTGGTCGGACACGCTCTCCGCGGACGCGTACGAGGCGTTCCTGGAGGGCTCGGGCCCCTACGACAAGGCGGTGGCGAAGCGGCTGCACGACAACGTCTTCAGCGCCGGCAATACCGTGGACCCGGCGGACGGATACCGGGCCTTCCGCGGCCACGATGCCGGCATCGGCGCGCTGATGCGGCGCCGCGGTTTCGCGCCGGCGAAGGACGCCACCGCCCGATCGCGCTCCACGCCCTGAGTGTCCAGCGCGACTCGAATTGCGTCGGCAGCGAAGGCTGGTCCACCGACGGCATGTGCAGACAGTGATGCCGATTGACAGTACGCGATCTTGACACATATGTCATGATCGTGCATTGTTAAATCCATGCTGTCGGATCGTCAGATCGTCGAGCTGTTCCACCTCCAGTTCGTCCGGCTCCTCGGTTCCGGTCCGGACAAGGACCGCTTCGCGATCAAGGGCGGGTGCAACCTACGCTTCTTCTTCGAGAGCATCCGGTACTCGGACGACATCGACATCGACGTCACGCGAACCCCGGTCCACACCTTGAAGGAGAAGGTCAGCAGGATCCTGGAAGGGCCTGCGCTCGTCTTGCCGTTGAGGAGCCGGGGGGTCTCCGTGAGGGAGATCAGCGCTCCCAAGCAGACGGACACCACGCAGCGTTGGAAGGTCGGATTGGCTGCGGAAGGACGTTCGCTGCCGCTTCACACGAAGATTGAGTTCCTCCACCGGAACACGACGGAAGAGGCGAAGGTCGAGCCGATTGCGTCGAGCGTGCTGGCGGACTACCAGCTGATGCCGCAGTTGGCGCGTCACTATCCTCTGGCAGCCGCCCTCCGGCAGAAAGTCGGCGCGCTGACCGGTCGTAGCACCGTACAAGCACGAGACGTGTTCGACCTTGCCGTCCTGCTGGCGAAGGCGGGGGGAGAGACGTCCTGTCCGCGCCCAGGTTCCCAAGGCGATCGAGCGGGCGAAGGACGTCTCCTTCGCGGACTTCAAGTCCCAAGTGGTCTCCTATTTGAAGACCGAGCATGTCGACGAATACGCCAGGCGGGAGGCTTGGGACGCTTTGCAGGGGCAGGTCGTCGCACAGTTGGAAAAGGTCCTCTGATGAACGCGCCCGAGGCATTGCGACGGTTGAAGGGCCTCCGCGTACCAGCCGCGACGACGGCCGACGCTGCAGCCATTCTCGGCGTCTCGGGTGAGGCAGCCAGCCATACGATGCGCCGGCTCGCGAAATCTGGTCTGGTCACGCCGATGCGAAAGGGTCTGTGGGCCCTGGCCGAGCGCCCGGATCCGCTCGTGCTGACCGAATACGTGACCGCCCCATATCCCAGCTACGTGTCGCTGCAGACGGCGCTGTACCAGCACGGGATGATCGATCAGATTCCATCGATGATCTTCGTCGTTTCGCTCGCTCGCAGTGCACGCATCGAGACAGGGCTTGGAACGTACAGCGTGCATCACGTCCAGCCTGGGTTCTTCGATGGATTCCAGTCTCTCCCGGACTCGGGAATCAAGCTCGCGCTGCCGGAGAAAGCGCTCGTCGATGTTCTCTATCTTTCCCCGACGCGTGCTCGTCTGTTCGCTGCTTTGCCGGAGGTTGAGCTTCCGCGCGGTTTCCGCCGAAGCGCCGCACGTGAATGGGTACGACGCATTCCCTCGAGGCGGCTGAGGACCATTGTGGCGAATCGCCTGGAGGAAGCGCTCGCGCGGTCCCGTTGAGTCTATTCCCGGTGGAATGAACGGGCGGCATTCGCAATCGGCACTCTCGAGAGCGGCCAGACGGCCGCCGGGAGATGTCGATGAACAAGATGATCGCGATGTCGATGTTGGTCCTCTCCGCGTGCGCCGCCGTTTCCGGAGCCGGGCGGAATTCCATGGAATCGGCCGCTGGCCCGTGGCGGGGCACGCTGGCGAAGGGCGAGGCGCGCAGCGAGGCGGAGTTCCGCTTCTCCCAAAGCGGGAGCGGGTGGGAAGGCTCCTTCTGGGGCCGGAGCCTCACGCCCATCGCCCTGAAGAACGTCCAGCTGGGCCGCTCGGTCCACTTCGAGATCCCGGAGATGGGCGTCTTCGACGGGACTTCGACGGGCGAGACGATGGAGGGAGAGTTCCGGGACGAGAGCGGGGAAGGAACGTTCAAGCTGGAGAAGGAGCGGGACTGGGACCATCCCTTCAACGCACCCTGAGGAATCGAAAACAAAGCCTTGGGGACACCATTGGGAGTCCAAGAAGACAGAGTCTCATGGTGTCCCCGCAGATGTTCTTGGCGCGAAGCAGATGAGCGCTCCCAGCGCACCGAGGCCGCAGAACGCCAGGGGCGCGAGTGCCGGCGGGCGGCTTCCGATCTTGATGCCGCCGTCCTGACCGAGAGGAATGCGCCAGGCGCCGAGCAGGTCTCGCATCCCGACCAGCAGATGTCCGCCGGTGTGGAACCAGAATCCGGCGATCCCCACAACGATGGCGAGCGCGAAGAGGGCGCCGAGGGTGGCGCGGCCCCAGGTACGCCAGCGGAACAGGGACGTGGCACCCGTCGCGAGCGTCAGACCGCAGTACACCAGCGGGATCCAGGACTGCCAGCTCTCGCCGAGAACCTCGCGATGCTCGAAGCGGAGCTCGAGGAGCAGGAAGGCGGCTCCTCCGAGCACAGCCGTGGCCAGGAGCTGGTCGCGGTCCTTGATGCCGAAACGCGGCCCCGCGATCTCTCCACTCATGGCCTCACCACGATCTCGCCGGCCATCTCCTCGTGCCCGCTGCCGCAGAAGACGCTGCAGTGGAAGGGGATGGTGCCGGCCTTCGCCGCGGTGACGCGGACCCGCGTGACCTTGCCCGGCTCGATGCTCTCGTCGACGTTCAGATCGGGCACCTGGAAGCCGTGCTTGCGATCCAGCGAGGTGATCTCGAGCACCACCGTCTCGCCCGCCCTGAGCTCGATCACCGCGGGAGTGAACTTGAACCTCTCCGCGGTGACCGCGACGATCCTTTCCTGCGCGGAAGCGGCGGAGGCCGAAGGGGCGCGCGCCACCAGGACCGCGAGGGCCGCCGCGAACGAGGCTCCCAGGATCGAGGTTCGTCCGCCCATCAGTAGCTCCCGCCCGCGGCCGCCGCCGGCTGCGCCGCGCCCACGCCTTCGAGCGAGTCCTCCTTCAGCGTGAGGACGAGCCGCGATTCGTCGACCGAGATCTCCCGGAACCCGAGCCCGCGCCGGGGATGCGCCGGGTCCCAGGGCACGGCTGCGCGCTTCGGCTGTGAAAGCGGCGGCGGCAGGGGGAAGATGAGCGACTGCGCCGCATGATGCGCGATCGCGCCGGTCCGGAAATGGTGCTCCTGGTGGATGTGGCCGTAGAAGACGGTCACGTTCTTCCAGTGCTGCAGCAGATCGATCGCCTTGCTCCCGTCTTTGGTGGCCCAGTCCCACTGCGGCGCAAGGTCGAAGAGCGGCCGGTGCGTGAACACCACGATGGGCGCGTCGGCGGGGAGCGGCTTGAGATCCAGAAGCAGCCAGTCGATCTGCGCGCCTCCGATGGCGCCTTCCGGATCGGAGACGTTGTCGATCACCGCGAAGTGGATTCCCTTGTGGTCGAAGGAGTAGTGCGTCGCCCCGAAGTGCTCCTGGAACGCCTTGCCCTGGTCGAGCGAGGCGTCGTGCTCCCCGGGCATGTAGCGCTGCACCGGCGCCTTCAGGCCGGCGACGATGGCCTTGAACTCGCGCATGCGCTTGCGGCGCTCGCCCTCGTCGTCGGTGGTGTGGGTCAGGTCGCCGGTGAAGACGACGAAGTCCGGCTGCCGCGGCAGCGCGTTGACCGTCTGCACCGCTTGCCGGAGCGTGTCCGCCGCTTCGGGATTCGGCGGGCCCTTGAAGCCCCAGTGCGTGTCGGAGAGCTGGACGAAGAAGAAGTCGTCCGCACCTCCGCCGGACTTGCGGGTCAGCCCGGTGCACGCGCCGGCCAGGCCGGAGGCGAAGACCACGCCTCCAAAGCCGAGCAGCTGGATGAACTCGCGACGTCCCTTCGGTTCGTTCATGGGTTGTAGCCTCCGGGCGCCACGACTCGATGGGTCTGGCGTCTATTCCCGGAGGCTTCAGCGCTGGGCGCGCGCGAGCTCGACGAACTTCTGCAGCTCGGCTTCGTTCACGTCCGAGACGGCCCAGTAGCGCATGCCGTCCTTCGCCCAGCCGACCGCGTTGTAGCCGTGCTCCGAAACGCGCCGCGGCGGTTCGTCTCCGCCGCGCGGGCTCGGCCAGATGAACAGGTTGATGGTGTGCTGGGCGCGCTTGTACACCAGCGCCGCCGCGCGAGTGCCGTCGACGTACTCGAGCCGTCCGCCCACCAGCGGAAAGCCTTCCGCGGCCCAATCGTCCACCGACACGGAGTAGTCGAGCTTGCCTTGGAACCAGGGCTTGACGGTGTGCTGGTCCGACGAGGCGACGTCGGTCAGATGGTTGGCGAGCAGCGAGCGCACGTGCGCCGCCACCACCAAGTCGGCGACGCCGACTTCCGTGGAGGGCGTCCAGATCCGGGGCACCGCGACGACGAGCGCGGCGGCCGCCGCGGCAGCAGGAGCCAACGCCGCCCATCTCCAGGCGCGCGACCGGAAACGGCGGGCCGATTCGATCGGGATGACAGCCGGATGCCCGGATGCGGCCGGCACCGCGGGCTCCACTCCCCGCAGCGAAGCCAGCATCCGCGTCTCGAGCCCCTTGGGCATCGCATAGCGGGTCAGGTTCGTGCGCACCGACATCTGCAGCTCGCGCACCGATCCAAGTGTTCCTCGACCTCGAGCACTGCGCGCACGTCCAGCTCGTTGTCCACGTAGGCGTCGAGAAGCCGCTGTGTCTCCCGGCAGATCATGATGTGCTCCCGGCCCGCTCGGATCGGCCCAGCTCGGTCTGCAGCCGCCGGCGGGCGCGCGAGAGTCGCGACATCACCGTCCCGATGGGCACGTTGGCGAGGTCGGCGATCTCCTTGTAGGAAAGCCCTTCCATCTCCCGGAGCACGAACACCTCGCGGAACTCGACCGGCAGCGCTTCGACGGCCCGGTTCAGGAACCGCTGCTGGGCGGAGCGGAGCAGCAGCACCTCGGGCGTTTCGGAGGTGTGCGCCTCGGCAGGCTCCGCATGCTGTGTCTCGTCGAACTCGGTGTCCAGCTCGCGCCCCCGGTTCTGCCGCAAGAACGTGTACGCGCTGTTGCGCACCACGGCCAGGAGCCAGGCCCGCGGATTGAGGCCGGAAAAGCTGCCGAAGTATCGAAAGGCGCGCACCATCGCTTCCTGCATCACGTCCTCTGCATCGGCGTCGTTTCGCAAGAGCCAGCGCGCCAGGTTGTAGCCCGCCTGCAGGTGAGGCAGAACGAGCTGCTCGAATGACGCGGCGTGATCCGGCAAGATACGCCTCCCAGCCGGCTCGACTCGGCCGCCCCCGGGTTTATTCCCGGCTCTGACGCTGCGGGTGATCGCAGCTCGACCCGAAGGCGCGGACGGAGTGCCCGATGGTCGGATCCGCCGTTCGTCGCTGACAGAGCGCGCAACGACGAGCGCGCCCCGCGCGTGCTAGGCCGCCCCCACACGGAAAGGGGACGTCCATGATCCCGCTGCGATGGACGCGACTCGCGCTCTTCGGCGCGATGATGCTTTCGGCAGATCTCGCGGAAGCGAAGCAGAGGACGATCCTGGCCACCGGGCGCAGGGATCCTCGCATCTATGCCATCGACCTGGACCAGGCGCTCAAACCCGAGAACGACAACACGCCGCGCGCCATCGTCAGCCGGTCGCTGGTCAATCCGCGGCGTCTGGACGGGACGCTGCTCGGCGACCCGGCGAACCTCGTGCTGAGCGAGGACCAGCGCACCGCGTTCGTCATGAACCATCACGGCGCGGTGGTGAACGCCGAGTTCCTGCAGCACGGCGGCCGCGCCAGCGTCTCCGTCATGGACGTGCGGAAGATGCGGAGCCGAGAGCTCGACGATACCGATGCCGCGCTCTTGCAGACGTTCGACGCCGGTTGGTTCGGCGGGGTGGGGATCCTGGTCGTTCCCGGGCTGATCGTCGCCGGATACTCGGAGGGCTGGCTGAGCGAGGACGGCTCGAACCGGATCGGCCTGATCGATCGGAGGACGGGAGGGTTGCGAGGTCAGATCGAGATGGCCACGAGCAACGGGACGCGCCAGCTGAGAGCGGATTGCGCGTTCTTCCCGGTGCCGTTCGTTTCTCCGACGGAGCCGGCGCAGATCCCCGCCGGGCAGGCCTTCCTTTCCGACATCGATCCGAAGGACTTCGGTTGCTGGCCGGACCCGGAGGGGCTCGCGCTCGCCCGCGGCAGCAACGGAAAGACCTATCTCGTCTCCGGCAACGCCGGAACGGAAGACGTCTCGATCATGGACTTCGGCGCCGCGCTCGCAGGCGCCCGGGTCGTGGAGGTCGCCCCGCGGATCCCGGTGCAGACCGGGCCGTTCGGCATTCGCGCCAACCCGAAAGGAAACCTGGTCGCCGTCACGGCCCGGGAGAGCAACATCACCGGCAAGGAAGGCAACACCATCTCGATCATCGACGTCGACCGCGCACGCCAGGGACTGCCCGGCGCCGAGGCGGCGCGAGTCCAGGTGGGGACCGACGACCCGAAGGGTGAAGCTCGACCGTTCACGGTCTCCTGGACCCCGGACGGGCAGCGCATCGTGGTCGCCAATTTCCGCACCAACAACGTCTCCATCGTCGGTGTGCCGGCGAACCTCCAGAAGAATCCGGCCGTCGAGATCGCGCGCATCCCGCTCAGCCGGGCGGACGGAGCGCCGGCGCGGCCGAAGGGCACGTTCGTGACCAGCGACGGTCGGTTTGCGGTGGTGACCGGCGGGGCGAACACGCTGCCGTCTCTCACCCCGACGGGTACGGTGTTCGTGATCGATCTGCGGACGAACCGTCAGGTCGCGACCGTCACGGGAGTCGGGATCGACCCCTACAACCTGGTGGTGGTCGAGAACCTCGAGGACGGCGACTGATCAGTCGTCGTCGTCCTCTTCATCCTCGCCTGCCGGGCTCCAGTACACGCCGATGCATCCCCGTCCGGCGAACGAGGCGCCTCCGAAGCTCACGCAGGGATCGGGATCGGTCTTTCCCGCCCTCGGGGGCGTGAGGGGCACGAAGACATGGTTGTTCCGGCGGTCGGCGGCCACGGAATGCGCGTTGAACGCGGTGGGCACCTTGGCGATGAAGGTGTTGTGGTCGGCGTCGATGATGCCGAGGCTCGGTCCGCTGGGGTCATTGCGGGCGGCGAGGTAGTAGTGCTCGTCGCCCGGGTTGAACCAGACCTCATCCGAGCCCCCCACGTCGAGGATCGTCTTCAGAACCTCGCCGGTCCGCGCATCGAGAACGATCGACCGCGACGGGTCGGAGCAGCCGATCAGGAGCCGCAGCCCGGGACCGAGTGTCAGACCCGCGGGGTGGCACTTGCTGACCGGGAACAGGTCCGTCACGATGGGGCCACCGCCTTTGGAGCCTACTGGATCGATCTTCGCGACGGCCCCCTTGTCGAAGTCACCGTCGAGCTCCGGCACCGAGACGTAGACACTTCCTGTCCCTTCGACCCAGAGCGGCTGCTCCAGTCCGTCGGTCACCTTGTTCTTGAACGGGAAGCCCGGGTCGCCCGGAGCGAACGTGATCTTCGCTTTCACCTGCCTCGGCGGCGTCGTCGAGATGAGGCTCAGGAACGGCGGGTCGTCGGCATTGTTGACGATCGCGATCAGGCGGTCCCGGGGATCGAAGGCGATCTCGTCCGAGCGCCTCTCCCCCCCGGTGGGAATGACGTCGATGAGCGCCGGAGGGTTGGAATTCAGATCGAAGACCTTCACCGAGCTCTGCGCTGCATCGCCGGCCTTCAACACCTGCGGCCCGTCGCCGGCCCAGAGCTCGTTCACGCGCGCGCGTGAGCCTCCCTCTTCCCGATCCGAGTCCCGGTCTTTCCCCCTGGAGTCGGTCACGTGGATGACGACGACGCCATTTGGCCCGGAGAAGTCATTGCCGCGTGGATCCGCTCCGGCGAAGCCGCCCTGGATCCGGCGAACGAACTGGTTCGTCCGGGTGTCCACGACGTCGACGCCCGCGTTGGATCGGTCGGCCAGAAAGTACCTGCGGCTCGGCGCGTCGACCCAGCTGATGTCGAACGCCTTCAACGGGTTGTCCGGAATGGCCACCACCGCGCGAAGCTGGAAATCATTGGCGGCCTTGGCGCTCGCTGCCGGAGAGGAAGACGAGGTCGCGGCGTTCGCGCTGGCCGCCGTCGAGCGGGCATCATTGGAACCGCACCCGGTGGACGCGACCAGCATCACCGCGACGGCATTCACGACAGCGACCGGATGGTAGAGCGCAACGAGCTTTGACGGAGTTCCCATTGGCTTCATCCCCGGCGCGCGCGGGACGGCGCGCCATCTGCGTGGCGAGGCGCCTCATCTGCTCCGCTCGCGACGGGGATACAAGACCGACGGAAGTCGGTGCTCCGACGAACGGCGCAGATTCCGAAGTTGACCCCACCCGGACGAAATCCGGTCACCCTCGTTGCGCTGCGGTACGGGCAGCGGTGATCTCCTCGTCGACGGCTTCGCGGCCGCGGAAGGCGCGGCCAGCCTTGCCGTACCAGTACCTGGCATTGTCGAAGTCGCCCTCGAGCGTATGGACGATGCCGTGCAGCCACGCGGCCAGGGTGGAAGCGTCGTCCTGGACGATGGTGTGGGCCGCTTGGAAGTCGCCAGCCGCGAGAAGGTCCGCCGCGCGGCGCAGGTCGGGATGGCCCATCCGGCGATCATCCCACAAACAAGACGCCGCGGCAGCGCGAGGTTGTGCGGCGCAGACGAAGGACTCTTTCACCCAACGTCCCATTCAGGGTACCGCCAGGTCCCACCTGAGGGGGAACCATGCGCACCGTCCAACTGCTCTGCGTCGCTGCAGCGCTCGCCCTTGCGTCGAGCGCGGCGCGGGCCGGACAAGGATCCGGTTGCCTCGCGCACCATCCGCTCTACCTCGAGGGCCTCATCGAGGTCACCTATGAGAACGGCTGCAGCGGTCACGACGAGCCGGAGTTGGAACCCGTGTCGTCCGCGCCTGGATCGGCGCGAGATCTGACCTGGACGGTGGTGCTGCCCGACAATGGTACCTTTCCAGTGGACCTGGTCGGGCCCACGTTCTGGTTCGGAGGGACGGTCAGCGATCCGAACAGCATCTTCGGCCAGGCTTTCGTCGAGCTGCAGTTCTACCCGAACTCGATCGTGACGAACTGCACGCCGAACGGCGGCTTCGTCGTGCAGAACTTCCCCGGCGCGTACACGGCGTGCTCGCCGGTGTTCGCGCTGGTGGCCACGGGCCAGCCCGGCGTCTTCCATGAGCCGGCCGCCTTCAACGCCATGCTGACGAACGGCACTCCCAACCAGCCGCTCGTGATGTTCGCCGGCGACACGGTGACCATCCACTGGTTCGTGACCCCGGAGCAGGACGGCTTCCACGTGACCGTGAGCGACCGCGACACCGGCGAGTCCGGCACCATCGTGCTCAACTCGAAGAAGGACGGCCCGCTCATGCCCGCCTTCGACACGCAGCAGATCGGGAACTCGCTGGGATGGGGCAACGTGTTCGACACGCCCAACTCGTTCGTCTGGGAGATCGGGCACCACTCCGCCTTCACCAGCCCGCCGGCGCAGTTCTGCTTGCCGGGCCAGACCGGATGCGACTCGTACGATGCGGCGCACTGGGCGGGCTTCTCGCCCATCCAGATCAAGAGCGTGACGTTCAGCGACGGATCGACGGCGAAGCACTGGGCTTCGGTGAGCGACTTCGGCGGGAAGGCGGAGGTGAACCAATCCTGTGGCGCGGCGAGCTACGGCAGCCCGTTCTGCATCTATCCCTGGTACACGCTGGGCCGGAGCGGATGGCATTACGGCGTGGACTACCGGGACACGATCCAGGATTTCGGCCAGGCCGACCAGTTCCAGCAGACGCGACAGTGCGGCGGTCCCTTCGGCCCCGACTCCACGTACTGCTCGACCCTCCTCAAGTAGTCAGGGGTTGAACGCCACGCCGGTCCAGGACTCGCTCAGCGTCCACAGCCGCTCCGCGGCAGCAGGGTCGATCGCCCACGGCCTCACGCCCCAATGGGCGGTCGACGCAGCCTCGACCGGCACCGCCACGTCGACGTCCTCGCAGTACACGCCGCCCATCCCGTCGAGCTGCGAATTGGCCGCGCACCACACGCAATTGCGTATTGTGTCCCCAGATCTCCGACGTTGGTCGAGGACCGTTCGAGGCGCGGAGGAGCGATATGTTTTTGCGCCATGCACGCTGCGCAGCCTCCCGACTGGATTCGCGATGCGATCGAGCGAGCGCGCGAGGAAGCGTGGAAGTACGTGGCGACCGGAGTGGCGTTCACGCTCAGGCCGGGGCGGTTCGCGTCCAC
>WNFP01002763.1_pt1 | contig 26203 bp, 15 predicted proteins | sample 5400201 | NCBI WGS metagenome assembly WNFP01 (sample SAMN13153355, study PRJNA577476) | soil metagenome | isolation source: 115 cm saprolite under Madrone tree | place: USA:California | collected 2016-06-14 | reverse complement strand
TGCGGACTACTTTCAGACCATAATCAAACCGTTGCTGGACCATCCCCTCATTGAGTTCATCGGTGAAATCGGGTATCCAGAGAAAGACGTTTTCCTCGGCAACGCCGCGGGACTTCTGTTTCCCATCAACTGGCGCGAGCCTTTCGGCCTGGTGATGATTGAGGCGATGGCCTGCGGCACGCCAGTAATCGCTTACCCGCGGGGTTCCGTCCCGGAGGTAGTGGAAGAGAGCGTCACAGGATTTGTGGTGCCTGACTTGGAGGGCGCCGTAAGAGCAGTCAAAAGGCTTGGAGAGATCGACAGAAGAAAATGTCGACAGCACTTTGAACTATATTTCGATGCCGAGCGCATGGCCAAAGACTACTTAACGATTTACCAACGGCTGGTTCTACGGAAAGCCTCATTGATCGCCGCTTCGGACGGAGCTCTCAGTTGGACGAACATGGCGTCACACCACAGTACTACATAGCCGCTAAGTCATCGCCTGCTGATGAACGCGCCCGAGTATTAAAATATGGCGGGCTGTTCTCCGTGTTCGACCATCTGGGGGATATCCAAACGTCTGGGCTGGGCGAGCAGGGACTTTACTTTGAAGGCACTCGTCACGTCTCAGAGCTCCTGCTTCGCCTATGGAATGCTCGGCCGTTACCGCTTAGTTCCGCCATCGAAGCGAATAACTTTCTCTTCACCGCCGACCTCACCAATCTCGACGTCTCACTCCTCAATGAAGTTGCCATACCTCGAGGCACGCTCCACCTGAAGCGCTCGACATTCCTGTGGCACGATGTCTGCTATGAGGAGTTCATGATCGTCAATTACGGCCTTTCCCCTTTGTTGCTGCCATTCAGCGTGACATTTGCCGCCGACTTCGCTGACATCTTTGAAGTGCGTGGCATGAAACGGCAAAAGAAAGGGCAGCGATTGGAAGATCAAGTTGAGAAGAACTTGGTGCGGCTCTCGTATGAAGGTCTTGACAAGACAATTCGTCGGACTCGCATCGAATGCGACCCCGCTCCCAAAACGATCTCGGCGTCGCAACTGCGGTTCGAGGCACATCTGCAGCCGGCCCAAAAGGCAATCATCCATCTAGAAATTTCTTGCGAATCCCGTGATTTCCGCGAGTCGATTGGTTATAGCAGCGCGATTGTTTCTGCTCGGGGCGAACAAAAAACGACCTCCGAAACCTTCCCGCGGATTTGCAGTTCAAATTCTCGTTTTAGTGACTGGATCCGACGTTCAGTTGCCGACGTCCAGATGATGATGATCGGCAACCCCGAAGTTAATTATCCCTACGCCGGAGTACCGTGGTTCAGTACGGTCTTCGGCCGGGATGGAATCATTACGGCGCTCCAAATGCTTTGGCTGTACCCCTGGATTGCCAAAGGCGTTCTGCAGTATTTGGCAAAAACACAGGCAACAGATTTCAATCCGGCCATTGAGTCCGAGCCTGGTAAGATCCTGCACGAAATGCGCCGTGGAGAGATGGCTGCTCTTGGTGAAGTCCCGTTCGGGCACTACTACGGGAGTGTGGACGCGACTCCTCTCTTCATTATGCTGGCAGGCTCATATTACAACCGGACGGGTGATCGCGAGTTTCTGCGGCAGTTGTGGCCGCACATCGAGCTCGCGCTGCAATGGATCGACCAATCCGGAGATATCGATGGCGATGGCTTCGTGGAGTACGCACAACGCTCCAGTAAAGGTTTGGTTCAGCAGGGCTGGAAAGACTCGAATGACTCAGTTTTCCATGCAGATGGAAGGTTGGCCGAAGCGCCGATCGCTTTATGCGAGGTGCAAGGTTATGTGTACGCCGCCAAACTGGCAGCGGCCCGACTGAGCGAGATGTTGGGCGACAAAGAAAGATGCCGCGCTCTTGAGTCTGATGCAGAAAAACTTCGCGTAAAATTTGAAGAGGCTTTTTGGTGCGACGATCTGTCCACCTACGTATTGGCGCTCGACGCCTACAAAAAGCAGTGCCGCGTGCGGACATCGAATGCGGGACACTGTCTGTACGCTGGGATCGCCAGTTCTGAGCGGGGTCGGTTGGTCGCGGAAACACTGTTGGCTTCGGATTCCTTCAGTGGCTGGGGCGTCCGCACTGTCGCTGCGGGGCAAGCTCGTTACAATCCACTGTCTTACCACAACGGTTCCGTCTGGCCCCATGACAACTCTATCGTCGCAAGTGGCCTCGCGAAATATGAATGTAAGGATAAGGCGGGTCGAATCCTGCTCGGCCTGCTCGATGCAAGTCGATGGGCAGATCTTGGTCGTCTTCCTGAATTGTTCTGCGGACTGGATCGTCGTCATGGCGAAGGCCCAACGCTTTATCCTGTCGCGTGCTCGCCCCAGGCTTGGGCGGCGGGGGCGGTATTTTTATTAGTTCAAGCCTGTTTGGGAGTCTCGATCCAGGGTGCTAGCAACCGGATTTTCTTTGACCGTCCCTTCCTACCCGAGGGCATCCCGCACTTGTGGATTAAGGGTCTTCGCACGAGTGAAGGTTCTGTCGACCTATTTGTCGAACGTCAAACTGATGCCGTGCGAGTCGAGATCACGGACCAACAAGGCGAGATCGAGGTAGTGGGCAAACCATCCGATCGAGCCCTAAAACTGGCGCAGAAATCGTAGTCCCATAGCGCGGCGCGCTAGTTCTCTGCCGGACCTGCGTGTTTCTTCGTAATGCTGGAGTGTTCCTCAAAGTTCGGATGCACTCCCTTGCAACGAAGATCCTCGGCCGCATCAAAATCTAAGTCCGCGCAAGCACATGAAAGATCGCTACCTGATTCTTCAGTGATTTTGTGACCAGATGCGCGATTTCGATCGTTGCAACCTCCCGCTGTTCACAGCACCCCTGGCTCGGGAAGAAACTACGCCTTAACATTATCCCCGCAGACCCGCAGAACAACACGTTATCGAGATGTGGTGTGCTGTCCGGTAGTGGACAGTCGCACTCGGACAATGGACACCCATACTCGTCGACCGAGCGACCACCCAAGGCTTATCTTGCTGTCCTTCCACCACTTAGACCCTTATGAGATGTGGAGGACGACTTGCCGCTGCGTGAACGCGATGGATATCGCCCGCCCAGAATTCAAGCGTCAGAAATTGCGTCGCCAGATTCTTCTGGCGGCAATCGGCATCGTGGCCATAGCGGCCTTGACCGTCGGTGTCACGCGACTGAAGCCGGCTGCACCATCAGTCGAGCGAGGAGCCGTTTGGACTGACACAGTGAAGCATGGGTCCATGCTGCGGCAGGTGCGGGGACCGGGCTCGCTGGTCCCCACCCAGGAAGCTGTTCGCCAGATTCCTGCCGAAACCGAAGCCACGGTGGTGCGCATTCGCATGCTGCCGGGTTCGCAGGTCAGAGCGGATGCCATTCTTCTGGAAATGAGTAATCCCCAAGTGGAGCAGGCGGCCGTGGACGCCCGGCTGCAATTGAAGGCGGCAGAAGCCGAGTACCAGAGCCTGCGGGTAAAGCTCGACAGCGATTTGATGACCCAAAAAGCAGGCGCAGCAACCGTGACCGCGGACTACAACCAGGCAAAGCGGCAAGCCGAAACGGACAAGTCTCTCTATGACCTCGGCGTGATATCCGGTCTGGCCTACAAATCGTCCAAAGGCAAGGCCGACGAACTCACTACCAGAAACGATCTTGAAGAGCAGAGATTGGTGATCAACAAAAAAGCCATAGAGACTCAACTCACGCAGGAACAAGCAAAGATCGACCAGGCACGAACGCTGGCCGAACTGAAGCAGAAACAACTGGACGCACTGAAAGTTCGCGCGGGCATCGATGGGGTGCTGGTGGATCTGCCTCTGCAGGTCGGACAACATGTTCAGCCGGGAGCAATGCTGGCGAAAGTGGTCGAGCCGAACCATCTGATGGCGACGTTGAAGATCGCTGAAACCCAGGCCCGCGATGTGCGGGATGGCGAACCGGCGGCCATCGATACGCACAATGGGATCATCAGCGGAACCGTGACGCGAGTCGACCCCGCCGTGCAGAACGGAACTGTGACCGTGGACGTCAAACTCACCGGGGAACTGCCCGCGGGAGCACGTCCGGACTTGAGCGTGGATGGCACCATCGACCTGGAACGGCTGGACAACATTCTCTATGTCGGACGTCCGGCATTTGGGCAGGAAGAGAGCACCATCAGTTTGTTCAAGCTGGATGCTGACGGCAAAGAAGCGAGCCGCGTCCCCGTGAAAGTTGGACGCGAGTCGGTGAATTCGATTCAGATTTTTGAGGGGCTTCACGAAGGCGACACAGTGATTCTTTCCGACATGTCGCGCTGGGACAAAACCGATCGCATCAGGCTGGAATGAGAAACCTAGACCACGAATTCGAGGCAACAATTATGACTGAAGCGGGGCAGCCACTGATCCAGATTCAGGATCTGACGAAAGTCTTTTATACCGACGAGATCGAAACCCATGCGCTCTCTGGAGTGCACCTCTCCATTAATAAAGGAGAGTACGTGGCAATGTCCGGGCCCTCGGGATGCGGCAAGTCGACGCTGCTGTCGATCATCGGCTTGCTCGATACGCCCACAGAAGGACGGTACTCGCTGAATGGGAAGACAGTCGAGAATCTCGATTTTGCCGAACGCTCGCGCATTCGCAACCAGGAAATCGGATTCATCTTCCAGAGTTTCAACCTGATCGGCGATCTTACGGTCTATGAAAATGTCGAACTGCCGCTTACGTACCGTCAACGAATGCCTGCCGCCGACCGGAAAGCGCGAGTCATGGAAGCGCTGGAACGCGTAGGCATGGCTCACCGCATCCGGCACTATCCCTCGCAGCTTTCCGGCGGCCAGCAGCAGCGTGTCGCCGTGGCCCGCGCCCTGGGCGGGAAACCTTCCATCCTGCTGGCCGACGAGCCTACCGGAAATCTGGACTCTCGCAACGGGGAAGCCGTGATGGAACTGCTGCAGAACCTGCACCGCGAGGGCGCGACGATCTGCATGGTGACGCACGATCCGCGATTCGCCAAGCATGCGCAGCGTGAAGTGCATCTGTTTGACGGCAAGGTGGTGGCGGAGGAAGAGTTGAAAAAGCTGATGGCGGATGTGCACGCATGAACGGGTTATTTCAGGATCTTCGCTACGCGCTGCGCCAATTACGCAAGAGCCCCGGGTTCACGGCTGTTGCAGTGGTCACGTTGGCCCTCGGCATCGGCGCCACCACCGCCATCTACACCGTACTGTATGCCACTGTCCTGGCGCCCATGCCGTATCCGAATGCCGAGCAACTGGTGATGGTGTGGTCCAAATTGAACGGGGGACGCAATCCGGTGTCGGCCGCAGATTTTCTCGACTGGAAGCGGCAGAACACTGTGTTTCAGGATCTCGATGCTTGGAACGATGGCATGTTTAACCTGGCCGCTTCGGACCGACCCGAGCATGTTCCCGGTCAGCTGACCACTCCCGGCTGGTACCGAATGCAGGGGTTTCGCTTTTCGCTGGGACGCGACTTCCTGCCGGAAGAGGGCGAGCCAGGGAAAGATCGCGTAGTGATACTGACCCACAGTCTGTGGCAACGGCTAGGCGCGAACGGCAACATCATTGGGCAACAGGTCCGTATCAATAGCGAGCCTTATACGGTAGTGGGGGTTTTGGCGCCTGGCCTCGGAGACCGGCTGACCGTGCAACTTGCGGTTCCGCTGGCTTTCAAACCGGAGCAAATCGATCACAGCTTTCGTTCCTTAACCGTGCTTGGTCGCATGAAGCCGGGAGTGTCCATGGCACAAGCCCAGGCTGACATGGAGGTGGTAGCGCGCCGCCTCGGCCAGGACCATCCGGACTCGGACAAGAATTGGGGAGTGAGCGTCGAACCTCTGCGTAATGACTTCCTGCCGCCCGTAACCCTGAAAACTCTTTGGCTGTTGATGGGTGCAGTCGGCTTTGTGCTGTTAATCGCGTGCGTCAACGTCGCCAATCTGCTGTTGGCCCGAGGCACAACGCGCCAGAAAGAAATTGCCGTACGAGCTTCGTTGGGCGCGAGCCGTTGGGAATTGTTCGTTCAGTTTCTGGTTGAAAGTCTAGCTTTGGCCATCATTGGAGGCATCTTCGGTGTCGGTTTGGCAGAGGCGCTGGTTAAGGGGGTAATGGCGATCATGCCACCCTTCATAGTGACATCAGAGGCGGATATCCGAGTGAGCCTGCCAGTCCTTCTGTTTACGTTGGCAACAACCATGATGGCTGCCGTCGGATTCGGCTGTGCCCCAGCCTGGCAGGCAGCAGGCGTCGATCCGAGTGATGCATTGAAGGAAGGAGGCCGTGCCGGAACCAGTGTCGGTACCCGCTCTTTGCGGAGGGCGTTGGTCGTGACGGAATTTGCGCTGGCGCTCACTCTGCTTGGCGGCGCCGGATTGGCAATCCATAGTTTCTTGAACCTCACGCACGTGGACCTCGGTGTTCGCAGTGATCACATCCTGACCTTCACACTTCCTGTGCCGCGGGTTCGGCTCACGCAGCCGGAGCAGATTGTTACGTTTTACCGCCGGCTCCTGGAAAAGCTGGAATCCATTCCAGGCGTATCGCGCGCCGAAGCCGCAACCGCTACGCCGGTGCGAGGCAGATGGTTCGGCATGGCTTTCACGATTGTCGGCAAGCCGCCCGTGGATCGCTCGTTGCGGCCCGATGCCGGATTTCAAATGGTGACACCAGGATACTTTGACACCTTCGGGCAGCTTCACCGAGCAAGACACGACCGAAAATGTCAGGGTGGCAATGGTCAACGAGGATTTTGTCAGGCGTTACTTGTCGGGTCTGGACCCGCTTACCCAGCGCATTGCCGTCGATCAACTTGTCCCAGGCGTCGCTCGGAATGGGTCCACGGTGATATGGCAAATCGTGGGCGTCTTCCATAACGTGCGGACCGGCGACCTTCGCGAGGACTTTCCCGAGATTGATGTCCCCTTCTGGCAGTCTCCCTGGCCCCAAGCTGGGATGGCGGTTCGCACTTCTGGCGATCCGGACGCGATAACCAAGAGCATCGCAGATGTGGTCGAGTCCATGGACCCCGACTTGCCTCTCGCCCAAGTCCGGACCATGGAGCAGATCGTGGTTGAGTCGCGTTCCTACGAGCGCTTCGAGACCGTGCTGTATGGCGGCTTTGCAGGGTTGGCTCTTCTGCTGGCAGCGGTTGGAATTTACGGTGTCATGGCGTTCGCAGTGGCTCAGCGAACTCACGAGATCGGTTTACGCATAGCCTTGGGTGCCGGGCGTGACGAGGTGTTCAGCCTGATTTTGAAGGAGGGCGGAGTTTTGGCTCTGGCTGGATCGCTACTGGGGTTGGTCGGCGCCTGTCTGGTAGGTCGCACGATGAAGGGCATGTTGTATGGCGTAGGGACGATTGATCTCGCCGCATTCGCGACGGTCGTGGTCGTGCTACTCGCGTCCGCAATCCTGGCGTGTTACCTGCCCGCGCGACGCGCAGCCAACGTAGATCCCATGGTGGCTCTGCGCTACGAGTGAGGAGGTAAAGGGAACAATGACAGGAATTCAGGATCTCCGATATGCCGCACGCGGGTTGCGCAAAAGCCCGGCCTTCGTCATCGTCGCCATCCTCACTCTGGCTTTGGGGATCGGCGCCAATGTCGCGGTTTTCGCGGTAATGAACGCCATTCTACTCAACCCCAGCGGAGTTCCTCATCCGGATAACGTGGTGGCCCTGCGCGTGAAATATACGGTCGGTGATCTTCAGAATATCAACATGTCGGCGCCCGATTTCGGCGATGCGGTTACGGGCAAACACATCTTCACCTCCGCCGCAGTACTGCAAAACGCCAACTACAACTACAGCGCTGGCGAAATGACTCCTGAACGACTCGTGGGGGCACAGGTGTCGTGGCAATGGTTTGACGTGTTTTGGGCGCGGCCGTACCTGGGCCGGATGTTTCGCCCAGAAGAGGATCAACCCAACGCGAATCACGAAGTGATTCTCGCCTATCGCACCTGGAAACGCCGCTTCGGCGGGGACCCCAACATCATCGGCCGGATGCTTCTACTCAATCAGGAGTCCTACCAAGTCGTGGGCGTGATGCCGTCGGATTTTGACTGGCCCAATGGTGCCGAGTTGTGGGTTCCGATTGCGCTTCCCTCTGCCCGCTACTTCGACCGCAGGTTCCGCTATAACGAGAATCTCTTTGCCGTTGCCGTGTGCCAATATCGCGGGTCTGCAACTGGCGCGTGCCTCTGGACGTCAGCACGAGATTTCCGTCCAGATCGCGCTCGGCGCGGGAACCGGCCGCCTGGTCCAGCAAGCTTTGCTGGAAAGCCTGCTGCTGGGCGTATTCGGAGTCGCCCTCGGAGTGGTGTTCGCGCACTACATTATCCCGTTGCTGCTGTTCCTTGCCCCGGAAGCCTTGGCGGAAAATCTTGCGGTTCACCTTGGCGGATCGGTGCTGTGGTTCGTGGCGGGCGCCGGAGTGCTTTGCGTTCTTTTCTGTGGGACCGCCCCCGCCTGGCATATCACGCACACCCGTTGGTTCCAGTCGCTGCAGGAGGCAGGACGCTCCGGCGGTTCCAGTGTTGCGCGCCAACGTTTGCGTTCAGCGTTGGTGGTGGGTGAGATTGCTTTGGCCATGCTGCTTCTGGTGGGTGCTGGACTATTGTTGCGCAGTCTGAAGCAGGTCGAACAGCTGAATACCGGATTCGATGCCCACGGGGTAATGTCGGGCGCGCTTTCGCTTCCGCCCAGCGTCTACAAAAGCGACGAGCAGCAGAGTGTCTTCTATGCCGCGGCGGAACAGGAACTAAAGAACATTCCCGGCGTGGCCAATGCCGCCTTTGCCGATGCCCTGCCTTTCAGCAACAACGGCGGCTCGTCCTCATTCTCAATCAAGAGCCATCCCACCGGTCCCAATGATCCCGGCCCACACGGAAATATTCGCAGCATATCGCCCGGATACTTCCAGACGCTGGGCATCCCCTTGATTCGCGGCCGCGTTTTTGTTCCCGCCGATCGCATGAAAACCGACTTGGTGGCAATCGTCGACGAGGTGCTAGCCCGGCAGTATTGGCCGGGTGAAGATCCGGTTGGCCAGCAGATCAATTTCGGCGGCAATTCACCGTGGATGACGATCGTCGGAATTGTGGCGCATGCCAAGAGTTCTTCGCTCGAGTCCGACACCACCGAAGGCTTCTACTATCTGCCAATTGCGCAAGAGGGGGTACCGATGGCCGGGGTCATGGTGCAGACCCAAGGTACCGACCCTGAGGGCGTGGCTACCGCGATGCAAGCGGCGATCCGCCGTGTGGATCCCGGCCAACCTCTTTATGACCTGAAAACTATGGAGCAACGAGTCGACGCATCTTTGATTAGCCGGCGTTTTCTGGTGGTTTTGCTGTCAGCCTTTGCGACGATCGCGCTGCTTCTGGCTGCCCTGGGCCTGTATGGAGTGATCAGCTATACCGTCACCTTGCGCACACGAGAATTGGGAATTCGTATGGCGTTGGGGGCGGGACGCCGCGAAGTCCTGCGCCTGATTGTGAATAAGGGCATGCAACTCGCTCTGCTCGGCCTGGGAGCCGGCTTATTGACAACGTTGGTGGCAGGACGGGCTCTGTCGAGCTTCTTGTATCACGTGAGCCTGTTTAACCCACTGACGCTGGTGATCACATCCGCGCTGCTACTGGGGACGGTTTTCCTGGCGAGCTATTTGCCGGCGCGCTGGGCGGCCGGTCTGGATCCTCTAGTGGCTTTGCGGGATGAATAAGATCCGCGGCTTGCACAGCGATGAGACACGAGTAAAGGGGAATGAAATGCACGGATTGCTTCAAGATCTTCGGTACGCATTTAGGCAAATCCGAAAATCGCCGGGTTTCGCCTTCACGGCCCTGCTATCTCTGACTCTTGGCATCGGCGCCACCACTGCCATCTTCAGCGTAGTGTACGGAGTCTTGCTTGATCCGTATCCCTACCGGAACCCGGAGCGCATGGTCCACGTGGAGTTGCGCGACAAGAGCGACCGGGGACCTTTGCTCTTCGTCAACGGCTCGGAATATCAGGAACTCCGGCAGGCCTCTGCCATTGACGATGTCTTCTTGATGAATCAGAGACAAGAAACGCTTACAGGTCGCCAGTTCCCGATCTCCGTCAGGGTGGGCCAGTACTCATCCAATCTCTTCACCTATATGGGAGTGCCTCCGTCGCTGGGGCGTGAGTTCACACCGGCCGATGCTCCTGGAGGAAAGGCCTCTCCTGTCGCGGTATTGAGTTACCTTTTCTGGCAACAACAGTTCGGCGGAAATCGGAATGTGGTTGGGCAGACAATCGAGCTTGACCACGACCTCTATTCCATCATCGGCGTAGCCGCCCCCCGCTTCACGTGGGGCGACTCGGACGTGTATGTACCGGGAACCCCGACGGCGGATCCGCACGATTATTGGATGGCGTTCATCAAGCTGAAGCCGGGCGCGAAGCATCCGGCGGTCGCGGCGGAGTTGCAGGTTCTTGTCAATCGCTTCGTAAAGGATGATCCCAGGGATTTCCGGCGCGATCGAAAGGTTGCAATCGTCACGCTCAACGAAGAGGTGCTCGGCCGCTTTTCCGGGATGTTGGTGCTCCTGTTCGCGGCCGTGATCGCGCTCCTGGTGATTGGTTGCGCAAACGTTTCTATTCTGCTGTTGGCACGAGGAATTGCGCGGCAGCACGAACTGGCCGTTCGCGCTTCGATCGGCGCAAGCCGCGGGCGACTCATTCGGCAACTGCTCACCGAGGCGGTACTGCTTTCCCTGGCGGGTGCGGGACTGGGGGTGTTGGCGGCCTACCGTGGGGTGAGCACCCTATCTTCCATGCTTCCCCTATATTCGTTTCCGCACGAGGCCGCGATTCGCGTGAATGGGAACGTCCTCGCGTTTACCGCAGCTGTCGCCGTGATTACCGGTATCCTCTTTGGTATCTCGCCGGCCTGGCAGCTTTCACACCCACCCATTAGCGAGCTGATCCAAGCAAACAGCACGAAGGTCACCGGAAGCGCGCGCAACCGCAACACACACCGGGTCCTAATCGCGGGACAGGTGGCCCTCACCCTGTTGCTGATGGCCGGCGCCGGGGCCGCAATGAAGGCGTTTCTCGCCCTGACTCACACGCCTTTGGGCTTCGAGCCCGATCGAATCTTTGGGCTGAACGTTGCCCTGCCAAAGGGAGCATATCCGACCTGGCAGGCACGCTTGAATGCAAACGAGGTGGTTCGTCAGGCCATCGCCGAAGTACCCGGCGTGGAGAGTGCCAGCGTTTCAACCACGTGGTTTCCGCCCTTCGGGGGATTCAGCGCCAAGATCGACATTCGGAGCAAACCATCGCTGACCGGTGCGGAAGCGGTTTTGGCACTAGTGAGCCCGCAGGAGTTTTCTACGTTCCGCATTCCGCTCCTGGCGGGCCGAATCTTCAACGATGTGGAGGTCGGTCGCGCAGCTCACCTGGCCCTGGTGAACCAGGCGTTCGTCAAACAGTTTCTTAGCGGCGCGGACCCGATTGGTCAGGGAGTTCGCAGTTCGATGCTCAAAGTCGAGCGGCCTGACCTACTGCTTACGCAGGCTCCGGATGATTGGCTGGAAGTGATCGGAGTAGTCGGGGATGCGCGCAATGATGGGCTGGATCATCCGACGAAGCCAGCCGTCTTTCTGCCCTACAGCTTCGTTTTGCCACCGGACGAATCACTGTTTGTGCGCTCGGCTGGCAATCCAGAGGCGGCAATTCAGGCGGTGAAGCGGCGCCTGAGCGACATGAACCCCGATATGGTGGTCGGCAATGCTCACACCCTGACCTGGTGGTTGAATACACAAGGGTGGGGACAAGGACGCTTCATTGCAACGCTGTTCTCACTCTTTGCAATTCTTGCCCTCGCTCTGGCAGCGACCGGACTTTACAGCGTTGTCTCGTTTGCCGTGACGCAACGCACACAGGAGGTCGGCATACGGATGGCGCTGGGCGCCCCGCGGACCAGCATTCTGCGATTGGTAATCAGTTCGACGGCTGTAATGCTTGCCACAGGTGTCCTCGTCGGACTCGGGCTTAGCGTAGCACTGAGTCGCATCGTCGGAGCGTGGGCCGGTGGTAGTCCGCGCGATCCCCTGACTTTGCTTGGCGCGGCCATGATTCTAATTCTTGTCTCGATGGTCGCCTGCATTGCACCGGCCTGGCGAGCCGCGTCGGTCGATCCCTCGGTGGCACTGCGATACGAGTAGGAGCCGAATGCGCAACCTTATCCAAGATCTTCGCTACGCGCTGCGGCAGTTGCGTGGGAGCCCGGCCTTTCGAAGTCCGATTGCTGCTGCTATTCGATGTCCGCCCCACAGATCCGCTGACATTTACGACCGTTGCCTCAATCCTGTCGATAGTAGCGCTGCTTGCCAGCTACGTTCCAGCGCTGCGAGCGGCCAGGGTCGATCCCACAGTGGCACTTCGGTACGAATAGAAATCTCGCTTCACGAATTGAGAGTGAAATGATTCAACTGAAAAATATCGAACGCAACTACAAGACTGGTGCTGGATACACATGGGTGCTGCGCCGCGTAAATCTTGACATTCAGCAAGGAGAATTCATCACCGTGATGGGACCTTCCGGAGCGGGAAAGTCTTCGCTGCTGAACGTGCTGGCGCTTCTCGACGACCAGTGGACGGGCGAATACTGGTTCCGCGAGGAAGCCGTTCACCATCTGAAACGCAAGCAGCGGGGCGAGCTGGCGAAGAAGAATGTCGGAATGGTCTTCCAGAGCTATCACCTGCTCGACGACCTTACCGTTCAGGAAAACATCGATTTGCCGCTTTCTTATAAAGACATTCCGCGCGCTCAGCGGCAGGGGCTGGTGGCCGACACCCTCGATCGCTTCCAGATCGTGGCGAAGAAAGACCTGTATCCCAGCCAGCTTTCCGGCGGCCAGCAGCAACTTGTGGGAATCGCACGCGCCGTAATCCATAAGCCATCGCTCCTGCTCGCCGATGAGCCCACGGGGAATCTGCATTCCGCCCAGGCCAAAGAAATCATGGAACTCTTTCGTGATCTGAACCAACAGGGGACAACCATCGTGCAAGTGACTCACTCGGAAGTGAACGCGGCCTATGGAAGCCGCACGATTCAACTGCGCGACGGATGGCTCGTCGGCGATACCGCGAATCCCTCACTTACTCAACCAACGGAGGTCGCCGCATCGTGAATGTTCCGGGGACCAACTTCGTGAAACAGGGAATTGCGATCATTTGTGTTTATACGATGCTGGCTCCAACGCTGCCCGCGCAATCAGCGACCCCTGCAGCGACGACTGCGACACAGGCCGCGAATGCGCAGACTACGTCTCCGCAAACTAGCGTTCCGGTTCAGTTTGACATGCCGAAATCACACAACCCAATCAGCGCCTATGCACCGAACTATGTCCCTGAGCCGGTGCTGGCGAACTCCCCGCGTCTTGACCGTTTGGTCCGCGAAGGTAAGCTTTACCTCTCGCTGAAAGACGCCATTGATCTTGCGCTCGAAAACAATCTGGACTTGGCCATAGCCCGTTACAATCTTCCGATCGCGAATACAGACATTCTCCGTACGCAGGCCGGCGGATTTTTTCGCGGCGTAAATACCGGAGTGGTCCAGGGAACTCCCGGCGGCGGTGTCGGAGGCTTCGGCACGGGAGCTCCCGGTGCTGGCGCTGGGGGAACGACAAGCGGTGCCGGTGGGGCGGGAGCAGGCGCGTCCGGGCTAGTGCAGTCCACATTGGGGGTCGGAACGGCGGTCTCTTCCTACGACCCGTTCATCAGCGCGAATGGCGGAGAAGAGCATCAGACACTTCCGCTTTCGAACCTAACGCTCAACGGCGTACCTACTCTGCAGACCAATACCGGACAGTTTAACGTCAACTACGTGCAGGCATTCGCAACGGGCACGAGTGTTTCCTTTAGTTTCAACAACGCTCGCCAGACGACCAATAGCATTTTCACGAATCTGTCGCCGGTCCTGAACTCTGAGTATCGCATCGCCATCCAGCAACAACTTCTCGCTGGATTCGGATTTGGGCCCAACTTACGCTATTTGCGCATCGCTAAGAACAACAAAAAGATCTCGGACATCGCTTTCAAAGACCAGGTGATCGCGACCGTAACTCAGATCGCGAATATCTATTGGGACCTCGTCAGCGCTTACGAACAAACGCAGGTAAACGAAAAATCTTCAGACTTCGCCACGCAAACTCTAGAAAATGCCCGGAAGCAGTTGAAGCTGGAAAGCATTCCAGAAATGGATGTCCTGCGGGCCGAAGCGGAAGTTTCCAAGCGCGATCAGGAATTGACCGTCGCCCGCACCAGTCTTCAACTGCAGGAGACTCTCATCAAGAATGCCGTTACGAAAAGTCTGGATGATCCGGTATTGGAAGCGATGCCCGTGATACCTACGGATCGAACGGAACCCGTGCAGACCCAAACCAACCAGTCGATTCAGGACTCAATCTCCGCTGCGTTGCACGATCGGCCGGAACTGGCCGAGTCCGACATCGACTTGGTCAACCGTCAAATCAGCCGCCGCGCAGCGCGCAACGCCCTGTTGCCGTCGCTTGCTGTGGTCGGTTTCTACGGGGGCTCCGGGCTGGGAGGTCCACTGAACCCTCTTTGCAAAGGCTGTACTTCCAATGTGCCAGTCGACTTCGGAGGGGCACTGAGCAATACCTTCAACAATTCCTCCCCTGACTATTATGTGGGACTGAATCTGAATATTCCCCTCCGCAATCGTGTGGCAAAGGCCGATCAGTACCGGTCCGAGCTTGAGTACCGCCAGGCAGAGTTGCGACTGGAGCAACTGAAGAAACAGGTTCGCATCGAGGTCCGCAACGCGCAGTATGCGGTCGAGCAAACCGGCGCGCGGGTTCAGGCCGCCCGCAAAGCCCGCGATCTCGCGCAGCGCACATTCGACATCACCAAGAAAGAGCAAGAGCTGGGTGCGGGATCGAGCTATCAAACCCTCTCCGCCCAGCGGGATCTCTCACTGGCAGAGCTCGATCTGGTGACCGCGATGACCGTCTTTGAAAAAGCAAAAGTTGAACTCGATCGGGCAACCGGGGTGACTTTGGAACATAATGGCATCCAGCTTCAAAATGCGGTGAGCGGCACGGTTGGTGATACGATCAGCGCCGCGAGTCCATAACTGGTCATGCAGACTTCCACCAAGCCCGGAGTACTTTCCGCCATGTCCCCGGCGAAGGGCATCTACGAACGTCCCCGCGTATTAGCAGCCGACGACCAGCTGCACGTGCTCGAAGCTCTCGAACTTCTCCTGCGCCCCCAGGGATACGAAGTGGAGACCGCGAGGTCCCCGGCGCTGGTTCGCGATGCGGTAGCCACCGCTTCCTACGATGCTCTGCTCATCGACTTGAACTACACGCGGGACACCACCTCCGGGCAAGAAGGACTCGACCTTCTCTCGGAGATTGTCGCTCTCGACAACTCAACGCCCGTCATTGTCATGACCGCGTGGGCGAATGTCGAGCTGGCAGTCGAGGCGATGCGCCGTGGGGCCCGTGACTTCATCCAGAAGCCATGGGAGAACGAGCGGTTGCTGACTATCCTTCGGGCCCAGGTTGATCTGCGCCGGGCATTGCAGCGCGCCGAGAGGCTTGCCGCGCAGAATCGCCTGCTGCAAGCTGAGGGGCGTCCCGAGTTCATTGCCACGGCCCCGCTCATGCAACCCGTCCTCGATACCATAATCCGCGTTGGACCTTCCGACGCGAATGTCCTGATCACCGGCGAGCACGGTACGGGAAAAGAGGTTGTGGCGCGGACCCTGCATGCGGTCTCTCAACGTGCGTCGCGCCTGATGGTCTCCGTCAACACCGGCGCCATGCCCGAAGCACTATTTGAGAGTGAACTCTTCGGACACGTGAAAGGCGCCTTCACAGATGCTCGGTTCGACCGCATCGGACGCTTCGAGCTCGCCGATGGCGGCACCATTTTCCTCGACGAGATTGGCAACGTACCGCTGCGCCAGCAAGCCAAGCTCCTGAGAGTGCTGGAGGGAGGTGAGATTGAGAGGGTCGGGTCATCCCGCGCAGTGCGTGTGGACGTACGCGTAGTCTCGGCCACGAACACCGACCTTCGGGCAGCCTGCGCTTCCGGCCAGTTTCGAGAGGACTTGTTATTCCGGCTGAATACGGTCGAGATACACGTACCAGCACTGCGCGAGCGACGGGAAGATATTCCCGCGCTCGCAGTACACTTTCTGACGCGTTACGCGTCGCGTTACCGGCGTCCGATACAGGGTTTCGAGGCCTCCGCCCTGCAACTGCTCATGCAATACTCCTGGCCGGGCAACGTGCGCGAACTGGAACACACGCTCGAGCGCGCAGTCCTGATGTGCCGTGGCAACGAGATCCAGCGCGCGGACCTGGGATTGGACATGCTGCGTCCGCAGAGCCAGAGTCTCGAAGAGCTCAGCCTGGAATCCGTAGAAGCTATTCTGATCCGCAAGGCATTGCAGCGTTTCCAAGGGAATGTGAGCCAGGCGGCCGAGATCCTTGGACTCAGCCGCGGCGCCCTCTATCGGAGGATGGAGAAGTATGGGCTTTAGCCCGCAGGGGACCCCCAATCCCGGCGGGCGCAAGCCTCCACGAAAGCGGGCCCGCCTCCCGTACGAGCGGCGCGTAAGTTTGTTCGCTCTACTGGTGGCGCTTCCTGGACTGCTCGTTGGCGGTGTTTTTATCTGGCTGCAACCCTGGACAGTGGAGTCGAAATTTTCGCTGATGTTCGCCGTGCTGTTCTTGTGGTGGCTGCTGGCGATGGCGCTTCAGGAGCAAACTACGCGGCCATTGCAGACCCTGGCCAATGTGATCTCTGCGTTGCGCGAGGAAGACTATTCCTTCCGGGCGCGCGGAGCGGCCGCCGATGACGCACTGGGGGAACTCTCCCTCGAAGTGAATGCCTTGGCCGATCTGCTCGCTGACCAGCGGATTCGAGCCATTGAAGCGGCCGCACTGCTGCGCCGCGTGGTCGAAGAGATCGAGGTTCCCTTATTTACTTTTGATCCTGATCAGATTCTGCGCCTGGTGAACTCTGCCGGAGAACGCCTGCTGCAGCAGCCTTCCGTCAGGCTCCTGGGCCGCACCGCAAGAGAGATCGGTTTGGCCGCCTGCATGAGTGCGGAGAGCGAGACCGTGGTCCCGCTTCCCTTCGAGGGTCTGAACGCACGTTGGCTGGTGCGGCGAAGTTCGTTTCGCCAGAAGGGCGTGCCGCACACGCTTGTCGTTTTGTCGGATGTGAGCCGTGCTCTGCGGGAAGAAGAGCGAGGCGCGTGGCAACGCCTGATTCGCGTGCTGGGCCACGAACTGAATAATTCGCTCACGCCGATCAAATCAATTGCCGGTACCTTGCGAGCGCAGATTTCGAATGGGTCGCTGGACTCCGATCAAAGGGAAGACTTTGAACGCGGCCTTTCTATCATCGAATCCCGGGCCCACTCCCTCAATCGCTTCCTGCAAGCGTATCGACAACTCGCCCAGATGCCGCCGCCTATCGTGCGCAAGACTCAGCTTGCCCCGATTGTTCAACGTGTCGCTGCCCTGGAAGCCAGTTTGCCGGTGCGGGTGCTTACTGGTCCGCCTACGGAGTTGATGGTGGATCCCGATCAGCTCGAGCAAATGCTCATTAACCTGATGCGTAACGCGGTCGAAGCTGCGATCGAACCTCAACACTCCGCCTCAGCTCCGATCACACTGGTAACCTCTGCCGTGACGCCGCGGGAGCCCCGGGTCGTTGTAAGTTGGGAACTGACTGAGAAAGATTTGGTTCTCATCATTGAGGACAACGGACCCGGGTTGGGCAATCCCGCCAACGTGTTCGTCCCCTTCTACACCACCAAGCCTTCAGGCAGCGGAATCGGTCTGGTGCTTTCGCGCCAAATCGCCGAGGCGCATGGAGGATCGATTGAACTGCTGAACCGCACTGACCAGAAAGGTTGCCAGGCAAGAGTCGTCCTGCCGCGCGCCCAGCCGCTGATCCTATGACGAACCGATAGATCGGGTGCGGGTGTGGTAAATCCGAAATTTGTCGGCTCGTCCGTCGGATGAGCACCGAGAAAACGCCTAGCGGTGGCCGGTCAAAATTGCTAACAAAAGAGGTACAAATTAGTCTAACTCGGTAACCGAGAGGAGACTGCTTGAGTAAGCCTTCGGACCTTGTTCAGGGGACTCTGGACATGCTGATCCTGAAAATACTGGCATTGGAGCCGCTCAATGGCTGGGCCGTTAGTCAGCGTCTGAAACAAATGTCGAGCGATGTACTAGGGGTCAGCGATGGCTCTCTTTACCCAGCGCTGCACAAGCTGGAACATCGGGGTTGGATTACTGCTCACTGGAAGCCGAGTGGAAACAATCGGCGCGCCAAGTTTTATTCTCTGACGCGGCTCGGGCGGAAGCAACTCGAAAAAGAGGCAGCCGACTGGAACCGTCTCTCCGCTGCCATCTCTGGAATAGTCAAGCTCAAGGAGGCTTGAGATGACGTTCGAACAATGGTTTTATACCCTTCCGTTGCGTCTGCGCTCATTTTTCCGCCGTAAACAGGTGGATCTGGAACTAAAAGATGAGCTTCGCGACCACCTCGAGCAGCAAATCCAGGAGAACCTTGCAGCTGGCATGTCCCCTGAGGACGCGCGCTATTCGGCGCTGCGCGCACTGGGCGGGATGACGCAGATCGAACAACAATGCCGAGACGCGCGCGGCGGAAGCGTCATTGAAGACCTGGTTCAGGATTTGCGATATGGGCTTCGCCAGCTGTGCCGCAGCCGGGGCTTTTCTTTTCTGGCAATTCTGTGCCTGACCTTGGGAATCGGCGCTAATACTGCGGTATTTAGTTGGATCGAAGGGATCCTATTCCGTCCGTACCCGGCTGTAGCCCACCAGGAAAGGCTGCTTGCCCTAGCCGGAACGGCGCGTGGCGAGACCGGCGCGACGGGAATTTCGTGGCCGGACTTCCTTGATTTGCAGAGAAGCTGCACCCTTTGTGAAGCGTTCTTCGTGAGCAAGATTACGGGCAGCACACTGAATGTCGGTGACCGCGCCGAAGTCACGACCGGCAGCATCGTCTCGGCAAATTATTTCGACGCGATCGGCGTTCATCCTGTGCTTGGTCGCGGCTTCGAGCCCGGCGAAGATGTAGGGAGCGATGCTTATCCTGTCGCAGTAATCAGCTATCGGCTTTGGCGGAACCGCTTCAAAGGCGATCCACAAATCGTCGGCAAGACGCAGCGGCTCAACAATGTTCAGCACACCATCATCGGTGTCGCGCCGGAGGGGTTTTATGGAACTTTCGTAGGCTGGGCGATGAATTTCTGGGTTCCGGCGTCCATGGAAGAAACCTTCGAAAGCGGCGGATATAAACTCCAGGACCGCGGCGCGCGGTGGATTGAAGCTTATGTGCGACTCAAGCCGGGAGTTACTCGTGCGCAAGCCCAGGGAGAAATCTCGGCAATCGCAACCCGCTTGGAGAACAACTACTCAGCCACAAACCGCGGGCGCGGCATCAGGCTGTGGCCATTGTGGCAAACCCCTTTCAATAACGCCGGCACTCTGCTTCCCACACTCGAGATCATGCTCGCGGTGGGGGCGTTTGTTCTTCTCATCGCCTGCGCGAATGTGGGCAACCTGCTGCTAGTCAGGTCATTTGCCCGTCGCCACGAGATGACGGTTCGGCTCGCCATCGGGGCCAGCCGCATCCGTTTGTTGAAACAACTTCTCACGGAAGGCCTGATCCTCTCGACGTTAGGGGCAGCCGCGGGACTCCTGGTTGCGTACTGGTGTCGGCACACGCTCGTACTGCTTCTCCCTGCGCGCTCCGGAGTGACGATGTACTTGCCTGGGGAAATCGACTGGCGTGTGATGTCGCTGAGTGCCGGTATTTGCTTGATCGCCACGCTTATTGTCGGATTGGTCCCAGCGCTTCAAACACGCAACCTCCACCTTGCCGGCGCCCTGAAAGCCGAGTCCTCGGGTGTAGTCGGCGCCCGGGGAACAGCGTGGGTGCGCTCGAGCCTGGTCGTTTTCCAGGTTTGTCTGAGCTTTGTTCTGCTGGTTGGAGCGGCACTGCTGCTGCAAAGCCTGCAAAAGATTCGAACCACAAACCCGGGTTTCTCAACCACAAATGTGGTGGAGACCGGGGTGTCTTTGATCTCAGCTGGATACGACGTGCCGCACGCCAGGACTTTTCAGGAGGAACTGATTGGTCGCGTCAGGGCGATACCTGGCGTGGAGTCCGCCGCATTCGCCCGCTTGACCCCACTGGACTATGGAACATACTCTTCTACTCCGATTGCAGTTGACGGCTACCAACCTCCACCGGAAGAGCAACCTACTGTTGAATACAACCAAGTCAGTCCTGACTACTTTGCCACCTTGGGTATCCCCCTGCGATCCGGTCGCGAATTCACGCGTGCCGATGACGAAAACGCACCGTTGGTCGCAATAGTGAATCAGACCATGGCTGCACGATACTGGCGCGATCAGGATCCCATCGATCGGCGCCTGCAAGTTAAGGGCCGCTGGGTGCGAGTCATCGGAGTAGCCGCAGACTCCAAGTACGAGAGCATGCGCGAGAGTCCTAAGGCATTTTTTTATGTGCCGCTGCTGCAGGATTTCGTAAGAGGACCGGACTTGTATATCCGCTCAGCGCAACCTCTGCAGAGCATCTCGGCCGCCCTGCTCCGCGAAGTGCACGCACTGGACGGGAACCTTGCACTCTACGAGATGATTACGCTTCAGGAACAGGTTGATCGCTCAACCTCACCGCAGCTCGTGGCCGTAACCCTGGTTTCGATCTTAGGAGGATTGGCGGTTCTCCTCGCTGCCGTCGGGCTGTATGGCGTGATGTCTTATGCCGTAGCGCAGGCCAATCGCGAGCTTGGGTTGCGCATGGCTCTGGGCGCCGACGCAGCCGATCTGTTTCGTCGGGTCATTTCGCGCGGTTTGAGATTAACTGCAGTCGGCGTCCTCTGTGGCGCGACTGTGGGGCTTGCATTGACGCGATTATTCGGAAAGCTTCTCTACAATGTCAGTCCGAATGACCCGCTGGCATTTGTATCGGCAGTAGCGGTGATGACGATCAGCTCAGTCGCAGCTTGTCTTCTGCCTGCCTGGCGCGCTACGCGTACCGATCCAGCCCGAGTGTTGCGGGATTGATCCCTACATCGGCGAGGTACCACTGGCAGTTGTCTCGCGGTTTGCTTTCCTGCGGGTGCTTTCTGCAAGATAGAGGAATCGTTGGCATCCTAAAGGAATCGTAGCCTGGTATCGTAAGACGATCCACCAACGAAACGATAGGTCCCGACAACGGGGTTGGAGGAGATCAATGGCGATCTCCGCGAAGAGGACTTGTAGCTTGGAATTGTTTTCGGTTAGCCCGTGACTCGGCAACAATGATCGCGCATGGGCTTTCTTCCGAGAATACCCAGTTGGTGCGCTACCGCTTGCGCACCTCCAACTGCACTGGCCGCGCAACTGAAGCTATTTCGGGATCGTAGTATTCGTAGACTTGCGATTTGAATGTTCGAGCCCGAATGGGATACTTGGCGCGTAGGCGATATTTCAATGTGACCATTTCCCCGGGAGCAAACGAATCGAAGTAGAGAAGCGCTTGCGTCGCCGTAAGGCTGAACTTCGATAGATGACCACTTTTGCGGTGGGCGCTCTTCTCCTGGTAATCCTGCAGATCCTCGCTGATCAGGTCAAAACCGGGAGGGATGCCGAGATCGACCATCACCATGTTGGCCGCCTTCGGCAAGTTGTTTTTGACGGTAGCGCTCGCCGTGGCAATGTCGTCCTGCGCCAGATGTGTGCGGTCATAGGCAACATCGATCGAAAGTGGCTCACCCGCCGCCTTTTCATCCCAAGGCAAGGAGTAGCTCCCCACGATTTGATAGACAAGACCGCCTTTTCCCTCGAACTGGAGACCGACTGTCGAGGCCAATTGGGTGTTGATGTTCTTGAACACGAATTGGTGGAGTAAATCATTGTTCTCGGGCGTTAATTCTAGCTTTTCCGCTGGCTTGCCGTTCAGCAGGACGACCACCGTGCCGCGCACGTCGGCTGCGCCTTTCTGGTTCCCAATGCCTCGCCCGACTGAAGCAGCGCCTGCACAGCAAGGCCAGTCGTCTCCACTGCGGCGCTCGGCCCGGTGGCATATACGCTCGTTTCTTCCGCACTCCACCAAACCTGCTCGTCCTTCTCGGTACGCGCGTCCAGCAGCATCTGAATCGCCCGCCGCGTAAATTCGCGGTCTTCTTTGTAATCGGCGGCAAAGTTGGCGACCACGGCCAGCGTGTAGGTATCCACCTTGGCGGTCATGTGTTTTTCAACAAACTGTTTCGCCTTTTCGACCGCCGGCCCGTGGTAGCCGGTGTCTTTGAGCGCCCAGGCCAGGTAGGCCGTAATCCGCAGCACGTCGGAGTTATAACGATTGGTTGCGCCTTCATTGATGAATTGCGTGTCCGGCTTCCAACTCCCGTCTTCCAGTTGCTGGCTCGACAGCCACTGCTGGGTTCGCGAGATGAGCTTCGGATCCACGTCGTGGATTCTCGACATGTCATAGAACTCCATCAGGCCGTAAGCAGTAAGAATCTTATTGGCCGGCGCATTCCCGAACCACGAAAAGCCGCCTCCTGGAACTTCGAACGTGAGCAGACGCTGATAACCATTAGCGATAAATCCTTCGGCTTTGGCGTGCACCTCCGGAGTCAACTTTTTGCTGCGCTTCATGTAATCAAGCGCCAGCACATTCGGATAAGTGCTCGACGAGGTTTGTTCAAAGCACCCATTCGGCATGCGCAGAATGGCATCCATCCCTTCCACAACCTGGCTCATTGGACCGGGATAAAGCCGCACAAAAATCTTGCTGGCCTCAGGAATGGAGGTCACTGGAAAAGCGAGCTCGTGTTGCGCCGCATTTTCCAGTCGGCCGTTAAAGACGAGGCTCTGCTCTCGGCCATTGGGAATGACTTCGATTTCCCGAACGACGATGTCGGCACGATCGGCTCCGCCCTGCATGCGCGCTGCGAGCGTGAGTTTGAACTTCCCAATGCGCTTAGCTTCGAGCGTGAATTGCGAACTGCCTACGCGAGCCGAATCGACGGCGACAGACTTTTCAGCGGAGTCTTCAACCAGCGAAAACCAATCGTCGTTGTGGAGCTTCAGGTTCACGTCGCCGCGGGAATCCGAGTAGTTGTAGATAGCCACCGGAATCGAAACGCGGTCGCCCTGGGTGAGCGTAACTGGCAGATCGAGATCGACGAAGAAATCCTGAAAGACTTTCAGGCTCGACGTAGACGTGCCGAGCGCTCCCTGTTGCGTGGAGGCAATCATCGCCATACGCCAAGTCGTGATCGAGTCAGCCATCGGAATCACAATGCTGGCACGTCCATCCTTGTCGGTGATGATCTCGGGGTTAATGTAGAGCGCCTCGGGGAAATAGGAGCGGACATGCGCGGCGGGTGCGGAACCTTCTTTTGCGAGGACTGCGCCGTTCACCGCCGCAAGATCAGTAAAATTGCGGCCATTGAGCGGTAATTCTTGCTTGTCTCGAGGTCCGCCGACTCTAAACATACCGCCCCCCACGCCGCCGCCTATGCCACCGGGCACAGGAGCGGCAAGCATGGCTGTTTCAGTCTGAAGCTGCACCGACGCCGCACCGACCTCAACCACCTCAGAGGCTTGACCCAGCGACAATACCGCCGACAGTACGGCTCGGTCGCGTGCATCGAGTGCGAGTACCTGCGCAGCCCTTTTGAATCCCATTTGCGATACTTGAATAACGTAATCACCCTTGGGCAGGCCGGAAAAAGTAAATCGGCCAGATGCGTCGGTCGTCGCGGGACGGATTTTCCCGCTAGCCACGCTGCGCAGCTCGACATCGGCTCCAGGCACAACGGCCCCGCTTGGGTCGGTCACAGTTCCGACGATCTCCGCTTGGCCGTTCATGCCCCGGTCATGTTCAATGTCGACGTTAATCCTGGTTGACTCCGGACCGGGCGGGCCTGCAATCCACTTGCGCTGAAACAGCAAAACAGCTTGCAGATCATCGGCCGTGTTCAGTTGGCCGTCTGGGCCCGCGCTTCGCATCAGGTAATACTTCTTCGACGCATCCCAGCGCGCCCGTTCAAATGTAAGGCTGTTGCCCCACGGATCACGAAACTCTGCGTCGCCCGATTGTGCAAGCTTCCCGTAAACGATCGTCGGATCGCCTGCCTTTGGATTCTTCGCATAAGCCGCGCTAAGCTCTTTCGCTAACCGGTTTGCCTGCTTTTGAAACTGTTGCTGGTAGCGGCGCCAATAATCGGCGTACTTCGTCATTGGCACATCCTTGCCGAATTTCGTCTCAAACTTGTTCGGAGTCACGATTTCGGTCGCCGAGAACAGCGCTCTCGCCGCCCGGTCTCGCTGTTCAGCCTGCGACTTCTCCCCCCATTCAACAATCTCCGGCATGCCAATCGAGTGGATCTCATAGCGCGGTTTCATTACCTCCTGCTCCAGATAAAAGAAGACCTTGGCAAACCCCGGCTGCTTTTCCGCCAGAGCAAACACCGCCTCATCCACCACCTGCAGTCCAAGCGCAGCGTGGACGCCCTCGCCATGCGAGTTAGTCACGCGAAACTTGATGCGCGCGTCGCCGCCGGGCTTGTAGACCGTTGCATCGGCGGCCGTCTCAATTGTCAGTTCGTTGGCGGGCTGCACAAAGAGCAGTCGATGATCGCCGACGGGACGCGCGTCTCGACCGAAGAGATAGGCGCTGATATCCACCGTTCCTGCCATCTCGGGTGAGGCCATCAGCGAGAGTTCCGCCTCGCCATTTTCAAGATCGAGGTCGCGCGTCAGCACTGTCTGGCCTTCCTTCACGATGTCCACGTATGCAGCCCCGTGCGCCTTGGTGGAAAATACCTTCAGTTGAATGTGCTCGCCAGTCCGGTATACGGCACGTTCGGTGCGTAGAAGAATTTGATCTTCACCTTCGCGCACCTCTAATTCCACTTTGCTCGACGCTTGATTTCCTTCCTGATCCTTGGCTTCGATCTCCAGCGCATCCTTGCCAGCCTTCACTTTGATGGCGACGATGGCAATCCCTCCCTCATCGGTTGTTGCATGTTGATCCCAATTCATGGCCGATCGAACTGTCACGTCAGCCTTCGCAGGAGTTCCGTCTGCATAAGAAGTCAGAATGAAAACTTCGTTTTCCAGGTTGGGGACCAGCGTGCCGCCCTCGGGAATCGCGGTGATCAGCAGCGGCGAGTCACTAACCGTGATCGGCTGGCCACGAGTCTCTGAATGCCCGGCGGAGTCTTTCACGGTGGCTTCAATCAGGACGCGAGCAGCGCCGTGGTTGAGAGGCCGCCCGGCAAAATATTTCGGCAATGTAAGGTCGAAATGATACGAGCCATCGGTGTCCGTCTTCCCATTGGCCGACGCGACCTCAAACATCGAGACATCCATCGCCGATGCCTTCATGCTGAGTTCGGCGTTGTCCACTGGCTTTCCGAAAAAGTAGTTGGCGCGCACCGTGCCCGTGACATGATCGCCAGGTTGATAGCCGCGTTTCTGCTTCTTGCCATTCTCCGCGAATTCGACTGCTACCTTGAATTTTGGAAGAACGTAGCGTTCCACATTGCGGACGATCTCAGCCGTATTGGTGGGTGCGTCGGCATCCCCCATCAACGCGCGCAGATGATATGTCCCCAGGTTAACCTCGTCGGCGAGGCCAAATTCACCGGATGCCACTCCGAACTGGTCGGTCGCGGTTGCTTTTTTGAAAACTTTGTTACCGCGAGAATCCTCGACTTCAAACGTGAGGGTACGCTTCGCCGCTGCCTGATGATCCGAGCGGTCAAGCGCGAGCGCCCGCACATGGATCGTCTGGCCCGGCTGGTAGAGCGGCTTCTCCGAAGTAAGAAGAATGGAAACCTTGTCCTCCAGGCGTACGTCCTGTGTAAATTCGGTCGTCCCGATCGGCGTATCGGCAACATAGCGCAGCCGGTAACTCCCAATCACACCGGCAGGAAAGCGAAACTGCGCTTCCGTAGTTCCGTGGTGATTCAAACGGCCCGAGAAAAGGACGCGCGGTTTGCCATCAGACGGTTTGTCGCCCGCGTCCAGCAATTCGATCTGAACCGACCCGCGGCCGGCTATCGCCTCATCCTTGGTATCCCTAACAATCACGCGCACCGCCGCCTGCCCACCGGTGATATAAG
>WNFP01000674.1_pt1 | contig 26204 bp, 23 predicted proteins | sample 5400201 | NCBI WGS metagenome assembly WNFP01 (sample SAMN13153355, study PRJNA577476) | soil metagenome | isolation source: 115 cm saprolite under Madrone tree | place: USA:California | collected 2016-06-14 | reverse complement strand
GCATAGCCCTCGGCCTGACTTCAATTTCTGACTATCGAATCTTGTGGCTTGTTGCCGCGCTTGGCGCGCAACTGCGCCTCACCGCGAACATGCTCGATGGGATGGTTGCGCTCGCGTCCGGTCGCGCTTCAAAGGTAGGAGAACTTTACAACGAAATTCCTGATCGTGTTTCCGATGCGGCAGTATTCATCGGCGCCGGTTTCTCCTGGGGCGGAAACGTTACACTCGGATACATCGCAACCATCCTGGCCATCTTCACGGCCTATGTTCGCGCCGCTGGAAAAATCGCCGGCGCACCTAACGAGTTCTGCGGACCGATGGCAAAACAACATCGGATGCTGGTTATCACTGTGATTTGCCTGTACTCCGCAGTCGTCCCGCGACCGTGGCAGATTTTGCACTTCGATAAGTTCGAAGTTGGCGTGATGAGTCTTGGACTTGGCGTGATAGTCGTCGGCTGCTGTATCACAATTGTTCGAAGACTGAATCGAATCGCACATGCCTTGAGATGAACAATGTGACATGGCAGCGGCTGTTTGGGTTTCGTCATGCTTTTGACGATCCGGTCACCGTCGTGCTGACGCTTGCAGTGGTCGCTCTGCTTTTGTTGGCACCGCTTCTGATTTTCATCACGACCCGAGCGGCCAGGAGCACTGCCGACAAGGGAAAGGAACTTTGGGATCGCTATCGCTCCTGGATCTGGCTGGTGTTGCTGATTCTCATTCCCGTTCTCGCGGGCGCTTTCTGGACGATTCTCGCAGTCGCCACGCTCAGCTTTCTATGCTATCGCGAATACGCGCGAATTACCGGTTTGTTTCGTGAACGAACGATCAGTCTGATCGTCGTTATCGGTATTCTCTTCCTTACTTTTGCCGAACTGGACAATTGGTATCGACTCTTTGTTGCGTTATTCCCGTTGACAGTCGCGTTGATTGCCATCGGCGGGTTGATCGCTGACCAACCGAAAGGATACATCCAACGCGTTGGTCTGGGGGTGCTCGGATTCGCTCTTTTTGGAAGCGGCCTCGGCCATCTTGGTTACATCGCGAACGATTGGAACTACCGGCCGATTTTATTGCTGATCATCGGTGCCGTTGAAATGAATGATATCTTTGCTTACATCTGCGGCCACCTATTCGGTCGTCGAAAATTTGTTCCGAACACCAGCCCAAACAAGACAATTGGAGGGGCGCTAGGCGCAGTTGTGTTAACGACACCGTTGGTGGCGATCGCCGCTCATTTCATTTGGCGTAACACCGCGCTCGACAACTCAATTCGTTTGGTTGGTCTTGGCATCATCATCAGCATAGTTGGCCAGTTCGGCGATTTGATGCTCTCGTCGATCAAACGCGATCTAAGCCTTAAGGACACTGCCAAGCTCATTCCAGGTCACGGCGGTTTGCTGGATCGCTTTGACAGCCTGATTCTCGTCGCGCCCGCTGTCTTTCACTACGTCAATTATTTTGTCGGTTTCGCAGCGGGTCAGCCGGAGCAAATTTTCACTGGAGGCTAAGAATCGGTGGACCCCTGGCAACTTCAACCAGCGCGTGACACCGGCCTGACTCCAGCAGAGCGCTTCCGCAGCGTGAGACGTGAGAGTGGCCTGCTAGAGAGCTTCGCCCATCACGCTTGTTTTTCGCTGCTGCGAAGTTATTTCGCCATCGCACATCGCCTCACGATAACGGGCCGGGAGAAACTGCCGGCGCACGGACCATTTGTGCTCGTTGCCAATCATTGCAGTCATCTCGATGCACTCGCTCTTGGAGCAGCGCTTACTCCGCGCCATCGCGAGCGCGTATTTCCGATCGCCGCAGGCGACGTTTTCTTTCAAAGCACTGTGACCAGCACCTTCTCAGCGATCATGCTCAACGCTTTGCCAATGTGGCGGAAAAATTGCGGCCCGCACGCCCTTGCCGATTTGCGCAGGAAATTACAGGAAGAAAGAGCGATCTTCATCATCTTTCCGGAAGGCGGCCGCAGTCGCAATGGCTCGATGATGCCTTTCAAACATGGGCTCGGCATGCTCGTCGCCGAAACAAACATCCCCGTTGTGCCTTGCGGTCTCGTTGGAACCTTCCATGCGCTGCCGCCACACCAAAAGGTTCCGCGACCTGTGGCGATCAAGCTACAAATCGGAGATGCACTCGAGTTCGCATCAACAGCCAACGATCGCGGGGGCTGGTCACAGATCTCGCACAGGGTCGAATCATCGGTGCGCAACCTCGCTGGTCAACAGTGACGCAGACAATCCTGTCTGCGCGTGTTCAGCGCCAACGGCGCAGCATTCACCTTGAGCCTGGGGCAACGCCCCAGGATCCGTGAAATCCAAAGCGCCAGCGCTGAAAGCGCGATTCACCCTAGTATGAGTTCGATTCCCCGGGCGACTGAATCGCGCTTTCAGCGCTTGTTTACACGACGATTTGTATCCCTGGGGCGGTGCCCCAGGCTTACATGACATCGCGCCCTTGGCGCTAAATCGATACAGATCACCTTGTCTACACTCCAATCCTCGCAGACAGGATTGTCTGCGTCACGCCGCTGCGTAGCGCTCCAGCTTTCGCGCCAGATCGGGTGGGACGTGCGCGACAATGACGGCATCGTTGCCTTCGTAGCGCAGTTCCAGGACGTGGCCGACGCGATGGATTTCAGCGATCAACGCAGATTCATTCGATGGAATAAGAAAACGCGAGCGCAACCGCCACGAGGAAAGTGCCTCTTCGAGCGCCTGCACAAGCTTGTTAACCTCTTCTCCGGTACGTGCTGAGATTGCGACGCTCCCCGGAAAACGCTTCGTGTAAGACTCCGCCAGCTCGCGATTCGGCAAATTATCAATCTTATTGAAAACAATCAGAGTTTGCTTGCCGTAAGCGTCCAGTTCCTTAACGACGCCATCAACCGCTTCCATCTGCTCGTCTACGCGAGGATGACTAAGATCGACAATGTGGATGAGCAGATCGGCTTCGCTCACTTCCTCGAGCGTCGCCTTAAATGATTCGATTAGTGTGTGCGGAAGTTTTCGTAAGAATCCAACAGTGTCGGTGAGAAGGACCCGCTGTTTATTAGGTAAAACAAAACTGCGCGTGGTGGGATCGAGCGTTGCAAAGAGCTTGTTCTCTGCTACCACATCGGCGCCGGTGAGCAGATTCAACAGCGTAGATTTGCCAGCGTTAGTATAGCCCACCACAGCGGCGACGGGCCATTGATGTCGCTTCCGACCCTCGCGCTGTATGGCGCGCGTCTTGCGCACGGATTCCAGCTCGCGTTCGAGTCGCGCGATCCGTTCCTGCACGCGTCGGCGATCAACTTCCAATTGCGTCTCTCCCGGCCCGCGCGTGCCGATTCCGCCAGTCTGGCGTGACAAGTGATGCCACATTCGAGTGAGACGCGGCAGAAGGTACTGCAACTGTGCAAGCTCAATTTGCAATCGGCCCTCCCGACTACGTGCACGCTGCGCAAAAATGTCGAGGATCAGTTGTGTTCGATCGAGGACCTTGCGCGCGAACAGATTTTCCAGGTTGCGACCCTGAGCAGGCGAAAGTTCGTCATTAAAAATAACAGAGGTCACTTGTTGATCCTGACACGAATCCTTGATGGACTCCGCTTTGCCGCGGCCGATATAGTACGGAGCGGTCGGTCTCGGCAGTTTTTGCGTGACTGTGTCGACCACTTTCGCACCCGCCGAACTCGCCAGTTCTCGCAGTTCGTCGAGCGAATCTTGCAAGTCCCACTTCGAGACGCCGTCCTTTTCCAGGCCAATCAGGAGCGCGCGCTCCTGTGTTTTTTGCGGACGCGTTTCGATCATCCCTTTTACGCGAACCGGGAACCCCTCTGGCGCTCCGAATGCTGTCGGAGCAGAATCCTTGCTTCGTTATGAGTAAGAAGCGACAAGTTCAGTGGTGAAAAATTAGTTTGCCGCCGAAACCAGGTCAACTGGCTTTTGGCATAACGGCGGGTGGCTTGCTGAATTGCCGCGATAGATTGCATGAGCGACATCTTTCCATCGAGCAGTTCGCGAATCTCGCGAAAACCGATCATCTGTGAAGCAGTCGTACCCATCAACCTGGCAGCACGCACTTCTTCGATGACGCCCTGTTCGAACATTGCTTCCACCCGCTGATTGATTCGTTGATAAAGTTCCTCCCGGTCGCGGAAAACGAACACGCCCGTAGCCGGGATCTCTGATCCCGGCCTGCCGCGGTCACCGATCCCGCCTACAACTTCCGTCGCCGGCTTCCCAGTGAGTAAACAAATCTCCAAGGCGCGCACGACGCGCCGGCGATTTTTTGTGTCGATCGTTCGACCCGCTTCGGGATCGAGCTGCGCGAGCCGGGACCGCAATTCGCGCAAGCTCATGGCGTTCAACTCTTCGCGTAGCCTCGGATCAGCCTCAGGCAGAGGTGCCAATCCATGCGTAAGCGCTCTGATGTAAAGCCCGCTTCCCCCCACAACGATTGCGAGTTTGCCGCGTGAATTGATTTCATCGATGGCAAGCGTGGCAGCGCAGCGATATTTTTCTGCATTCATTTCTTCGTGGAGCGGCGCTGTGCCGATTAGATTATGCGGAGCCTTGGCGAGCGTTGAAGCATCTGGTTTTGCTGTTAGCAGATCGAGACCGCGATAGATCTGAAACGCATCCGCGCTGACAATTTCGGCGCCTATCTCGCCCGCGACATCCGCAGCTAGCTCAGACTTCCCGGTCGCAGTTGGGCCGACGATAAAGAACGTGTGCCTCATCTATTCAGACCGACCGGACCTGCCGATTCACTTCGGCGCGAGCGAGGCGACGATCTGTTCGAAGCGCGGATCGCCGCAAGGTTCACTGAGAAAGGCCAATGCGCTGCACCAGATCCTGAAATCTGGGATCGGACCTGACTGGCTTGAGCTGTGGACACACGTTAAGATTAGGAAGATGAAACGAGTGCTCCGCGTATGCCTTTGCTAGCAATTGAAATGCCTGTTTGCTGTTACCAAGCGCGACGTAGATCTTCGCTACTTCATAGGCCGACACGTACTGTCGCTTCGCAAGCTCATTCAACTCATTGAGTATTTCATTCGCCTCATGCTGCTTCTGCGACTTCGCATATGCACGGCCGAGCGCAGCTCTCATTAGGGGACTACCTCCTGACAGAGAAACTGCCTTTTCAAACTCTTCGGTGGCCGCATCGAGAACCTGCTTCTGCTCATAAGCCAGACCAAGATGCCAGTGCGCGACAGCGAAGTTTGGATCCATCTGGATAGTCCTGCGGCATTGATCTATGGCTTCATCGTACCGGCCCGCATAGTAGAGGGTCGCTCCCATAAACGTGTTCATCACGAGCGACGCCGGCTCGAGTTCCAGGGCTTTTTTCATTTCCTGGACAGCTTCTTCCAACCGACCCGTAGCCGTTAGATAATGAATCGCATACCACTCATGGGCCGTCGCATAATCTGGCTTGAGCTCTATACTGCGCTTGAACTCTTTCTCCGCCTCCGGCCAATTCCAATCGTAGTTCGACAGAACATGCGCCAGCGACGTGTGCGCTTCGGCGAGTGTGTTATCCAGTGCCAGCGCCTTTATTGCCGATTCTTTTGCCTTTGGCATTGTTTCGTGTGGGGCGGCAAAATTGTAAAACGTCAGTCCAATGTAGGAATCCGCCAAGCCGACGTAGCCAAGAGCGAAATTAGGATCGCGCTCGACGCTCTGCTGGAAGTGCTCGATCGCCTGTTTGATTCCGTCCGAAGTGCGCTTATTCCAAAAATAGCGGCCGCGCAGGTAGAACTGATACGCCTCTGCATTCGTGCTGTCGCGCTTAACCAGCCGCCGCTGCTCCTCGCCGGATAACTTCAACTTCAACTTCGCTGTGACTTCTTGAGCAATTGCCTGTTTGACCGCAACCAAGTCCGCGATGTTGCGGTCGTATCCTGCGCCCCAAATCTGCGCGCCAGTCACCGCGTCCACCAAATCCACCTGAACATTCAAAGCGTCCTGCACCTGTCGCACTTTTCCTGTCAGCACCGCCGCCACACCCAACTCGCGCCCCACCTGGCGCGGGTCGACATCTTTTCCCTTGTAACGAAAGGCTGTCGGGCGTGCGATTACTCGCAGTTGCTGCAACTCGCTCAGGCTATTGATCAGCGCCTCGGAAATTCCTTCCGACAAATACTCGGTGTTCGGTTCGTTGCTCGCGTTTTCGAACGGCAGCACGGCGATCGACTTATCGACCTTGTGCGCGGAAACCCGAGGCAGGAGAAAGAACCCTACGACAGCGGAAATGATCACACCGGCTGCGACAAGCATGATCAGGTTACTGCGACGATGTGTTCCCAGTGCTGCCGTTGGTGTTGCGCGAATGCCCTGCGGAGTGACATCAAAGATCCATCCGAGAACGAGTGCGAGTGGAAACCCGATCAGCAATAACACAATCACCAGACGCAGCGCCGAGTTCGGCAAGTCCCAGGCCGGAAACGCCGCTGACGCGAGCTGAATTATGCCGGCGGCAGCAATGATGTAGGCGGCCGCCACGCGGTAGACCTTGCGCCGTTTTACTTCGTCGAAGAAGCCATTCATAAAAAAAGACTCGAATTCCAAGTTACGACGAAGATCTTTGAGCGCCTTAAGCAAATCGTGTGCGCCAGGCCGGGCCGCCGGCTCGAATGCGAGCATCGATTTGAGCAGCGACCTTAGGCGAGAAGGAACGCGCGCCGCTTTCAGTTGTTCCATGGGAAGCGCGTCCGATTTCTGAACGCTGCGAATTTCCTCAATGTTGCAGCCGGCAAATGGCGTTTTTCCTGTGAGCGCAAACCAGAGCGTGGCGCCGAGCGAATAAAGGTCCGAGCGCGCATCAACCGGCCCACTTCCAAATTGCTCAGGGCTCGCGAAATTAGGTGTGCCGACAAATTCTCCGTGCGTCAGATCCATTTCTCCTCCGGCATCCGCGATCGCCTTTGCCAGACCGAAGTCGATGACTTTCACTTCCAGCTCCGCCGTCGCGGCGTTGCCGGATGTCAGCATGATATTGCCAGGTTTCAGGTCGCGATGGATCAAACCCTGAGCCGCCGCAGCTATCAATGCCCGCGTGATTTGGATCGCAATTTCGAGAACCAGCTTTGCATTGAGCGGACCATCCTTGCGCACGCGAGCCTCCAGGGTTTCACCCTCTACCAACTCCATTGCGTAATAGCAGCGATTGCCATCGGGCGAAGCGCCGAACTGGAAGACGGCAGCCACATTTGGATGCCGCAGAGCAGCCGCGACGCGGGCTTCGCGCAAAAAACGTTCCCGCATAGCGGGTGAAGTGCGCGCGGCTGCCGGCACATCGATCACTTTCAACGCGACTTTGCGGCGCAAGACATTGTCCACGGCGAGATAGGTCACTCCAAATGCGCCACGACCGAGTTCCCACAACGAGCCGTCTTCGCGCCGCGCGATTTCAAAATCGCCGAAAACTAACGAGGGAAGCGGCTCGGTTTCGACGCGTGATTTGTCGAGGCCTGTCCGAAGCAGACAAGCCAGGCACTCGCCCTTCGCATTCAACGGCTCACCGCATATCGAGCACACTGTAGTCGATGCCAGTTGTGTTGCCATGGTGCGTCTCCCTCAGTCTTGCGTTAGCGAATTCACACGAATTGAGGACGCGGGAATCATTTACAAGAAATTCGTGTTTATTCAGATTTCGGGGCGAGGGAGGCGACGATTTTTTCGAAGCACGGATTGCCGCGCAAGGGGTCCCACCACGGGTACAGTTTCAATTGGCCATAGGTGAGCTCGCTCGGACGCCGGATGGCGACGGCAAGCTGTTCGCAGGCGAGATCGTTATCGCCAACCCACGCAGCAATTCTAGCCAAACCCACGATCATGCGCTTGCCATCGGTCGGTTCTTTTTCCACGGGAAGCAGCTCAACCGCGCGCCGGCCCTCGCGCAGTGCGTCCTCTTTTCGCCCCAGGGCAGCGTCGATTGAACCAAGCAAGGATAGAGCACCAGCGTCATCGGGATGTGCGCGAACCTGTTGCTCCTGCTCTGCGCGGGCAGCAGTGAAAGCGGCACGTGCTTTGGCATCGTCTTTCGTCATCCGACCAATAAGACCTTCCATGAAATGCCGGCTGTATCTTACCGCGGCGCTGCCAAAACTGTTTTCGCCCATCGCCGCCAAAGCATTGGCAGCGGCGACAGGGTCGCGTTCTGCCAGTGCGCAAATGAGCCAGCTATCGGCCACACTTTGCATTTTACCAGGATCTTTCGCACGAAGTTCATCGATCAATTTATGTAAGGACTGGGTATCGGCTTTCCAGTCCAGTTCCACCATCGCGCGCCTGGCCTTTCTCTCGACGTCATTTGGCCGTAGCGCCAGCAGGTGGTCCAAGAGGCCTTCTTCGTCGGCATAGCGGCCAAGATCGTCGTAGCTGATAGCGGTCTGCTGTAGCAACAAAACGTTGCGCGGGTCGAGCTCAATCGCGCGCTGGAAATTGCGTAACGCCTCTTCTTGATTCCCACCCGGGCGGCGACGCTCAATATATCCATTGAGCTCGAATAACCGAGCATCATTGGGCAGGGCCTGGCGCGCGATTTCCAGTTCTGCCAACGCTCCGTTATAATCGAGGTATCCTCGATAAAGATGTCCCGCACACACCAAGTGTGCTTCGCCCACGTCGGGACGCAGGCGTAACGCCGAATCGATAGCCGCTTCAGCTAACGCCAGGCGCTCAGGTGTACGGTCGAAACGAAACCGGTAAAGCTCATCATGAACCCAGGCCAATTGGCAATACGCTTGGAAAAATGTCGGGTCATGCGCGACAGCCTGGTTCAGCAGATCGGCTGCCTGCGACAGATTCCCTCTCTCATTAGTGTTGTAGCTCCACGCCAGAACGAGATTTTTGGCGCGACTATAAAGATCGAAGGCCGTGATATCGGCTGTTGGTGGCCGCTCAATGGCTAGCCGTTCAGCGGCTGAGATTTTGGCGTGAAGGCGCTCCGCGACTTTTTCCGCGATCTCGCTCTGGACGGCGAACATGTCTTTCAAGTCGCGATCGTACTCTTCCGCCCATACGTGCGAATCGGTGCGGGTGTCGATCAACTGCGCGTTTATATGGAGCCAGGCCCCGGTCTTGCGGACACTGCCTTCCAGCGCGTGTGAAACCCGCAGTGCGTCTCTGACCTCGCGCGTGTTGTGTTGGTCACGATATTGCATGACGCTCGTCCGGCTGATCACCTTGAGATCGGCGATTCTCGCCAGCTTCGTCAAAATGTCGTCCTGGATACCGTCGGCAAAGGAGGCGTCCTCTCTATCGTTGCTCAGGTTTTCAAATGGCAGTACGGCAATGCTTTTCTCCTGCACCGCCGGATTCGAAGCTGGCAAGTGCTCTGATTCGCCTTTCCAAATCATCACGCTCAATGGCGCCGCCAAGGCGAGCAACAACGCCGCCATTACCGCGATACTCGGATTGCGCCGCACCCACTTCTTTCCGCGCCCGAAAAGCCCGGTGCGTCGCGCACGGATTGGCTCATGCCTTAGCCAGTGTTCAAGGTCTTCGGCCAACGCGAGAGCGGAAGAATAACGGCGCTGCGGGTCTTTCTCGAGACACTTAAGGCAGATCGTAGAAAGCTCGCGATCTATTTTTGCATTGCGCACCCGTGGATTGCGCGGCTCGCTCTCCAGCACCATGCGAATCGTTTCGTAAGTTGTCCCGCCGGCAAACGGCGGCTCACCGGTGAGCATTTGATAAAACACCGCGCCCAGCGAATAGACATCGGTGGCTGCCGTTAACTCTTTCGTGCGACCAGCCGCTTGTTCCGGGGACATATAGCTTGGCGTGCCGAGAACATCCGACGAATGAGTGATTGTGCTTTCCTGTTCGAGTAGCCGCGCAAGACCGAAATCCGTCAGGTGCGGTTCACCCTGTCGATCTAACAAGATATTGCCTGGCTTGATGTCGCGATGCAGAATGCCGTGCTGGTGTGCGAAGTGAACCGTGCGCGCAATTTTCGCTAACAATTCCGCCGCGCGCCGCGTCGACATCGACTCTCGCTTTAGAACCTCGGCAAGCTGCCCGCCTTCGACGAATTTCATGCTGAAGTAGCATGATCCGTCGCTCTCGCCGATTTCGTAGATGGGAACAATCTGCGGATGTTCTAAACTGGCTGCGGCCTCAGCCTCATGACGAAAACGTTTTAGGTGAGGCGTGGTCTCCCAATGGCCGAAACCAATTACCTTCAACGCGACGATTCGGTTGAGACTTTTCTGCCGCGCTCGATAAACGACCGCCTGGCCGCCGCGTCCAATCTCTTCGAGCAGCTCGTAATCACCAAAGACGAAGGAGGTGTCCAGCTTGATTTCGACGACTGATTCGTCGAGGCCCGTCCGAAGCAGACAAGCAAGGCACTCGCCCTTCGCATTCAACGGCTCGCCGCATATCGAGCAAAGCGTGGCGGCGGATGCCAGCGGTATTGCCATGGTGCGACTCCTCAACCTCCCGTTAGCACATAGAGCAACGCGTGCAGCTCTTCGTCCACCTCTGCTTCGGTGTCCACCGTTCGGCGCACTTCAGCGCGCAACACTTCCCGATAACGCGCTCGGAGGCGGGTGACATGACTGCGAAGCGTTGACTCCGTCATATGCAGCCGAACCGCCAACTCGGCGTAAGCCGGTGGCGGGCCAGCGCATCCGGCAAGAAAAATCCTCAATTCGTTGAAGAGCTTTTCCCTGGCCTCCCCTTTGTAATCCGCCGAGAGCCGTTCCAGTCCAGCGGTGACTAAAGCTTCCGCCCAACTGCGATCGAAGATCTGATCCTCAGAGTTTGCGGTTCGGTGATTCTGGAAAAGCGATTCCGCCTCTTTGATCTGCTCTTCATGCAGAGGCAGAAAACTTTGTCCGCCACCGCGCTTCAGCGTCCGTTCCCGATCCGAAGCGTCTGCAAGGAAATTTTTCAGGGAGGCAAGCAGAAACGAGCGGAACCTGCCTTTCCGCTCATCGACGCCTTTGTAGATCTTGTGTTCGATGAGGTAAGCGAAAAAGCTCTGCGTCAGATCTTGCGCATCGTGCACCGTGTATCCGCGGCTGCGCACAAAACTGTAAAGCGGCGCCCAATAGGTTTGGCAAAGCTCCGCGAGCGCGGCCTGCGCAAGCTGCGGTTCGGCCTGGCTTCTCCCCGCCGCCAGAACAACGCTCCAGTGAGTCGAAGGAAACAAATCGCTCTGACGACGCCCGTTCCCTGCCAGCGTCTTCACGTCAGTGGTTTCTATCAAGACCGCAGAAGAAAAGCAAGCCGCAAAAAAATTACGACTTCGTGCAGCACGCGCTCCGGAATCCCTTTGTACAGGGAAAGAGACAGCAAAGGGCACAGAAATGACTTCTCAAAACGAGTGATGAAACAAGGCCAAAACAACAGGAGGAAATCACATCATGAACAGTTCAAATATTGATCCCAGAAATTCGATTCACGGCTCGCCTCTCAGAGGGACATATCTACTAATCGCCGGGTTGCTCGTCGGCTTTGGGCTTTTCATCGTCCTCGCGCTCGGGGTTTTCTCAGGAGCGCAAGCGATTAACGCCGCACCGCCTCCGGATCCAGCGCTGACCGGAAATTTTGGTCGGATGTTCCGTAATTTGCCACCGTTCGCCCCGCCAACGAATGCGGTTCGCGACGCTCTTATGGAGCTCGGTAGTCCGGGCGGGATTATGGATGCGAACGACGATCTGGCAGCAGGCCCTGTGGCGCTGATAACGGATCCCAACCTTCAATTAGTCAACCGAAACAATCCAACCCACACCGCCGGCGTGACGTTCTTCGGCCAGTTCCTTGACCATGATATGACGTTTGACCAGAGGTCCCGACTCGGATTCCCGACTCAGCCTATCATTTCACAAAACGCTCGCACTCCCATCTTTGATCTGGACTCCGTTTACGCCGGCGGCCCAGGCGGTAACCCGGAGTTATACGATCCGGCTGATCCAATCAAATTCCGGATCGAAAGTGGTGGCCAGTTCGAAGACTTGCCGCGAGATCCGATTAACCACGTGGCGATAGTCGGGGACCCACGCAACGATGAGAACATGATGATCGCCGGCCTGCACGCGGCCTTTTTGTTGTTTCATAACCACGCAGTGGATCTCATTCGATCACAAAATCCGTCGATCACTGACGTTCAAGCTTACTTCCAAGCCCATCGTCTGACCGTGTGGCACTACCAGTGGATGATCCTTCACGAGTTCCTGCCACATGTTATCCCTCAGTCAGTGATAGATGATGTGCTAACAAATGGTCGCCATTTCTATAACCCGTTACACGACCAGGCGTTTATTCCAGTAGAGTACCAGATCACCTATCGGTTTGGACACAGTATGGTGCGGCCCTCGTACCGCGCCAATCTCCACGGCGATAATGGACAGCCATTCTTTGGTATGATTTTCGACCCGGCTGGGGAAGGCAGCTCTGATCCCGTGGACTTGCGTGGCGGCGCCAGAGCTCCGAGGCGCTTTATCGGCTGGCAAACTTTCTTCGACTTCGGCGGCGCTTACAGTGCCGATGCACGCCCGAACAAAAGGATCGACACAATAGTTTCGACGCCACTCTTCCGCCTTCCGCTGGGGACGATATTCAATGGGATGCCGCCGGACTCGCTGATGCAACGCAATCTATTAAGGTGCCTGACATGGTCGCTCCCATCTGGTCAACGCGTCGCAAATGAAATGGGCATCCCGTCGCTCAGTAACAGCGAGCTAGCTGAGTTGCAGACGATTCGTCCTTCGTTTGTCGAATCGACACCGCTTTTCTATTACATCTTGAAAGAAGCTCAGTTGAGGGAAGACGGACTACGTCTTGGCCCAATGGGTGCGCGTATCGTGGCCGAAGTATTCATCGGATTACTTCAGCTAGACCCTGACTCCTACTTTAGCGTACAACCCACCTGGGTACCGACGCTGCCGACCCATGATGGAACACCGGAGAGTTTTCGTATGATCGACTTCTTGACTTTTGCTGGCGTAGATCCCACCAGCCGGGGCCAGTAGTCATCGGGTGAACGAACGCGCCCCTCATCCAATCTGACCAAGCCGCGTTCTATTTATCCCGCGCGGCCTTGACGATTTGGGCGAAGCTGCGCGGGTCCAAGCCGGCTCCGCCGACGAGTGCGCCGTCAATGTCCGGCTGGCTCATTAATTCTTGCGCGTTCTCTGGTTTCACGCTGCCGCCATACTGAATACGCACCCGCTCGGCCGTAGTGTCGTCTGACATTTCGCGCAAGATGCGCCGGATAAAAGCATGCGCTTCCTGTGCTTGCTCGGGCGTTGCATTGCGCCCGGTGCCGATCGCCCAGACCGGCTCGTACGCAACGACCGTTTCCTGCAATTCTTTTGGAGTCAGACCAGCGAGACTCCCGCGCAATTGGATTGACAATATTTTTTCAACGTTTCCTTTGTCACGCTGCTCGAGCGTTTCTCCGACGCAAACAATCGGGCGCAATGCCGCCGCAAGGGCCGCGCGGACTTTCCGATTCACGATTTCGTCGGTCTCGCCGAACAATGTGCGGCGCTCGCTGTGCCCGAGCACGACGTAATGCACAAACAAGTCGCGCAGGAGCGCAGCGCTGATCTCGCCAGTAAATGGCCCGTTCTTCTCCCAATACATATTTTGCGCGCCGACCTTGATGTTCTGCGCTTTGCCGAGCGCTTCCGTCACTTTGGCAATCGCCGTAAACGGCGGAACGATCACCACTTCGACGTCGGTGATTTCGCCTATGTCACGAAGAAGGAACGACTCTACAAATCGCGCCGACTCGGCCTGCGTCATGTTCATCTTCCAATTAGCGGCCACAATTTTTTTGCGCATAAACGTTTCTGACAGAATGAACAGAATTTACAAAAGTGATTTGTTAATTGTGTCTAAGCTTTGTCGCTCAACGCAGCAACGCCGGGCAGCTCTTTGCCTTCGAGTAATTCGAGCGATGCGCCGCCGCCGGTGGAGATAAACGTCATTTTGCCGCCAAGTCCGGCCTGTTTGACTGCCGTCACCGAGTCGCCGCCACCGATAATCGTCGTTGCTCCGGATTGCGCCATCGCTTCCGCGATTGCAATCGTCCCCTCGGCGAATTCCGGAATCTCGAAAACACCCATCGGTCCGTTCCACAAAATTGTTTCCGCCTTGGCGATCTCCTCCTGGTAAAGCGCGATCGTTGCCGCGCCGATATCAACCGCCTGCCATCCATCAGTGATTCCGTGTTGCGGCGAAAGACGGCTCGTGTTTCGCATGTTCGCGCCAGGACGAATTTCATCCGCCTCCACGACATCAATCGGAAGCAAAAATCTTACGCCGCGTTGCTTCGCCAGATCGAGAAGTTCGCGCGCAAGATCGACTTTGTCTGATTCGACCCGGCTTGAGCCGACCGGAATCCCCTGTGCTTTCAAAAAGGTATTCGCCATCGCGCCACCGATGAGGATTGTGTCGGCTTTTTCCATCAAGGCTTTTAAAACGCCGATCTTATCGGAGACCTTGGCGCCGCCCAAAATGACGACAAAGGGCTTCGCCGGTTTCTCAAGGCCTTCCTTCAGGAATTTCAGCTCTTTCTCCACCAGAAACCCCATCGCCGATTTCTCCACGAACTTTGTGATGCCCACCGTGGATGCGTGCGCGCGATGCGCGGCGCCAAACGCATCGTTCACATAAAGATCGCCCAGTTCGGCTAGCGCCTTCGCAAATTCCGGGTCGTTAGCTTCCTCGCCCGGCTCAAAGCGGAGATTCTCAAGCAACGCGACATCGCCGCTTTGCATGTGGTCAATGATCGTTTTCGGCACATCGCCGATCGTGTCGTGACTAAAAATGACTGGGTGGTGAATCACCGAATGCAAATAGTCGCCAATCGGGCGGAGCGAATATTTTTCAACCCGCTTTCCTTTGGGCCGGCCAAAATGCGACATCAAAATGGTTCTGGCGCCGTGCTTGCGCAGATAATTGATGGTCGGCAAGGTCTCCCGGATTCGCGTGTCATCAGTGACGCGAATCTTGCCACCGCGCGTTTCGATTGGCACATTAAAGTCCACTCGCACCAACACGCGTTTTCCGCGCACATCCAAATCACGCAGAGACAGTTTTGCCATTCTTACTCGTGCTCCTGCTCGTGATCGTGATCGTATTCGCCAGCATATGTTCCTTCGTCCTCACGCAAGAATTCCGCACGCTCAGAGAATTTGCGAAGCAATCCGATGAGCATCTGCACGATTCTGGCGAGCTTTTCCTTCTGTCCAGCAACCTGTTGCTCGCTGGCGAGTTTTCGCGCCAACAAAACATCCAGATAAGCTGCACATTCCAGCGCGGAGCCGCGTGCCATTTCGAGAAATCGCGCGCGATCCTTTGCTGAAAACTTACCGTTGCCTTCCGCTATGTTGAGCGGAATGCTAGTTGAGGCCCGATCGAGCTGATCCTTCGCGGCTGCTTTTGCCGCGATTACGGCGAGAAACTCTCCAACCCACCCGCAGAAAGTGATGGCCTCTTGGTAAACATCCAACTTTTCGTGATCGAAATATATCTTCATTTCTCAATTGAAACCGATCACGAGCAGGAGCACGAGCGCGATTACGAGTTACTGCCCCAACAATTCCATCAATTCGACGCAGCGATTGCTGTAACCCCATTCGTTATCGTACCAGCCGACTATTTTCACAAAACGGTTTCCAAGCATGAGCGTCAGCTTGCTGTCGAAAATGCAGGAGTGGGGATTTCCCACGATGTCCTGGGAAACGAGCGGCTCGTCACTATATTCGAGCACGCCTTTGTAACTTTTGTCCGATGCCGCTTCCTTAAAGGCCGCATTGATGTCGTCTACCGTCGCGTCCTTTTCGAGCACAGCCGTGAAATCGGTAACCGACCCGTCGGGCGTCGGCACGCGGAAAGCGCCGCCGTTTAATTTCCCCTTCAATTCTGGAATTACTTCGCCGATCGCCTTAGCCGCGCCGGTTGTGGACGGAATGATGTTGATCGCCGCGGTACGCGCCCGCCTCAAGTCTTTGTGCGGGAAATCGAGAATGCGCTGGTCGTTTGTGTAACTGTGGATCGTGCTCATGAACCCGTGCGCGATGCCGAATTTGTCGTTCAGGACTTTTGCCATTGGGGCGAGACAATTGGTTGTACAGCTCGCGTTAGAAACAATCTTATCCTTCGCAGGGTCAAAGACGTCGTCATTCACGCCAATACAAATCGTCACGTCCGGATCTTTTGCCGGTGCGCTGATCAATACGCGTTTCGCGCCGGCCTTTAAATGCAGCTCGGCTTTATCGCGGTTGGTGAACAACCCGGTCGACTCCAGCACAACATCAATGTCCAATTTTTTCCAGGGCAGATTCGCCGGATCGCGGTCTTTCAACACTTTAATTTTGTGGCCGCGGACGATAATATTTTCATCGTCGTAGCCGATCTCGCCTTCGAATTTGCCGTGCACTGAATCCCATTTGAGCAGATGGGCCAGCGTATGCGTGTCGGTGAGATCGTTAATTGCGACGACTTGCTCGACTTGTTTTTGCGTCATGGCGCGAAGGACATTGCGTCCAATCCGGCCGAAACCGTTAATAGCGAAATTTGCCATAGAATAAGGTTAAAGGGTTAAAGAGTTAGATCGTTAACCCGAAAACGCTCAACGCTCAACGCTCAACATCTAACTTCGAATACGGAATTCTTTATTGAGCGTGAGAGTTGGACGTTGAGCGCCTGCTCGCGAATACTGTCGGAGTTGAGCGTTTCGTTGTGAGAACTTACATCGCGTTTCTTAGCGTGGCCTGTTCGATGTTGCACACTCAAGCCCTCCATGCTGCCCAGACGAAAACTATTCTTGTTTTCGGCGACAGCTTATCTGACGGGTTCATGCTCAAGCGGAGCGAAGCGTATCCAGCTTTGCTTGCGAAGAAGCTCCACGCCGCCGGTCTGAATTTTCAAGTAACCAACGCGAGCGCGGCGGGCGGCACGACCGAAGGCGGTTTGGAACGGCTCCCACCGCATTTGAAGCACAGCATCGACATCTTCATTCTGGAACTCGGAATCAACGATGCCTTCCGCGGCCTGTCCGTCGATCAGATTCAACACAATCTTCAGCAGATCATCGATAAGGTAAAAGCGCGAAATCCGAATGTGCGCGTTGTGATCGCAGGGATGCAATTGCCCAATTATGCGGCGGACGATTACGTATCCGCGTTCGGCAAAATGTTCGCCGATCTCGCGACCAAGAATGAGGCCGCGCTTGTTCCATACCTTGTGCAAGGCGTGGCAGGCGATCCCTCGTTGAATTTACCCGATGGCATTCATCCTAACGCTGCTGGCCAGGCAATTCTTGCCGAAAACGTCTGGCGCGTGCTCGAACCGGTGGCGCGCGAAGTGGCACAAGGTAGGGGCGGCTCACTAGAAGCGCCCGCGGGCGATTGAGGTCAATCGCCCCTACCTATGACGCATCTGGCAAGAGGCGACCGCACCGCCGTTGTCGCACGTTAGATAAAGAAAGACGATGGACCCTGCGCGACCAAACGATCCCGATCCAGCCGATCCGTTTTTCCCGGAACGCGCCGACCACGCCATTTTGGAAACAATCGAGATCGCAACCGAAGGCGAAGATTGCGACGAATGTGTGCGCAAGCTGCGCCCCATCCTGATGAAAATCAACGGCGTGCAGGATGTAAAAGTTGATCTCAAGCGAGAGCGCGTGATCGTTACATTTGATCCGCGAAAAACGCATCCGCCTGATCTTCACGACGCAATTTTAAAAAGCGGATATAAACCCGCGCCAGTTGCGGATTAAGTGGCGCAGGCAATCGTACCTGCAAGCGTCTTTCTAGGACCAGCCGTCTGTTGTCCGCCGCTGGGCCGATCTGGAGATCGCCCCTTCTTGAGAGATCACGCAGACATGATTGCCTGCGTCACACTGCCGGCTGTTGCTGGGTGAGGCAGTGAAACGTGCCGAGTCCCCAAATCAGTTCCCGGCAATCGATTCCCACAACGCGGCGAGTTGGAAAACATTCACGTAGGATCGACAGCGCAACCGCGTCCGCCGAGTCGGCGAATGTTGGTACGAGCACGCAGGTGTTTGCTATGTAAAAATTGGCGTAACTCGCCGGCAAACGCAGACCTTCACGCACGATCTTTTTCGGCATCGGCAAAGTGATAACCTCAATGCTGTCTTTCCCGATTTTCATCTCGCGAAGGCGCGCGAGATTCTCCTGGAGCGGCGCGTAATTTTCGTCATCGCGATCTTCTTCGACGACGGTCACAACGGTCCGCTTGGAAACAAAACGCGCGAGATCATCGATGTGTCCGTCCGTGTCGTCGCCGGCAATGCCGTCCCCGAGCCATAGAATATCGCTGACACCCAAATAATCCCGCAGACGCTTTTCGATTTCATTGCGCGAAAGATTTGGATTGCGATTTTTGTTTAACAAACATGATTCCGTCGTAAGCAGCGCACCGGCACCATTGACCTCGATTGAACCGCCTTCCAAAACCATGCGCGGATAAAAAACCGGAACACCGAGAATCTCAGCAACACGCGTCGGGACGACTTCGTCCAGATTGAATGGCGGATATTTGTTTCCCCATGCGTTGTAATCCCAGTCCACTACCGCGAGTTTCGGGTCGCGATCGCGCCTGAGAAAGATCGGCCCGTGATCGCGGCACCATGGCTCATTTGTCGGAGTGCGATAGAAGGTGATGCGTTCTGGTGGCAATCCATGCAAAACGGCGCGGGCTTCTGCTTCATGCTCATCGTTGCAAACATTGATGCAGACCTGCTCCGATTCGATCAGCGCCTCGACCATTGCGCGTAATGCCGGCAACATGCGATCAAACGAATCGGGAAAACTGATCCCTTCGCGTTGCGGCCAGGAGAGCCACGTCGCTGCATGCGGTTCCCATTCCGCAGGCATGCGATAACCAAGTGCTGCAGGAGTTTGCGAGACCATCGATAAACGTCCGACGTCGAATCCGCCTTCGCAAGGCTACGGCGTGACAAGCGCTCAACGTCCAATGGCAGGGCGCGACCGCCCGGCGCGCCGCAACGAAACTACGGCATCGCTTCCCCTGAATGCGCAGGTTTGTAGATCGCGCCGACAATTGCCCCGACAATGATCATCTCGATCAAACCGCCCACACTCCCGTAGAGGATCAACTTTCCGGGAATCGGTTGCACTGCGTAAAAACCCAGGCGCATACCGATCGCCGCAATTTCCAGCAGGATACCAAGCCGAATGCCAGCAGTCACGCCGCCTCCAGCAAAACCGCTCGCGTAAATCATCACGAACCCGAAAACGATGAGTGCCTGGCCGATGATGATCCAGTGAAATAAACTCATCATTTCACTTTGCGGCCGCCAGAGATTTGGCGTTTGCGCATAAACATCCTTGAGAAAAACGCCATTGAGGAGCCATCCCCAGAAGAAAATGAAAATGTATGCAGCGACGAATGCGAGAATGAATCGCTTCATGAGTTGGACGTGATTAGACCTGAGGCGTCATGCGAGAATCGGACTTATAGACCGCGCCGACGATTGCACCAGCAACCGTGAATTGGATCAAGGCACCGGCAATCCAGCCGCAGAGGATCTTGGTCGTCAACGGCTGTACCGCAAAAGTAATCAGGTCAGCGCCGGCGTATATCAGCGCTACGAGGATTCCCAACGTCGCACACGCGCCTGCGCCACCCGCAGGGACAAATCGTGCACAAAGTAGCGTGAGAAAGAACGCCATCACAACGTGGCCAAAAACAAGCGAGGAGAAGTGATTGCCAAAATCGGCTTCGGTTCGCCAAAGTATTGGCACTTCCTGATGCGCCCCATGCATCAGCTTCGCGTACCAAAGGAAGCCAAACAGGAAGATGAAACCGAAGGCTGCGATAAATGCGAAGAAAATTTTTTTCCAGTTCATAAGCTGTTTCTTTCAGGGTTTTCGTTGCGTGCCGGGAGCCCTGAGAGCTTGATCGCAAAACCTTTGGGCGATGTCGATCTAATTTTGCCGCAAGAAACGACGGCTTCGCACCCGTCGGTCGCTGGGTCGCTGACGGCTACGAAGCGGTCACTTCTTGAGTCCGCAACCCCAGTTCACGCAAAAGACCAACATCCACGTCAGCCGCGGGATTTTTCGCCGTAAGAAGCTTGTCACCGTAGAAAATTGAGTTGGCGCCGGCAAAGAAGCAGAGCGCCTGACCTTCGCGCGAAATGCGCGTGCGCCCCGCTGCGAGACGGACGCGCGCCTTTGGCAGCGCGATGCGCGTGACGGCGATGAGCCGGACAAGCTCAAAAATATCAACTTGCGGCTGCTCGGCCAACGGTGTGCCGGGCATCGGCATCAAACAATTGATCGGCACACTGTCCGGAGGCGGATCAAAGTTGCTGAGCACTTCCAGCATCCGCAGACGGTCGGTCTCCGATTCGCCCATGCCGATGATCCCGCCGCAACAAACCGACATTCCGCTCTGTTGCACGGCAGCAATGGTATCGAGCCGATTCTGAAACGTGTGCGTGGTCACGATCTCCGAATAAAATTCCGGGGAGGTGTTGATGTTGTGATTGTAAGCGGTCACTCCTGCGGCTTTGAGTTTACGCGCTTCCACCGGTCCGATTTCACCGAGCGTGACACAAACTTCCATGCCGAGCTGGCTCACTTCGCGAACGATCTCAAGCACGCGGTCAAATTTTTCCGAACCGTCGCGCACGCCGCGCCAGGCTGCGCCCATGCAAAATCGCGTCGCGCCTCGTGAACGTGCGTGCTTTGCCGCGGCTAGAACAGTTTCCACCGACAAAAGCTCCTCGCGCTCGAGTCCGGTGGAATAATGAGCGGATTGCGCACAGTAAGCGCAATCTTCGCTGCATCCGCCCGTTTTGATACTGAGCAAGCTGCAGCGCTGAATCTCTTCGCCGCGCCAATGCTGCAGATGAACAGCGCGGCTCTGCGAAATCAGATCGAACAGCGGCTGGTGATAAACCGCCGATAATTCCCGGAAGTTCATAATTCACGTCGGGAACTGCGTGCCCCAAAAAAAATTCGAGAGATTCCTCGACTGCGCTCGGAATGACAAAAGGCCGGTTGATGATACAGCTTTTCGAGTTCCCGAAAGGTCATCGCGTGATCGCGATGTTAATTCCGAAATCCGAAATTCGAAATCGGAAATTTAATTGACCCACTTGCCGCCTTCGGAAACTAGGATCGGCAGTTCTTCCATCATGAACTGGGTTTTGCCAACTGCGCCAATCATATGCGTGCCGGTCGCTGCGTACCATTTCCTCGACATCTCCTCGCCGGTGTGGCAGCCCCAGCTCTTGACGTAAGCGCCGCGTGCGAAAATACGGCGATTGATTTTTGTCGCGTCGTTTTCGTGCAGCCAGGATTTACAAGCGCTGTCAATGTTGTTGCTGTAGTCAAACATGAAACACGCGCGGTTTGAATGGCCGAAATATTCAAACCCAATAACCTTTACCTGGTCGCGTGGCTGACCCTTGTTCAGATAATCGATCACTTCAGAGCCTGGGCCAAACCAGATCAGGTTGAGATTTAATTTGTCACGCACCGAACCGATAAGGCTGATCAGATCCTGGTGTTCCTGTTTAGCGCGGTCCTCGTAACCTTGCCTGTACACAAGCCACGTAATCTTCACCTCGGGGCCAAGCTCACCACGCAACTGTTCGGTACGCAGCCGCGCGGCCCGCACAAAGTTCGCCCACCAATGATCGTGGGGGAAAACCTTGTATTTTTCCCACTGATACATCGAAGGCCCGCCCACGAGGATGATATATTCACCCGACTTCGGCAATGCCGCTTGCGTGCCGGCTGCGAGGATGCACAAAGAACCAATGAGCAAGAGGCGTTTCATCATAGTTGGAGAGAGACTATTTATGCAGCGTGCAAAAATGCGCAAGTGGTAGGGCACGATCACAGCCTGCTCGCCGTGGCGAGAGCGCGCTGGGGCTGGGGTTAAGTTGGCGGACGGCTTGACCATCCCTACCAACCTGCGTCCACCTCGCCGCGCACGAGATCTTCCCACGTTTGCCGTTTGTGAATCAGCGCGAACTTGTCGCCGCGAATCAGCGCCTCGGCCGGCAGCGGCCGCGAATTATAATTGGAAGCCATCACAAAGCCGTAAGCACCCGCGCTCATGATCGCGAGCAGATCGCCCTCATCCAGCTCCGGCATTTCCCGATCCAGCGCAAAGAAATCACCCGACTCGCACACCGGCCCGACAATGTCGATCTTCTCCGTCCTACTCTTGCTCCTGATCGGATTTTGACTGGTGTCTGACACAGACCCGCTACAGACCGGCACGATTTCGTGGTAACTCTGGTAGAGCGCCGGCCGAATCAGGTCGTTCATTCCCGCATCAACGATCGCGAACGTCTTCGCAGCCGATTTCTTGATGTAACGCACGCGTGTCAGCAACACGCCGGCGTTGCCGACAAGAAAGCGACCAGGCTCGACCAGGACCCGAATCTCCAGCTTCTGCAATGGCGGAACAATCGCGCCGGCGTAATCGAGGATGCTGAACGCGGAAGGTTCGCCGGAGCCCTCGTGCCACCATCTGCCTGACCCACTCTCCAGTGCGTGCCGGTAAATGATTCCCATGCCGCCGCCAATGCTGAAGAACTTGATGGCGTATTTTGATTTCAGCTCGCGGACGATTGGCACCACTTTTTCGATCGCACTCGCGAACGGTGCGGCCTGACTGATCTGCGACCCGATGTGCATTTGTAAGCCAACGATGTCGATGTTGCGCATTTTGGCAGCGCGCTCGTAAACAGCGGGAATATGATCCAGCGCGATACCGAACTTGTTCCCGCGCGAACCGGTGGAGATGTATTCGTGTGTGTGCGGATCAACGTCGGGATTTACACGCAACGCGATGGGCGCCCTGGTTCTTTTATCGCTGGCGATGCGATCGATGTATTCCAATTCCGCTTCGCTCTCGACATTGAAGCTGTAAACACGCCGGTCGAGTGCGTACTCAATTTCCTCGCGCGATTTGCCCACCCCGGCAAATGTGCATTTCGCTGGATCGCCACCCGCCGCGAGCACACGGAAAAGCTCGCCACCGGAAACGATATCGAACCCTGCGCCCGCGTTAGCGAGCAACTTCAGGATCGCGCGGTTCGAGTTTGCTTTGACGGCGTAACAAATCAGGTGATCCAGCGGCGCGAGCGCCGCGTCCAGGCGTGCGTAGTGATCGAGAATTGTTCCTGCGCTGTAAACATAAGTCGGCGTGCCGAGTTCCTCCGCGACGCCTGCAAGATCGACATCTTCACAGTAGAGCTTCCCGTCGCGGTAACGAAACGAATGCACTAATCAAAGCTAGCCACGAATGAAGAGGGTTGCTACACCACGTGCGCGGACTCCTGCGCACACAAGCTATCGGGGCCACCACATTCCAGTTGAATGGTCATATGCCCGATGCCGAAGCGATCGTGCAGTTGATCTTGGATCTGAACCAACAGCGGATCGTCGATCTTTCCATCTGGCTTTACGAGATGCGCTGTAAGCGCGATCTCCGTCGTGCTCATGGCCCAAATGTGGAGATCGTGGACCTTGGCAACCCCGGGCAGTTTGGAGAGATAATTTTCCACGGCGGCGGAATCAATACCCGTGGGTACGGCAGCCAGCGAGAGATTGAGTGATTCGCGAAGCAATCCCCAAGTGCCGACGGCGATGACGACACCGATCAGCAAACTAATGAGCGGATCAAGCCAGAGCCATTGCGTGAAGTAAATCGCGATGCCCGCGACCACGACGCCGAACGTGACTGCGGCGTCGGCGGCCATGTGCATGAAGGCGCCCTGCAAATTCAGGTCACGCTTGCGGCCCGACATAAACATCAGAGCGGTTACGCTATTGATAACGACGCCAACCGCCGCGACCCAGATCATGGTCGCTCCCATGACTGGCTCGGGATGGATCAGCCGCCGAATTGCCTCCCACGAAAGCGCGCCCGTAACAACCAGCAGAATAATCGCGTTGGCGAGTGCAGCGAGAATTGAAGACGCACGAAATCCGTAAGTGTGGCGGCGAGTCGGCGCGCGCTTGGCGAGACAACTGGCCGTCCAGGCCATCACCAACCCCAACACGTCGCCGAAGTTGTGCCCCGCGTCGGCGAGCAATGCGAGCGAGTGGGCGAAGAAACCGAAGACCGCTTCGATCGCGACAAAGCCGCAGTTCAGTAGAATTCCGATGATGAATGCGCGATCGAAATTCGCGAGCGAATGTGAATGTCCGCGAGACATGATGTGGCGTTAAGTTTTCATAGATTCAGTCGCAACAACATTTAAACAGCCCTAAAGCTTCCCTCGTGGTAATGGAAAAATGCATGTTGTAGCGGCGTTTGTGTCAAACGCCGAAGCTAAAATATCGGGCGCTAAGCACAAGCGCCTCTACAACTTCAGCGACTGCTATCCAAGCATCCTCAGGGCAAGATTGAGGACCGCGATCAATGCGATTCCCGCCGAAAAACTTGTCAGAACAAGGCTCTTTCCGTGCTTCAACATTTCTCCGAGCACCGCGTGCGCGGCCAGATAGAAAAATCCGCCGCCGACATGCGCCATGATTAAGCCGAGCCAAAACGTCGAAACCTTTGTGAGGAAGAAATAGCCGATCAATCCGCCGACGAGCGTAGTCGCCTCCACGGCGGCGACCCAGCCGAGCGCACCGCTGCGTTGCAATCCAGCGCCAATCAAAAGGCTCCCCAGCGCGAGGCCTTCCGGAACTTTGTGAATGCAAAGTGCAGCGAACAGTGACCACTTCGTCGCGTCCGTTGCAGGAGCTTCCTGTTGAATTCCCAAAGCCAACCCGTCGGTCGTGCTGTGAATCGCCAGTGCCACAATCAGCGCAGTCGCGATTTCACTAAAATGTCGCGTCGCGTCTGCGTCGAAGTGACTGGCCGCGCAGGCGGGGCAGACATGATGGATGTATTTGCTGATGAAGAAGAACAAGGCGTATCCAGTAGCCGCCGCAATCGCTACGGCCCACCCAGGACTGTCGCCCAAACTTTCCGGCAAAATGGCAAAGAGCGTTACGCCCAGAAGAGTTCCGGCTGCGAAACTAATCAGCGCGCAAAGCGGCTTGTGCCCTAAGTGCAGAGACGTGCTGATCGATCCACCGGCAAGGGCGAAAACATAGGCCGCGACGACCTGCCAGAGAGTGACTTGACCATTCATTATTTTAATGTCGCCAAAGGCTTCCAGCGCCATCGCCGATCAACGCCCGGCGCAGGCTAGACTTTGCTTCTCGCAGTAGAACGTAGCCCAGCCGTCAAGAAGGTCCGGGCTGGCGGAATAACCGGGCGGAATTGAGGATGAAAGCCAATTCCGAGCCGACGTGAATGAGCGCCGCTATGATCGGTGCAAGCAGACCGAAAAACGCTAATATAATGCCGACGGTATCCACGCCGATTGTGCCCCAAAAGTTAAACATAATTACGCGATAGCAGCGCTTGCTGATCGCGAGCACTTCCACGAGACGCGAGAGATCGCTGGTCATTAGCGTCACGTCAGCGGTTTCGAGCGCCACATCAGTGCCCTGGCCCATAGCGATGCCGACCGTCGCTTCAGCCAACGCGGGGGCGTCGTTTACGCCGTCGCCGACCATCGCCACTTTGCGGCCGGCGCGCAGCAACTCGCGAATTTTTTCCACTTTCTGCTCGGGCAACAGGTCCCCGATCGATTCATCGACGCCCAGCTCGCGACCGATAGTTTTTGCAGCGTCGGAGCTGTCACCGGTCAGCAGGATCACACGATAACCTTGCGTTTTTAGATCGTTCACGGCTTCCTTCGCTTCGGCGCGAAGCTGGTCAGCCAACGTTACGGTCCCGAGAACGCGACGGTCGCGTCCGACGAGCACGACGGTTTTGCCCGCACCATTATGATCGCCAACTTCGGAAAGCGCATTCGTGGGAACCGACACGCCATGCTCTTCAAACAATGCCCGCGTGCCTACCATGATGCGCGTCCCCGATTCCTCGACGAAGATTCCTTTGCCTGGCGAGTAACGCAGTTGCGAATACTCACGCAACGGCAAGTTGCGCTCTCTCGCGCGGCGCACAATCGCTTCGCCGAGCGGGTGCTCGGAATGTTGCTCGGCGATGGCAGCGGTATGGAGCACATCATTCTCTGTCGCGTCATTGATCGCCCGCACGGCGGTCACTTCGGGAATTCCGAGCGTGAGCGTGCCGGTTTTGTCCAAAACGATAGTGTCGATGCGGCTGAGCTGTTCGAGATAAAGCCCGCCCTTGG
>WNFP01001459.1_pt1 | contig 26215 bp, 19 predicted proteins | sample 5400201 | NCBI WGS metagenome assembly WNFP01 (sample SAMN13153355, study PRJNA577476) | soil metagenome | isolation source: 115 cm saprolite under Madrone tree | place: USA:California | collected 2016-06-14 | reverse complement strand
ATATTACCAGTCAGATGAAACTCATCTCAATTCCGAAGGCGCAGAGATCTTCACATCAGCACTAGCAACCTACCTTCGCAAGAAGATCGTCACGGCCGAATCAGCGACCTCGCTGGACTAGAATGCAGCTGAGCTGAAGATAGTCAATGAAGAAAATTCCTTTCTTAGAATTGGTCACACCACACCTTGAACTCGAGGAGCAATTGGTGTCAGTGTTCCGAAGCACTCTGAAGACAGCTGGATTCGTCGGTGGACCGATGGTCGAAGACTTCGAACAGGAGTTTGCGCAGTTTTGCGAAACGCGGTTTTGTGTCGGCGTGGCGAGTGGTACAGATGCCCTACGGTTCGCCTTGATTGCCGCTGGAGTTCAGCGAGGCGATACCGTTCTTACTGTCCCGAACACCTTTGTCGCAACGACGGAGGCTATCTCTCAGGCTGGGGGGTGGCCGGACTTCGTGGATATCGATGAGCGCACTTACAACATGGACCCGCACAGACTTCAGGAGTATTTGGAAACACAGTGCCACGTCGATCGCGCGACTGGAAGACTATTGAACCAGAACACAGGAAGGCCCGTCACAGCCATCGTTCCTGTGCACCTGTACGGCCAGACCGCCGACATGGATCCCATTCTCGAGCTCGCAGAGCGACACAGGTTGATCGTCATCGAAGACGCTTGCCAGGCTCATGGCGCAGAGTATTTTTCCAGAAAAGAGAACCGGTGGAGAAAAGCGGGTTCCATGGGCCGAGCGGCTGCCTTCAGCTTTTACCCAGGAAAGAATCTGGGAGCGTGCGGAGAAGCCGGCGCAGTGACCACCAACGACGAGTCGATCGCGGAAAGAATCCGAATGTTGCGCGACCATGGCCAGGCGCAGAAGTATTATCACGACCTGGAGGGGTATAACGGTCGATTAGATAGCATTCAGGCTGGGCTCTTGCGGGTCAAACTGCAGCATCTGGTGGAGTGGAACCGCATGAGGCGCGAAGTCGCCGCTGGCTATCATCAGTTATTTCGTCCCGTGGCGGAAATTATCACGCCACCTTACGAGCCCTCTTCATGCAACGCGGCCTACCACCTTTACGTAGTTCGCTCAAAATGCCGAGAGGCACTCCGAATGCACCTCGCAGAAGCTGGAATTGGCACGGGAATTCACTATCCAGTGGCGCTACATCTACAGAAGGCTTATCTTGGTCTGGGCCATCAGCAAGGCGACTTTCCGATCACCGAGAAGGTCGCCGCCGAGGTTCTCTCTCTGCCCATGTATCCGCAACTCCGACCCGAGGAACAGCAGCGGGTGGCCGAAGAGGTCTTGCATTTCTCCGGGCGCGCAGTTGCCATGTGACTCTCGACTAGGCTTCCGTTCGACGTGTGAAGTTTTGGCATCCTAAGTTGAGACGGCGCCTTTGCATCATCGCGCCATTCCTCTTAAGGAATCTCACTCCGGAGAAGATGAAAACTCCCCATGTCTCTGTCTATGACAAGCCAGAGCAGTATTCATTTTTGACAAGCTAATGATGAAGCAAAACGGGAACGGAAAGTTTACCGAGAAGGGGAAGATCTGGATCGACTTGGATAACTCCCCTCACGTGCCATTTTTTATACCAATTATTGAAGAACTGCAGAAGCGCAGTTATTCGATCGTGCTCACCGCTCGCGACTGTTTTCAGGTGCGCGATCTAGCAGATCTTTTTCATCTGAACTGCAAGCTGATCGGCCACCATTCCGGGAAGGGCAAGCTCCGCAAAATGGCGGTTGCAGTTGATTCCCACGATCGTGAGGCAAAAGCCGGTCCTAGCCGTCTCTCACTGTTCGCGGTCTCAATTAATTGCGTCTGCCATTTGGCGGATTCCGTCCCTAGTCTTGGGTGATTATGAGTTCGCAAAGGGTTCGGCCTTCATTCGTCCTACGTTGCATATGTGCCCGGACGTAATTCCAAACTCGGCGCTTCAATTCGATTCTAGTCGAACGCTGAAATATCCAGGCATCAAGGAAGATGTCTATGTCAGTCGATTTGTGCCTGACCCTGGCATCAGGTCCCAACTCGGACTCCGAGAGCAGGATCTGGTGGTGACTATCCGCCCCCCGGCAACTGAAGCACACTATCATGATCCACAGAGTGACGAACTCTTCGAGGCGGCAGTCGAGTTTGTAAGTAAGAAGGCCGAAGTGAAGCTTGTGGCGCTTCCCCGGAATGAGAAGCAAGCGACTTACTTAAGGAAGCGTTGGCCTGAAATCTTCTCAAACGGCACGATGCGCATTCCAGAGAAAATTGTGGATGGGCTGAGCCTGATTTGGTACTCGGATTTGGTCATCAGCGGCGGTGGCACGATGAATCGGGAGGCTGCGGCCCTCGGCGTCCCTGTTTACAGCATCTTTCGTGGCAAGATTGGCGCTGTCGATCGGTATCTGAGCAAGACAGGCCGGCTCGTCTTGATCGAGGGGCGCGAAGACTTGCACGACAAGATCTTGCTCGTGCGGAGAGAGCGTCCGGAAAGGCCTCAGGTCAGACCCACTGCTGCTTTAGAGTTCATTGTAGAGCAGATTGTCGCGGCTGCGGAGTCGCAACGTCCGTTTTCCAACCGTATGGGAGTGACCACTGAGCGAGCTCCACTGGAAAGGTGAGTTCGCAGGATGCGACGGTCCGAGGTCATTTGATGAAGATTCTTACTATCGTTGGCGCGCGACCCAACTTCATGAAGGCTGGGCCAATCATAGGCGCAATTAACGAACACAACCGGACACTTTTGGAAAATTCTGCCAACCGGCCGAGGCAACAGGTTGAAGCGATCCGACATGTGCTCGTTCACACCGGTCAGCATTACGACGAGTTCATGTCCGGATCCTTCTTCAACGATCTGAATCTTCCCAAGCCGGATGTTCACCTCGGCGTAGGTTCAGGGTCGCATGCGGTCCAGACTGCTGAGATTATGAAGAAGTTTGAGGAAGTTTTGTTGGGGGAAAAGCCCGACGTCGTTGTTGTAGTTGGCGATGTGAATTCGACGCTTGCTTGCGCGTTGGTTACGTCTAAGATCTGCTTCGATGCAGATGGGTCCAGACCACTGATCTCCCATGTGGAAGCGGGGTTGCGCTCTTTCGACCGGTCGATGCCCGAAGAGATTAACCGCATTCTTACAGATCATGTTTCTGACCTGCTCTTCGTGACGGAGGAGAGCGGGCTTCGGAATCTCCGTAATGAAGGCGTCTCGCCCGATAAGGTCCACTTCGTCGGCAACACTATGATCGACTCCCTCCTGAATTTCAAGGAAAAGGCTGAGAAATCAACCGTTCTGGAACGGTTAGCGCTTGTGGGTCAAGCAGGGAAAAACGGAGGAGCTAACGCTGTGACCCGATATGCACTCCTGACGTTACATCGACCCTCCAATGTGGATAATCGAGCTGTCTTTCTAAACATCCTGGGAGGCCTGGAAGAACTTGCAACGGACTGCCCCGTCGTTTTTCCCGTCCACCCTCGAACCCAGCGGCGAATCCGGGAATTCGGAATCGAATTTGATCCCGGTGAAGCTGCAAAGGAACGCAAAGGGGATTTACGAGGCTCCGGAAACTGTCGTGGAGGAATAGTCTTGACCGACCCGCTGGGCTATCTGGACTTCCTATGTTTGATGAAGCACGCAACGCTCGTCGTGACCGACTCGGGCGGCATCCAGGAAGAAACAACAATTCTTGGGGTCCCCTGCATCACGGTCAGAGAAAACACGGAAAGGCCAGCTACGGTCGAGAGCGGAACCAATACGATTGCGGGAACAAAAACGGAAACTATCAAGGATGCTATTCGCCGACAGGTAGGCAGGAAGAGGGAAAACAGCGTACCAAAGAACTGGGACGGGCGAGCCGGTGCGCGCATCGTCGACATCTTGGTTCGCAGGCACTACGAAGCGTTTTCCTTTCGTCGATCTCTTATCGCGCGCGCCGCACCACTGAGGACCGACGCCCCTGCCGCTAACTCAATTGATGCCTAAAGACAATCACTTGGAAGCTCAGATCCTGAAGGTTTTGGCCTATTGTCAGGCCAACGATTGGGCGGGGTACGACCCGTACGACGCCGTGAACAGCCACATTTTTGCCGCTCTGCCATTCCTCAACTCGAGACTTCCTCGGCTTGTTTTGACTCAGGCTTTGAAGCGAAGTCCAATCAACATTCGCAGGTTTTTGGGTATTCCAAAGACTCAGAATCCCAAAGCGATCGCCCTGTTTCTCTCGGCATTCCTCAAGCTATCGAGAATCGGAGTGACCAAAACCGAAGACTTAATCGAGCCGATGATCGAACGGCTGATCGCACTTCGGTCACCAGGAACTCCTTACTGGTGCTGGGGATACAGTTTTCCGTGGCAGACGCGCACCATGGTGGTGCCGGCAGGGGCGCCCAACCTGGTGTGCACGACGTTCGTGGGCAACGCTCTTCTGGATGCCTACGAGCAGCGGCAGGACCGACGATGTCTGGGCATGGCGATGAGCACATCTGAGTACATCCTGGACGAACTCTATTGGACCGACGGTGAGTCGGTTGCCGGTTTCAGCTATCCTGTCCCTGGTCTTCGAAATCAGGTACCCAACGCGAATTTCCTTGGTGGGGCTTTGTTATGCCGTGTGTATAGGTACACTCGCGAACGGAAATTCCTTGGTCCAGCGCTTAGGGTTGCCCGCCACTCGGCCGCCATGCAGCATGCAGATGGCTCGTGGGACTATGGCGAGGTGCCGTCACAACTATGGATTGACAACTTCCATACCGGCTATAACCTGTGCGCGCTGCAGTCCATTGGACGCTATGCCGGGACAACGGAGTTCGAATCGCGCGTCCGGCGCGGGCTCCAGTTCTACCGAGCCCACTTTTTCCGTGAGGACGGCGCGCCCAGATATTTCCACAACAGAACATATCCCGTGGATATTCATTGTGTGGCGCAAAGCATCATCACACTCCTTGCACTTAAGGACATCGATCCGAGCAATGTCGAATTGGCGCGCTCGGTGTTCCAATGGGCTATGAAACACATGTGGGATGAGCGGGGCTTCTTTTACTATCGCGTTCTTCGCCTCTGTACCATCCGAACTCCATACATGAGATGGGCCCAGGCCTGGATGCTTCTCGCAATGTCCAAGCTCTTATACGAATCGGACGGGCCAGTGACGTGTCCAGAAACCTACGATTCAACTGCTTTGGCTGAAGCATGCTGACGTATTCGGCCTACGGCTAGAGGTCGGTGAAATCCTGAGGCAACGCCCGCCTGAAAGTCTTTGAGCATCCGTGCCGGCTATGGTGGTTGGTGCTAGCGGAGCGTCCAGCGGTTTCAGACCAATCGGTTTCTTCATCCCTCTAACCAAAGATACATTTGCGCCTAACCATAGCGTGAATGCAAGGTTGCCCTTGGCAGTTTGCACGTTAAATCCTGCGCGATTCTCGTTGGACGGATTTTGTCGAAGGGCATCCGCGGGCCTCCATTCTTCATACACCCGGTGAACGGACTCTCTAAGTTAAGCTTCACTGAAAAAACCTTGGAAATACGGTGGCCATGACAACCTGCGATGTGACGATCATCGGTGCTGGCCCCTACGGACTGTCTGCGGCTGCGCACTTGCGCACGGTCAAGGGCCTGGAAGTGCGTGTCTTTGGCGAGCCCATGTCCTTTTGGGAGCGCAACATGCCCGTTGGCATGTTTCTCCGCTCGAATTGGACTGCGACGCAGATCGCAGACCCGAACCACTCGCTGACGTTAGAAGCGTATCAGGCGGCGAACGGCAATCACTTGTTCCATCCTGTGCCACTCGACCGCTTCATCCAATATGGACAGTGGTATCAGCGTCACGCGGTACCCGACCTCGATCTACGGAAGATTACGCGCGTGGAGACCGATGGGAAAGGCTTCCGAGTCGTCCTTGAAGATGGTGAAGTGCTTAATTCTGCCCGCGTAGTTATTGCCGCGGGAATCGGCTCGTTCGCTTGGAGTCCCCCGGAATTCCGAGACCTCCCGTCTGCTCTGGCGTCGCACACGTCAGAACACCGCGACCTTCGGCAGTTCGCCGGGAAGGAAATGCTCGTCATCGGCGGTGGGCAGAGTGCACTCGAATCTGGCGCATTGCTCCACGAAAGTGGCGCTATGGCCGAGGTCGTTACCCGCTCGCAAAGGATTCACTGGCTTCAAGGTTGGCTTTCTAAGACGCTCCATCATCGCTCCGGCACACTTATTCGGAATATGCTCTACGCTCCGACCGACGTCGGTCCGGCCGGGCTTAGCCAACTGATGGCGAGGCCCGATTTGCTCAACCACTTGCCCCGTGGACTCCGGGACAAACTCTGGAAGCGCTCGGTACGGCCCGCAGGCGCAGGCTGGCTGGTAAACCGCCTCAAAGACGTGCCTATCCGACTTGGGACCTCCGTGGTTTCCGTCGCTGTGAAAGGTGACCGAGTGAAAATTCGCCTAAGCAACGAAACCGAACGAATAGTTGATCATGTTCTTCTAGGAACTGGATATCGCGTCGACATTTCCAAGTACGACTTTCTGTCCCCGAAACTCAAGGAATCGATCAGTCAGCACAACGGCTACCCTCGGCTAGGGTGGGGAATGGAAACCTCGGTGGATGGTATGCACATTCTCGGCGCGCCAGCCGCTTGGAGCTTCGGGCCACTCATGCAATTCGTTTCTGGCGCCCATTACGCATCGCGTGCGTTGACCCGTTGTATTGCCGGCAAGCCTGCAGTTTAGATAAGCAGAGAGAAACCGTATGAATGTCGGAAAAACAAATCTCTTCGCGGCAGGCCGGACCATGGCCGGCGGCTTGGAGAAGCCAATCGGAGCCGTCGTGGTTGGCGGTGACTACCAGGGGCTGGGAATCGTTCGCAGCCTCGGACGCCGACAAGTGCCCACCTGCATCATTGACGATGAGCGCTCCATCGCTCGCTTCTCGCGGTATGCTACACACTCGGTAGCCGTAGCGAGCCTGCGCGATGAGCGACAGACCATAGACACAATGTTGGAGATAGGGCACCGACTGAATCTTAGGGATTGGGTTCTCTACCCCACACGAGACGAGACAGTGGCCGCCTTCGCGCGCTACAAGCCAATGCTGACAGAGTGGTTCAACGTTCCCACGGGTGATTGGAATACAATTCAGTGGGTCTGGGACAAGCGCAATACCTACCGACTGGCGAAGGAGTTGGGAATTCCCACCCCGCAAACATGGTATCCGCGCGATCTCGACGAGTTGGAGCAGATCCAGACAGATTTTCCCCTCGCACTCAAACCAGCAATCAAGGAGCACTTCATATACGCTACCAAGGCAAAGGGTTGGCGGGCAAACAACCGGGCTGAACTGCGGGAACTCTTCCAGCGGGCAGCCGCGCAAGTTGGACCCGGTGAAGTGATGATTCAGGACCTGATTCCTGGTGATGGCCGACACCAGTTCGCCTATTGTGCCTTTTTCAAGGAAGGCAGTGCAGTCGGGAGCATGGTCGTCCGGAGAAATCGCCAGCATCCGCCAGAATTCGGCCGAGCCAGCACGTTCGTGGAGACAATTGAGCTGCCGCTGCTGGAACAATTGTCCGAACGCTTCTTGCGTGCGATCGACTATTACGGGCTGGTGGAGCTGGAATACAAACTGGATCCCCGCGACGGACAGTACAAGCTGCTTGACGTCAATGGACGAACTTGGGGCTACCATACTCTGGGTCCCGGAGCTGGCGTTGATTTTCCTTACATGCTCTTCGCAGATCAGGTTGGAGAGCACGTAGAGCCTTGTCGTGCCCGGGCAGGCGTCACTTGGATCCGCTTGGTCACCGATCTACCTACGTCAATCCTTCAGATTCTGAATGGCCAACTAAACTGGCAAGCTTACTTGGAGTCGCTAAGGAATTTCCAAGTCGAGGCGGTCTTCAGCCGCGCGGATCCGCTACCGGGCTTTGCCGAGCTCGCCCTACTGCCATACCTTTCCCTGAAGCGGGGCTTCTGAAACACGCTGACCAAGGAGATTTGCAGATGGCACAGCCGGCTTGTTCCCCATCGATGGAGGGATTATGCAGGGCATGATCTGCAAAATCCTAGGGAACACGCATGTTCGCTTACCTGAGGTTGGACTAGGAACATGGAACTACAAGGGAGGTGTCGAGCCTCTCAGGCGAGGAATTGCGATGGGTGCTTGCCTGATAGACACCGCCGAATCTTATGGAACTGAGGAGATTGTGGGGGAAGCGGTCAAGTGTGTGAGGCAATCCGTTTTCCTTGCGACCAAAGTCTCGCCCAGGCATTTCAGGCATCGGGATCTGCTCCTGGCTGCAGACCGAAGCCTCCAACGTTTGCGGACTGATTATATCGATCTGTACCAGCTCCATTGGCCTAACCACACCGTCCCGGTTGAGGAGACAATGGCCGCGATGGAGAAACTCGTGGACCTTGGCAAGATTCGTTTCATTGGCGTAAGCAATTTTTCTGTCTCTGAACTCCGGAAGGCACAGGCCGCCCTCTCCAAAAACCGGATCGCCTCAAATCAGGTTCGTTACAACTTGGTAGAGAGGAGTATCGAGAGAAGAGTCCTGTCATACTGCTGTCAAAACCAAATTACGGTCATTGCCTTTAGTCCGTTGGCCACCGGACTCGCTAACATCAAGAGGCGGGACCCACAAAACGCCCTAGAAGAGGTGGCGGACCAAGCGGACAAGACTGAAGCACAACTAGCCCTAAACTGGTGCTTGCGGCACGACTCGTTGATTGTAATCCCCAAGGCCGCATCTGTAGCTCATGTCGCAGAAAACTGCGGCGCTTCGGGTTGGCAGCTTTCTGCAGAACAGGTCAAACTTCTCGAGTTGAACATCGGTTTTCGACGCCGCAGCGGTCCGGAACTGTTCTTACGCCGGACGGCACGCCGTACCCTTCAGAGATTCGGCTATAACCTATGAATTGGAATCGCCCGCTAGGTTCACCCCATTTGCTGAAACACTCAAGCTCTACCAGTGAATCGAACACTCGTTGATTACTATCGCTGTCCGGAAGAGTTCGCCGGGTGCTTTCCATATGGCTCACCGTCGCAGCATTTGGGCCATTTCCGGTTTGGACCTGAAGCGATCTGTTATGGTTCTGTCAGCAAGGGAGCAGTACACCTCAGTCCGGGCGGAGAGCTCCACGACGCTTTGAACGATGTCGTGGTGGAGCCCGGAGAAGTACACCTGTCTTTCGATCCCGACCAGGTCGTCAACAATCTCCGTTTTGAGGGCTATTGTGGGAACGGAAACGCACAAGATCAATCCTTTCTCTCTGGCGGGCTCGCGAACAAGCTCTACTACTTCGCGCGGCCGCTTTTGAGCGTAAGCGTCCGCCGGCACCTCCAGAAGCTTAGACTCGCTGACTGGCGGTCAATTCCGTTTCCCCGCTGGCCGGTCGATCGAACCGTCGAGCAAATACACGAGACAATTCTTCGGCTCTGCATGCAGGCACGAAATGGTCAGAGAGTGCCGTTTATCTGGTTTTGGCCTGAGGAGTTTTCAAGTTGCTCAATTATTACTCACGATGTGGAACAAGTCAAAGGGCGTGATTTCTGTCTGGCGCTGATGGACCTCGATGAGAAGTTTGGGATAAAAAGCTCATTTCAACTGATTCCCGAGGGGCGGTACTCGCTCAGCTCGTCGTTTCTTCAGAGCATTCGCTCGAGAGGTTTCGAAGTCAATGTTCACGACCTGAATCACGACGGACGGCTATTTACCAGCGAGGCGAGGTTTTTCAGTCGGGCGCCTCGAATTAACCAGTACGGCCGCGAGTTCGGTGCGCAGGGGTTTCGCTCAGGCGCGCTTTATCACAATCTCGACTGGTACGGAGGACTCGAATTTTCCTACGACATGTCCGTGCCCAATGCTGCTCATCTGGATCCGCAAAGGGGTGGTTGCTGTACCGTGATGCCGTATTTTATCGGGAAGATTTTGGAGTTACCGGTCACCACAACCCAGGATTATTCTCTCTTTCATATCCTGGGTCAGCATTCGATCGATCATTGGAAACGGCAAATTACCCAGATCACGGAGAAACACGGGCTGGCCAGCTTCATCATTCACCCAGACTATATTCTAGAACAACGGACGCAGGATACGTACAAATCGCTGCTGGCCTATCTGGCTGATTTGCGGTCGAAGGAAAAGATTTGGATTGCTCTTCCACGAGAGGTTAATCAGTGGTGGCGAGCGCGGAGTCAGATGAAGTTGATACGTCCGGGGAACAGCTGGGTGATCGAAGGACCGGATAAGGATAAGGCTCGGGTCGCGTACGCGGCGATGGATGGTAATCGATTGGTATACGAGCTCGCCTGAACTCCAGAGCTTCTGACATGGTACATCAGAAATCTGCGCTTTTTGGGATCCTGGGGCAGATGAAACCGAGTAACGCGTTTTAAGTGGAGTGCCTGGCATGGGGATGTAAGTCTGATTCAGCGTATCGAAGAGCACTTGAAGAAGTCGCGACCCATGTGGCGTACTGCGGGAGAGGAGTCATTCGGGAGCCCCGTTTAGGTTCAATATCGCTTGCATCTTCGATCGCGGTCCGCCGTAGTTTTCCTGGAAGCATTTGAGGTATTCGCCGGATTGTGCAGGACGCCGAGCATTTATAGCATCTGCGGTGCTATGAGTCTCGAGGGTTTAGGGAGAATGAAAAATCTCATATTCAAGCTGGGCGCACGGTCGGACGCCGCCTTGATCTGGTCAATTCAAGAATATCAATTAAATGCAAGATATGGGTGTGCTTTCCCAGCGAGCAATCACGGGCGGCGGCTGGTAACCGCAGCAACCCTATCCGACCATTCTTCGCAAGCGGAGGAGAAACAATGAAAAAGCTCAATGCTTTACTGTTCGTGTGTTTTGCGGCGGTTTTTGCTTCGACAGTCCACGCTCAAACCTCGGGAGTAAACAACGCCGAGTTGAATGGCAACTATGCGCTCAACTTTAACGGGTTTTCGGTGGGCGTCGTGGGAATTGCCAGTGGCAGGTCGGTTGTTTGCGACGCCGTTGGGAGGTTCACTGCCGACGGCGCGGGGAACTTGACGAACGGCGAACTGGACGGCAATGGTCTTGGCCCGGGTACTGTGTTCACGCAGCAACCTTTCACGGGGACCTATACTATCGGCGCAGACAACAGAGGTATGATGACTCTAAATATCGCGGGCGTCGCCTATCAGCTTGCGTTTGCTATGACGGCTGACGGCAACGCGCAGTTCATAGAGTTCGATCCTCCTGGAGGGTCGATCGGCTCGGGAAGCATAGAGAAAGCCGATACGACTGCGTTCAGCACGGCGAAGATAACGGGTGATTATGTATTCGGACTAGCTGGCTTCGACGCCTCGAGCAACCGCGATGCCTTCGTGGGTCACCTCACAGCGGACGGGGCGGGCAATCTGACGAACGGAACGGGGGATATTAACGCGCACGGCGTTGTTGGCCCGGCGACATTCGCAACTTCTAAATACACGGTTTCCGACACCACCAACGGGCGCGGCACAATGACTTTGGGATTCTACTTTCAAGGACCGGGGCTGTATACCCGCAATTTCGTCTTTTATATCGTGAACTCAGGGAAGCTGTTTGCGATGGGGACAGACCCTCTCATGGGCCCGACTCCCCTCTGGAGCGGCGCTATGCTGCAGCAGCAAGCGCCTTCCGGCGGCTTCTCCAACGCGTCGCTGCAAGGGAATATGGTAATTTATCTGACCGGGCAGTCCTACTGCAACGGATTGAATACTTCTTCGGACGTGATTGTAGGCTCGCTCGGCGCCGACAGCAATGGCGCTCTCACCTTGATCTTCGACGAAAACTGCGGAGGGATCGCCGCTTCCGACAATAGCCTGACGGGGACGTACAGCGTGGCCAGCAATGGCCGAACGTCGATCGTGGTTGGACATGGTGTGATAGCCTATCTGGTTAATCAGAACCAAGCATTCCTCATTGGGAATGATGGGAATGTGCTGTTCGGGTTCGGCGAACCACAGGCAGCGGGACCGCTGGCGAATAGCTCAGTGTCGGGCGGCTATGCCGGCTTGGCGACCAACCCAGCGACGGCTGGTGTCACCATCTTCTCGGGCGAGTTCACTGCGGACGGTGCCAGCCCGACCGGCAACCTCACCGGCACCGAGGATATCGATGGCGCAACGGGGCCAATATCAGGAGCGCCTTTCAAGGCTATGTACTCGATATCCTCCGCACCTACTAGTGGAAGAGGAGCCGTCACCATGGTCTCTTCCTCCGGAGCGAGCGGCGTCGCGTACGTAATTTCATCATCGAAGTTTGTGATACTCCCGTTGAATGATCCGAATCCCTCGATATGGCTCTTTGAGCACTAGGTCCCACCGCCTCGAAAACTCAACTAGGTGACGATGAACCTGAGCGGGATAGATCAGTCGGGTTGGCGCGCCTGTCGCGCCAGCGTAACTTCCAGCGTGACTGTCCCGCTGGCCCCCCTAACCACTAGGTGCCGACTTTACCGCGAACACCAGTATCGTGCTCCCTTCCCCAACCAGGACTTGAAGAGACGTTCTACCTGTACAATGTGATCTCGACTCATCTCAAACGAGAAATCGGGAACACGCAGATGGGTTCAGTGATTGAAGAGGGATGGGTTCCTGTCTGGCGTAGCGAAACTCGTATAGGAATCAGGCCCTTACCCGATACATTATTCATGATTTGTACTGAATGGAATCCCCGGTTTTACCCGATTCCTTTTCCCAGAACAGCGTAGAAAATAACTTCAGTTGAATCGGGTACATGTGACCCGAACGGCGGAGCTGTAAATTGCCTTAACTCCGATGCTGCCAGCCGGCGTCAAGGTGAAGAACAATGAGCAAAAATTTTGAATTGCTGAACCAAGGTTCGCACCATCCTGCGGCGGTGCAGACTCCCACGCGAATCGCGTCAAGATCTAAGTCAGATCTGTCAAACGGCTATCCCCAGTGGGTGGGAGATGTATCGGAGGAAATGTTCCTAGCGGGTCTGTGGCGCATCATCCAACACGGCTGGCGGACAATCGCCGCGTTTACGCTTCTTGTCGTCATAATTGTCGTAACCGCATCGCTCCTCATGAAGGCGCAGTACGAGGCCGTCGGAAAGGTAGTGTTTCACCGCGAGAACGACAGCGGCGTGCTGGGATTCAAGGGTATAGAAACGTCACTTGTGGAAGATCCAGAAGACCGCGCGGCCATTGATACGCAGATTGGCATCCTGGAGACCGATGCATTAGCCATGCAAGTCATCAACGATCTCCACCTTGACAAAACACCGAAGTTGACCGGTCGCGTGGAACCGTCTGGCAACGAAGACCGGCTGGTGAAGGCGATCCATAGGGGCCTTAAGATCTCGAAGGTGAAAGGAACACGGCTTATCGAGATTCGTTTCCGAAGCACCGATCCACGGCTAGCCGCCGATATCGTCAATCAGTTGTCGAATTCGTATGTCGACCAGTACTATAAAAGTGAATTCCAGGCTAGTACTCAGATTTCTGACTTTCTTGCGAGCCAGTTGAAGGAACTGCAAGCGAAGGTCGAAGAATCGCGGCGGAAGCTGATCGACTACCAGAAAGAGAATGGAATCTTTGGCCTGGACGATAAGCAGAACATTGTGACGGCAAAGCTGGACGACCTGAACAGGGACCTTACTGCAGCGGAAGCCGACAGGGTCCAGAAGGAAGTCAACTACCGATTAGCGCGCTCGGGCCAGCCGGAGCTGATCGCAAAACTGCAGCCCGACAACCTGGTCACCAAACTACGCGCACAGCAAGCCGACCTGGAAAACCAGATGGCGCAAGCGTCAGTTCAGCTAGGTCCCGCACACGTGAAAATAATCGAACTGTCGAAGCAAATTGCTCAGGTGCGGCAGTCGGTGGATGCCGAAGTTAGGAGGATCGGTGAGCAGATAACCTATGAATATAAAAGCGGAATGCAACGCGAACGCATGCTGCGGGCCGCCCTGGAAGCACAGAAACAGGCGGCGGACAAGCTGAGCGCAAATGCGATTCAGTCCGACATCCTGAGGCACGAGTTCGAGACAAACCGGAAGCTTTACGAAGATTTGCTCCAGAAGCAGAAAGAAGTGAGCATTTCCTCCAGCTTAAAATCGAGCAACATTTGGATTGTCGATCCCGCAAGACCGCCGAGACTGCCTGCCGAGCCGAATATTCTGCGAAACTTCGCGCTTTCCCTTCTGTTCGGCATGTTCGGTGGCGTGCTACTTGCCTTTGGCTTGACGAAGGTGAACGAAAAGATAGTCACTCTGGAGCAGGCAGAGATTGCGTCTCCGCTGCCTTCACTCGGCGTTGTGCCGTTGCTAGTAGCTAAGAACAAGAATGGCGCGTCCGCCCAACTCATTAACGCTAACGGCAGTGTGAAGCCCGAGCTGGTGAGCGCACTTCAGCCCATGTCGTTGGCAGCGGAATCCTACAAGGCCATTGTGACGTCGATCCTACTTTCGCACCGGGCTCATCCGGCAGTGATCCTGGTCACGAGCTCGCTTCCGGGCGAAGGCAAAACGACAGTCAGCACAAACTTGGCAATTGCACTTGGACGGCTACGGAGGCGTGTCCTACTCGTCGATACCGACCTCCGGCGTCCCAGCGTTCACCGCGCCATGCGACTGAGCAGTATCAAAGGTCTGGGCACGATACTCCGGAAGCCGGCGGCCTTGGACGAAGTTGTCGTAGCCTGCCCCGATGTACCCAATCTGTTCGTGCTGCCAGCGGGGCCAATCAATCTGTCGGAGGACACCGAATTGCTGGTGTCCAGCTTCAAGGATCTAGTAGACCGTTGGCGGATACAATTCGACCACATCATCATCGACACCCCGCCCGTACTGGCGATGACCGACGCCGTTCGCATGTCGGTCGAGGCGGATTCAGTAATTCTGGTTGTTCGCGCTGGGCAAGTCGCAAAAAAGGAGTTCTTGCGCGCTCAGGATTTACTCCTCAAGGTAAATGCACGCCTTACTGGATTCGTCCTGAATGGCGAAGATCTGAACTCGCCACGGTTCCGGAATTATTACGGATATTACAGTCAGGACCAGTCGAAACGCCTCGGCGAAGGCGCGTAGGATGTCAATTCTCATTTTGATTCGCGCGCGCAATCTAAATGACTCGTGTGTTGCAGCTTCTGCTGGCGGCGCTGATTCAAGGAGATTTGTTATGAACTTCAAATCTGTTGCTCTTGCTGTGATTGCGGTATTAGCTCTGTCGTCGAACCATGTCTTTGCCCAGGAACGTGTCGATTCACCAAGATTTCAGGCGGAGGCGCCGCCGCCTGCACCTCCGACCTCGAGCGTTGCGGCGCGCAGTACGAGCTCCCCGGCGGACTTACTGATTGGTGCTGGCGATCTGCTCGAGGTCAGCTTGTACGGCATCCCGGATTTCAAGACGGACGTGCGTGTTAGTTCTGGCGGCGAAATCTCGTTACCTATGCTGGGCACAGTTGTCGTGGGCGGACTCTCAATCGACCAGGCTCAGGCACTGATCGAAAAAGGGCTTAGTCAAAAGGGCCTTTTCAATGATCCACACGTCACAGTTTTCGAGAAGGAGTATGCGACACAGGGGATCTCTATATTGGGTGAGGTACAGAAGCCTGGTATTTATCCTTTGCTGGGATCGAGGAATCTGTACGACGTCATATCCGCGGCCGGCGGGACCACACCTAAAGCTGGTCGGTACGTGATGATTACGCGCCGCAATAATCCGCAACAAACGGTTCAGGTGCCCCTTGTCACCGGCACTCAGGAGTCGATGAAGAACAACGTCCCCGTCGAGCCCGGAGACACAATCATGGTGAGCAAAGCGGGTGTCGTTTACGTCGTAGGCGACGTTCGCCAGCCTGGCGGTTTTATCATGGAGAATGGCAACGATATTACTGTGTTGAAGGCCATCGCTCTTGCTCAGGGCACCAATCCGAACGCGGCCCTGAATTCGGCCAGGCTCATCCGCAAGACCCCGGAAGGTCCGAAAGACGTTCCCCTCCCCCTTAAGCAGATTCTGGCCGTCAAGGCTCCTGATGTGCCACTGCAGGCAGACGATGTCGTTTTCGTTCCCGGCAGCGCTGGGAAGAGCGCCGCCAAACGCGGAGCTGAGGCGATCCTGCAAATGGCAACCGGCATAGCGATCTGGCGCGTACCTTGACGTGAGAGTTACACCAGGCTAAACAAACAGCAAAATGCCGGGGGAGTCGCATATGCCGTACACCAACCAAAACAAATCATGCTAGCACTCTTGACGGATAGGAATTCAGGGAAAGTATCCACGTACGATGTTCCGGCGCCCGAGCTGCGCCCCGGTGGTCTCTTGGTGCGCACCCATCACTCGGCAATCAGCGCCGGTACCGAGCGCGCGACTCTCGAGTTGAGCTCGAAGTCGCTTCTCGCCAAGATGAAAGCGCGTCCTGATCTCGTTAAACAGGTTATCGAATACGCGCGGCAGAATGGGCTAAAAGCCGCGTACGACATAGTGCATGCAAAGCTGGATACACTGATGACTCTGGGATATAGCTGCGCCGGCGAAGTAATTTCAGTGGGGGAAGGCGTGCACGAGTTCAGTCCAGGCGATCGCGTCGCTTGCGGGGGTGGCACCTACGCCAACCATGCCGAGATCAACTTTGTTCCGCGCAATCTCGCGGTACACATCCCGTCGCAGGTATCCACGGTTGCGGCCTCTCTTACCACGATTGGCGCCATTGCATTGCAGGGAGTTCGGCAGGCAAAGGTTGGTATTGGTGAAACCGTCGCCGTGATCGGTGCTGGGCTCGTAGGCGTGCTGACGATCCAGATCCTCCGTGCCGCGGGATGCCGCGTCGTGGCAATCGATCTTTCGCCTCAGCGCGTGAAGCGAGCGGAGGAGTTTGGCGCGCATCTCGCGCTTGCTGCGAGTGACCCCGCGCTGGCGTCAAGTATAAAGGAGTTTTCCAGGTACGGTGTCGATGCCGCTATCTTAACCGCTGCGAGCGACTCCGCCGAGCCGGCTGAAATGGCCGCCAAGATTCTGCGTGATCGCGGTCGCATTGTTGTCGTAGGCGCCGTCAGCATGGGCGTGTCGCGCACCAACATGTACCTAAAGGAACTCTCACTAACTCTCTCGCGCTCTTACGGGCCAGGAAGATACGATCCGCAGTATGAGGAAGGTGGAATCGATTACCCCATTGGATATGTCCGCTGGACCGAGCAGCGTAACATGGAAGCTTTCCTCGACTTGCTGGCTACTGGACAGATAGACGTTACCCCGCTCCTCGAGCATCGGTACGCAATCGAGGAGGGTGCGAAAGCATACGCTGATCTGAAGAATGGTTTTTATACGTCGATTTTGGAGTACAGTGGTGCGACCCCAGCGCCACAGAGAACTGTGTCGGCCGTGGTAGCAACGCGGCCTCGCATCGGCGACGAAGTGAGAGTCGGCTGCATCGGTGCCGGCAGTTTCGCGTCGAGCGTAATCTTTCCAACCTTGCAGTCCATCAAGGGCGTGCGCCTGCAATCCGTGGGCACGATCTCGGGTGCGGGAGCTGCTTCGGCGCAGCGCGCCTTCAAGTTTCAGACTGCGGAACAACCCTCGGAACTGCTGAATAATCCGGATGTTGATTCGGTATTCATTCTGACGCGCCATGACACACACGAGGCCCAAACGGCGCAAGCATTGCACGCAGGCAAGCCCGTGTTCGTCGAGAAGCCACTGGCAATCGATCGCGAACAATTGAATCAACTGCAAAAGGTGTATGTAGAGCTGCTGCAGGCTGGCGGCGCCCCGTTTGTGATGGTAGGTTTCAACCGCCGGTTTGCACCGTTCACCGAGAAAATCCGTGAGTTTTTCGTTGGCCGTCGTGAGCCCATGCTGATCCACGCGCGCGTTAACGCCGGATACATCCCGCACGACCACTGGATTTACGCCCAGGGCGGCCGCATCGTAGGCGAGTTCTGCCATTTCGTGGATTGGGCGCGCTCCGTGATTGGTTCTCCGATTCATAGCGTGGCTGCATCAGCCTTGCCGAGCAACACGCAGTTCGCGTTGGATAACGTAGCGGTCACCCTGAAGTTCACCGACGGGTCCGTTGCCAATCTGCTTTACTTGGTTAACGGCGACCGCAGCATTCCAAAGGAATTCTTCGAAGTGTTCTGCCAGGGTGGGATCGCACGGCTACACGATTTCCGCACACTCGAACTTGCACGCAATGGGAAGGTCCGAAAGTTCAAAGGTTTGCAAGACAAGGGCCATCGTCGGGAACTCCAGTTGACAACCGAAGCAATCCGCGCCGGTAAACCGTCGCCAATCGCGTTTGAAGAACTTGTAGAGGTCACCGAGACGACTTTTCTGGTTCACGAAGCACTAGCCACCGGGCAAGTCGTCCAGTTGATGCAGTCCGTACCTTCCACTGCGCCCGAGGCGCCGCTTCCTGAAATACCGACGCAGAGCGGGAGCACTCTGCCGCCAGTTGATATTGTGCATGCGCTTGAATAGATTTCCGCAAGTATCCATTCCTTCTCATTCGATGTGTTAGGGCTCACTTTAGTCTGGCGTCGTAATTTTCTTCTCATGCTTCATGTCTATGTTTAGTGGCATATCAATACCGGCGGAGCAGCGAACGTTCTCGTTGGAGTCTGCCTTTATTCTTATCGGTGCAGTAGCGGTTGCCTGCTGCGTTCTAGTACCGGCGGCGGGTTTAGTGGTCGTTATCGGATGCGCGGCCCTGTGGTTCGTCGCATTGGTCAGTGATGTGTTTCGCGGCAGATTCGACGGAATAATGCTGTTGTGGGCCGTGGCTTTCCCGTTTGGCTACACTGTCCTATTGTTTCCCCGCGAACACTCGATCGTGACGCTAGACCGGGTGGTCATCCTCGTCGGGTTAATGGGAATAATTCTCGTCAAGCCCAATTCGCTCATCGAAGTGCCGAAGCCGCTACGCCGGGCCGCACTTATTTGGTTGGTTTTTATTGTGGTTGCCGGCGTCACCCTCGGAAGATCAGTGAACGTTTTGAACGCCGCGAGGATTCTGTTGGACGGTTTCCTGTCACCGCTCTTGCTCGCCTGGTGTGTCCTCGCGCGGTTCGATGTTCGTCGTCGACTTCCCACCCTACACACAGCCGTGTGCATCTCTTCAGTCCTCTGCGCTGGGATAGCGGCCGCCGAAATCATTACGCGACAGGATTTGCTTCCCGATGAAAATTCTGCAATTTTCTTTGGGGGAAGTATCCCCAGACCAAACGGGCCGTTTCAAGCCAATGACACCCTCGCGCTGGTCGGCGCTATGAGCCTTTTCTTGCTCCTGTTCCTTCGTGCGGGCCTGGGCCCCAAGCTAAGCTCTGGTCGGAGAATGCTTCACTCTATCGGGCTGGTTGCGGCGATTGGCATGGCGTTGATGCCGATGTTCCGCTCCGTCGCAATCGCGTTGCTGCTCGTGCTGATTATCGATACGTTCTGGGAACGAGGGACGACTCTTCGTGGCCACCGCGTTATGCTCATGCTCGCTTTTGCCGGGCTGATTTTCCTTCCCAAGATACTTGCACCTGACATGTTTGAAGATCGCATGAGCGCATCTAATGTGTACGGCCGTGTTGCCCAACTCGAACAAAGCCTTAGGGTATTTGTGGACCACCCTCTTCTGGGCGTCGGATTCTTGAACTTCCACGAGTTCGTAGTGGGGGAGCCCAGGTACCTTGTGTCTTACGAGGGTGTGTCTTCGTTGGATTGGCCACACAACAACCTGGCCGAGGTACTCACCGAGACTGGTATCCTCGGCTTCATGCCGTACGTGATGGCACAAGTTTTCTTGTTTATAGCCATGTGGCGATTGCGCAAGTTGAGCAATAGCGGCTACTTGGTGTGGAAATGTTACATTTATGTGTTTCTATGCTATTGGATCATCGGACTTGATGAGGGCGCGGGTTATGGTCCCGGGAACTTGTGGGGAGCGAGATGCTCTCGCCTTTGCCCACCGGCGCTATCCGGCGTGCGAGGCTGTGGTTCTGTCGAAGACTGAGCTGCGCGGGGGCGGCTGGAAGAGCCAACTGCGGATATTGCGGCAGCTGAAGGGTGAAGCGCTCCTGATATTCACCGATTTGCTCGAATCCCTGCAGGAGCCGATGCTTTTCAAATCGACAGTGCTAGTGCATCAATGCCGGGAAACCGTTCTTGCTGACTCCTCTGGATCATTCGAGGTGAGCACCAGAGCGGGGTTTTTAGGCTTACTGCCGCGAAGTCTCACCGCCGCCCTGACCGATGCGATCGTGTTTGTTTGGGTCTGGATCGGCCTGCAGCTATTCCTGGTGTGGCTCAAGCTAGGGCGCGAACCTAGACGGCAGGTAGGCGTGTTTGACCTAGCATTCTTGTGTCCCTCTCAAAGGGGCTTGGGTGCACCAGGCGGGGCGCTGACTCACGTCACGGGTTTTCTTTCGGGCCTGGCGAAGGAAGGAGCGCGCTCGACACTTTTTTGCGGACAGCCCCTGCAGGCCGCGTGCGATGTGCACATCGTCTCGGGATCTCGCCGCTTCCACTTGTTTCGCGAAGCGGCGAACTTGTCATACAACATCCGCTTCATTGCCGCGGTATATAAGGTACTGGCGCAAAAAAGGCCGCGCCTGCTGTATCAGAGGCACGGCAGATTTCTCTTTGCTGGTGCACTTCTGTCGCGTTTGATGGGAATTCCCTTGGTGCTCGAATACAACGCCTCTGAAGATTGGATGGCCAAGCATTGGGACCCCGCACGATTCATTCCCTGGCTCAGGCTGTGCGAGCGAGTTTCAGTAAAGGCGGCGTCTTTGATCGTTGTCGTATCGAACCCGCTCAAGCAACAGCTGATGGAAGTTGGGGTGTCGGCAGAACGTATCCTGGTAAACCCGAACGCAGTCGATCCAGAGTGGTTCCACCCCAACTGCGGTGGCGCGAAACTGCGACAGGATTTAGGAATTCAGGCGGAGGAAGTAGTGGTGTGCTTTGTCGGCACATTCAGTTACTGGCACGGAGTCGCCATGCTCGAACAGGCGATTCGGTCGTTGATGAACAGAACTGAGCGCCCGGGCTGTTTCCTGAGATTCCTTCTCGTAGGCGATGGACCGCTTGCTCCGCAGTTGCGGAATGCACTCGACCCATATGCGCGCAGCGGCTTGGTTACGTTTACGGGTGCGATTCCGCACAAGTCCGTGCGTATGTATCTGGACGCTGCGGACATTCTTGTTTCACCGCATGTCCCCATGCCCGGTGGGCGTTCGTTTTTCGGTTCGCCGACCAAATTGTTCGAATACATGGCGATGGGGAAGGCGATTGCCGCCAGCGCCCTGGACCAAATCGCTGACGTGCTGGAGCACGCCAGAACCGCGCTGCTAGTCAAGCCGGGCGAACCTGGCGAACTAGCTGAGGCCATCCAGCGCCTTGCTGCCGATGCGCAACTACGCATAGAGCTTGGGCGCAATGCCCGTGAGACCGCTCTGACGCACCACACATGGCAACAAAATGCCAGGCGTGTCCTCGCTTACTATGCGGACACCCGGCTCGCCCCAAACAAATCCGCGCCGCAAAGTGCTGTTGCTGCTGGCGCGACGCCGACTGGCAGTACAAACTTGGCAAGGCAAGATCTGCGATGAAGGCCGGAATATCAGCTGCCTCAACTCGACTTTGGCGCATCGCGGCTGGAACGGAGCTTCGCCGCAACGTCTTGGAGACCTATGGCACCCGCATCCTGGTAATACTTGTGACGTTTGCAACTGCTGTGGTGATCGCGCGTGAACTCGGTCCTACCGGTCGGGGGCTCTACGCAGTGGCTGCAACCTTGGGCGCGATCGGCGCACAGTTCGGCAATCTTGGTCTGCACGCCTCTAACATTTATTACGTCGCAAAGGACCGAGCGCTCCTGCCTGCCCTGATTGGTAACACGTTAGCCGTCGTCCTTGTGGCTTGTGGAGTCGCGGCCCTGTGTGGGATTGGCTTTGTCTTCTGGCCGAAGGTGGCACCTGTCCACGGCACTCTATTGTTGCTCGCGCTCGCTTCGGTTCCTGCCGGTCTTGCCTACCTGCTCACTCAGGGATTGCTACTCGGCGTTAACGAAGTGCGGGCGTACAACAACATTGAATGCGGCGGCAAGCTCATCGCGCTGGGGCTGATCTGCATCCTCGCGTTTGTGAACGGTGGCACCGTGGCACTGTTTTTCGGCGCCACCTTGTCGTCCGTAGTAGTGACCTTTCTTTGGTCCCTTCTGCGCCTGAGACGAGTTTCGGCAGAACCCCCCAAGTTATCTTTGGCCGTGTTTCGGCAGAGCATTGGCGTTGGGGTCAGAGCGTATACGATCGCATTCTTCGGTTTTCTTCTGCTCAGAATTGATCTGCTCATGGTCAAGTACATTCTGGGCGCGACGGAAGCGGGCTACTACTCGATAAGCCAGGTCCTCGCCGAGAACAGCATGATGTTTCCGGTCGTCGTAGGACTGCTCTTGTTTCCCAAACTGTCAGCGACAAAGGAACGAGAAGAAAAATTGCAGCTGGCGAACAAAGCGGTGCTTGTGACAGCGGCACTGATGTTGCCAGCAGTCGTGATTGCCGCACTGGCCGCGGCTCCCATTATCTCGATTGCATTCGGACGGAACTTCATTCCGGCGGTTTCCCCCTTTGCCTGGTTAATGCCGGGCACTTATTTCCTGGGAATTGAAACGGTGATGGTTCAACTCTTAAACAGTGAGGGTTTTCCGCCCATTATCGTCGTAGCTTGGATCGTGGATACAATTATCAACGTCGCCCTAAATTTCTGGGCCATCCCCCGCTATGGGATAACCGGCGCGTCGATCGTTTCCTCTGTTTGCTATTTCCTGATGTTCTTAATCGTTTCTGCTGTCGTGTGGAAACGCAACTACGCGCGACATCCAGCCGCCGCTTGCGCACCGAATTTGTCAGCCTAAGCACAAATGCGAATCACAAGGATCCTCAAACGAGAATCGCCACTCTTGGTCGCTCGCGAAGCGTTGTGGCGAGCGCGCAGGGAGTGGAACAAGAGGCGAATGCTTGTCGCACTGAAGCGTCCTGGCCATTTTGAATTCCGAGCTATTCCTTACTACAACCCGGACCTTCAATCCTTGAGTAAGCATAGCCGGGAGCTCATTGTCGCTTTCGCGGACGAGATTCGGGCAGGACACTATCTCTTTCTGGGTTACGGGACGGTAGATCTTGGAACCCGCCCGAAGTGGAACCTTGACTTTATATCCAGTTTGGAATGGTCCTATGTGCGGAGCGAGTGCTCCGACTGCATACGTCATGACGGTTCCGACGTCAAGGTGCCGTTTGAGCTTTCGCGTCTGCAATTCCTGCCGATCCTTGCCAAGGCGCACGTCCTTACGGGCGACAACTCCTATCGCCTGGCGGCGAAGGAACTCCTGACGGACTGGATTCAGTCAAATCCCGCTCCGGTGGGCGTGAACTGGACTGTGCCAATGGAGGCGGCGCTGCGTGCCATGAGCATTTGCTTCCTATTGAATCTACTCTCTCCTCTGCGTCCCGACGAGCAACCGTGGCTCACCACCGTGACTCGCTCCCTCACTCAGCATCTGCTATACATCGAAGCGAACATTGAGTTTTCACACTTATTGACCAGCAATCACTATCTGAGCGACGTCGTGGGACTTTACTGTCTCTCGACCTTCCTCGAGGGCGAAGGCATCGCAGCGAGGCGCCGCGAATACCGGCACCGAATCGAAGTCGAAATGACACGGCAGGTGTACGAAGATGGTGGAGATTACGAAGCCTCAATCGGATATCAGGTGTTGGTCACGCAACTGTTCACAACCGCACTGTTGCTAATGCGCAGCGATCGCGCTGCTCCGGCTGCGACAGCGTTCGTCGACCGCCTTAGGATGATGTTCGAATTCCTCAACGCAGTCGCCAGCACCTCCGGCCAATTGCCACAGGTGGGCGACTGCGACGATGGACGCACCGAATTGCTTGTGGACGACCTCCAGCAGATGGTGCAGTGCCAGGTTGCAGAGAGGAATTCACTGAGGGTTTCCCATCTGCTCGGGTTGGGGCAACGGCTTTTCGGCGTGGGCGGCGGCCCCGCTGATGATGCCGCGTGGCACGGACTCACCGATACCACCCGAATCCCCTATGCCGGACCTCAGCTCAACTGTGGCTCGGCCTGTCCAATCAAAGTTCTCCCAAAGTCGGGAATTGGCGTTCTGAAACAAGGGTCTGCTGAATTGTTGTTTTTCGCCATTCCAAACGGAATCTATGGCAAAGGGAGCCACACCCACAATGACAAGCTCAGCTTTGTTTTGCGCGTGGGCGGTCAGGAAGTTCTGTGCGACTCCGGGACGGGCTGCTACACACGGGACCTCGCAATACGAAACCGCTTCCGCGGCACCGCAGCGCACAACACATTGCTGATCGATGGCACAGAACAGAATCGCATCAACTCCGGTCCGCTCGGGCTTTTCATCCTTGGAAATGAGGCGGCTGTTACTCCGATTGAAGAAGGTGGAGAAGCCCAAGGCTACTTGCTGCGCGCCGCACATACCGGATACTGCTCGCTCGGAGTGAAGCACACCCGAACCATTCGCGCCGTTGAGGACGAATGTATCTTTGCCATTGAAGACGAACTAGAAGGCGATGGCGTTCATGATTTCGAGCTTAATTTTCAACTTGCCCCCCATCGAAACGCAGAAGTAGTTCCGGCCGAAAATGGGATTCTGTACCGCGTGCTCGGCAATCCGCAAGTTCAGCTTGCGATCGCCGGAACTGCTCGGCTTCAGGGAGCAATCCAGCCATCGCTCGTCAGCTCTACTTACGGCGTAACGGTTCCAGCAATGAAGGTGCGCGTCTGGGGAAGAGCCACATTTCCCATGCGCATCGCCACTCGTATCTCGTGGACGGATGTGACTGACACGATAAGCAGTCAACTGGGCTCTGCAAAAGCAACCGACATTCGCGACTCGATCACTGAGGGGGTCTACTAGACATGAACTCCGCTAGTTCCGTACCCAGGGCTGTCCCAATCGTAGAAGAATTCACTGAAGCTCCAGAGTCCGTCGACTACCCGCTTTCCGGTCAGTCAATCGTATGTTTCGCCGGCGAGGACTGGTGGTACCACCATCCGCATTCGAAGAACCACATCCTTAAACGACTGGCCAAGCATAATCGCGTGCTGTTTGTGAACTCTATCACCATGGGCCTGCCTTCGATCAGCAGTCCAGAGTTTTTTCAAAAGATACGGCGCAAGCTTCGCAGCTATGTCCGCTGGTTACGCAAGGTACCCGAAGGGCTGTGGGTGATGACGCCGATAAACGTGCCGCTGTACGGTTCACCTGTGGCACGCGCGTTGAATCGCCTGCTGCTCATCCTACAGCTCCGATTGGTGATGCTGATTCTTAATCTGCGAGATCCACTCGTGTGGGTGGCCATTCCGACGGCCGCCGACATCGTCAGCGCGCTCGGTGCCAAGCTGTTGGTGTACCAGGTTTCAGACAAATACGATTTCAACGAAGACAGTGCTCTGTCGCGAACCGTAATTCGCGACATGGACGCTCGTCTGAAGCGAAGCGCCGCAGTCGTGATGTATTCCGGGCGGAAGCTATATGAGGAAGCTGAAATCAGCCACAGGTATTTCCTCGAGCAAGCTGTGGACTACGAACGGTTTGCCAACTTGCCTCCAGGGACGCCTCCGGATATCGCCGCAATTCCTCGGCCAGTGCTGGGATACGTGGGCGCCGCTGACTGGTACACCATGGACGTTGCCTTAATTGAACACGTGGCCAGGGTGCGGCCCGACTGGCACTGGGTTTTCATCGGCGCGAAATCGAATGGAGTGCGGCTGACGGCGCGCAACATCCATTTTCTCGGCACAAAGCCTTATTCCGAACTTCCCCGGTACTACCGGCATATCGATGTGTGCGTACTACCGTGGAATCAGCACAACACATTCACCAGCTACGGAAGCGCGATAAAGGTTCGTGAATATCTCGCAACCGGCAAACCTGTAGTGATTTCTCCTCTGTACGAATACCTGCACACGCCTGGCGTAAGAATCTATCGATCGATCGACGAATTCATTGCGTTGGCTGACCAAGCGCTGTCCTCGGATTCCCTTCGCGAGCGCCAATCGCGGCAGGATGCTGTTCGGGACTGCACGTGGGACGTGCGTGCTAGACAAGTAGCGAGCCTTTTTCGTCGGTTGCTCGACGGCCAAGACGTTGGCAATGCCCCGTTACCGTACACAGGGGAGTCTGCTCAGACTCTCTCAAACAAAGCTGGCGTACCCA
>WNFP01000673.1_pt1 | contig 26229 bp, 23 predicted proteins | sample 5400201 | NCBI WGS metagenome assembly WNFP01 (sample SAMN13153355, study PRJNA577476) | soil metagenome | isolation source: 115 cm saprolite under Madrone tree | place: USA:California | collected 2016-06-14 | reverse complement strand
TGTCCGTCATCGGCTGGTTGGCCACAATGTTGACACTGGAATTCAGTCATGCGGTTTCTCCCCTGTTCCCATTTGGCGAATGTCCTTCACTGCTGCCACTGCCGCCGCTCTCATCGCACGATCAAAGACATCCTGATCTGGGCCAACTTGAAGTCCTAATAGCCGCATGACTCCATGAGGATTGGTGACCGAGTAAGAAACAGCGTAACCAAGCGAACCTCCGATCCTGCTTGGCATCGACATGGCGACGACGTGAACAGTCCAGCATCCATCGTGAGGGGCTGGATAGAAATCATAGTCTCCGGAGAGCGTGACAGGGGCTTCAAGCGCCCAAGCGAGATTGTCATCGGAGGTTAAATCGCCTGCCAAAACGGATGTCGCATTACGGGGACCGAATGCCATGCACTCACGCGTCGCGGCTTGACAGAGTACGGGCGTGGGGGCGAGCAAGAGAACCAACAGCCAGAGTCGTTTCATTGAACCTCCACTCACGTAGTCTATCCGAGACACTCGTGGAAGTGTGCAGCCAGCACGCCCAGCCGACACCAGCAGGTAAGGCTTTGGTGTCGGCTGACTACGTCGGACGCGATCACCCGTTTCCGTCCCTCATCCATCCCGGCATCGTACGCCTTTCGCCTTTATTTCGCCACGGGAGCGTGGTACATTTCAAACGATTATGGCTGGGTTTGCCGCATTTCAAGCTCTATATGTCGACAGTGCTGCGTACCATGAGGCGGGGCACATGACTGCAGCGGCGGACCAAGGTTTGCCTTTACGAAGTCGCGGTATTCACGTTGACCCAATGGGAAATGGAATTTCCTACTATTGGCACCGGGAGCCGGGTCACCCAGACGATTCACAGCTAGATCGGGAGCAGCGGGAACGAACGATAGTGGCACTTTATGCCGGGCGGATTGCTCAGCAGTTGTTTTTCCCTGACACTCCTCAGGAAAATTGGCAGGCGGACGAGGTCGTGACCAATAAGCTGCTGGACGAAATGCACCTCGCGGACAGACAGGGGACCGCACGAAAGTTGCGGGAGCAAGCGATCTCGCTTGTTGAGCGTCGATGGCTCGTGATCGAAGCGTTGGCGAGAACTCTGCTAGCCAGACCAATTTCACCCCAACCGCAGTGCGAAATAACGCAGAACTGGTCAAAGGGGCAAACAACACTAGAGAAACAAATGACAGGCTCCGAAATCGTTGAGTTCTTCAACTGCTTTGGAATCGTGACGCACATCATTTCCGATGCGGTCGGAAGCTACGAGCCGCCCGATCAGATTTAGATATGCGAGAATTTGCAAGCAGCCTACCGCTGGAGGTGGCTTCTAGGTCTGATTGTTCGTGAACCACGTGATGAGATCGTTAATTCGCTTGCAATAGGGTGTGAAGAGGCGTAGGTGAGAATAGACAGCATCACGGCTTACTGAACCGCTGATGGCTGGGTGCCCTGCGTCGTTTCGACTGCTACGAATGAGATCGAAGACACCTCGAAGCTGACTGTCCACGTTATCCGTCAATGCTCTTGGCATTTTCTGCTGCAGTCCGGAGAACCGTCGTTCGAACTGCTCGAACTTCCGAAAGATCGACTGAGTCTTCTCGACAGTGGTCTCAAACGCCTGCTTAGCGTTTGGATCAGCGATTGAGTTCCCGTAACTGTCGATCAGAAGTAGGACTGACTGTTCACTCGCACCGTCCAGCATCACCGCAGCCGATCTGTGAAGCCCGTGGATATAGCACTGGAGAGCCTCTGTCAGATATTCGACAACCGTTGAATCAGCATTTGGTACTTCACGATGGAAATCCCTCAAGAAGCCGTCAGGGTCATGGGGCAGGATTCGATCTTCTTCTATGCAGCGTCGTCCATATTCTGTCAGTCGTAAGAAAGGCCATCCCTGATTGCTGTCATTCAAACCGGGAATCAGAATGCCTTGAATAATCAGGCTCCACACGATTTCTTGGATCAAGGACTTTTCTGGCTCAGTTAGGAGCTGTCCTTCATTTCCCTGTAGATGGATTTGCCGTGGGTCTAGGCTGATGTTGTGAACTCTAGCGTTGATCCTTGCAACGGATGACAGCAGCGTTGGAAATTGATTACAGTCCCCTTCACGCAATGCTTGGAACACGAAACCCCTCGCCTCTTCCATCTGCATCGCCATTACTTGTTCCACTTCGTCATTTCAACAATCCGTATTTCGTTCGTCTCGATGTTTCAGGACATGTTCACAAAGCGGATAAAGATCAAGCGATGCGGTCCGGGACACGATACTGAAGGGTGCTCATCGAATCAGCCTACTTGGTCTGTCACGCTCGCCCCGAACTTGTCGATGATACCCGCTCCACGGAGCGGACTTCCAACAACGTAAGCGTTCCTCCTGATTCTTCCGATTTGCACCACTGGAGGACGGAAGGACGAGCGTCGCGTAACCCAGATCACGAAGTAGTTCTTCGGATGCTCCCGCTTCCTTCCCATTAAAACAGACCAGCCTGAGCGCCGGAGCAATCCTCTTCAATTCGTTGAAGTCATTCAATTGCCGCTCAGTGATGTCGTTGTCCATGCTTCCGGGTCGGACGCAGTTGTGATAAATGTCCCACAGTCCGATTCGGTGAGCTTTGAGCATTTCAATTCTGCGTTCATAAGACAAGGTTTCGAGACTTGAGTTCAACACTTCTCCAATGAGTTTCCAAAAGTCGTTGGTGGGATTGGCGTAGTACTCACCCTCCGCCAGCGACACGTCGCTCGGCAGCGTACCCAAAATCAGAATTTCCGTCTTATCGCCGATGACCGGAGCAAGACCGAACTTTCGCATACAGAGAATCGAACGGCGGGAGAGCGACGGGGGGCGGGGCATAGGCCCTCCCGCCGTTGCCCCTCAGAACCAGTCGATGATACACCCTGCCCGGGATCGAAGCCCTTAATAGGCACTAGCACTTGTGGCTCTTCTACCAGCGACCACAAGCACTATTTCTGTTGACCAACAATGAATTCGAAGTGACGATTGATTTGACGTGAGTCGATTTGAAAGGGAGAGTATGGTCGCTCACGTCATCGTGTAACGGGTCGCATTGTTTTCGCCCGATGGTGTCAGCCTATTTTCCGGTCGCATTCTCGGATTCTTTTTCTGTCTGACTGGCCGACTTAGGCGACTAAGCACGCAAGTGGGATAGGATACTCGGCCTGTGTAGGCACGAGCGTTATCCCAAGCGCAGAAGAGCAAAAAACCGGGATTCGCAGCGCCCGGCAAAGACGGCCGGGCGGTCTTCGCATTTTAGGCCCAAGGCCTCCGCTCAGAGACTTCACCAAAAAATGGGCTTGATTTTGACTTGGGGCGCGGGCTGAGGGGTGTGTAGCACCTGAAAGTAGAAGCAGCCAGGAGCAGAAGGGGAAGCCCAACCCTCGCGCACAGACGAATCGAGTGCGGGGAGGGTTGGGCTCAGCCGATTTCTCCGGAGCCAGCCCCGTCGCATCGGCCTTGGGCATCCGCTCGGGCGCGACCCCGCGCGGACAATCGATTGCATTCCCTGCCAGCACCGCGCGCAACGAGAGCTAGAGCGGCAGATGGTATTGGCCGTCCGCCCGCGCGATCCAGCCCTGCTGGCAGGCTTCACTGATGGCCAGTTGAGCAGTCCGTTTGGAACACTGGGTGGCATTCATGATTTGGTCACGCAGTTGGTTGTAGCGAACTTTGTCGCCCACAGCTGCCAGGGCCTGGGTGATGTCTGTCTTTTCGACTTTGCGTCGCGTCGCCGCCGCGCTGGGCGGCTTGTCGGTCGAGGAGAACCACAGAGTCCGGGGATCGAGTTGGAGCAGCCGCGCAGGCTGCGAAGCCGCATAGCGAAACTGGAAACGAAGCTCGATGGTGGCCAGTTGCGGAGCCGGCCGCGTGAGCAGCAAATAACTGTCGCCCACCGCATGCAGGGCGCTGGAGCCACGAAAGGCGCTGCCGATCTCGTGCCGACCAATCGACTTGCGGACATGGTGCACGACGACGAGAGCGGCGCGGGAGGCGTCGCGCAAGCGTAACAGCGACTGGCACAAGGCGGCCATGGCGCGAGTATCATTTTCATCCTGATCGTGGGTGGAGTAGAGCGGGTCGAGAACCAGGATCTCGGCGGCCGCTGCCCGCGCGGCGGAGACAAAGTGATTCAGACCCTGCGCGGCGCTGAGCAGATGGCCTGCGGCGCGCGTGTCCACGAGAAGATGCTGATCGGCGGCCGCTCCCAAGGCACGGCGCATGTGCGCGAGGCGGCTGACAAACTGCGGGACAGGAAGTTCGAACTGGCAGATGAGAACCCGGCGCGGCGCCGGGATGGAAAAGCCAAGGCGGTCTGCGCCAGCCGCCAGGGACAAGGCGAGGTTGGCCACCAGCAGAGACTTGCCCACCTTGGGCTCTCCACCGACAAACAGGATGCCCTGTGGAGGCAGCAGTCCCGGCTCCACCAGGCAGGGCGGCGTCTCCGCAGGCTGCTGCTCGAGCAACTGCGCCAGAGACAGCACCACCGGTGAGGCGGACTTGGTCGATGCGGCATCGCTCACAGCAGCGCCTCTGCGGTGGCATCCAGCAGAATCGATTCCCCCACCGTAGCCTCTTTCCGAGAAGCGGCCAGCCGCAGAGCCGTCAGGGCCAGTTTGTTGATCTTGCGGAGAATGCCTTTGGTGGCTTGATAGAGAGCTTGTCTGGCGGTGTCGTCAAACAGCGGCTGGGTCACGCCGGCGGCCTTGAGTTGCTGCGCCAGATAGGCGTCGAGTTCTTCGCGCGCAAGACCTTCGAGATGATACTGCACGGCGATGCGCTGCCGCAGCGGTTCGTGCAGTTGCAGCGAGAGGGTGCGGCGCAGCAGCGGCTGGCCCACCAGCAGCAAGGTCAGATAGCGGCTCGAATCCATGTCGAAGTTCAACAGCAAGGGAAGTTGTTCGAGCGCGGGATGGCATAGCAACTGGGCTTCGTCGCAGATGAGAATGGGATGCTGCTTCTTAGTTTGATTGAGGCGCACGATGGCCTGGGAGATCTGGCGCACCAGATCGCCGCGGTAGTGGGCCGGTTCCAGATCCAGTTCCCGCGCCAGTTGGCGGAGCAGATCGAGCGTCGATCCGGGAGTCCAGTGCAGATACAGGACCTTGTACAAGTTGGGATTGAGCGCTGCGGTGAAGCTGCGGGCGGCGGTCGATTTACCGGAGCCGACTTCCCCGGTGAGCAGGCCGGCCCCGTGATGATCGGCCAGAAACTGGAGCCGTGCCTTGGCCTGATTCCAGGCCTGCGAAGAGAACAACTGTTTGGGATCAGGGCTGTCGCAGAAAGGCGTTTTCTTAAAGCCGAAAAAAGTTTCCACCATGACCGTTACTCCTTCTCTTGTTTCTGTTGGAGCAGTTCGACGAAGTTGATGCCGGTGGGTTCGGACTCGGTCGAGGCCGTCCGTTTCACGCCAGGCAACTGACCGTTGACCACCGGGTCGACGGGCCGCGCCGTGGTTTCCAGTTTGCCCTGAAACCAGATCTCGACCTCGGCGTCGTCGAGAGGATCAAAGCGCACTTCGACGGTGTGGCCGGTCAGAGCAGGCGGAGCCTCGTAGAGACGGTTGTGCAGCAGGAAGGTGGAATCCCGGCGCACCACGCGATCCAGGCGATGGAAGAAGAGGCGGCGCAGATCGGTGGCCGGCGGGAGTTGGCGGATCTGTTCGATATCGCGCTGCCAACGCGCCAGCGGAGTGCTTCCGAGAGCGCTATGTTGGGAGCGATGATAGACGCTTTCGATCCAGATCCACAGGCGATCGTTTAACTCCTGCAGAGAGAGCGGGTGTTTAGGATCGAGGTTGGCGAGGAATTGCTCGCGTACGGTGCGAAACCACCTTTCGACCTTGCCGCGCCCTTCGGGCTGGTAAGGCCGAGAGTGCACGATCAGGGTGCCGAGCGAGGCCGCAATCCGCGCCAGTTGCGGCGAGCGATAGATCTTCGCATTGTCCATGTAGAGACGAATGGGGACACCGCGGGCGGCGACGGCGTGGCGCAGACAGTCGAGCGCGGCATCGAGTCCCTGGCTGGCATAAAACTGCGCATGGGGAATGAGTCGGCTAGCGTCATCGATAGCGGCGTGAAGAAAGACCTGCATGCGGCCGCCACTGAGCCGCCGAACCCAGGGGCCAAACAGCATGTCGGCCTGCCAAATCTGATTGCTGAGTTCGGCCTCAAACTTCTTGTGCGCCGGTGGGGCGAGCAGTTGCTTTTCCGACAGGCCGCGTTGTTTGAGGAAACGGTAGAGTGTGGAAGCGGAGAGCGCGGGTGTGCCCTGACCGGAAGACAAGGCCAGCTCGCGCAGCAGAGTGGCGCCGGTGCGATGCGGGTTCTCGCGCTTGAGGCGTTCGATGAGGCTGGCCAGTTGCGGGGTGACGGTGCGGGACTGTCCCCGGTCCTGGCGAGGCTGGGGAGCCAATGCCTCGAAACCGCCGTTGCGGTAGCGCAGCGCCCAAGCCAGCAGCGTATCGACGGAAACCGCCGTTCGTTTGGAATGGGGGATGTCGTAGGTGCGGGCGGCGATCTCCTGGGCGCGACGCGTGAGTTCGCCACGGGGAAGACGTTCGATGACCAGGGGCGCGATCAGCCCGTAGCGAAAAAGGGACAGTTTTTCGGCTTTGCTATCCATGCGGAAAACCTCCATGCCCCGGACGATAATCAGGAGCGGCGATCTTCCGCCATGCAAATGCTATGTGGGAAACCTCAGGGAGCGGGGCACGGGGCGGCCAGCGTGGTTCGCCGCCCGGTCGGAATGAGACCCGCAGGCCAGCCCAGCAGATGGACGCGAAGCTGCGAAAACAGGAAACGATGTGCCGCGATCCATCCGATAGATCCGAGCATGCGCAGGGCTCTGGAAACGAAATCCGCCGCCGGATCCCGAGGGTGCCCCGGCACCGCCAGCGGCACTAGAGCCAGGCTCAAGGTGGGCGCCTGTCTTTGAAAACGACGGATCCAGAACTGCCCGCGCTGGTATGGCATCGCGCTTGGCGCGGTCGCCCGCGCGGCGGCCACCAGCGTGAGACCGTTGAGCAAGCGGGCAGCGAGGAACAATGCGATCACGGAGATGCTGAATCGTAGCCAGGGCAGGGCGAACTCGGGTAGCAAAGAGACCGTGCGCTTACAAGAGCGGCACAGATAACGGCGAACACGAATGACTCCGTCGAAAGTCGCATCCACCAGTGTGCGGCGGTAGAAGCCATGACCGGTCAGAGGTCGTTTGGCTTCGCATTGCGGGCAATGATCCGGACGGTAGCGATCTGGATCGGCGATCTCGTCGAAGTAATACTGGATGGAGCCGGCGAATCGATGTAGGATTTGCATTGGAAGCCTTCCTGGGAGTGTCAAGACTCTCTGGATTGGTCTCGCGGAGGGCTCGGTGATTCCTTGAGAAGAAAACCGCCGAGCCTTCCACCGCTCGACATCCTACATCGAATTCAACGAACCACAGGCGCCGGGATATACCGAGAATCGAAATGTAACCCGGCGTGATCCGCTCCGCGGTTCACACTGCAACCCGGTGCGCTCTCGCGATCACCACCCTACTTCCCAGATTCAACCAGAGGGATATTACTTTCGAAGAGGGAAACAAACGCGGCTCGTTACATCATCGCCTTCTTTGAGGTGCTGTCGGTTGTCTTGGTCTGCACCTTCGTTCTGGCCCATCTCATCCGCACCCTTTGGGACATGTGGAAAAAATGAACCCCGTACATCGTCCCAATGCTGACGATTGACATCACGACGCCACGGCGTGACCCTGCGAGGTGTCAGATGTGCAGACTGCTGCTTGTCGTTGTCGCTTGCTTGGGGATAGTTGGCTGTGATGCCGAGACGTTGGGGTACGTCGAAAAGGCGAAGTACGACACCCTACAAAAGCGGTTGGAGAAGGCGGAAGCCGATCTGAAGACAGCACCGCAGCAGGTGTCGGAGTGTCCGGGCTCGCACAAGTATCAGTTTTACGGGAGATGAAGATGCAGGTCTGCTGCTGAGGTGGCGAGAATCGAACCGGGGGGCAGTCTGTCTGACGTGCTTCGCACTACTGTGCAGCCGCTGCGTCTATCGCTTCAAGTTTGCGTATCTGCGTCGTCAATCATCACTTCATATCCTAGGATATCGTATCCCATCACGTGGCCTTGAAGAATTCAACGTGTCCGCACTTATCACAAGTGAATGTTTTGACTGATAAGCTGACAGTATGGCTGCCTCCTGTCCAAATCCGGATACCACCGACGGTTTGGTTTTGCCGCAATGCTTCTGGCTGATATTCGCCGCTGCCGCAAACATGACACGGTCTCGGCACCTCCTTGTGCAACAGCTGCCCGCCATGCTCGATCAGACTGACAAAGGCGATGACCATCGCACGCAAGGTATGGATTCCTGTGCAATTTTGCGGGCGTTCGACTACACACTTTTCTAAAATCTCGTTGATCATGTACGCGTGCGGATCGTGTCGGAACATGATCGAAATATCGTTTTGCGGGTCTCGAAACCACTCCCGCTTAAGGACATGATGACCGGAAACCATACACCACAGGAGTTTGCCGAGACTGTAGACATCAAAATTGCAATCCACCTTTTCAAGCCGTCCACCCTTGTCCGCCCACGGTGGCGTGAAATCGTGAGGACCCACGCTCTCGTCTGTTCGCGTCAATCGAGCAGGCTGATCCGGCAAGAATACAATCCCAAAATCGCCCAGAACAAGGTCGTCATCATGTCTGACGAAAACGTTGGCAGGTTTGATGTCGCGGTGAACAATATCTTCATCATGAAGTTGGGCTACAGTGTTCACCAACGAGAGAAATGCTTTCAGGGCGAGGGCGGCCTTTCCCTTGTACCGGAGAATATTGTCTTCAAGTGTGCCCTCAGGGAAGTATTCAGTCACGATCCAACGCTCGGCCTCGTTGGAATCCAATAACTTTGGCAGTCCCGGACGATTCTGCTGGAGGACTTGCATCTCTTGTTTGAGGCGAGCGATTGCCTGCTGTTCATCATCACGAATCTTGAATACTTTCTTTGCTCCGAGTTCGTGTAAGGAATCAGGACGTGCGTAAGACCATATCGCATCGGCCATTTCAGCCTTGTTGTGGTGATCTAACGTGGCTCTTATTATCTGGAGGCAGGTTGCTCGTTGCGTCGCCCTCTCCGGAGATCGGACCAAGAATACATTGCTCTGGCCGCCTCCACCGAGAGGTTTGATTTCTTCCCATTGTTGGATCTGCTCCATCGTCTCCTTGATTTGTCTTCCTGTCGGTCTGATGGTCGCCATTACCCGGTCCCACTCGGTATCCGGGTTCGTCATGCTTATGGCTGTTTCTGCAATCCGAAACGAAGTCACCTCCCCATCAGGTGAGTTTTGCGAGGAGAATACGCGGAAGTCACCAGCCAAATAGAGCCCGAGTTTCAGGTCCGACGAGTCGAACATGTTGTTCGGGTGTAGGTCATTCACGTGACGCTGCAGGTCTTCAAAAGTGAGACCTTCTCTCTTCCGTTCCCCCTTGAACATTTGCTTCAACGTTTTCAGGACAATAGTAGTGGCTGATTTTGCTTTGTCTCGGATCTCAGAGTTTCCGCAGAACTCAAATGCAGCCGCCGTTGGCAGATATTCTTCCTCTTCAGTGGGCTTATTGATTGCCCGATTACGGATCATGCTGCGACCAGTGAGATTGCTGATCGCTTGCCAAGCGGGCTGGCCCTCGAACTTAATCAGAAGAGAGAATCGGGACGTGCTTTCTCTGAGGTTTGCAAACCGCGTCACAACGTCCAACAGAATGGCCGTATCAAGCTGCTCAATTGTTGCTGCTGTCTCCGTCATCGTGAGTACAGATTATCAATTTTCTCCATAATCTTCTCTGTCCATTGAATACTTGCGGCGATCAGCTTGTCCGTGCGTGGACTCCCTTGCGGCCCGCCGACCAGATCGTCAGCCGTCTGCATGTGCATGCTTGCGAGGATTTGCCGCCATCACGCCGACGCTCATGGGACCCACGGTCAGCTGCTGCCAGTCACACTCAGTATGGCGAACCGGCTACAACGCTCCCAAGAAATACGTGAGGATCGCTCCAGCTCCCGACTTGGCGAGATCCTGCCATGAGAAGCTCGCCTTAGTCTGCTTTTGAGCTGGGTCTGTCCTTGCCTGTTTAACTTTTTGGGTTAGATTTTGGTCTGCTTTCACAGTGAGAGTCACTCGTGATTCCTGAGCTTGGTGAGTCTTCGGGTCCTCCAACGAAAGGATCAACGAAGGTAGCTGGTTGCCCGATGCGCTTTGAAGGGCGGCGAACTTAAGTCCAACAGTAGGGTGTGTATCTGTAGTGGATTCGGTTGCGATTGTATTGTCACCAACCTGCCACTGTGCCTTGAGGGTCTTGATCTCCGATGAAGCGACTGAAACATTCAAGGTATCCGAGTTAAATTCGAGCTTGAAAGTTGGAGCCGTGACAACTGGTGCCGGGGAGTAGCCTCTGAAAATCCGAATCTGGGGCGTCCCCCAGTCCATGTTCGGATCATCGGCGGACTTCGCCCATAGCGTAAGCGTGTACACGACGTTTGGGTCAGAATCGACCAATATAGGAAATGTCACAGCTCCCACACCTTGGACCGACGGGTTCGAGATTTCGGGAGGGATATTGACAATTCCAACCGAATTAACAACCGGTAGGGGAGTGCCTACTACCGGGTCTTGTCTATCTAGCGAAGCCGAAAGTACGCGAACGTTTTGTCCTAAAAGTGTGACGCTAATTCCCTTCGCCGAGCCGGATGCATTTTGAATGTTGATCGACGACGCATTCAGCGGTGCTGTTTGTTTCGGTTGAGACGGTGGATTTTGGGCAAAAGACCAGATGTGTAACGCCAGCAGTCCAACAATCAGCAGGCGTACGCGCCTTAGTGACGACATAATCCTCCTCCTCTAGAGGCTCAGGCTGTTGCGTACTAACCAATCGGTCGCAAGACCAACAATTAGCGGTCGCACTCTACCAAAACTTTGACTTCTCGTGCAACAGCGTCGCCTTCGTTACGAAAAGCGAACAGGGGGACTAGAGAGATTTGAGCGCCGGACTACTGGCGCTGATTCGAGGAAGCGGGAGACGAAGGTGTCTGTAATTGAGGCCAGCATCGCATTACAACGAGTCCTTCAATTCTCTCAATCGTTTCTTACACTGGCTCTTTGGCAGGGCGAACTTCATCAGCCAGAAGTTCTCTCTTGCCGCACGATCTTTGAATTCATCTCGCCATCTACGTCTCAAAATCTCAACGATAGTCTTGCGGATGATGAAGGTAGCGGCCTCTGCGAGAACATCCAACCCAATGACGCTTTCACCGAATGGATGAGGCATCGAGACGAAATGTGAATCAGGAACCCTTTGCCCATGAGCCGATGCGTTGCGAACGTCATAGATAAGGGGCACCATCTCACCGAGCGTGTGAAGACTTTCGGGTGACGGGTAGTAACAAGATGGAATGTCGCCCGCTTCGTAGATTGTGCATTTGTATCCGTCCATCAGGTTCCTATTTCCAAACAGGGCGTAGATTCGAGCCGGAGTGGTGTCTTCGCCATCACCGTAGAGGGCTTCAATGGCGGACCACCACAGGATGTGTCGTGCCTTCCAGTATGAGAGTGAGTAACCTTCACCGTATAGCTGTACGGCCATCCTGAGCGGCTCGTATTCGTCCTTCAATTTGCCGTTCGCATCTCTCTGATAAAGGAGCATGAATTCAGGCAAAACTGAGGTCAACAGTTCGATGTCCTGCTTTCTAACGGTAAAGAGCTTTTGAATCTCTGGTACATCGGCGATCTCGTTTCTCGCACTGAATCCTTGTGGATCAAAAGCCCCGTCTGGCCGGATGACACCGGGAACGTGCATTGCACGGCTTCTTCTGGTCGGACGAATGAGTGACAAACAGGAGTCAGCAATGTTGATGAGTTCGGTCGAGCGTTGATCAAGGCCTGACTCCCGTTCTTCCAGGGAAGAGTAGCGATGAACTATCGCGAACTTCACGGCTTCCAAAGCGTCGGCGGTGTCCTTGGAGACGAAGCAGTCCGTCTTCCAGAGCGAGAAGGTCTCTGGGGTTATCAGGTGTGACACATTCTCAATCGTGAGGTTTTCAGTTTCTAGAATTGTGTAAGGCCCAGTCAACGGCTGCTCGTCGCTCCAGCCGACCGTATCAACGGCAATCGGGAAGAACTCGATCTTGACGTAAAAACTCGGTGGCCCTTCAAGCACGCTTTCGTCGGGCCTAGTGTTCGCACTGGCGGGTCTGAATTTGACAATAACGCTCTGATCCACGTCGTCCGTAAAGGGCTCGATGGGCGGCGGAATCAAAACAACCTCACCGCAGTGCGTCATTTCGCCGATGTCATACAGAGACCCTCTCTCCACGATGTCCAACATTCTGTACGGACCGGAAGTCGGCGACTGTTCGTTGACACTCGTCCAAATCTTGATTCGCATTTGTTTTGCCCGTCGTTAACTTGAAGTTGCTCACTCAGGGTCGCGACATCCTCCAGACCCCCTGTCCACAAGCCATTTGCTGATGCTCGCGGAAGACAAGCTCTCCTGCTCCGCTAGCCAACGGTCGATAGTGCTCCTCCGGAACCTCCAGACCTTGCCTATCTTGATTGCAGGAATTTTGCCTGCTCGTGATTGTCGGATGACAAAAAGGCGAGATGTTCCGAGCAGTGCCGCAACTTCCTCCGGGGTCAACAGACGTTCACTCGTTTCGACATCGACGCTTGGGATACCTCAGCGTAAAGCGCAGTGCTAGAGGTCGCCCTCATCTTCGTCGAACCACACGACATTAGACCATTGCGACTCGGGGACAAATGTGAGCAGCCGTGCCCGCTCCACGATCCTGTCTAGCGTCTTCTGAGCTTCGGCACCTCGTTGTTTCCTCATCATCGCAAGCTGCCGGACGACATCCTCTTCCCAATCAGGCGAGACATGGCTGGGCGGCGTTGGCTTACGTTTCGACGGTCTCGCCGGAGTTTTGATTTCAACAGGGCCGCCTCGTGCAAGCAAGAACTTCTCGACAACGGACTTCGGGATTCGCAAGACACGATACCGCCGACGCTTTGGCGTCTCGGGACTCCCGAGGTCGATTACGCCCTTGACCTTGGCGAATCGCCGAGTCACGGTGTCTTCGCCAACGCCGAGAATCTCCGCCACTTCTGAAATTGTCAGCAGGTCGCTCATCCTTCAACCTCTTGCTGCACCCACGAACGTTTCGGCATCTTAGCCAGCCGTTCCTCCATCCGAGCCGAAGCAAGATTCGCATAATGCCGTTCACAAACGGCGACGGTGTCGCCAAGCATTGCCGCTATTTCAGTCAGGCTGCAACCTTGGCCGAGCCAGAAATCGACCGCCGTGTCTCGGAACCGATGCGAGACGTTACCCTCGATCCACAAGCCAGCGTTCTGCATCAACAAGCGAAGATCGTCCTGCCATGTTGTGACCGCAGAAGTCACCTGATACTTTCCATCCCAGAAAATATATCTCCCCTCCCCATCAAGCAGTTCTCGACACAAGCTGGGGTCAAGATGCTGGCGAACAGGTCTTCCAGTCTTTTGCCGGTTGATTCTGAGCCACCCATCTCGAATGTTCTTCCGTTCGAGTTGGGTGGTGTCCCGAATCGCAACCCCGGTGGCAATCATGAACTTGACGAGTAGCGTGGCTTGAGCGACCTTCTCCGGCGGAAATGTCTTCGGAATCTGAGTGAAGAGGGCTTTGATTTCCTTCTCCGTAAATGGCTTCGGCTCTAGCCGCTCCCTGTCATCTTTCGACAACCGAATAGTCTTGAGGGCAGCAAGCAAGTCGTTCAGGTTTTCACGGCAGCACGAGCGGAGAAAGCTACGAATGTTCTGCTGGGCCTTCTGGCGAGTCGTTGTCCCCCACACCTTGTCCCAGCCTGTCCGAAATTCGACTACGTCCGTTGCTGTTAACAGAGACGGAAAGAGCTTCGACCGGGCCGACATGAACTGGTCGAACTGCGTCAGTTGATGCCGGAGCTTCTTTATTCGCCGGGGAGAGATGCCCTCGCTCTCCTTGGCACTTATGAACGTGTCAATACACTCCGCAATAGTCGGCTGTGGGCCTTTGACGATAATCGGGCGTGGGGTGTCGCCCCGGTCTAGCTGCCCTTGGAGTTCGGCGGCTTTATCCTCGGCAACGCTCCACGTCCTTGTCCCGGCGGCTTGGCGGTGTTGACGGCCATTTCGGGAATACCGAAGGAACTTGGAGCATTGGCAGCCCCGGTAGAACTCGCCCCGGCTCTGGTAGCTACAGCTTTCCCGGTGCCTGACGAAGACAGTGACGACCGATCTCGGGGTTATGCTCATCAATCAAAGCTAACCCGTGATCTAACACGCCGTCAACAATCTTTGGTAATCGCCAGTGTTTATGCGGGGAAAAAACTGGCGGAGAGAGTGGGATTCGAACCCACGTTACCCTTTCGAGTAAACACGCTTTCCAAGCGTGCGCCTTCAGCCACTCGGCCATCTCTCCGTATAGTGCTCGGGAAGCAGAGCCAAAAGGACTACCTGCAGCTCTCTGCAAGCGGGCCTGAGCGCCCTCAGGCACTGCAATTTTGATTTTATGACTGTGGGCCGGTAACCGCAACTTCCAGGAAGGGCGACCGTCGGGCTGCGGAGAAAACAAGAGTAATCGATGACACCGCGAAGAGGTATGGCTAGAAGCTCTTTAGGAGATATTTTCTGAAGGTGCGGTTCCCGGAATCGGCTGCGCACTGCCAGCACCGGCCGCCGCGCCATTAGCCTTGCCGTTGCCCGGCTCCCCCGTAGCGTCCGATTTCTTCTCGTTTTCGACTACTCGATGGTTCAGGCAGTAGAGCGCCAATTCCAGGCGATCAGCAACACCTAACTTGTCGTAGACCTTGCGCAGATAGTTTTTCACTACCTGCTCGGTCGTGCCGACGCGCAGCGCGATTTCTTTGTTCTTCATGCCCTGCGTCACGCAGGACACAATCAGAGATTCCTTGGGCGTCAACTGCACCTTGGGGCGGTTGCCTGCGGGTCGGCCCCCTTGGGTCCGATAGGCGCTCAGGACCCAAGTTACGCCTTGGCGGTCCAGCCAGGGCTCGTTTTGCGACACTTTCCGCAAGCACTCCACCAGGATCTCGGGCTCCACCTCGCGCGATACGATTCCGTGCACGCCCCGACGAAACAGTTCGAGCGTCAACTCTTCGTTGGGTTCGTGGGTCACCACAACTAGTTTCATCTGTGGCGCCTGGCGCAACAGGTCCGAAACGGCCTCCATCGGATTCGGCGTCAAGGCAGCTTCAAGAATGAGAATGTCAGCGGAAAACTTCTTGGCCGCGGCCAGCGTCTGGGCGAGCGTCTCGGCTTGGCCCACCACGCGGATGTCGTCTTCCAAAGCAAAAATCTTACGCAGGCCCGCGCGGAAGATCGCTTGCGTATCAGCCACGATCACACGGATAAAATGACCGTTGCTGTCTCCCTCATGAGGGATATCCAGGTTGTCCATGCTCACCGGAATGCTTGCCATCAGGTCCCTTGCGGCGCCCTACCTGCGCTCAAATCGGTACTCGTCGATGACCACTCCTACTCCGCGCCGGCCACCGTCTTCAAAACTGCGCACCACCCGTCCCCGGCAGTCCACCCGAACATCTTCTTCCGCGCCAACCACGTCGGCGGGCAGAGAGATCGTAAAATCCACCGGCGATCCCACCGGCATATCCGCGTCCACCTCGAACAAAACTCCGTTCGCCGAGATGTTTTGGGTTTCGGCCGAACGAACTTCCGCTCCCGACTTCACCGCCACCGGCAATTTCACCGGGAACCGTGCCGCGCTCTGCACGTCCGCGTAGTGCTTGCGGCCCGCAGTCTTCACGTCCTTGCTGGTGTCTGATGCCACGGTTTTAGCGGCCCTTCTTTCCGGGTCACAAGGTTCAGGGCACCCTGCGACCAGAGATGGACATTTCGAAGGCAGCTTACACCCCTGAATCAGGAGTGGAAAGTTACGGAAGTCATGGAACTTCCTGTGCGTAAGCTATTGTGGATCAAGGAATTAAGGGAGATTTTTGAATCGCTGCCACGGCCAGTCGAGGGACCCCAGCACTGGGGCGCACCGTATAAGTCAATGCCCCCGACCAACACCATGCGGGAAGGCTCCCGAGAGAGTGCTACCTGGCGAGCACGGTGCTCAGAACTTTGTCACTTCCGTGAAGTTAAAGTCGTTCACCTTCATCGCGGGCACGACCATGTCAAAAGACTCTTCTCCGCTGGCGCGCACAAGCCGTCCCATCGATTCGACGCTGGACAACATGTGAATGAGGCTCTCGTTGAAGCGAAAGTTGCGCACCCCACCCGACAAGTTTCCGTTCTTGATCAGAAAAGTGCCGTCGCGCGTCATGCCTGTGAGGATCTTCTCGTAAGGATCGACTTCGCGGATGTACCAGAGTCGCGTGACCAGCACGCCCCGCTCCGTTGACGAGATCATCCGCTCCACCGTCTGCGGGTGCTCAGGCTCGCCAAAGACGATGTTGACTGGCATCTCTCCCATCTCATTCGGCAGAAGGAAGCCATGTCCGGTCGCGCCGACCGGGCCAACCTTGCCCGCGTACTCGGACTTCTTCATCTTTTCCGCGGTCGCTCGCGCATACACCACGCGCTTCACCACTCCGTTTTCCACCAACGGCACGTGCTGCCTTTGCATCCCCTCTCCGTCGAAGGGAGATCCTGACTGCAACGGGTGGGCAATGTCATCAACGATATTCACATTGTCGCCGAACAACTGCGTGCCGATGCGATTGTTGAGAAATGATCGCTCGTCGAGGATTGACTGCCCGGCGAAGTCCCAGAACATGAAGCCGACCATGTCGAGCACAGCTGCAGGTTCAAGGATGACGGTGTACTTCCCCGCCCGAATTTCGCGGGGCGTAGCCGAGTCGATCGCTTTGCGGGCCGCTATCTCGGCCAGCGCTAGTGGATCCAGATTGCCTACATCGGGAGAATTCGACTTCTGCCAGCCGGAAGAGTCCTTCGCAAGCATGGTGACGGAAATCTCAGCGGAAGTCTGAGTGTGCCAGTCGCTCAGCCCCCGGGAATTAAAAATACCCTCGACAGATTCGGCATTCGAGAAGATGCCGGCCGTGGTCAGGTTGTGTTGATTGGCGACTCCCACAATCTTGGCCACACCGGTAGCGCGATCGTCCGGCGTGATCGCCGCGGTTTCGGCGAAGTACCTAGCAGGTATCGAGCTCCTTCGCAGGCCGAAAGCGCTATCCCGCTCTTGTGGTGTTGGCATGGGCAGCAGGTCCGGGTCGGGTTGCTGCACTTTGGCCAGACTTTCTGAAGCGAGCACTACCCGCTTCAGACTCTCGTCATCCAGCTTGTTGGTCGACGCACGCGCCGTGCGCCCACCGGATGCCGTCCGCACGGAAACACCGTAATTCTCTTCGGCCACATTTTGATGAATTACGTTGTTGGCAAAACGCGTCAGTGCCGAGCGCCCGCCGTAGAAATAGGCCTCGACCTCGTCCGTGGTCGCGTATTTCCTGATTCTGTCGAAGATCTCGCCGGCTCGTTCCCTCGTGAGCATTCGTTTCGTCTTTGCGCGTTCCAGATCTGTTTGCAGTCAATTGCCTTTGTAGGCCGAGCCTACCCTGATATTCCGAAACCTAGCCGGCGCCGCGCCGTGTCCGGTGCCCATCACCTGCTGGGGTTGACCCTTCCCGCAGTTCGGAGTACCCCAAAGGGTCCATGCATCGCTCGAGCAGATTGCATCCATGGAATTCCAGAACTCCGTGGTGATCCCCGAATACGACGGGTTCTTCAGCATGCGGGTGCGTTTGCCCTTCTTGATTTCCCAGCCGATCTCGCATCCGAACTGAAAGTTGTAGCGCTTGTCGTCAATCGACCACGATTTGTTCGTTTCCATGTAGACGCCATCATCGGTGTCACCGATGAGCTGCTCCAACGTCAGCGGCTTCTCTCCGGGACGAATGCTGATGTTGGTCATGCGAATCATCGGCAACCGGTTCCAGCCCTCTGCACGTAACGTACCACCGGAGCGTTGTTCTCCAATCGTGTGCGCGGTCTCGCGCGAACTCAAATAACCGGTAAACAGACCATTGGTTATGATGGGCGTGCATTGGGCCGGAACCCCTTCGTCGTCGAAACCAAACGTTCCCAGGCCCGGCCCGTGTTCCTGCCGAGCGTCGGCGACGACATTGACTAGTTCGCTGCCATAGCGCAATTTGCGCAATTTCTCGAGGGTCAGGAACGAAGTACCGGCAAAGTTGGCTTCCATCCCCAGCACGCGGTCCAGTTCGATGGGATGGCCCACCGACTCGTGGATCTGAAGGCCGAGTTGCGAACTGTCGAGGATAATCGTCAGAATGCCCTCGGGACACTGTTCCGCTTTGTGCAGCGCGACAGCCTCCTCCGCCACACGCCGAGCATTCTCGACCAGCTTCAATTCCCCGATCAGCTCATATCCTTTGTTTTGCCACTGCCCGCCGAACGAATTAGGATACGAGCGCTTCATGATTTCCGTTCCAGCGAACGCGTAGGCCGCGTACCCCGCGCCGGTCGAGTACTTCGTCTGATGAATGCTGGCTCCCTCCGACGAAGCAAACCACTGTTCCTCGCGGTGGAAGTTCATGCTGGTTTCCGCAAGGGTGACACCCGGGACCGCGCGCATTTCGGCGTCAATCTTCAACAGCAGGTCGAGATTCTGTTCGATGGAGATCGTGAAAGGGTCGATCTGGAACGGCGTTGCCCACTGGGCGGTCACCGCTTTCTCGGGCGCCAGCTGTACGTTCTGCTGTTTCACTTGTGCCGAGGCTTTTGCAATGGCAAAGGCACGCGCGGCCGCGGATTCGATGGCAGCGCGACTAAGGTCGTCGGAGGCGGCAAACCCCCAGGCACCATCGGCGAGCACGCGCATTCCGATGCCCAGGGATTCTGCATCTGACGCATGGCTGACCTTGCCATTCTTGGTGGCCAGCGACCGGCTCCGATTATCAACGATCCGCGCATCCACGTATGAAACCCCCGGTTGCGCGGCCGCATTCAGTGCCCAGCCCAGAATCTGTTTCATGACTTGAATCAGAATCTACCACAGAGGCATGTAGCTACGGACCAGACGAAAGTGATCGGACGCCGTCCTGCCACTTGAAGCCCCCGTTGACTTACTGTTGGACCACAAATACCAGGAAATAATCCATGCCATCCTTCACGAAGTCATAGCTCCCATCCAACTCGTACCCAGCCTCCGACGCTTCCCTGAGCACGACGCTTCTATCGACGCCATGATTCTCGCCGTTCCCGTTGCGGTCGATGATTCCTACCTTGGCGCCGGGCCGCAACGAAGCGCGCACATTCCGCAACAGGGCCACGGGCTTCGCGACTTCGTGATACGTTTTCAGCAGCAGTACAACGTCAACCTGCCTCGCCGGCAGCAGCGGATCATCCGAGCGACCCAGGATGGTCGTCACATTGTGAAGTTGTTCTTTACGCACACGATCCTCAATGTAGTGGATTGCTTCCGGATTGATGTCCACCGCATAGACCTTGCCGCTTGTACCCACCTGCTTGGCCGCTCGCACCGTGAACCATCCGGATCCAGCCCCGATGTCGGCGATACTCTTTCCGGGCTCAACACCGAGAATGGTCATCACCCGGTCGATCTGCAACCGTTCCTCCCGTCCGGGCGAATCGAAGATGGAGAGATCGCCCGTGTAAGGTGTGCTCGTCTTGCGGGTGTCGGTCTGCTTCGGACTGGAAACCGGGAGAGGATCGACAGCATGGGTCAGAATCGAAGACTGAAGGAAAACAACCGTCAGGAGAAAGAGTCGAAACAGGCTCATAGGGAACCCCCACATTGCGCGATAGACTCCGTTTTTTGGCCGAGGTTCTTTGGCGCGACCCTGCACCCGGGGGGGACGAACACCTAGTCGCCGGCCGCGGGTTTTTCCTCGTCCTTGCTGGAATGAAGGTCCAACCCGAAAGAGGGCTGGCCTCGCGTTCCTGTCACCTTGATGGGAAGTACCGTCACGCCATTTTTCCGGAAAAACCCGTCGAACGGCTTTAAGAGGAACGATTTGAATCCCGTTACCGCCTGAGAGAGCTTCGCCTGCAGCCTCAACGTGCCACGAAAATCGAGCTTCTCGTCGCGTAAGCCGTAAGTTCCGGCAAGTTCTAGGGTCGCGCCAGTTACGCCGAAGGTCAAGTTGTGAAACGTCATCTGTCCATCTTGCAGCCGGAAACTTCCTTTCAATTCCGACACGGCGCTGCCCGCATCTTCGTCTTCCGGCCTTCCCTGCCCACGCCGGCTGAGCCCTTCGAGCTTTTGCCGAATCGCGGCGTTCGCGAATTCAGCCGCGCCCACGCCGAACGTTCCATCCAGCCGGAGCCGGTCGAGGATGTCCCCTTTGCCAGGCGGCAAATCGAATCGAGTGGTCAGTTTAACCTGGCCCGTCATGACGGGCTGATCCGCTTTCACCGCTAGCCGCAGCAAGTCTTCCAGACGCGCATGGTCGGTTGTCACGTCGAGCACGATTTCCCGCCCACCGCCCTTGACCGCTTTCACCACACCGCCATTGCAGACCAGCGTGGTGTGCAGAAACTGCCCGATCACCGGATGCAGCAACGTATTTCCGTTTGTGCCATCCACCGTCGCCCGAAAGTCCGTCTTCAGTAGAAGCGGATGCCCGGCTACCGAGATCGTGAAGTCCGGCGTGGTCGTCTCTCCCTGAACGTCGATGGCCTCGAGAACCCCGCCAAACTTCCCCTGCGACGACAGAATGCCAGCGATGCCGCGGAATACACCCAGGTCGGCATCTTTGAAGCGATAGACCGCTGACAGCGGCGTCTGCCCGGGGTCTTCGATCTGCCACGGACCGAAGTGTCCCTCTGCCTTGATCTCCCCCGGTGGTGCAGCGTTGGTCAGGGTTGCCTGAAAGGCTGCGGAATGCTCCAGCCCCACTTCATGCATGGTCAGACGATGAATCAGAAACTGATGGGTCGACTTCTTTGGATCGCTCGGAATCAAGTCCAGTTCGGCCTCGTCCGCCACAAGTTTATCGACCAGCACTGGAATGCCGTGCCGTGTTTTCTCGGGTGCGGAACGAGCCACTCGATCTCTGTCTGGCGGAATGTGAATCGTGAGGCCCTTGATTTCCACTCTCCGTATATGCCAGGGCTTCCCGAGCAGGCTCAACCATCCCATATCGCCGGAAAATTCGCGGATCTCGATGAGCGGCGGCAGGTCGAAGCGGCCGTGATAGTGCAAGGCAACCCCGCTCCCCTTTACCGAGATCCCGTGCAGCAGGGAGACCTGCAAATCCTGGATTTCGGCGTCGCTGTCAAAACGGTTCCTTAGCATCTCGATCGCTCGGTGTCGCACGATGGGTGCGAGATGCGACCTGAGCACCCACAATGCGATTCCTGCGACCACCATCACGGCAACACCGATCCACAGCGCACGGCGCCACATCGGATTGTTGACCGGTACTGTCGACATCCGCAAACCTCGCAATGACTCGCTGAACCGGACGCGTCCAGCGCCCAAGCAGACACGACTGAGATGCGAAACCGCAGCCGAACGAGCGAGAAATGTGGTGATTTGGGGTGCCTGGTGGGATTCGAACCCACGTCATCCGGAGCCACAGTCCGGCGTTCCACCGCTGAACTACAGGCACCACACGGAGGGATAGCGCAGCCCCTGATTATAGCAACTGCGCGCTGCACTGTCAGATCGATGGACCGCGAGACTGCTGGGGAGGCGATCAGCAGATGTAACTAGCGAGAGGCAGTCCGGAGACTTTGAGCAGCCGAGTTCAGCCGCGCCCGACGCCCATGTACTGAAATCCCATGGCGCGGAGGCGGGCGGAATCGAGCAGATTCTTCGTGTCCACGATGATGGGCCGTTTGAGCAGGTGCTTGATCTTGTTGAAATCCAGGGTGCGGAACTCGGGCCAGCCTGTGCCGACCACGAGTGCGTCCACGCCCTCAGCCGCCGCGTACGCGGACTCGCAATAGCGGACTGTTCCGTTCAAATGCAGCTTCGCATCCGCAAGGGCTACCGGATCGTACGCCCGAACACGTGCCCCTTGCTCGACCAGGGTTTGCGCTAGGCGGATCGACGACGAGCCTGCAACCGAATTGGTATTGGGCTTGAACGCGAGCCCCAGGATGCCCAGATCTTTGTTTTGCACGGATTGAACCATCCCCGAGATCTTCTGCACCAGCCGCTCCACCAACGCGGTATTCACTTCACGAGCAGCGGAGAGCACTTTGAGGTCAACGCCCTTCTCGCGGGCCAGTCCGGCCAATGAATCCATGTCCGATTCGGCGAAAATTCCGCCCATCCCGGCTCCCGGTTGCAGACAACGCGGAGCAATTTTTTTGTCGAGACCGAGGGCGAGCGACAGGCTCATGGCGTCGGCATTCACCCGCTCACACAACGTCGCCAGCTCATTGATGAACGAGATTTTAGTTGCGACAAAGGCGGTCGCAGCCTCGCGCACCAGTTCAGCCGTCTCGTGATTCGTGACGACCACCGGAACCCCGCGCATCACCAGCGGATGGAAGATCTGCTTCAGTGCGGAGACCGCCTCCGCCGACTGGGTTCCCAGGATAATCCGATCCGGCCAGTTAAAATCCTCGACCGCACAACCGTCGGTGAAGAACATGGGCTGGGAGACGATGGTGGCCTTTAGTTTCGCATTCTTGAGCACTCGCTCCAAAGCAGCCGCCGTCCCCACCGACGCAGGGGTTACCAGCGAAAAGGTGATCGGATGCGTCGAATGCCGTGCGATTCGGAGGACCAACTCCTCCAGGTGTTCAGCTGAATCTTCCGCGAGAAAGATTACCTGCGCCTTTTTCGAGAATGCCTCGACGTCAGTCGAATACGACAACCGGCCGCAGCGCACGTTGCGCTTCACGATTTCTTTGAGGTTTTTTTCGAAGAAGCAAATGTTGCCTTGGGCCATCTCGACCATGCGGGTGCTGTCTGTGTCGCAACAGCTGACCGGGGTTCCAAAGTCCGCCAGGCACGCGGAAATCACCGTGCCCAGATATCCCGAACCATAGACCCCCACATGCATGCGTGTGCGACTCCCGATTGAGAGGTGGCGCCGAAAACCGCTGGGGAAGCGGCCTGACCTTGGTGCGCACCACGCCTCGACTTTTCTATGTTCTTCCTCGCGGCAGAACCTTGGCAACACACTTAGGGACACGCTTCAGGACTGGCAGGGACATGTCCTTTTGGCAAATGTTCCTTTTTGGATCTGGAAATAGAACAGGGACTAGCCTTTGTGTGAGACCGCCCGCGCCTGGAAGAGAGCTGGCTGCGTTATTTTTTCCTCGACACCAGAGTCCGCCCCAGAGGAACCGGGGCCAGATCCACCCACGAGTTCGGCACCTCTTCCCGCACAAACATCAGTTCCTCAAGCGCAATATGTCGGCTGCCCGAGTACTGCGACCACCGCTTTCGCGCCACTTCGAAGGCCTTCCATGCTAGTTCTTCCGTCCCCATCTTGGCGATCGTGAGATGAGGAATATAGCGCAGTTCCTCAGTGCAGCAAACGGCGGCCCGATTAAGTTGCTCGTGGAGATCCTGCATGCGCATCGCGGCGTGCGCAACACGAATGAACACTGTAGGCGTCACCGGGATAAACGTCTCAACTTCGCCGAGGGTTACTTCGAATGGCTCGACGCCGCGACACGCCTCTTCCAACTCCCGGATAGCCTCTGTCTCGCTCCCCTGCAAGGTCCGTGGCGGAAGGATGCTGAGGTGAGCCGCCAGGTGGGGCAGTTCCGGATGCAATTCACGGCGCAGCTTCTCGACAAACTCCCCGACCGGCTTTCTTACGTAAGCTACCAGGGCATAACGCGGACCAGACATGATCGGGGAGAGATTATACCGCGCTGGCCAGGGGGCACACCTGCGGTGGGGAAAACGTGGCCAAATCCCACCAGGCTCATGGTGAACTGGGCCGCCGGCCACGTGACCTGCTTCGCTTCCGAAGCTTTGGTCCACACAGTTTGCTCCAAGAAAGTAGAACAAAAGCCTCCGTAGTGGTGACGTTTTTGGAAGTGGTTTAGAATCAGTGGAGCAGTAGAGTCGGGGCGTAGCGCAGCCTGGTAGCGCACCCGCCTGGGGCGCACGCCTGCCCGTTCTAAACGCTCTCCTCGTTCTGACGACTTCCAATTAAAACAATAACTTGGGGAGTCTGCTTTTCGCTCAAGCAAAGCTCCAGTGCCCTAAACGGAAGGGGTTTGCCGTTGGTCTTCGTTGAACCCCTCCATTGAGACAATCTGCGATTTTATGGAGCCCATCTCGTGGACGAGTTGGTAGCGGGGATGAGGTCTGGAGAAGGGGACGGCGTTGGAGTCACCTTCTCCAGCATCCCTGTAGAAGCTTTCGTCATGCCTGAAAGAACCTCATGGTCGCACTCCTCAGCTCCACCGCGGAGTTTGGATTCTCGGCCTGTCGTTCAAACTCTTCCGGAGAGCTGTAGCCCAGCGCCGAGTGCAACCGCTGCCGATTGTAATACTGCTCGATGAACTGTTCGAGGTTCGCAAGCAAATGCTCTAAGTCCTCGTATTCGTTCGCGTAAATTTCCTCCCGCTTCAAAGTCTTGATGAAGCTTTCCCAGCTGGCGTTGTCGTAAGGGTTCGCTGGCCGACTCGTACTCGGAATCATTCCATGCTTCTCGAGCAAAACCACGTATTCGTCGCTGGCATATTGCACTCCGCGATCGGAGTGATGAACCACCCCGGGGGGAGGCTGCCGTTTCCTGATCGCCTGCTCGAGGGCTGCGATTGCCAGCCGGCTGGCCAGGGTCCGATCCAGCGCCCAGCCCACCACCTTGCGCGAGAAGGCATCCAGGATCACCGCCAAGTAGACGAACTCGGCTTTGAGGCGAATGTAGGTGATGTCGGCTACCCAGAGCTGGTTGATACCGGTCAGCTTCATGGTTGGCCAGATTGAGATAGACCTCCAGCTCGTGCTTGGAATCTGTGGACACGACGAACCGTTTCGGCGGCAGGGCCAACAGGTCGTCTTCCCGCATGATGCGCGCCACTCGTTTGTGGTTGACCAGCATGCCCTGGCGCCGTAACTCCGTCGAGACCCGCCGATAGCCGTAGCGGCGCCGATGTTCCAACACGATCTGCTGAATCGCCGATCGCACTTCCAGCTCCTCTTCGACCGGCCACTGCTCCTGCAAAGACCGATAGAAGCCCGCCCGGCTTACCTGTGCTAACTGACACATCTGCTCGATTCCCAAGCTGCCTTGCATCGACACTACGTCCCGGATTTGGTCGTAGATGCCTTCTCGCCAGAGCTTCCTTTCCGCTGGCGTCGAGCCTCGACTTTTTGCAAGGGCTTTGAAAAAATCCACCTCCAGCGTCTTGTCCGCCAGCAACCGCTTCAAAACGAAAGCTTCCGTAGTGGTGACGTTTTTGGAAGTGGTTTAGAATCAGTGGAGCAATATAGTCGGGGCGTAGCGCAGCCTGGTAGCGCACCTGCCTTGGGCGCAGGGGGTCGTAGGTTCAAATCCTATCGCCCCGACCAAATTTCCCAAGTATGAAGTGAAGGCCTGCCGGACGCGGGCCGGAAACACGCTCCAGCTACACTAAGAAGGGATCAGGTGAGGGCAATTTAGGGCTCTGTCCACATCCCCTGTCCACAACTAGCGACTCCTCGATTCGTGGTCGAAGGAGCAGGCGGCTGCCCGGTCTCCAGAATCACAGGCCTACCAAGCCCCCTTGAGCGGACCAGGCTTTCGGCAGTCTTCAGATTAGCGTTTTAGACGTGTGGGGGAGGGATGCAATCCGTCGTTGTTCAGATCTTGCTTCCGGCATCCCGTTATAATAGGCTCTGCTCGGCACCTGTATGGCCGAATGTTAAAGAATCCTGACACACCACATTTGGGACAATAAATTCGGGGGTCGGTGCTGCGAGCCGAAGGGCCGAAGGGGAACCTTGACGGGTTCCGAGCATGTCCGCTGCTCTGCCGAGAATACAGAGGCAGGAACCTAACAGCAATAACCTTTATAAGCAATCTCCGGCATGAGATTAGTAGAGGCTGAATTAGAGAATTATTGATATACGCATAAATAATGCAATGAATTAGCGCAAAAAAGAAGGCATTTCGGACTGCTCGATGCAAGCTCGCAATTTCTTCTTTGATCGGGCTATTCCGTTGATCGTCCGGATAATGTCCTCCATGAGCTCATCG
>WNFP01000800.1_pt1 | contig 26231 bp, 18 predicted proteins | sample 5400201 | NCBI WGS metagenome assembly WNFP01 (sample SAMN13153355, study PRJNA577476) | soil metagenome | isolation source: 115 cm saprolite under Madrone tree | place: USA:California | collected 2016-06-14 | reverse complement strand
CAAACCTGGGTGGCGGTAATGGGAGTATTCCTAAGCTCGGCGGTGGGCCTTTTCTTCGGAATTTATCCGGCATTGCGCGCCTCGCAACTGGATCCGATTGTCGCGTTGAGGTCTGAGTGATGGCGGTAATGACGCTGGCGCAAGCGCGGGAAAATTTTCTCGCTGCGATGGGCACGCTGCGCACCTCAAAAGTGCGCTCGGCACTTACCGTGCTGGACATCGTCATCGGGGTATCTTCGGTGATTTCCATGGCGGCGATCATTCAAGGCTTGAACAAATTCGTGCAAGACAAAGTGGAATCGCTGGGCTCGCGAACGTACTTCTTGTCGCGATTTCCGCCGGGCACGGACCCTTCGCGCTGGCCGGAAAGCATTCGCACGCGCAGATATCTTCAATACGACTATGCAGATTTCGTGCGCCAGGCGGCGCCGGACGTGCAAAGCGTGACTACGGTTGGAACCCGGGGATTTTTCTTCGGAGACACGAACCTGATCACCAGCGGTAATCGAAGTGTTGAGAAGGTCATCGTGCGCGGGGCGGAGCCGCAGTACATCGAGGCCATACCGTTGTTCGCGATCGAACGCGGGCGCTTCATCAGCACCTTCGACCAGGAGCACGCGCGACCGGTGGTGGTGCTAGGCGCAGCCATCAGCGAATCGCTATTCCCGAATACAGATGCCATCGGCAAGACGGTGCGTATTAACAGCGCGGTGTACGAAGTGATTGGGGTTTTCAAGCATGATCAGGGCCTGTTCCTGGGTCCGGGTGTGGACATTTTCGTGATCATTCCGCTGAGCAGCTTCAAGAAGCAGTACCCGGAGGCCAAGGAACTGATCATGTTGTTCACCGTGCCGGAAAACGTGAATGTGGAAACCGCGCAGGGCGAGGTGATTCAGGCCATGCGCAGGCTGCGGCGCATTCCGGCGGGCAAGGACAATGATTTTGAGCTGAGCTCGCCGGACTTTCTTAGCAATTTATGGAACAAATTGACTGGCGCTTTGGTTATTCTCACCACGGTGATTAGCTCGATTGGCTTGCTGGTCGGCGGCATCGGGGTGATGAACATCATGCTGATTTCCGTAACCGAACGGACGCAGGAGATCGGCGTGCGAAAAGCCATTGGAGCGCGGCGAGCGGACATCCGATTGCAGTTCCTGCTGGAAGCCGTGGCGCTCACGCTGGTTGGCGGCACGATTGGTATCCTGATTGGGGCGGGCATATCCACGATGGTGCGCACGTTTGTGCCTTCGGTGCCGGCGAACCTATCGTATCTCTGGGTGACGATTGGGTTCACGATCTCCGTCGGTGTGGGATTGTTTTTCGGGTACTATCCAGCGAATCTCGCAGCGAACCTCGATCCCATCAACTGTCTGCGTTACGAGTGAGGCAACACTTAGTGTGGAACACGCCGTCTTGCTGAACCGCGGTCGCTGAAAGCCGGCACGGGGGCAGCCACGGAAGTGCTATTTCCTGATTGAGTACGCGGGGGCTCGCGGTTCAGGCGCGGGGGAAAGCGCTGTGCTACATTGCGAGAATGGCGCTACGAGTGCGCCTGAACAGTGCCGACACAGACACCTAGCGAACCGCCTCGCCCGATGGAGCCTGCCGCCCCGCCGAAGATTCATCGAGTAGAAGTGCAGTGGCATGCCGTCACGTACAAGACGGTGATTGTTTATGGTCTGCTGATCGCGGCGATTATCCTGGCGGGGATGTTTATACTGTTTCCGAGCTTGTACTCGGCGGTGACGCGCAAGATTTCCACAGCTATCGATAGCAATGACGGCGAAAACGCGCCGGCCTCGCAAACGCAAGCAAAATTCGTGAATCTGGACGGCCGGGTGCAGGTGAAAAAAGTGAACTCCGTGCAGTGGGTGGAGGCCGATTACCGCACGGCGCTGGACAAAGGCGACCTGGTGCAGACCGGGGCCGATGGTTACGCGCGCGTGACTTTTGCTGACGGAACGTTTTATACAGTAAAGCCGGGCACGCTGATCACGGTGGAAGAAAATTCCATGGCCAGCAACAGGCCGACCAGCGTTGCGGTGCGTATCAACACCGGCGAGGTGGACTTGTCGACCCCGACATGGGCATCGCCGGGATCGAAGGCGGCGGTGAGCGTTGAGGACGCCAAGGCAGAACTGCGACCCAACAGCCGCGCGGCCGTGAAGTCTGACAAGGATACGAAGGAAAGCGAAATCGTGGTTTCCAACGGCAGCGCGCAAGTGCAACGCGGACAGGACCAGATCGAAGTGACGCAATATCAAAAGGTCAACATTCCGCCCGGTGGACCGATCTCGAAATCCGATGTGCTGGCCCCGCCGGAATTGCTGGAGCCGATCAACCTGACGCCGATTATCGTCGAGAATCCCAGAACGGCTGCCGTACACTTTGAATGGAAACCCGTGCAGGATGCGTCATCCTATTCGCTGCGTATCAGCACGACCACCATGTTCACCAAAATAGTGAAGGAAGCGCCAAAGGTGTCCGGCACGAGTGTGGACATTATCGGTTTAGACGCCGGGGACTACTTCTGGAACGTGACGGCGACGAGCGCAAAGAAATCATCGAGCGACGTGAGCGAAACGAACAAGTTCACACTGGTCGCGCAGGGCAAGTCGCAGGACATGCTCCTGGAGATTCAGAGCACGCAGCTCGTCGGCCACGCAGTGGAAATCACCGGCCGCACCGAACCGGGCGCGGCGCTGATCATCAATGGCCAGCCGGTGCCGAATATCGCGAAGGATGGAACGTTCCGGCATTTTACGGAGCCGTTGCTGCCTGGAGAGCATACTATTGTCGTGATTGGACAGAACCGCCGGGGAGGAACGAACAAACAGCAAGTTTCCGTCGTGGTACCGAAGTAGACGACTGCACGAATCGCCTGCGACGAATTGCGAAGCGGAACGGTTGGCCATCGGGTATCCAGGCTGCTGCTTGACGATCACGTGACAATCAGGGCGCGCTGCTTTGCGCTGGAGATGAGGTCCGGAGAGAATAGGTAGTTCCGGGCGGCGGAGGGGCAGCTTTCCGCGGGGGGATCTAGGAATGAATAAGAACGGTTACAACCTCCGGTCGGTGTTCAGTTTGTTTTCGTCCGACCTGGCGATCGATTTGGGCACGGCGAACACGCTGGTGTTCGCGCACGGCAAAGGGATCGTGGTCAACGAGCCATCGATCGTGGCGATCAACAAGACGACCGGCGAAGTGGTGGCGGTGGGCCGCGAAGCCAAAGACATGCTGGGGCGCACGCCGGGCAACGTGGTGGCCATCAAGCCGATGAAGGACGGGGTGATCGCGGACTTCAAGGTCACGGAAAAGATGTTGACGTATTTCATTCAGAAGGCGCACAACCGGCGCGTGCTGGTGCATCCACGCATCGTGATCGGGGTGCCGAGCGAAATCACTCCGGTGGAAAAGCGCGCGGTGCAGGACTCCGCGTATCGGGCGCGGGCGAGCGAAGTTTACCTGGTTGAGCAAGCCATGGCCGCGGCCATTGGCGCGGGGCTGCCCATCGAGGAGCCGTCCGGAAACATGGTCGTCGATATCGGCGGCGGCACGACGGACATCGCGGTGATTTCGATGAGCGGTATCGTGTACTCACGTTCCGTGCGCGTGGCGGGCAATGAGATGGACGAAGCGGTGATGCAATATCTGAAGCGCAAGTACAACTTGCTGGTGGGCGAACGCACCGCGGAACAGATCAAGATGGAGATCGGCTCGGCATACCCGTTGGAGAAGCCGCTGACCATGGAAGTCAAGGGCCGCAACCTGATTGAAGGCGTGCCGCGGACGGTGACGATTGATGACAGCGAAATTCGCGAGTCGCTCGCGGAGTGCGTGGCCACCATCTTGAATGCGATTCGCGTGGCGCTGGAGCGCACTCCGCCGGAGCTTTCCGCCGACATCAGCGACCGCGGCATCGTGCTAACCGGCGGGGGCGCGCTGCTGAAGAATCTGGACAAGCGGATCCGGGAAGAGACGGGCTTGCCGGTTTCGATTGCGGATGATCCGCTGGCTTCAGTGGTGCTGGGCACAGGGAAGATGTTGAGTGATTTCCGGTTGCTGCGGCAGGTTTGCATCGATTGAAAAAGTCGTCGACGGTTAGTTGCAAATTTTAGCTTCCGGAGATCGCACAGACTGCGGATTCCAGGCCGCTTGCAGGTTTCGCCGAACACAAATTTGATTTGAGAACGAGCTGCGAAGAACAATGGCAGGCGCCCCCTCTCGACATAAATCGCTGGTGCTGCTTGCAGGCGTAATTATCCTGCAAGTGGTGCTGCTGGCAGTGCAGATCAAGCGCGACTCGCAGGGGCGGCTGCTGCGCGTGTGGACGGTTGGCGCAGTTTCGCCGTTCGAGCGCGCCGGCGCGAAGGGCATCGGCAACATTCGCGGCACGTGGAGCCATTACTTCGCGCTGCAGAACACTTCGCGCGACAATGAGCAACTGCGGCGCGAAAACGACGCACTCAAGCTGCAGGTGAATCAACTGCAAAGCAAAGCGGCTGAGGCGGACCGCCTGGCGGCGCTGCTGAATTTCCGGCAAGGGCAACTTAGTGTGCCGATGCTGGCGGCGCGGGTGATCGGCACAAGCGCGGACACCGCCAGCCAGACGGTTTACCTGGATCGCGGCGAGCGGGACGGAATTCGCCGCAACATGGGCGTGATCACGCCGGACGGGGTGGTTGGAAAAGTGATTGAGTCTTATCGCGACACCGCGCAGGTGCTGCTGTTGACGGATAAAGAGAGCGGGGTGGGCGCGATGCTCGCGGATTCGCGTATTCAGAGTCCGGTGGGCGGCACGGGTGAACCTCTGCTCTCGATGAAATACATCCCGACCGATGACGCAGTGAGCATGGGCGAGCACGTAGTCACCAGCGGAATGGACCGCATTTTCCCGCGCGATTTGCCGGTGGGAATCGTGATTGAAATCAAAACCGGGCGACCGTTCCAGCAAGTGCGCTTGCGACCGGCGGCGAATCTGCAGCGGCTTGAAGAGGTAATCGTGTTGCTTACGCTGCACCCGCTGGAGCAGAAGAAAGAAGCTCCAACTCCAGCTCCCGCGACGGAGACAACCGGCAAAAGCGTGGGCGGGACGGCGGCGGTGAATCCATGATCAACGACGCCTTCGATCTGCGGCTGGCGGAAACGCACATTGAGGTGCACAAATTCCGCTCCGGCGCGATCGTTGCCGCCGTGATTCTTTCGCTGATGCTGCAGGCCTTTGTGCCGGTGTACATCCCGAAATTTGCGACGCTGGATTTGCCGTTGCTGGTGACAATTTATTTTGGCTTGAGCCGACGCAATCCGTCGACCGGCTTGCTGCTGGGCATGGTGATTGGGCTGCTGCAGGATAGCTTAAGCGGACCGACTGTTCCGTTGGGGCTGTACGGCATCGCGAAGACGATTATCGGATATCTGGCGTCATCGATTGGCGCGCGGCTGGATACCGAGCACCCGGCGGCGCGGTTTGCGTTGACGATGAGCTTCTTTGTCGTGCACCAGGGCTTCATTACGCTGACACGGCGCTTGCTGCTCGCCGAGCCGGAACCGTGGTTCACGCTGCGGCTGGCGATTGCCGCGGCGGTGAACGCGGTCGTGGCCGTGGTGCTGTTCGTGCTGATGGACCGCCTGCGCAAGTCCTAAAAGCTGTACCTTCAAATTCCTCCAACGATCCCTCGCCTCGCTCAACGCGCGAGCAGGAACTGCTTAAGATCGTCGTAGTGACTCGAGATTGGTTGCGAAAGTCTGGAACGCTGGAGGTATGCCGCGAGGCGATCGGGCAGCGGCGGGGCGGCGCCAATCGCGCGCGAGACTACGTCGGCAAATTTGGCGGGGTGGGCAGTCGCCAACACTAAACCTTGGGCCCGCTCGGGGTGTTCGCGGCGGTATGCCTCCCAGCCGAGGACCCCGACCGCGGTGTGCGGGTCGGCGATGTAGCCGAAACGCTCGTGCAGGGACTTCATGGCGCTGAGCGTTTCTTCGTCCGTGGCCGCGTGGCCCCAGATTTCGCGCTGCACGTATTCGAGACGGTTCCGGCAGAGATCGAGGAGGCGCGGAAAATTGTTGGGGCTGCCAACGTCCATAGCGTTGGAAAAAGTGGGCTTGGCCGGGCGCGGGTGAAAGTCTCCAGTGCGCAGATATTCAGGGACGACGTCATTGATGTTGGTGGATGCGACAAAACGCGCGACGGGCAGGCCAATGCGCTTGGCGAAAATTCCCGCGGTGAGATTACCGAAGTTTCCGCTGGGGACCGAGACAATGAGCGGTACCGAGGCTACTGGAAGCTGGCGATAGGCCGCGACGTGATAGAACATTTGCGGCAACAAGCGGCCGATGTTGATGGAGTTCGCGGAGGTTATAAACGCGCGCTTGTTCAACTCGGCGTCGGAAAAGGCCTGCTTCACAAGGCGCTGGCAATCGTCGAACGTGCCGCTGACTTCCAACGCGGTGATATTTTCGCCGAGCGTGGTGAACTGTTTTTCCTGTGCTTCGCTGATGCGTTTCGAGGGATAGAGGATCACTACACGAATTCCAGACACGCCGAGAAAACCGTGCGCGACGGCGCTGCCGGTATCGCCGGACGTGGCCACAAGAACGGTTAGCGGCCGCGCCTCGGAGCGAACGAAATAGGCCATCAAACGGGCCATGAAGCGCGCGCCAAAATCCTTGAAGGCCAGCGTGGGGCCGTGAAACAACTCGAGTATATGGAGGGCGGGTGAAAGCGAAATTAGCTTCACCGGAAAATTGATCGCTTCGCTGACCACCTGCCACAGGATTTCTTCCGGCACTTCCGGTCCGGCAAAAGGCTTGACGACGCGAAAGCAGACTTCAGTGAACGGCAAGCGACGGAACTCTTCTAACTCTTCAGGGGAGCGGCGCGCGATTTCGACGGGCATGTAGAGCCCGCCGTCCGGTGCGAGCCCGCGCAGCACCGCGCCACGAAGCGAGGTCAGCGGCGCCTGTCTGGATGTGCTGCGGTACCTCACCTCGTGCGTTCCAGCCGTGAGCTGACTTTTTCCAGAAAAGCCGCCGCATCCAGCGCCGGGTCGCGCAATTCCGCGACGGGAACGCTGCAGTGCGCGAGCGCCTCGTAGCTTTGGCGGCGCGCGGCGATCAGCGCGGGATAGCACCGCGCGACCGTTTCACGGGGCGTCTCGCCTTTTTTCGGCTGAAACGCGCCACGCCACAAGACCGGTTTAGGATCAGTGAGATAGCGCTGGATCAGGAGCTGCTGCTCTGCGGCTGACGCCGCGAGGTACACGATAGTCATCTGGCGGCGGAGACGCAGCAAAAGATTGTTACCGGTGTAGATGAGGCTACCGGTCGTATCCAAAATGAGGTCACGGGAGGGATTGCGCGCGAGATCGGTGAGAACTTCGTCAAGCGTGGTGATTTCCTCGGCGAGATACTCTGCTTCGCGCTGAGCGTAGGTGGGGCTGTCTGGCCAGCCCATCCAGGAAGCGACCCCGGTGGTGCCGGCAAAGGCACTGCCTAAGCGTGTGCGCAGGCGCTGCTCGATACGGTCGTCACAGCAAAAGGCGGGATGCCCAGTTTGCGCTAAACGCTTGCTCCAGAAGGTTTTGCCGGTGCCGGACATGCCGATAAGCGCCAAGCGCAGCGGTGAGGGAATTGGGTCGGCCATGAGAGCGGTTGTAGCAAGATAACGCGGCCGCGCGGCTGGGAGCAAGTTTCGCTTTCGGAAATCGCAGAATTTCGGTAACGTTTGGCTTCCCTAAGCGTCTTATGGGTTGAACATGAAAAACCATAAAGAAAGCCCGGGAGATCTCCTGCAGGGCACCCTCGATTTGCTAATTCTCAAGGCCCTGGCAACAGGATCAATGCACGGCTATGGTGTGGCCGAATGGATTCACGAATCTTCGCAGGACGTCCTGCGCGTGGAAGAGGGCGCGCTATATCCGGCGCTGCACCGGTTGGAGCTGCGCGGCTTGCTGGCTTCCGAATGGGGCACATCGGACAACAACCGCCGCGCCAAATATTACGCACTGACCGCGACAGGACGAAAGCGGCTGGCGGATGAAACCGAATACTGGCGACGGGTGTCCGGGGCGGTCGCAAGAGTTTTGCAGACCGCATAGGAGCACGGTATGTTGCGGGCCTTCTTCAACGAACTCCGGCTTCGAATCGAGTCGCTGCTCAACCGTAAGCAGCTCGACCGCGACCTGGAAGACGAACTCGTGCATCACTTGGACATGCGCGCACAGAAAAATCGTGAAGCGGGCATGAATGCTGAAGAAGCGCGCTACGCAGCGACGCGCAATCTCGGAAATGTTACCCGTCTGAAAGAAATCTCACGAGAGATGTGGACCCTCGCGTGGCTCGAGACGTTCTGGCAAGACGTGCGCTATGCGGCTCGCGTGCTCGGGAGCAAACCCGCCTTTACCGCGGTTATTGTGGTCACCCTCGCCACGGGCATCGGTGCGAACAGTGCTGTCTTCAGCGTCGTGAACTCGGTGTTGCTGGAATCGCTCCCCTATCGCCAGGAAAACCAGCTGGCGATGGTTTGGGAGACCAATGCCCGCACCGGAAATGATCACAATGTCGTCTCGCCCGCAAATTTTCTGTACTGGCAGGATCACAACACTGTCTTTGAGCAAATGGCCGCGTTTTACGACGACACTTCGACGCTCACGGGCGACGGCGAGCCCGAGCAGATTCCCTCACGGGGAATTTCGACCAATTTATTTCCGCTGCTGGGCATTGCTCCAATCCTTGGACGCGACTTCTCTCCGGATGAGGGTCTGCGCGGTCACAATCACGTTGTTCTCTTGGGCTATAGGGTGTGGCAGCGCAGATTTGGAAGCGATCGCGGAATAGTCAACAAGACCATCAAACTCGATGGTCTAAGTTTCCTTGTCGTCGGTGTGATGCCACCGAACGTGACTCTCTTTGCGCCCAAGGGTTCGCTGAGCGGAAAAGTGGCGGAACTCTGGTACCCCTACGGCTGGAAAGCAGAAGACCGCAAACCGCAGGGGAGATGGATGAGCGCGGTGGCAAGACTCAAGCCGGGCCTCAAACTGGTTCAAGCACAGACGCAAATGGAGGGCCTGGCTTCAGAGATCACCAGCATGTACCCGGATTTCGAAGCCAGTTGGGGTGTAAATGTTGTGCCCGTACATCAGGACATGGTCAGGAACATCCGGCCAACCGCCTTAGTTTTACTTGGCACCGTGGGATTCGTGCTGCTCATCGCGTGCGCGAACGTGGCGAATCTTTTGCTTTCTCAGGCAGCCAGCCGGGAGCGCGACATTGCTGTGCGAAGTGCGCTTGGGGCGAGCAGATGGCGCATCACGCGGCAATTACTGATTGAGAGTGTTCTCTTGGCGATGTCTGGCGGTGCATTGGCAATTCTCGCGGCGCGGTGGACGATCTCCGCGCTCGTGCTTCTCATACCCAAGGAACTTCACCTTGCCTCCGTAGACCTGAATTCGCGCGTCGTGGCGTTCACCGCCTGCACTTCGTTATTGACAGGCTTACTGTTCGGGATCGTTCCAGCCGTTGACGCGACACGAACGAATTCGAGTGACGCGCTTCGTGAAGGAGGGCGCAACGAAACCGGCGCACGCGGACATCGTCTGCGAAACGCCTTTGCCGTTGCGCAGATCAGCTTGTCGCTTGTGCTGCTCGCAGGCGCGGGCTTGCTGATCCGAAGCTTCCTCAGGCTTTCCTCGGTGGACCCTGGCTTCAATCCACGCAATCTCGTGATGGCTCGCATCGACCTTCCCTCGACAAAATATCCCAAGGATGCTCAAGACATTGACTTCTTTCAGCGCCTGCTGGAACAGGTTCGTGTAATACCTGGGGTGCGCGCGGCGACCACAGACAATTCTTTTCCGCTCACGGGCATGACACCGGGTACAAGCTTCAACATCGTGGGTAAGCCGACGCCGCCCGCGGGGCAGGATCGCGTAACGGAGGTCCAGATAGTCGGCTCGGATTACTTCCTCACGATGGGTATTCCGGTGCTGCGCGGGCGAACATTCACGGATCGAGAACAGACCCTGATGTCGCACGTAGTGATGATCAGCGAACAACTGGCTCGTCAATTCTTTCCAAATGAAGATCCTCTAGGGCAAAAACTCATTATCGATATGAAAAAAAAGAACGAGCCTTGCGAAATCGTGGGCATTGTGGCCGACGTAAAGCGCGCCGGTCTGGACGTGATTCCGGTCGCAATGAGCTACTGGCCGCACGCTGAGCTGCCCTTTTCGAGCCTAATGCTAGCCGTGCGCACCGATGGCGATCCGCTCACGAAGGTCGGCACCATCCGCGACATTATGCATCGAATGGATCCAGATCTGCCCCTCTCAGACGTGTTGACGATGGATCAATCGCTGAGCGAGTCGGTGGCGCGGCAACGCTTTGGTGCAGTGTTAGTGGCGATTCTTGCGGGAATGGCCCTGTTTCTGGCGTCCATTGGAATTTACGGAGTTGTCTCACATGCGATGAGTCTGCGCACGCGAGAATTTGGCATTCGCATGGCGCTGGGCGCGAAAGCTGGAGATGTAGGATGGCTCGTGTTCCGTCATGGCGTAACGCTTGCAGGAGTCGGCGTTGCCGTGGGTGTAGCAGCCGCGTTGGTACTCACGCAATTGATTCGTGGCTTGCTTTTCGGGGTCAGCGCGCATGATCCGGAAACCATGGCGGAAGTCACCGCATTTCTGGTTGGAGTAACGCTGGGTGCCTGTTGGATTCCGGCGCGCCGCGCAACCCACGCGGATCCCCTCGTCGCATTGCGGTACGAGTGAGTTCTCAAGATTCAGGTCGTTCGATCTTGGAGCAAGAAGATGCAGGATTGGCTGAAGCAAACCTGGGCACGATTGAAGTGCGTTGTGAAGTCTGAGCGTCTCAATCGCGATCTCGACGATGAGCTGGCATTTCATCTGGCTAAACGTGGAGAAGCAAATCGCACCGCGGGCATGGATGCCGAAGAAGCAAACTACGCAGCGAAGCGAAATCTCGGGAATGTGACCCGGCTGAAGGAAATTTCGCGAGAGATGTGGACCTTTGCCTCGCTCGAGACATTGTGGCAAGACTTGCGCTATGGGGCGCGCACGCTGCGGAAAAATTCTGGCCCCACAGCGGTTGCAGTGCTCACCTTGGCGTTGGGCGTCGGTGCGAACACTGCGCTTTTCAGCGTGGTAAAAGGCGTGCTCTTGAATTCACTCCCGTACCGGCAGCCGGAACGCTTGGTCGCGCTAGCTCGGGGCGACTCGCAAACGCCGGTACCGACAAATGTTTCGTTTGGTGAGGTGGAGGATTGGAAAGCCCGCACCCGATCTTTGCAGGAGATAGCGCTTTATCGCGGATGGACTCTGTCATCGGCGAGCGGCGGCGCTCCTGAAATTGTTTATGGTTTGCGGGTCACGCAAAACTTTTTCCAAGTTCTCGGCACCTCCGCCTATCTTGGCCGCGGATTATTGCGCGAAGAGGATGCTCCAGGGCGCTGGCACGAGGTCCTGCTCAGTTATCCCTATTGGCGCCGTCGTTTTGGCGGTAATCCGGATGCTGTTGGCCGGACTGTCTTGCTGAATCAAGTTCCATTCCTAGTGGTCGGCGTTCTTCCAAAGAGCTTCGAACCTCGTTCCTTCACCGACGCAGGGAGCCCGCCGGATGTCTGGGCTCCGCTTGGGTACGACCGCACTTTGCCGGATTCTTGCAGAACCTGCCAGCATCTGCACGCGGTCGCGCGATTGAACGATGGCGTCAGTGTCGCTCAAGCGCGCGCCGAAATGAATTCGATTGCTGCGCAACTGGCGCGCGAGTTCCCGAAGGAATACCCACCCGATGCAATGGTCACGATCCTGCCGTTACGGGAAAGCTGGTACGGCAGCATAAAGATGGCGCTATGGCTGCTCTTGGGCGCCACTGTTTTTGTTCTGCTGATTGCCTGCGCCAATATCGCCAATCTGCTCCTGGCGCAGGCCGCGAAGAAGCGCCGCGAAGTCGCCGTCCGCGCGGCCCTGGGCGCATCGCGCATCCGAATCGCGTGCCAACTCTTGACCGAAAGCGTCTTGCTGAGTTTGCTAGCGAGCGCGGGTGGAGTGCTTCTGGCGGTCTGGGGGACGACCTTGCTGGTGCGATGGGCGCCAGCCGAGGTTGCAGGGCTGAATGGATTGCATTTGGATCCCGCGATTTTGTTTTTCACGGTGAGCGTGGCCACCGCGACGGGAATTCTGATTGGACTCGTACCGGCCATCGAGAGCGCGCGCGTGGATCATCGCGAAGCGCTGCAACCGTCGTCGCGCGGCGTACGGGGACCTTCGCGCAGCAATGTGCAGAGAGCTCTTGTATCGTCGGAGGTTTGCCTCGCCTTTGTCCTCACCGTTGCTTCCGGCCTTCTACTGAAGAGCTTTGTGCGCGCATGGAACGTCGATCCGGGCTTCAATGTCCACAACCTCCTGGAGTTGAATTTTTCACTCATAGGCGCGAAATATCAGGATGACCAGGCCGCTGTCCGCGCCCAAACGGAAGTGCTAGACCGCATCCGCCATATTCCCGGCGTCGATTCGGTCTCCCTAATGAGTACGCCTCCTCTTGCAGGAAGTTTCGGGGGTCTGGATCGCGCCGGTTTTGTGATTCAGGATCGCCGCGTTCCCGATCCAGAAGTTCCCTCCGTGGACCGCTACATCGTGAGCCCCGGCTATTTTCACACCATGGGAATCCCACTGCTGCGCGGCCGGTTGTTTACGGACGTCGATGCCGCGGGAAGCAATCACGTGGCCATCATCAGCGAAATGACGGCTCGCCAAGTCTTCCCGGGCGAGAATCCGCTGGGCAAACGAATCCAACTCGGCGGCCGGCACGATGACAGGCCGTGGGCCGACATCGTCGGTGTCGTCGGCGACGTTCATCAATACGGTCTCGACGCTCCCACCACTCCGCAGGCTTATTTGCTGTACTTGCAAGATCCGTTCAACTACGCGACGGTTCTGGCGGTGCGCAGCAGCGTGGCCCAAGCGGCGCTCACGCGCGCGATCGAGGAGCAGATTTGGGCGGTGGACAAGAACACGCTGGTGTTCAATCCATCGTGGATGACGCAGATTCTCGCGGACTCGCTGACGCAGCGGCGCTTCACGATGTCGTTGCTCGCTGGGTTTGGCGCGCTTGCGCTACTTCTTGCGGCGGTTGGAATTTATGGCGTGATGTCCTACACCGTTGCGCAGCGCACTAGCGAAATCGGCATTCGCATGGCGTTGGGCGCGCAGATGCGCGATACGTTGCGGCTCGTCACGCGCGACGGGTTGCTCCAGGCGGGTGTTGGCCTAGTCGCGGGTCTGTCCGCGTCGCTGGCGCTCACGCGAATATTGGCGAGCCAGCTCTTCGCCGTGAGCGCGCTCGATCCGCTGACGTTTGCGAGTGTAGCAGTGGTCTTGATTGCTGTGGCGACCGCCGCATGCTACATCCCCGCGCGGCGCGCGATGAGTGTCGATCCGGTCGTGGCGTTGCGCCACGAGTGAGTGGCCCGGACTCGCCGGAAACGAAGAAAACGCCAACCAGATAGTGCCGCAGAGGAACCTGTACTTGCGGACGGCTTGCGGCTTGCCCCTCGCGAGTGTTACGTTTTCTAGGACTTGGCTGAGGTTCGGAAGGCGGAGTCCGGCGGTCGGGAGAGCTCCGAAGGATTATTTCGAAATTTTTCTTTGCCGAAATTTGAGAGATTTCTCCAAGGACATTTCGAGACCCACGCTGTGCATCTGATTCGTGACGCGAGACGGTCCCGGGCAAGATCCCGGACGGGCGACGAACAGCCCCTGAAATAGAGCGGCCTCCTATCGGCCGCCAACGTGAGACTCGCGCGCGGGGTTTGCGTGTCGTACTGGTTTGGCAACGACAACCGATTGCCGCAACAGCGGCTGGCCATCGTCTCCTACGTCATCGTGGGCATGGTCGGCGTGCTGCTCATTGGTTTCTGGAAACTCCAGGTCATAGATTCGGACAAGTTTTTGCAGTGGGCGGAGCGCAATCGCGTCCGCTCCATTCCGGTAATAGCGCCGCGCGGGCGCATGCTGGACCGCGATGGCCGCGTCCTGGTCGACAACTATCCTTCCTTCAGCGTCCTCCTGCTTCGTGATGACCCTGTGCAAGTGGAAAAAAATCTGCCGGCCATCTCCGAAGGCCTGGGCATCCCACTCGGTGATTTGAAAGAGCAGCTGCAACTTTCGCGCAATCTCAAGAACTTTCAGCCCATCGTCATCAAGCCCGAAGCCAGCAAGGCTGACGTCGCCTTCATCGAATCGCACCGCTCCGACATTCCTTTGCTCGAAATGCTGATGGTGCACCGCCGGCGGTATCTGCCGGGCGGCTTCATGGCCCATGCCAGCGGGTACGTGGGCGAAGTCAGCGAGCAGCAGATTGAAGCCAGCAATGGGCGCTTCCGCCCCGGAGACTTCGTCGGTAAGTCCGGCCTGGAGCGCCAATACAACGATCTGCTGCAAGGCACGGACGGCATGCGGCGCGTAGTCGTGAACAGCGTCGGAAAAGAAGTCGATCATCTGCCCACCCAAGAAGCTATTCCGGGCAAACAGATTCAGCTCACCATCGACTACGATTTGCAGCAGGTCTCCGAGCAAGCCCTGGGCGCGCGCGAAGGCGCGGTGGTCGCTCTCGATCCGCGCAGCGGCGAGATTCTGGCGATGGTGAGCCACCCTGCTCCCGATTCGAATGATTTCGCGATTCGCGTCTCGAATGAAGAATGGAAGCAGCTCAACGACGATCCGGCGACGCCGTTGCTGAATCGCGCGATTCAAGCGCAACTGGCCCCGGGCTCGGTCTTCAAAGTCATCATGGCCACCGCGATGCTCGAGGACAAAGTTCCCCCCGCGAGCTTCACCGCGTTTTGTCCCGCGTACGCTACATTTTACGGCCGGCAATTCAAGTGCTGGGTCTACGGAAAGAGCTCACATGGCGTCGTGGATTTGCACAAAGCGATCGTAGAGTCTTGCGATGTCTTCTTTTATAACGTTGGGCAGCGCCTCGGCATCGACCGGATTTCCTACTACGCGTCGCATTTGGGTCTCGGCCACCGCACCGGCGTCGACTTGCCTTCCGAAGAAACCGGACTGGTACCCAGCGAAGAGTGGGTGCAGCGTGTTTTTCATCGCAAATGGTACGCCGGTGAAACAATCTCCGTGGCCATCGGCCAAGGCGCGGTAACGGCGACTCCTCTGCAGCTGGCGCACACGATTGGCGGAATCGCCATGGGTGGAGTGTTCAAGCAACCGCATTTGCTGAAGGATGCACCGAACGTTGGGGAACAGCGCTTCAATATTTCCGAGTCCACCATCGAAAAAGTGACCGACGCGATGTACGGCGTGGTCAACGAAGCCCACGGCACGGCAGGCGCTCTGAAGCTGACCGGCGTCGATTTCTCCGGAAAGAGCGGCACGGCACAAATCATCAACTACGATTTGCGCACGCGGCTCGGCAAGGGGAAACAGTTCAAGGATAATTCGTGGTTTGTGGGCTACGCTCCGCGACGCACACCGGAAATTGTGGTGGCCGTGCTGGTGCAGGCCGGCGGACACGGCAGCGAAGCCGCGGGCCCGGTGGTGCGCGACGTGGTCAAAGCCTACTACGACAAAAAGACGAAAAAGACCGACGGCACCGTGACCGCTGAAAACAAAGAGACCAAGCGGCGCGGGCTCGGCTCAGCGGCTCCCGCAAAAACGATTCAGCCCGCCCTTAAACCTCAAGAGATTTCTGTAGCGGCGAGCGAGCCGCAAAGTGAGAACCCACGATGAGCGCTCTTATCTCAGTCTCTACGACAAGGAAATCATGAAGGAAGCGCCGGGAACACGCGATTACGACTGGTGGCTGCTGGCCATCCTGGCGACTATTTGCGCGCTGGGCGTGATTGAGATTTATTCGGCCACGCACGGCAGCTCACTGGCCGGCATGCACATGAAGCAGATTCGCTGGCTGGCCATCGGCTTCATCGCCATGTTTGCACTTTCCCGCCTCGACTATCATCTAATACTGGATCAGGCTCCGATACTGTATTTGATTGGCATGGCGGCGCTGGTGGCCGTTCTGTTGGTCGGCCGTACCCGGTTTGGGGCCAAACGCTGGATCCCGGTCCTGGGCGAATTTCTTCAGGTGTCAGAATTGGTCAAATTGATTATAATCATTGTGTTGGCGCGCTTCTTTGCCGAAGTGCGCAGCGATGAGCTCTCCCTGCGCGATTTGATTAAAGCAGGGCTTTTAGTAGGGTTGCCGCTGGCGCTGATTCTCAAACAACCTGATTTAGGTACAGCGCTCGTTTTGGTGCCTCTGTTGGTTGTAGGCGCCTATTTGGCCGGTTTGCAGTGGCAACACGCGGCCATATTTTCTTTGGCAGGAATTTTATTAATTGGAAGTGTGTTTTACCCGCCGGTCAGCCGGCACATTCTGAAACCGTACCAACGGGAACGAATCACTTCCTTCCTGCATCCGGAAGATGACGCCAAAGGCTCCGGCTACCAATTGTTGCAATCGGAGATCGCCGTGGGCTCCGGCGGTTTCTGGGGAAAAGGTTTTGGCAAGGGCAGTCAGAATCAACTGGGCTACATCCCCGTTCGTTATTCCGACTTCATCATGTCGGCGTGGGCTGAAGAGCAGGGATTCAAGGGCGTGCTGCTTGCCTTAGGGCTGTACATGGCTCTGCTGCTACGACTGGTTCAGAACGCCCAGCGCGCGAAAGACCGCGCGGGTATGTTTCTGGTCATGGGCGTGGCTGCGGCGCTTGGCTTCCATGTTTTGGTGAATGTGGCCATGGTGATCGGCTATATGCCGGTTACCGGCATCCCGTTGCCGCTGATGAGCTACGGGGGCTCGGCCACGTTGTTTGTTTTCCTGGCGATTGGTCTGGTGATGAACGTGCGCATTCGCCGCTTCGTCAACTAGTCCAGCCGCCAGTCCCGAGCGCTTGGCTGCAACATAAAAAGCCGCGCCGGGTCGAATTTTAGGATTGAAAGAGTGAGGACAGCATCGTCCGCCGTTTGCCCGGGATCTTCCCGGCAACGGGTTACCCGCAATAGCAGCAGCCTCGAACGCCAGAGGACGCACTTCGCAGTCGGCCATTCCGGCATCGCCGGAAACCGCCCCTCCGCATTCGAACAACTCGCCGCCTCTCTACAGGTGTCGCAGCCGTGTGTCCCGGTTCTACCGGGACCGGCGCCGCTATTCCGGACCTACCTCGGGCAAAAGCTCGCGGCCATGCGTCCCAAGGAGTTTTCATGTCGAAAGAATTGGTTATTTCTGCGGCCTCCCACGAACGTCGGGTCGCGATTCTCGAAGAAGGCCAGCTAGTCGAAATTTACATCGAGCGCGAAAAAGAGTTCGCGCTAGTTGGCAGCATTTACAAGGGCCGCGTGACCCGCGTGCTCCCCGGAATGCAGTCGGCGTTCGTTGATATCGGGTTGGATGGCGACGCGTTTCTGTACGTTAGCGACGTCTTCGAAAACCTCGAGGATTACGATCACGATCATGGGCACGGACCGCAAGCATCGTCGCCGATTCCGCCCGCCGCTGCCTTGGCCGAGGTCTTGCCCGGCGAGTCTCTCGCCAACGCGCACAGCTCCGATGAGGCCGCTCCGTTAAGCGCGGATGACGCCGCACAGCAAACTGTTTCTCACGAAGAACCGATGCATGCGGACTTCGTGCACGGGCACGACGCTCCCGCTGAGGAAGCTCACGGCGAAGCTGAGCTGGACGGAAATCGCGAGCCCCACGCTGAAGCGGAGGAGCGCCAGCCGGAATCGAACGCCTCTGCTCCGCAAAACTTTGGCCAGTACAATCCCACGCAGAAATACTCTCGCCCCGATCGCGGCAATGACCGCGGCGGCGGACAAGACTTCCGCGGCGATCGCGGTGGCGACCGCGGACGCGGAGGACGCTGGGGGCGCCGCGGTGGGCGCCGCCGCAGTGGAGGACGCCCGCAAGGCGGCCGCAATCTACCCCCTTCAAAATACGCGTCTCCGCAGGGGGATCAACGTCCGCAGGATTCCCGGAGCGGCTCTGAATCGCGCGGCCAGCAAGGTCGCACTTTCGAGCCGCGCGACCATCGCCGCCCAGAAGGCTCGCGGTACAGCCCGCCTGCTGCTCCGGTAAGTTCCGGTGAAGACGAAATCGTATTGCCGGGCGAATCCCTGGCAAAGTACCGTAACAAGCCCGCTGCCGCTGCTGCAGCCGCCCCCGCGCCAGCCATCATCGAGCCGGAAATTCACGAACCCCAGCCGGATCTCGGAGACTCCATTTCTCCCCGCGGCAATGCTCAGCAGGCCGGGACACCCTCCGGTGCGAACGTTCCGCGCCGCTCCTCCGGCGGCTTGCCGCGCTGGCTGCTTGCGGAAACCGGCAACGAAGCCGAGACATCGTCAACCGGCACGGAAGAATTGACCTCCTCCCCTGACGACACCGCAACCACGGCTCCGCAGTCGCCCAGTGCCGCGTCGGACATGGTCGAGCGGGAGCGTACTCGCACGGATGCTTCGCTCAGTGAAGAAGACGTCGCCGTTATCTCCTCTAGCCTCATCGAGGCCAAGCACGAAGAAACGCAAGCGCACGCGGCAGCCGACACGCTCGTCGGGGGCGCGGTTTTCGAGGAGGAAGAGGACGAGGAAGAAAACGAAGAAACCGAGGCGGAAGACAGCGCTGAGGAACGCGAAGAGATTCGCACCAGCGAAGCGGAAGCCGAGTCCCAGGATGTAGGCGCGGAAGAGATCGCGGCGATCGAGACGCGCGCTCTTGACGCTCACGCGCTCCGCGAAGCGGAAGCCGACGCAGCCCACGAAAGCGCGCTGCACGCCGCTGCCATCGGCGATCACGATATCCACGAGGAAACCGGGCACGAACCCGTCGAGGCCACCGGAACCGAATCCGCGCCCGCGCCCGTCATTGCCGAAGACGACAGCATCCTTCTTCCCGGCGAAACACGCGCCCCGCGCTCCGGCGCTCCCGAGCCCCGCCAGGATTTCCCCCGCGACTCCGCGCGCATCGGCGGCAATCCCCGCGCACGCTTCCAGCGGCCTTATCGCAGCGGCGGACGCGATCGCGACAACCGCGGCCGAGACAATCGCGGCGGCAGACCAGATCGTCGCGGCGGCCGTCCCAGCGGCGGTCCTCGATTCGAACGCCGTCCGGGCGGCCCTCACCGTCAGCACGGCAGCCACTCCGGACCTTCGCGCCGCCCGCAGCTCATTTCCGAGATGCTGAAGGCCGGCCAGGACATCGTCATCCAGATCGCCAAGGAGCCGCTCGGCAAGAAAGGCGCGCGCATCACCAGCCACGTCGCGCTCCCTGGCCGTTTCCTGGTGTACATGCCGACCATCGATCACATCGGTGTCTCGCGCAAAATCGCTTCTGCCGAAAATCGCTCGCGCCTCCGCCGTCTCGTCGGCGAAGCGCGCGGCGCCTATCCCGGCGGCTTCATCGTTCGAACCGCAGCCGGCGGCGCTTCCGACGAAGAAATTCGCACGGACATCGAGTTCCTCGGCAAAACCTGGAACGAAATCAAGGAGCGTAGCGAGCAGCGCAAAGCCCCAGCGCTTCTGCACCGCGACCTAAATCTTGTCGAACGCATCCTTCGCGATTACGTCAGCGACGATTTCACCGCCATCTGGATCGACAGCGAAGAGGAATACGGCAAGGTCGTCGAATTCGTCAGCCGCTTCCAACCCAAGTTGGTCAATCGCGTCAAGCTATACAGCAAGGAAACGCCGATCTTCGAGGAGTTCGGCATCCAGCACGAGCTCGACAAAGCGTTGCGCGCGAAAGTGTGGCTCAAATCCGGCGGCTACATCGTTATCAATCACACCGAAGCGCTCGTGGCCATCGACGTCAACACCGGAAAATTCGTCGGCAAAGGTTCCACCCGCCTCGAGGACACCATCGTCAAGACCAACCTCGAAGCCGTGAAGGAAATCGTCCGACAGATTCGCCTGCGCGACCTCGGCGGCATCATCGTGGTCGACTTCATCGACATGGAAGAGCGCCGCAACCGCGAAAAGGTTCTCATGGCGCTGCAGCAGGCCCTCGAGCAGGACAAAGCCCCATCCAAAGCGCTGTCCTTCAACGAATTCGGCCTCGTCTGCATCACGCGCAAACGCACCAAACAAGCGCTTGAGCGCGTGCTCTGCCAGCCTTGCCCGTACTGCACCGGCTCCGGTATGGTAAAGTCCATCCCCACGCTCTGCTACGAAATTCAAGCGGAAGCGCGTAAGATGGCCATCGCCACCGCCGATAACGAAGCGCCGAATCTGACCTTGCGCGTGCATCCCGAAATCGCCAAAGCTTTGAAGACGCGCGAATCCATGCTGATCGACGAGCTCGAGCAAACCACGCACAAGCACATCATTATCCAATCCGACGCCACGCTGCATTGGGAGCAGTACGACATCTGCTAGGTAGGATAGGCATTCAGCCTGTCCTGCATATCCGCCACACTCGTGTCCGGGCACGTCGTCACTACGGCTCGTGCAATTCCTCGTGCCTTCACCTGTCCCTGCGGCCAGTTTCGACCTGCGCAAGTCAACGTAAATTCGGGTTGCAACACCTCCACCTGCGCGACTAGATTGAATCCACGCTGCTCCTCCCCACCCGGAGCCGAATTCATTCATCCGCTAAGGGAGAAAACTATGTGGACCAAACAGCAGCCCCAGACTGAACCATCTGCACCGCCCCAAGCAATAAAACCCTCGGTCGTCGCCTTCGGCAGCCCGTCTACCCCCGCGCTCGGCAGCAGCCCCGCTCGCGGCCAAGCGCGTCTCGGCGCCAGCCTGCAAATCAAGGGTCATATCACCGGCACCGAAGACTTGCAGATCGACGGAAAAGTCGACGGGCCCATTTCCCTGCGCGGCCACGGGCTCACCGTTGGGCCTACCGCGCAACTCACCTCCGAGATTCACGCGCGCGAAGTTGTCGTCTTCGGAAAGGTAGTCGGCAATGTTCACGCTCGTGACCGCGTCGACGTCAAGAGCGATGGTTCGGTTATCGGCGACATCTCGACTGCGCGGATTAGCATCGAGGACGGCGCGCAATTCAAGGGTCGCATCGAGATCGACCCCACTAAGTCTCAAAATGCCGCCGCGGATTAACCGGTAACTAGCCGCGGGCCTCCACCCGTAATCAGCAAATAAAAAAAGGGCGGACCAGAAAAATGGTCCGCCCGCATTTCCAGCCACTTGCGGTTACTAGTTTGCTCCAGCTCGCGGCATTGCGGCAGTTTGCACCGGCACCGCTAGCTGAGAAACCACTTGGTTTTTGGCCTTCGGACTCCACCAAAGGAAGTCCACCATCAAGCCTTCCTTTTCAAGGTACAACGTTTCCGCCAGCGTCCCCGCCTTTTCAGGCGCGAGGACCAATTCGCTCGCCTCGCGCGTATGGCCGCTTGGCGATGCCATTGCAAACATGCTGGCAACTGGACCGGACTTCTCCGGCTTCAGCACAACCAGCACCAGATGGCCGGCGCCTTGTTGAATCGAACGAATGGATTGTATGGTGCCTATCGGTTCGATGGAGAATTTGTATCGCCCGGCTCCGAGAACGGTGTTCCCGAAGCGCGTGCTTTCGTTGAGCGTGAAATTCCCGCCGATCACGTTTTGCGCCAGGAGTGGGGTCGCATTTGCGCAAAGCGCCAGCGCTGCCCATGCCAGGGTTCTTGCCAAGACCTTCCGATAAATCGATCTGATTTTTAGAATTGCCATTTTCGTTTCCTCGTTCTTTCTTGGAGTAGGCGCACACTTGTTGCGCCTCGCTTTACACTGAGTTGCTGCGAACCGCGGGTCAGCCCGCAAACTGCGCGCTGCGTGACCGCGTAAGGTGTGCCAAAGAACTCCGGGTTCTTCTGGCACGCTGCTGCATAGAAGTCGCGCGAATTCTACATCGCAAATTTCGCACGCAAGCTAATTCAAGTCCAACGCAAAGAATTCATCGGCTTCGTGCGCAAAAATGCTCACGACACTGCTATCGATTTGCATCATTTCATTTTTTGATGTTGGGCATTTGGGGCGTTCAACGGACCATTCGAAGAATTGAAGGTGGAAACTCCTTCTACGTGTTCACCCTGGATTCAGCGTGGTCTTTCGCTTTCCGGAGGCGCCGAATCCTGGCCCTTCGGCGCGGAAATCTTCTGCTTGTCGTCCACCGAGAACAGCAAATAGTTGCTGAAGCTGTGTCGGCGGTGAACGCGCCGGCCTTTCCAGTCGTAATAAACTTCCACGTTCGCGGGCAGCCACATTTCCAGCGCGCCGTTGCGGAACCGCACCGGAGCGTACTCGATGTTCACGTGTTCGGCAGCCAGCCGGATTTGCGGCATCGGCGCAACCATATTTGTTTCCAGCCGCACGATTTGATAGCTATCCGCGGCGATCCATGCGCGTCCCTTCAACGCTACCGGGTATCCTTGCCCTTCCGGGCCCATCCGGTAGCTGCGAATCGTATTCGGTTTATCCTTCCTCTGGCGGAAGTGCACCTGCCAGGCCAGTCCGCCGTTCCATCGCGCCAATCCCTCGCAGGTCATCTCAAAGTTGCCCGCGTAATACGGATGAAAAATTACCACCAGGGCCGGCAGCCCGCTCGTCATCACCGCTTCCGGAAATTCCTTCGACGCGGCCCGGCGCTCGCGATACTCTTCCACGGTCAAAGCGCCGCGGCGGGTTTCTTCCATCGAAACGATATAGTCAAACTGTGCTTTTTCAGGACTCGACGGCTGGCCCCATTTGTTGATGGACTCATCGCTGACCAATTCCGTCGCGGTGAATCGGTCGACGTTCTTGACCAGCTCTTCTAACCGCTTGCCGGCATTTTGCACCACTTCGTCGAGCGCGCACGCGGCGCCAGGTTCCACCGGCGGCATTTTGTCGTCTACATCCGGCGGCATCCAGCTGGAAGGAACTGGCAGCGCTTCGGCCTCCGCCGTCAGGGCCGACGTATCCATCTCATTTGTCGAAACAGGGGCGTCCGGTGAAGCAACTAGCCTCTGAGGATTCTGCAAGCTCTCCAACTGTTTTTTGGCCGCAGCGTCGGCCGGACGCTCTTTTAGATATGCCTGCAGAATACTGACCGCCCGATCTTTTTCTCCGCGCTCGGCGAAGCACTGCGCCAGCAGCGGCTGCACTATCGCCGCTTGCCCGCGGCCTAGCTCCCATGCCCGCTCCGCCTCCTTCATCGCTTCATCGCGGGAATGCTGCAGGTAGTATGCCTCCGCGAGAATCGCGTGCGGGCGCCACGAGGAAGGTTCCACTTCACTCGCGCGCTTCAGGTACTCCGCTGCTTCACTGGGCTTCTTTTCGTGGATCGCAATCTCGCTTAACGAAAGCAGAGCACGAAAATGCCTTGGATTCTGTTCCAGCGTTTTTGTCCAATAAGATTTCGCTTGCCCCGAATCGCCCACCTGCATGGAATAAACGCCAAACAAGTAGCTGACCTCCGCCTGATTCGGGGCCAGGCGATTGACTGCTTCAAGATGGCTCCGCGCAAAAGTCGGCTTGTTGGCGCGCAACGCTTCCATAGCCTTCGCCATTTCTTTCTGCGCTTTCGGGGCCAGCGAAGCGAATCCCGCGGCCAGGGCGGTGTCTCCGGAATTTGAGCCAGGGCGCAGGACCACGGTCACTCGCGCCGACGAATTGGCCGGCGCGTCAACCTGCTTCACGGCCCGTTCATAAGCGGGCGCGACGACCTGGATCGTATACTCGCTGGGCGCCACGTCGTTAAATCTCAAATAGCCCGCCTTGGTCGTCGCCTGCCGATAAAATTGCCCCGACAAAGTCTTCAAGGTAATCACTGTGATTCCCTCGACCGGTGCCCCGCTGGCCTCCTGGACATAAATGTCCACATTCGATGTGGCGATGACCGCATTGAACCCGTTTTCACCAGGGAGCGCTCGAGCTCCCAGCACATTCCCCAGGGGAGAGGTGGACTGTTGCGCGGGAATCGTCGCGGCAAAAAGCATTGCGCACGTGAAAGCGAAGGTACTGCGGTAGGTAAGCGCTCGTAGCATGACCCACTCCGTCTGGATATCCGCAGGGGAACGGGCTCTATCATATACCTTTTGTTGGCGCAGACCAGCCCTCTGCCCCCTCCCGCAGTCTCATTTTTCCTGTGCTGCATTCGCCCAGGCCTGGCTGCCGTCCTCGTCGGCGAAAATCCCGCTTCGCAGCTTTACGTAAAATCAAAAATTGCCGCGTGCCAGCAGCTCGGCTTGGCCAATTGGACGCACACGCCTCCCGCCTCCGCCACAACGGACCAGATCCTGCGCCTCGTCCAGGACTTGAACCTCGACAACGCCGTCGACGGCATTCTCATCCAGCTTCCCCTCCCTTCCCAGGTCGACACCAAGCGCGTTCTCGAGGCCGTCGATCCCGCAAAAGACGTGGACGGCTTTCATCCCGTAAATCTCGGTCGCCTGGTCAGCGGCCGCTCCGGACTCGTCGCCTGCACGCCCGCGGGCTGCATGGAGATCCTTCACCGCAACGGCATCGCCATCGAAGGCGCAAACACCGTTGTTCTCGGCCGCAGCGACATCGTCGGCAAACCCATGGCCATTCTCCTCATGCACGCCAACGCCACCGTCACCATTTGCCATTCGAAAACGCGCGACCTGCCAGGAGTCGTTCGTCGCGCAGATATCGTCGTCGCCGCCATGGGCAAAGCCGGCTACGTGCGAGCCGACTGGATTCGTCCTGGCGCCGCGGTGATCGACGTCGGTACAAACAAAATCACCGACGCCGAGGAAGCTGAATCCTTATTGCGCAATTTCCCCGCACGCCTGGAAAAATTCCGCGAGAAGGGCTCCGTGCTTGTCGGCGACGTGCATCCCGATGCCGTCAACACCGCCGGCGCGCTCACGCCCGTGCCCGGCGGCGTCGGTCCCATGACCATCACCATGCTCATGAGCAACACCGTGAAAGCCGCTCGCCTGCGGCGCGGCAAGATCTCGTCGAGAGTCGACACCGCGCAATCTACCGTCGGCGCGCGGTGACCCACGCAATGCTTCGCCTCGGCCTCACCGGGGGCATCGCCAGTGGTAAGACCACGGTCGCGGTCATGCTGCGCGAAATGGGCTTCGCCGTACTCGACGCCGATTCCCTCGCGCACACCCTCATCGAGCCCGGCCAGCCCCCTTACGACGAAGTGGTCCGCGAATTTGGCGCGTCCATTCTGGATAGCGGCAATCGCGTCGATCGCGCAAAGCTCGCCGCCATCGTCTTCGCCGACCCGGCAAAACTTGCTCGCCTCAACGCCATCGTTCATCCGCGCGTCGAGACCGTCATCCACCAGCAATTTGCCGAATGGTCGCGCAATGGCGCCCGCGATGCCGCTTTCGTCGAAGCCGCGCTCCTCGTCGAAGCCGGCTATCACAAAAATTTGGACGGTCTCGTAGTCACCTGGTGTCGCCCCGAGCAGCAACTGGAGCGTCTCCGCGCCCGCGGCTTCAGCGACGAAGACGCCCGCCGCCGCATCGCCGCCCAGCTCCCCGTCGTCGAAAAACTCCGCCTCGCTACGGAAAAAATCGACTGCTCCCGCTCGCTGGAAGACACTCGCGCGCAGGTCGCAGCCCTGGCCGCCAAGCTCCGCCGCCCCTCCACGAAGGTGTCATCCTGAACCTATCCGACAAGGGTAGGTGAAGGACGTCAACCTGGGATTTGCCCCAAACTGAACCTGCGAGCCAATGCCCATGAACTATTCCCAGATTTTCCTTATACTGTTCTCAACACTCGGCAAAGGATCCCGACCATGACCGTACACCGCACCTCCAGCATCACCCGCTTGCTGCTCGCCGCAGTCGTCATCACCTTCGGCGCGTACTGGGCCGGAGCACGCTGGGGCCAGCGCCAACCCATCGGCGTGGCTGCCCTGCCGCGCAGCGGCGGCACCGCGAAAGATCTCTCCGCCGCCAACGTAGTCGCGCGCGATGCCGCTCTAACCGACGAAGAGGCCATCAACGTCCGCGTTTATCGCCAGGTTTCGCCGGCCGTCGCCAACATTCTCACCAAAGCCACCGAGTACGATTTCTTCATGGATCCCGTACCTGTCGAAGGCGCTGGCTCCGGCTTCGTGATCGACGAAAAGGGCCACATCCTCACTAATTTTCACGTGGTGCAGGAGGCGCAATCCATTGAGGTCGTCCTCGGCGATCAGTCGCGCTATCCTGCGAAATTCATCGGCGCTGATCAGCGCAATGACGTTGCGCTCATCAAAATCGAGCCGAAAGGAAAGCGCCTGGTCGCGTTATC
>WNFP01000672.1_pt1 | contig 26234 bp, 21 predicted proteins | sample 5400201 | NCBI WGS metagenome assembly WNFP01 (sample SAMN13153355, study PRJNA577476) | soil metagenome | isolation source: 115 cm saprolite under Madrone tree | place: USA:California | collected 2016-06-14 | reverse complement strand
CCGCGGGATAACCCTCCGCATGAATGTAGGAAATTTCCTTGAGCTTGAGCGCGCCTTCGAGCGCGATCGGATAGTGGATGCCCCTTCCCAGATAGAGAAAATCAGTAAAGCGAAAGAATTGCCGCGCCAGGTTTTCGTAAAACCCCGATTCGTCGGTTTGCAGGATGGTTTCGATTTTGTGGGGAATCTGGGTGAATTCCTGCATCAGAGTCCTGGCGGAGCTTTCGGAGACCTTGCCGCGAACCTGTCCGAGATAGGAAGCGAGTAGAAGAAGCGCGGTCAATTGCGCTGTGAAGGCTTTCGTGGAGGCCACGCCGATCTCCGGCCCGGCGTGCGTCGGAATGGTTCCGTTGGCTTCGCGCGTGATCATGGAACCGATTACGTTGCAGATCGCCAGCGAGGGCGAACCTTTGGATTTGGCTTCGCGCTGGGCGGCAAGCGTGTCGGCGGTTTCGCCGGATTGGCTGATGCAGACGGTCAGCGTATTCGAATCGATGATCGGGTCGCGATAACGGAATTCGCTTCCGTAATCGACTTCCACAGGAAGACGGGCGAGACGCTCGATCATGAACTTAGCGGCCAGGCCGGCGTGCCAGCTTGTTCCGCAGGCAACGATACGCACTTGCTGAAATTCGCGGAATTGCTTTTCGGTAATGGCCATCTCATCCAGGAAGACTTTGCCGGTGTCCTGGGAGATGCGGCCGAGCAGGGTATCGCGCACGGCGCGGGGCTGCTCGAAAATTTCCTTCTGCATGAAGTGTTTGTAGCCGCCCTTTTCCGCCATGATGGGGTCCCAGGCGACGTGGTGCGCGGGGCGTTCGACAGGGCGGCCGTCGTGGTCCATGACGCGCACGCCGTTGGGGGTGAGTACCGCGATGTCACCGTCGGCGAGGAAAAACATTTCGCGCGTATGCTGGAGCAGTGCAGGGATGTCGCTGGCGACGAAGTATTCTCGATCGCCGAGTCCAATCACCGACGGCGGGCCCAGGCGCGCCGCAACAATCTTCTGAGAATCATTGGCGGAGATGAAAACCAGCGCGTAAATGCCGCGCAATTCCTTCAACGACCGGCGCACCGCTTCCTCGAGCGGAACACCGCCCTGCGAATATTTTTCCACGAGGTGCGCCACGATCTCGGTGTCGGTTTCGGTGGCGAACTTGTGACCTTCCTTCTGCAGCTTTTCCTTCAGCTCGAGATAGTTTTCGATAATTCCGTTGTGGACGACGACGATTTGCCCGGTGCAATCGCGATGCGGGTGGGCGTTTTCTTCGGTCGGCCGGCCGTGGGTGGCCCAGCGCGTATGGCCGATGCCGTAGGTGCCGTCCAGCGGGGACTTGGCGATGACCTCCTCGAGATTGCGAAGTTTACCTGGGGCGCGGCGAATTTCCATCTTGCCGGACTGCGGCACGACCGCGATGCCCGCGGAATCATAGCCGCGGTATTCGAGCTTTCGCAGACCTTCAATAATAACGGGGACAACTTTTTTGGGCCCGATGTAGCCAACTATTCCGCACATGTGCGGCGCCTCCTCGGAGGGTTTCTAGCAGCGTAGCATGCGGCCCGTTTTACCAAGATGAATTCCAGAGAACAAGTCGCGAATCAGATTACGGCCGGGAGGCGGAGTCGGCCACAAGTTCGTAGAACTTGAGATTGTTGGCGGCGTCAAAGTGAAACGTAACACGCGCCGTTGCGGGCTGGAGCGTGTCGGTGTTCACGTGATGAACGACGGCAGCGATGTCGTGGGGATCACTCGTGTTTTCGAGTGGAAAGCCCTGGGAACTCAGGTAAAAGGACACTCGCGATTTTGGTGTGCCCGCGGGGAGCTGGGAGTCCAGCATTTCGTCAATCTGCCGCAGACGCGGATCGGAGGTGGGCCCGCGATGCTTGCATTCCGCGAGCGCCAGCATGGTGAAAACGCCGAGCAAAGAGAGGCTCGCGATGGATCGGGACGAACTTTTTGAAAGATTCCGAAGTTTTTTCATTAGAGAGGAAATTCAGTCCACGATCTCGAAGCGGTATTCTTCGACGACGGTATTTGTGAGCACTTCTTTCGAAATGTGCTCGAGCTGTTTCTGCGCTTCGTCGCGGCTCCATCCGTCAAGATTCAAAACGAAGAATTTTCCCTGGCGGACGTCACGCACCGCGGAATAGCCGAGCCCGGACAGGGCGTGCTGAATTGTTTGTCCCTGGGGATCGAGTACCGTACGTTTTGGCATTACCCAGACGTGTGCTTTCATGGCGTCAGTATAGCATTGCCATGGACCGCTTCATGCTCTGTGGCTTTCGCCGCATGGCGGAAAGGCGTGTTCGAAACCCATGTCGACGATTCGGGTCAGCTCGTGTTCCTGCAGGCCCATGCGCGCGGCGTTTGCATACTCTTCCAGCAGCGTGGTGTGAAACATTGCCGGGTCATCGGTGGAGAGCACGATGGGTATGCCGTGGCGCAAAAGTTTTGGGAGCGGATGATCTTCGATTCTTACGTCCTCTCGGCGGAGCTGCCGAGCGAGTGCGGCGGTCTTCATATTGCTCCCCGGGCATACCTCAAGGGGGATTTTTCGCTCCGCAAGGAAATCCATTAACGCCGGATCGTGGATTGCGGCGATTCCGTGGCCGATGCGCTCCGCGCCGAGCAATTCGATGGCTTCGCGAATTTTCTCCGGTCCACCGACTTCGCCTGCGTGCATCAAGCGGTGCAGACCAATCTGCGCGGCGCGATCGTAGATGGGGCGAAATTCCTTTGTCGGGACGCTGAGCTCGTCGCCGCCGATGCCAAAGGCCACGATCGCTTTCGAATTGCAGCGCTTTGCGGATTCAACGACTTCCATCGCCGCGTCCGCGCCGAATTGGCGCGCCGCATCGAACACCCACCGGAATCGGAGCCCGCGGCTTTCGAATGGCTCGGTAGCGCGGAGGAGGGCTTCGAAATTTGCTTCCACGCGCTGCTTTCTCAAGATCATCACGCCGATGGAGAGGGTTACTTCCGAATAGACCACGCGTTGCGTGAGCAAGTGCTCGGCGAGGTCGCGGGCGATTAGCGCATAGTCCTGAGGATCGCGCAAGAACGATGTGACCCATTTGAAGGCTTCGATGAATTCGGGAAAGCCGCGGTAGGCGTAGCGCTGGCAAACTTCCCCCTCCGTCATAACGACGCCATGACGAGCCGTCAGGGCGCAGACGGTTGCCGGCTGGATGGAGCCTTCGAGATGGAGGTGCAGCTCGGCCTTGGGCAGGGAAGCAATCCGGTCGGCGAGAGAGGTCAGCAGCATCCGCAAAACTTCAGCGCGGCAATTGCGGCCGGCCGGCGTTTACCCAGGCCGTAAGCCAGAAGGAGCCCACATCGGTTGCGGCGTCGGAGAGCTGGCGGATCAAAATGGCCGCGGCTTGATTGTAGAAGCGGTCGTAATACTCGTCGGTGAAGGAGTTTTCTCCACGACGCGCGTTGCGGTCGGCGAGAAGTATGGTCTCCAGCCAGCTGTGAGAGCTGAGGCAGGCTTCGAAAGCGCGGTCGGTGGGATCGCTAATGAAAACCGCGTCGTTGGGGCGCATGGGGAAGAATGAGGAGTAGCGGTCGATCAGCGTGGTCCCGAAGCGGTCGTTGACACCGGGCTGGCCGCTCAGGCGCCCGTCGAAATTATCCGTCGTGTTGAAAGGGTCATGGGCTTCGGCGACATAATTCGCCAGGATGGCCGCGTCAACTCTAGCTTCGTCCCACCTGCCGGCCTTCATCGCTTCGGTCATTTTCTCGCTGTATACGCCGATCTGCCAGGGAAGGAGGCCGTTGAGATCCAGTTTTGCTTTGCCAAATTTAGTTAGTGCGGCTTTATAGTTGCGCGGCAGAGCTTCGAACGGGAATCGTCCATACTTGTCGAGAAGAATGAAATGGTTGTGCCGCTCAGCAGGAGACTTGGCGATCGCATCCAGCGGATCGGTTACATGCTGTGAGAGCAGCCCGAGGTTGGATTCGAAAAACGGGCGGATATCCTGGGGCAGGGTTTCGATGGCTTTGTGGACGACCAGCCGGTGCCCGTTCTTTCCCCACGCACGCGAATTTTGCGGAATCGAAAGGAAGAGCATTAGGCAAGCGAGCGCGACGACGGCGCGCCTTCCCGGATTCTGAAAAGACAAACTCGGCATTCTGCGATTCCTCTTACGCGCGATTTGCTGCTCTCAGAGTGCTGTGCTTCCGGCCATAAAAATAATAGAGCACCAGGCCCAGGATCATCCACACAAAGAAGCGGATCCAGTTCATGATCGGCAGGCCGGCCATCAGCAAAAGGCATGTGAGAATCGTGACGACGGGCGCCAGTGGTCCGCCGGGGGCACGAAAAGCTCGTGGCCGATCCGGTTCGCGATAGCGAAGAATGAGCACCCCACCTGCCACCAGGGCGAACGCGAACAGAGTGCCGATATTCGAAAGATCGGCCAGCGTTCCGATGTCCAGCAAGCCTGCGGGAATACCGACGACGAATCCGGCCATCCACGTTGAAAAATCCGGCGTCTGAAAACGCGGATGCACACGCCCAAAAATTCTGGGGAACAGGCCGTCACGCGACATGGCAAACCACACGCGGGCCTGGCCGAGCTGGAAGACCAACAGGGAAGAGATCATGCCCATCAATGCGCCGATCAGCACAATCAGGCGAACTCCTGCGAAATGGAGTTTCCTGAGGGTGTTGACGACGGGGGCGGCGTCGTCCACTAATGTGTCCCACTTTACTAGTCCCGTGAGCACCACAACCACGGCAATATAGAGCAGCGTGCAGATGACGAGCGTGGCGATGATGCCAATCGGCAAGTCACGTTGCGGGTGTTTACATTCTTCGGCCGCGGTAGAGACCGAATCGAATCCAATGTAGGTAAAGAAAACGATCGATCCGCCGGTCAGAATTCCGGGCCAGCCATTGGGAGCAAAGGGATGATAGTTCGCGGGATGGATGAGCTTGGACGCGAAAGTCACGAACACCAGAATGGCGATAATTTTCAGCAGCACCATGATATTATTGGTTCGCGCCGACTCTTTGATGCCGCGCACCAGAATCACCGTCAGTAGCATCACGATGATGAAAGCCGGCCAGTTAAAGCCAAAATGCCAGCCCGCGCTGTAGAGTGAATTCCCCTGCAGGTCGGAAAGTCCGCTTGGAAGGTAGGCGGGGGAAATCCAGCGGGGATTCGGGTGCACGCCGAACCAGTCCAACAAGTTGACCATGTGCTGTGAAAATCCAACGCTGACGGCCATGTTGCTGACCGCGTATTCCAGGATCAGGTCCCAACCGATAATCCAGGCAATGAGTTCTCCCATCGTGGCGTAGGTGTAGGTGTACGCGCTGCCCGCGATCGGAATCATGGCGGCAAGCTCGGCGTAGCACACCGATGCGAATCCACAGGCGATGGCGACCAGGATAAAAGAGAGAGCAATTGCCGGTCCCGCGCCGGGGCGTCCAAAGGAAGCGGAGTGGTGAATCAGGTATTCGAGAAGAGGTGCGTTGAGGATGGAAGAGGCTTTAAATTTTTGTCCGGCAATTGCCGTACCAATGATGGTAAAGATGCCGGAGCCAATAACCGCGCCGATGCCGAGCGACGTCAGGCTTAACCACCCGAGGGATTTTTTTAATCGGACTTCAGCGTTCTCCGAGTCTGACAGCAGTTGGTCGATACTCTTGCAGTGGAAGAGTTGTGATGCCACCCCTGCTCTCCGATCGCATCCGGGCAAGCCGGAAACCTGAAATTACCCAGTACGCTTTTAAGGATTGAACGCGCCTCAATGTACCCCGAGAAGCCCCATCACGCAACCTGCCGCCGCACTCAGATTCAGGAGCAGGTCCGGCACATTATGCCTGTTCGAGTTGCGCGTACCGCTCGATAAACTTTTTCGTGCCGCGACCGGGGAAGCTCACGGAGACGCGGCGATCTTCGTCGTCGCCTTCGACTCCAACAATGGTTCCGACACCAAAGCTCGGATGTCGAACTTTACGTCCCAGCATGGGATGGGCATCGCCGCCGCGTTTCGCAGCGGGTCGCCCGAAGGAACTTTGATCAGCCGGCTGGCGGCGCGGGGCCGCTTCTACCTGCTTCGGACCGCTTCGCACACGACGCAGGAATTCTTCCGGCGAATACGAATACTCCGGATCAGGCTCGTAGCGGCGCGTCTCGCCAATTTCCGCCATTGATCCACGAACGGTTTCCACCAGTGCGTTTGGAATTTCCGCAAGAAAGCGTGATGGCAGGGAAGCGCGCAATTGTTGCTCATTGCCGAAAATGCGCCGATAAACGGCGCGCGTCAGGGTGAGCGATTGGCGTGCCCGGGTCATTCCGACGTAAACGAGACGTCGTTCCTCTTCGATTCCTTTTTCTTCGGTTATGGATCGGCTGTGAGGGCAGATGCCTTCTTCCATGCCCGTGAGGAATACGTGATCGAATTCCAGGCCCTTAGTGCTGTGCAAGGTGATGAGAGTTGCGCCGGGCTTGCCTTCAAATTGGTCCGCGTCACTCACCAGCGCCGCGGCATCGAGGAAATCGGTGAAGGTCTCTCCGGCTTCCATGCCCTCGGCGACGGCGCGCGCTAGCTCTTCGAGGTTTTCCATGCGTGTGACATCCTCGGGAGTATTGCGGTCCTTGAGCATGGCCCTGTAGCCCGATTCCTCAAGGACTGCATGCAAGAATCCCGAGGGCTCTTTGGCGGCAAGCGCATCCTGTAATTTGCGGATGAGCTCCTGGAACGCCCGCAAAGGAGTTACGGCCCGACCTGCCGATGCACCGGCGACAAATCTCTCAATGACGGCCCACAGTGGTATTCCGTCAACGCGCGCGCCTTCGCGGAGCGCATCCACGGTTGTCTTGCCGATGCCGCGCGGGGGCACATTCAAAACGCGCAGGAGCGAAATGTCATCTTCCGGATGCATTGCCAGGCGCACGTAGGCGAGCGCATCCTTCACCTCGGCACGATTGTAGAAGCTGAATCCACCCACAAGCTTGTAGCGCAGGCCGCGCCGGCGGAAAACCTCTTCGAAAGCGCGCGACTGAAAATTGGTGCGGTACTCCACCGCACACGTCTGGTCCGAATCGTCGTTGAGAATGCGTTCGAGCTCACCGGCGACGAATTCCGCTTCGGCTTGTGCATCCCGGCCTTCGAAATACCGCAGATTTCCGCCCGGGCCTTTCTCCGCGCTCAACGATTTGCCCAAGCGCTCCGGATTGTTGGCGACGACCGCGCCGGCGGCGTCGAGAATATTCTGTGTCGAACGGTAGTTGCGTTCCAGCTTGACGATTCTGGCGGCGGGAAAATCCCGGGAAAAGCTCAAGAGGATGGAAACGTCCGCGCCCCGCCAACGGTAGATCGATTGGTCTTCGTCGCCCACAACACAGACATTTTGCTTCGGCCCGGTCAGCAGACGCATCAGCTCATATTGGACACGGTTCGTGTCCTGATATTCGTCCACGTGAATGTAATGGAAGCGCGCTTGCCACTTCTGCCGCGTTGCCGTGGATTCGCGCAGCAAACGCGCAGAGCGGAGGAGCAGGTCATCGAAGTCCAGGGCTTTGCTGTCGTGCAGGAGCTTTTCGTACGCCGTGAAGATATCGGCGGTGCGGCGCCCGTCTTGATCGAACGCTTCGGCGCGCAATTGCTCCGCCGTCTGTCCGTGATTTTTTGCGTAGCTGATGCGGCTGAGAACATTCCTCGGCGTCAGGCTGTCGTCATCGATCTGCAACTTGGTCATGGCCAGCTTGACGGCTGCGAGCTGGTCATCGTCATCATAAATGGCAAAATCCCGCGCCAGGCTGGCCGCGGCCGCTTCGCGCCGCAGAAGGCGGGCGCAGAGCGAATGAAACGTGGAAAGCCAGGGCTGCGCGGGCGGAATCCCGGCGCGCAACAGAAGGCCTGAGACGCGATTGTGCATCTCTTCCGCGGCTTTGTTGGTGAACGTGACGGCGAGAATGGCTTCGGCGGGCACTCCGTCGGCAATCAGGTTGGCCATGCGAAAGGTAATAGCGCGCGTTTTGCCCGTGCCGGCACCGGCGAGGATCAGCACCGGACCTTCGGTGGTTTCGACGGCCAACCGTTGTTCGGGATTCAGTTCATCGAGAAGAGCGAGCATTTGTCCGCGGTGGTTGGTGAAAGTTTGCACAAGTCATGTTAGCCGACAGTGGCGATGCGCGCAAACGGGAGCCATTCGTCCGATTCGCGTTGCGTTTCGAGAGCTTCAGCGTTCGGAAGACCGGCTCAGGTCAATCTCGAAGTACATGAGGCCGTGATTCTTTTCGATGGCCAAGACTTCAGGCACGTAGAGATGAGCGGCATTCAGAAGTTCGAACTGGCTTCGCAGGTCGAAATAAAGAAGTCCTTGCACCGTGCTGTGTGGCGCGACGACGCTCGCCTGCACAACTGCGTCCTCCAGGGTCTTTTCCACTTCAGCCCAATGTTTGTCATGCCCAACCTTTGGAGCTCCGGTGGGGAAGGGAAACTTTTTTCGGGCCTTTGTCGGATCCCTCGCGCCCGGGTTCATGATCACATCGGCCGCTTCTTCCGGTGAAAGCGGGTCCAGCGCTTGATGATCTTCTTCCGAAAGTGTGAGGTTCAATCGAATGCGCTCCAGGTTAATCTTCATGCTGTCGTCGGAATCATTCCGAAAAACAACCTGAACGGCGATGATTCCCGCTGCATATGGCGACTTCTTCGGGAATTTTTCCTTATAGTGTGTGGGGTCAGTCCACGGCCGCGCCGTAATCGTCATTCCTTCGTGAGACTCGAGTGAGTTGGTCTTGAGCGAGGACGGTTGCTGGGAAACTCCCTCTTGGGCAGCAAGCAGGGAGGCGGCGAGAAAGGGAAGGATGAGGGATAGTTTTCGCATCGGGTTATAATAGACTTTTCTCATCTTGAGGCCTTCGATTCCTGGGGGTTGTGCAGGGTTGCCCTGCGTCGTGCGCCGCCTGCTGCTGGCGGAGCGCGTACAGACCGGAGCCACACTTAGTGTATTTCATTTATAGTCTTCTCATGGGCGTCGCGGCCCTTTTGCTCGTGCCCTATTGGCTCGTGCAGGGACTGCGCCACGGAAAGTATCTCTCGAACCTCGGGGAACGCCTGGGACTCTCTTTTCCGGCGCTCGCCAAGCTGCCCGCAGATTCCACCGGGGCGATCTGGATTCATGCCGTGAGCGTCGGCGAAGCGCTCTCCGGCATTGCCCTTGCGCGACGCTTGAAAGAAATCTACCCCAATCGGCCTCTCATTATCTCGACAACCACCCAGACGGGACAGGTGCTGGCGCGCGAGCGCATGCCCTTTGCCGATGCCGTCATTTATTTTCCGCTGGATTGGGCCTTCTGTGTCCGGCGCGCGTTCGATGCCGTGCGTCCGTCGGTGGTGCTGGTGCTCGAAACTGAGATTTGGCCAAATTTTCTGCGGGAAGCCGGGCGGCGAAAAATCCCCGTACTTTTCGTCAGCGGACGCATTTCGGACCGCTCTTCTGCGCGCTACCAGAGCTTTCTCGGAGTTTTTGGCTTTTTTCTTCGTCCCTTCCTGAGAGACGCACTATCCAATGCCAGCTCCTTCCTCATGCAGAGCGAAAAAGATTCGGAACGCGTGCGAGCGCTGGGCGCGCCGATGGATCGAGTGTGGGTCAGCGGAAATTTGAAATACGACCTGGAGCTTCCCGCGCCCACGCCGTTGTCGAACTGGCTCGCAACCGAGATCAAGCGTAGCGGCCGGTCACCGATCATTGTTGCGGGAAGCGTCGTTGCGACGGAAGAGCCTCACGCGCTCATTGCGTTTGGAACATTGCAAGGCGAGTATCCGAAAGCGCTGCTCGTGCTGGCGCCACGCAAGCCAGAGAGCTTTAATGACGCGGCGGAATTTATCGATGAATCGCATCGCAAGTTTATCCGGCGGTCGCGATTGGCGATTCCAGGGCCGGCCTCGAAGCAATCTGACGGGAACTCCAACACGGCCACGATACCCGATGACGTCACCGTTCTTCTTCTCGACAGCATCGGTGAGCTGGCGTCGCTTTATGGACTAGCCGACGGCGCTTTTGTCGGAGGATCGCTTGTTTCCTCCGGCGGGCACAATATTCTGGAACCAGCTGCCTTCGGTAAAATCGCGGTGTTTGGTCCGTCGATGGAAAACTTTGCTGAAATTGCGTCGCGCTTCGTTGCCGCGGGGGCTGCCATCCAGGTGGAAAGCCCGGAAGATGTCGGGGTCGCCTGGATCGAACTTTTTCGCGATCCGGAGCGTATGAAAAAAATGAGCGAGATGGCGCGCCGATTGGTGGCTGACTCGCGCGGAGCGACGGATCGAGCGGTGGCGGAGATTGTGAACCGTCTGGACGGCGTCGCGCGATGAACGTTTCGCGGCTTTTGCGGACGCTTCTTTGGCCGCTCTCTGTGCTCTATGGCGCCGCGGTTCGCGTGTGGGTTTGGCTTTACGCGCACGGCTGGCTGAAGCAGAAACGGCTTAGAGGAACGGTCATCAGCGTGGGCAATCTGACGGTTGGCGGCACTGGCAAGACGCCGATGGTGATCTGGCTCGCTGAGAAGTTTCTCGCGGAAGGCAAGCGCGTCGCGATTCTGAGTCGCGGCTACCGCGGCGCAAGCGGAACCAGCGACGAAATCGAGTTGATGAAATTTCGCCTCCAAGGCCGCGTATCGTTCGGTGTAGGCAAAGACCGCTTTGTTGAGGGCCAGCGGCTCGAATCGCAGCAGTCCATCGATGTTTTTCTTTTGGATGACGGATTTCAGCACCTGCAGCTCGCCCGCGACCTGAACATACTTTTGATGGATGCGTCGCGGCCGCTTGCCGGAGAATCTTTACTGCCGTTGGGCCGGCTTAGGGAGCCGATAACCGCCATGAGCCGCGCCAATTTGATTATTTTTACTCGCGCCGAAACGGCATCAGGAACACTCGAGGCCATCGGGAAGCTCGATCAATATCCGGTTTTCGCTGCGTCGACGCGGCTCCTTGGATTCCGCCGCTTCGGTGCCGAGATCGCTCCCCTGGGCGACAGCGAGATCGGCGCCGGCCCTTTCTTCGCTTTTTGTGGTCTTGGCAATCCAGAGGCGTTCTTCCGCGATCTCGGGAATTGGGGGCTTGCCACTTGCGGCCAAGCTGTCTTTCCTGACCACCATCGATATACGCAGCGGGACATCTCAGCCGTCAAGCAGGCAGGCAAGCAGGCGGGGGCGAACGCATTTGTGACGACCGAAAAGGACGCGCAGAATCTGGGCAGTCTAACGTTCGAAGAAGCTCCGCTCTACGTCGCGGTGATCGATTTGGTTATAACTCCAGAGGCGGATTTTAGAAATGTACTCGATCAAACGCTCGCAGACGGTGCAGGAGCCGCTGCGTGAAGATTCTCATCCGAGCAACGAACTGGGTTGGAGATGCCATCATGGCGCTGCCGGCGCTTCGTGTGGTGCGCAAGCGTTTTTCGGACGCGGAAATCACGATCGTTGCACGGCCCTACATCGCGGATATTTATCGGGATCAAGAGATCTGCAATCAACTTGTTTCATACGATTCGAAAGACGTGCACGCAGGATTTTCCGGTCGCGAGCGGCTGGCAGCGGAGCTTAGGGCGCAGCAGTTCGACGCAGCCTTGCTGCTGCAAAATGCATTCGACGCCGCGTGGCTGGCCTGGCGCGCGAAGATTCCCGAACGCATCGGCTACGCGCGCGACGGCCGCAGCTTTCTTTTGACCAAGCCCGTACCGCTCCCTCGGCGCGGGGAAATTCCGCCGCATGAAAAGTTCTATTATCTAGAGCTCCTGCATCGCGTCGGTTGGCTGAATTCCGTGCCCGACGACACTTTTATTGGCTTGCACATTTCAGAAGAGAAGCGCCGGAGTGCTGATGAGTTTCTTTGCAAATCTGGCGCGCGCCAGGGCGCCCTGCGAATTGCCATCGGGGCCGGCGCTTCATATGGATCGGCAAAGTGCTGGCCGCCTCCGCGTTTTGCCGAGGTCGCAAATCGGCTGCAATCGGAAGCGGATGCCGACGTTATCCTCTTCGGAACTTCCGCCGAAGCAGGGGCTTCGACGGCCATTTGCGCCGAAATCCGCCGGACTCCCATCGATCTCACGGGGAAAACCACGGTTGCTGATCTGGCTGCCCTCCTGTCGCAGTGCCATCTCTTCATCGGCAATGATTCCGGCGCGATGCACGTTGCTGCGGCAGTTGGCTTGCCTATCGTCGCGGTGTTCGGCCCGACCGATCCGTACGGAACATCTCCCGTCACGCCACGCTGCAGCATCGTTCAGCAAAAGCCTTACTGCAGCCCGTGTTTTCTCCGTCGCTGTCCTACCGACCATCGGTGCATGACCGCAATCACCGCCGACATGGTGGAGGCCGCGGCAAGACCCTGGCTGTCCTCGATCCAGGTGCAGCGTGGCTGATCAATCTCGGTTGCGCCCGGCCGTTTTCCTCGATCGCGACGGCACCATCGCCGAGGAAGTGGGCTACTTGAATCACGCCAGCCGTTTTCGTATGTTTCCCTTTGCCGCGACGGCCATTCGCCGGCTCAACGAGGCGGGCTTGTCTGTTATCGTCGTCACCAATCAGTCCGGCGTCGGCCGCGGGTACTTCCCGGAATCACTCGTACAGACCGTGAACGAACTGATGACGCACCAACTTGCCGAGGCAGGCGCGAAGATCGACGCAATTTATTATTGTCCGCACACGTCTGCCGAAGCCTGTCAGTGCCGCAAGCCAAGAACCGGCATGCTGGACCGTGCTGCGCTGGAGCACGCCGTTGATTTGCAACGCTCCTTCGTGGTTGGCGATCGTTATGGTGACGTGGAACTTGCGCGAAACGTCCGCGCACGAAGCGTCCTCGTGCGCACAGGCTACGGCGAAGGTGAACTCGCCTGGCACGCGGCAAGGTGGCCCATCCAGCCCGACTTTGTCGCGGAAGATCTCTCGCAGGCGGCAGACTTGATCCTGAGGGAACGAAAATGAAGCGTCCCCGCGCGCTAAATGCGTCGTCAACGTCTGTCGACCTTCTCAGCCTCCGTGAGTGCGTCGAACAGTTCAGCACGAAAACAATTGTTCTCCTCGGCGATTTCGTGGCCGATGAATTCCAATACGGCGACATCTCGCGCGTCTCGCGCGAAGCCCCAGTCCTGATCCTCAAACATCGCGAAACTCGGATTGTTCCGGGTGGAGGAGCCAATGCTGCCAATAACCTCGCGTCTCTCGGCGCGCGCGTTCTGCCCGTCACCGCTGTCGGTGATGACGCTGCTGGAGACGTGCTTATCGCTCAATTCCGCCGCCAGCGAGTCAATGTTTCCGGCATTTTGCGCGTGAAAGGCTGGAGGACGCCGACCAAAAGCCGCTTTCTCGCCGGATGGGCGCACACCGTAGGGCAGCAGGTTCTGCGCGTCGACTACGAACCGAAGTCGCCTCTGCCGGACGCCATTCGTAAAAAGCTCCATCAGCGGCTTTCCGAGAATTTGCAAACCGCTCACGCGCTTGCTGTTTCCGACTACGGCTTTGGCATTGCGACTCCGGAGCTAGTCCAGCAGGTATCCGCAAAGCGCAAGAGTGGGTTGCACGTCACACTCGACGCGCGTTACCAGTTGCACCGTTATGCGAAGGCGGGCTTCACGGCGGCTACGCCAAACGAGGCCGAGCTTGAGGCGGAACATCACACGAATATCGGCCAGGACATTCACGAGCTCGAGCGCGCAGGCCGCCGGACTCTTGCCGAGATGAAATTGCAGTCGCTCCTGGTCACCCGTGGACGACACGGGGCGGCTCTTTTCGAGCCAGGCAATCGCCTTGCGCAGATCCCCGTTCACGGCAGCGACCAAGCTGTGGATGTCACCGGCGCCGGCGATACGGTTCTTGCCGCGTACACTCTGGCTCTCGCCTGCGGTGCAACACCTCTCGAAGCCGGTCACATCGCAAACATTGCAGGCGGCTTGGTGGTCATGAAACGCGGCACTGCTACCATTTCGCGCCAAGAACTTCTGGATGCCATCCGCGGCGAGGCATCCGGAGCCGCCTCCTAGCTTATGCGCGAGGCCGCTTCCAAAATCGTCGCGCGAGATGTGTTGCGCGAGAAGCTCGCTGATTGCAGGCGTCATGGCCGGCGCATTGCCTTTGCCAACGGCTGCTTTGACACGCTGCACGTCGGACATATTCGTTATCTCGAAGGTGCCCGCCGCGAAGGCGATATTCTTGTTGTCGGCGTGAACGCCGATTCCAGCGTCCGCAATCTCAAAGGGCCCGGCCGCCCAATCCTCGATGAAAGTGCCCGCGCGTGCCTAGTCGCGGCACTTCGCTGCGTGGATTACGTCGTTCTCTTCGCTGAACCCAACGTTGAAGTTCTTCTGGAAGAATTGCGCCCGGATGTCCACGCCAAAGGAACCGACTACACGGCCGAGACCGTGCCGGAGCGCGCCGTCGCCGAACGGCTTGGCATCCGCGTGGCCATTGTGGGTGACCCAAAGGATCACTCCACGCGAGAGCTGCTAGAGTCCGTTCGCAAGGCGCCGCATGCCTGAGCCGCGCTTCCTGGTCGTGCGCCTCGGTTCTCTCGGAGATATTGTCCACACCTTTCCCGCCGTCGCTGGGCTGCGCGAATCATTTCCGGATTCTGAAATTGTTTGGCTGACCCATCCCCGCTGGAAAGAATTGGTTGAGAGCAGCGAACTGGCCACGGAAATCTGGGAGACGGAAACTCGCTCCTACCACTCCTTGCGCGAAGTCATCGGACGAATCCGCAAAGGACACTTCACGACCGCGATCGATTATCAAGGGCTGTGGAAGTCTGCGGCGCTGCCGTTCTTCGGCGTTGTCTCGCGAAGGATTGGATTTTCTTCGCAAACGATTCGCGAATTCGGCGTTCCGGTCCTCTACACCGATCGCGTCCGTTGCACCCAGACCCACATCGCCGATCAGAATGGAGAACTGTCACAGCGCGCTGGTGCTCGCAACGGCGTGGCCCCCATCGCTCTCGCGGTGCCGTCAATTCAGGAAGTGTTCGTGTTGCAGCTTCTGCGAGGATTTGCGATTGAACGCTACGTCGTATTAAGTCCCGCCGGTGGCTGGCGCTCGAAATGCTGGCCGCCAGAACGCTACGGCGTCCTCTGCCAGAAGATTCGTGGCATCCTCGGAAAGCGTTGCGTTGTGAATTATGGCCCGGGTGAAGAAGATCTAGTCACCGCGGTCAAAGCGGCCAGCGGGGAAGCCGATCCCATCGCTTACAATGGTTCACTTGGCCAGCTAATGGCTCTTCTGCGCCATGCGGCCTGCATCGTCGGCGGCGATACGGGGCCACTGCATCTGGCCGTCGCTCTTGGAACGCCTGCAGTCGCCATCTTTGGTCCGACGGATCCAACCCGAAATGGTCCCTTTCGCACGGGCGACCGCGCGGGCAACCCTTCTCCCATCGACATCGTTCTCCGCAGCCCACACGCAGCAACCACTTACAAACGAAGCGGCCAACCTGCTACTTCCATTCTGGAAATTGACGTCGACACAGTTTTTGACGCTGTTCGCCGGCAGGTCGAGGTTCGCGGATGAGCGCGGCCGGCAATTTTTTTGTGCGTTGGCGCGTGCGCCTCGGTTATCCGCTCGCGCTCGCGGTTCTTGCTTTTTCGCGGCCCACACCTCGCAGCATTTTGCAGGGTGCCCTGGCGGGTATCATTGGTCTGTCGGTGCGCGCGTACGCAGCCGGCTATCTTCACAAGCAGGAAGTCCTCACCGTCACCGGACCCTACGCTTACACCCGAAACCCGCTCTATCTCGGCAGCGCCATCCTGGCTCTTGGGGCTGGAATTGCCACGTGCTCATGGATCTCTGTGTTAATCCTGATTGTTTACTTTGCAGTGTTTTATTCCATCGTGATGCGCCGGGAAGCGAATGAGCTTCACCTGCGCCACGGGGCATCTTTCGAAGAGTACGCACGCGTCGTCCCGCTCTTTATTCCGCGGCTGACCGCCGCGAAACTACCTGGAGGTTCGGCCGGATCCTTCTCATTGGCCCAGTACAAAAAAAATCATGAATGGCAGGCCGCCGTTGGCTTCTTATTCCTTCTCTTGGTCTTGCTTGTGATCTGGCGCCTCCGCCCCCACTGATGCGGCAGCATTTGCTGTACCTGGACACGCAATGAAGCAGCTGATCTCCAGCCGCGCGCCGTCCGTCAACACATGCACGGCACCGTCTTTATCCGTCCGCAAGATGCGCACGCCCGCATTCTCCAATCGCTCGATGAGCTCAGCGTTGGGATGTCCGTAAGGATTGTCTTCTCCCGCGGATATGATTCCGACGAGCGGCTGCACGGCACCGAGGAATTCCGGCATCGTCGAGTTCTTGCTTCCGTGATGGCCGATCTTCAGCACATCGGCGTGCATCGTTTCAGCGCCATTTTCTGAAATAATTTCGCGTTCCACTTGTTTTTCGGCATCTCCCGGCAGCAAGATAGTCCGGCTTCCGTAGTGCAACCGCAACACCAGAGAATCGTTGTTCTTTGCCGAAGGCGCGACTTCTTCAAGAGCCATCTCCGGCCACAAAAACTCGCCATCGACGCCATCCCAGCGAAAGGACTTGCCACGAAGCTCGTGCTCAACTGGGATTTTTCGCCTCCGCGCCAGTTCTTCCAGTCTCGCGAGGGCTAGAGAAGATACTTCACGCCCGATCCAAAGTCGTGCGACGCGAAAATTGTCCAGGATTGCAGTAAGCCCGCCCAGATGATCCTGATGCGCGTGCGTCAGCGCGACAACGTCCAGCTTCTGAAATCCCCGTGACCATAGATACGGGGACACTGCTTCTTCGCCCGGGTCGATACCATTGTGTTCTTCGTTCCCGGGAAAACCGCCGAATGCTCCGCCGCCATCGATCAACAGAGTTTTTCCACCGGGAGAGACGACAAACAGCGAATCGCCCTGGCCTACATCAAGAACCGTCAATTCCAGGCTGCCCTTCGTCCACTTTTCGCCGAAGGGATAAACTGCAATTGCCAGCGCACAGGCGATAAACGTCGCGCACAATCCCCAGAGTACAGTTATCCGTAGCGGATGCTCCAACCGCATCTCTACGGCGAGTAGAATGGCGGCGGCGAAAAACAACACAATCAGCCAGAACGGTGGCCCGGGAATCCGGTAACTCCACCGCGGAAAATGCGCGAACCACTGGACAGTGTGCAAAAGCAGCGTGGTTAGCCAGGCAAGCGGGGCCGCGAGGAGTTTACCCGTTGCAGGGAGAATCAGCCCCGCTGCCAAGGTGAGAAACCCGAGGGGGACGACAACACCCGTCAGCGGAACGGCGGCCAGATTCACAAGCGGCGCCGACAATGGTATGCGATGAAAATCGCGTGCCATCAGCGGCAACATTCCGGCTTGCAACGCCATTGTGAGCACCAGCAACTCCCACATGCGAAACGTCAGAGACAATCCGCCAACAATTGCGTCGCCCGTTGGTTTTCCCAATCGCTGCGGTAATCGCGAAGAGAGCCACTGCGCCAGCGAACGCAGATCGATTCTGAATTGGATTGCGCGTGGCTCGTGAGCGGCGTCCCGAGTTACGTCTTGCCATCCTCGCAGCGCACGCACATACGGCTGCACCGTCTTCTCCAGCCACGGCAGCGCCAACCCTGCAATGCAGCCGATGGCGACAAAGGTCAATTGAAAGCTGGAATCGCGCAGGGCGAGCGGTTTTGCTGCGAGCAGAATCAGAGCTGCCACCGCCGCAGAATTCAGCAACTCCAATCGACGGTAGAAAAATTCCCCGAGCACGACAATCGCTGCCATCATTGCTGCGCGCAATACGGGAGCACGCTGCTCGACGACGGCCACATAAGCGGAGAGCATCGTGAGCGTGAACAGCATCGTCCACACTCGCGACAGCCGCAACTTCCGTCCCACCCAGTAGAGCGCGAAAGCGAGTGCCCCTACGTGCAAACCTGCCACAACGAGTACGTGAAATACACCCGTCTTCTGAAAATCCGCAGCTTCCGCCCTGTCAACAAAATTCCGGTCACCCAGAAGCATCGCCCGCAACACCCCCGCGACCTGCGGAGAGCTCGCGAACAGCTCATCAATCTCTTCGCGCAATCGCCTTCGTGTTCGCGCGAGAACCGATCCGATCGTCGGAGCTGGCGAGGCAATCCGTTCGATTAGCTCCGGCGCTCTCAGAGTGGCCACCAGGTCGATATTCTGCTGCGCCAGATACGCGCGTCTGTCAAATGCGCCTTCATCTTTGAAGATTTGGGGCCGCTTTGCTTCCGTCAAGACCGCCACTTCGTCTCCCGCATGAAGATCCGGCGGCAATGCACCTTCCGAACGCGCGCTAAAACTCAGGCGCAACCCGCCTCGTGCTGCGTGGAGCGCTTCTTCAAACTCGACTCCGGAAAGCCCGATTTCGTATCCATAACCCCACGGCAGGCGCGTCGGCTCATCGCGAAGGTGGCCGTGCCATCGCAAAGGCGTCTTCAAAGGAAGGTGTCCCTGCTCTACAAGCGAGATCACGTGATCCGTATCCCGCGGCTGTTCCGCAATGCAAACGCCCACGAATCCAAGCAATACCCAGGTAAGAATAGAAGCGACAGCCGCTGGGACGAGACGTCCGATTCTTACAAGGAGGATTCCGGTCAGAATGAAAATAGCTATCATTATGAAAGAAGATGCGAGGAGGAGAAACGAAGCGGCATTTCGGGCAATCGCGGGATGCAGGCCGAGCACGATACCGCCGGCGAATGCCGCAGCGATCGCTACGCCCGGCAGCCTCATGGCACTCTTCGCAACCTCACGAGCGTTTCGATGTGAAATGTCTGCGGAAACAGGTCGAACAGATGCATTTCTGCGATTTCATAGCGGATACCTGGCCCCTTGATTTCTTTTGGTTTCCGAGATGAGCCCGTCAATACCGCTAAATCGCGAGCCAGCGTGGACGGATCGCAGGAAAGATACACAATCTCTTTTGCGCCGAGCTCCGCGAGCTTCTCTGCGGCTTCCACACCCAATCCCGCTCTTGGCGGATCCAGGATTACGAAGTCTGGTTTTTCTTCGGTCTTTTTCAGAAACTCTTCAGCATGTTCGTTGTGCGACACGATCGTGACGCCCGCAATCTCCGCATTGGCATAAAGATCCCGCGTCGCGGCTAGATTAGCATCCACGCTCACCACTTTTTGGAACGTCTTTGCGAGCGGCAAGGTGAAGAACCCCACTCCCGAATAAAGATCCAGCGCCAGCGCGCCATGCGCATTGGCAGTCACGGTCGTCAGCAAATCCTCGATCAGGAAGCGGTTCACTTGAAAGAACGAAAGATGGCTGGCCCGGTATTTGTGTCCGCCGGCATCGTGCGTTAAATACCCAGGCCCAGTCAATTCAAACCGGTTTTTTTTCTGATCAAGTAGCAACAAACTTTCGATCTGAGGCAAAGCCTCCCGAAAAGTAGATGCCAGCTCCGCCGCAGGCCTGGGGAATTTCTCAAACGCCACGTTCAGCGCAATCTTTTCGTCCGCCGAGTCGGCAAAAGCTTCGATCTCCTGGATGCCCTCCGGCAATCTTCCCGAGCGGGCCATCTCCTGCAGCTGCGTAAACGTGTGCGCGAGTCGCGGAGAGAGCACAGGACACTCATCGATCGGCACAATGACCGAACTCTCCGGCAAGAAGTATCCCAGCGCACGGGGCATCCCGCTTCGTACCGCCCATTGCGCGCGGTTGCGATAGCCATACGGCTCCGCGGAATGCTCCAGGATCGCGTCATCCCATGTGATTCCGCCGAGCCGCGAAAGTGTTTCGCGCAAAATATCTTTCTTGAGTCTCAACTGCTCCGCTGCCGGAATGTGCTGATAGTGGCAGCCGCCGCACTTCTGGAAATGAGCGCACTTTGCCTTTTCGCGCTCTTTCGCCGGTGAAGTGACCTCCAGCAGTTCGGCCCAAATCAATTTCTTCTTTCTCGATTTCGCGTTTGCTCGCACTTCTTCCCCGGGCAGAACATAAGGCACGAAAACGGTATTTCCATCGGCGTGTGCCAAACCGTCACCGCCGTAAACGAGCTTCTCAATCGATAATCTTAACTCATCAGCCATAATAATGTCCTATTCTAAGACAATTCGCCTCTGCAGGGGCGAGATTATGCCGCCCCATCTCGTTCTTGAATGCCGGACGATTTTGCCGGCTCACGCTACGACAAGTAGAAAAGACTCAAGCGCGGGATTCCAAACTCTTCCAACAGCCGTTTCTGAACGTATTGCTTCTCGACCATCGTCAGTTGCTCCGCTTTCATCTTCCGCCGGTACATCGCCAGTTGCCCGTCCATTTCGCGCCGGATCCTAAGCATAAGCTCCTCCGGCGCATGACTCGTCAGCAACGCATGTATCTTCTCATCCAAAATTGTCAGCCGGCGCTCTAAATCTTCCAGGTCCAGCGTCCCCGGCGCATCAAGAAGCCGGCCGCTTGACTCCAGCGATTCCGCAATCTCCTTTAGCCGCACGGCCATCTCCGGCCGTTGCGGCAAACTCTGTTCCGCCGCACGTTTCAAATGCCCGACATTCTTCGCGAAATACGTTTTCAATTCATCTCGCGAAAACGCTTCGCTGGCCGCTGCGCGCGCGGTTTTCGGAGTGCTCCCCGCTGCCGCCTCCTGTTGTTCTTCTGCTGCTTCCAGCACTGCGTCCGTACAATACGCCAGGTTTTTCAACGGCTTGCCCGCTCCCCGGCGCGACCTCTGATAGCTCTCGAACGCCTTGTCGATCCCTTTCAGCGCGGCTTCCAGCGGCACCCCGGCTTTCTGCCACGCCTCCATGATTGCCCAGTCCAGCGGCGACACCAGCAGATGCGCCCCGCGTTTCTTCCAGAAGTATTCTTCGATTTCCGTAAAGTAGTTGAAGTAGTTCCAGCCGTCCATTTTGTTGGCGGTGCGCCGCTGCCCCCGCAAGGATGGTGCTTTGTCCGATTCGGATCGCGCCCGGAGGAATTATCGCTGCGCCTTCTTCGCTGTCGCCGCCGGTGGCAGCCCGCGAGACTCGGCGGAAGCGCCTTTTCTCCGCTCGGCCGGCTGATTTTTCTCCCAGATTAGCCGCAGTCCCTTCAGCGTCAGAAATTCATCCGTGTGCTGGATGTGCTTTGACCCTTTTGCGACCAGCTTGGCCTGTCCCCCAGTCGCCACCACGGTGACTTCTTCCCCAAGTTCTTTTTTCATGCGCGCGAGCATCCCGTCCACCATGTCCACGGCGCCATAGAACAAACCCGCCTGCATGTGCGTCACCGTGTTCGTCCCAATTACTTTTCCCGGATCTTTGATCTCCACGCGCGGCAACCTTGCCGCGCGCACAAACAGCGCCTCCGAGGAAATTCCCAGTCCCGGCGCAATCACGCCACCCAGGTACTCGCCTTTCGCGGAAATCGCATCGAACGTGATCGCCGTTCCAAAATCCACCACGATGCACGGCCCGCCATACTCATGAAACGCTGCCACGCCGTTCACGATACGATCCGCACCCACCTCCGACGGATTGTCCACCAGAACGGCCATCCCCGTCTTCACGCCGAGTTCCACGAACAGCGCTTTCTGTCCAAAATATACTCGCGACATTTCCTCAAACGCCCAATTCACCGGCGGCACCACCGAACTTACGATCACGCCGGTGATGGCCTTCTGGTCCAATCCAGCCAGCGCAAACAAATTCCGAGTGAGCACGCCGTACTCATCCACCGTGCGTTCACGCGCGGTCGTCAAACGCCAATTCGCGATCAACTCTTCACCGCGAAAAACGCCCAGCACCGAGTTGGTGTTTCCCACGTCGATGGTCAGCAGCATCTAGCGCGCCTCCGTGACGTCGCCTGAAATTACCGCTGTGACTCGTCCGTCTTCTCGCTCCACCTGCAGTAAACCCTCCGGCCCAAGTCCCGCGGTCGTACCGACATAGCTCTCGGTTCCGTTTGTTACGCGCACGCGCTTGCCTTTCGCATAACTCGATACCGATTCAAATCGCGCAACCACGCTGGCCACGCCTTCCCGCAGGAAGCGATTGTAATCGCTCTCGAATTCGCGCAGCAACCGGACCAACAACTCCATTCGCGAATGCCATTTGCCTGTTTCCGCGCGCAGGGAAGTTGCTACGTTGGCAAGCTCACCGGGAAACTTCTCCTGGTTCACGTTCAGGCCGACTCCCACAATTACGAATCGCACCTGATTTGGTTCCGCGTGCATCTCTGTCAGGATGCCGCCCACCTTTTTCCCGCGAACGATAAGATCATTCGGCCACTTCAGGTCAACCTCCAGCCCAGTCAGAGCCTGCACCGCGGTATGTGCGGAAAGTCCCGCCATCATGGTTAGCAGCGGAGCCTGCACCGGCGCCAGTTTGGGCCTTAGAAGAATCGTCACGTAAATGCCTGCCGCTCGTTCGGAATGCCATTTACGTCCCGCCCGGCCGCGTCCGGCGGTTTGCTCTTCCGCGAGGACGACGGCGCCTTCCGGCTCGCCTGTATGTCCCAATTCCAGCGCTACTCGATTCGTCGAATCCGTCTTGAAAAAATGATAGATGCGTTTCCCGAAAAGGCTGCCTTTCAGCCGCTGCTTCAGCATGTCCGGAGTCAGGATATCGGGGACTTGCTCCAGGAAGTACCCGGCGCCTGCTTGGCTCTTTACTTTCACGCCCAATTCGCGCAGCCGTTCCACCCACTGCCATACCATGGACCGCGAGACGCCAACCTCTTTCGCGATGCGCGCGCCGCTGATCACGATGGTGGCATTTTCCGCCAGCAACGTAAGCAACCCTGCCAGCCGCCTGTCGGTCGGGCCCGGTAAGGATTCTTGAGTCATCGGGATCTCGTCGCGCCTCTTCGCGCCGCCTAAGCTTACGTTCCCTCGATGCTGTCCACAAGCAGGCTGAGGTTTGCGGCAGGCGCCGAGTGCGTGAGCATCCCCGAAGAAAGAAAGTCCGCGCCAGCCTCCGCGTAAGCGCGCGCGTTCTCGAGCGTGATCCCCCCGGAGATTTCGATCACGCTTTCCGCGCGTATTCCGCGCGCAATTTTCACGCACGCCGCCGCGCGTTCCGGAGTCATGTTGTCCAGCAGCACCGCCTCCGCCCCGGCCTTGAGAGCGTCAACCAATTCTTTCTGATCGCGAACCTCGACCTGCACCGGCAACGGTCCCGGGCCGACGACCTCCGGGTCCAACCCGGCCGCATCGTAAGCACTCGCGGCCCGTGGCGGTGGTGCCTTTGGTGACACATAGGTATGCGCCTTGTCCAGCGCTTCCTTGATTCCGCCGGCCAGCGCAATGTGATTCTCTTTTAAGAGAATGGCGTCATAGAGTCCGAACCTGTGGTTCGCGCCGCCGCCTGTCTTCACCGCATATTTTTCCAGCGCCCGCAAACCGGGCGTCGTTTTCCGCGTATCCCGAATCCGCGTTCTCGTCCCCGCCAGTTGTTCCACGAAGCGGCGCGTTAGCGTCGCGATCCCGCAAAGATGCGCCAGAAAATTCAGCGCTGTTCGCTCGCCGGTAAGGATCGCGCGGGCATTTCCTTTGATCTTCACAAGCTCCGCGCCGGGTTCTACAAATGATCCATCGTTGTGCGGGCATGTGACTTGGATCTCCGAATCCAGTGTACGGAAAATCTTTTCGGCAATCGGCAAGCCCGCGCAAACCAGCGTCTGCCTGGCGAGGACGTGACCCCGTGCCGTCGCCCGCGGTGGTACGGTCGCCGCGGTCGTCGCGTCTCCCGTACCGATATCCTCTTCCAGCGCGCGCCGTACAAGGTCAACAATGTACCTGGAATTCCAATCCATAGGCCCCCGAAAAACTATGAATTCTTTTCAAGCTGCGACAGCCGGTCCTGCAACTTCCGCAGCTCAATTCGCTGCTCGGCAAGAGTAGCTTCCAGCCCCTGGATGATCATCTCCGGCGCGCGACTGCGGAAAATTTCGTTTCCGAGCTGTTTTTCCTTCGAGATGATGGCCTTCTGGAGCCCTTCGATTTCTTTGCTCAACCGCGCGATTTCAGCTTGTGGATTGACTACTTCTGCAAACGGAATGCGAAGTTCAAACTCCGCGGTGTTGCGAAAGATTCCATCCCCGAGAAGACGCTCGAATTTCACCTGCAGGCTCGAAAGAGATGCCAGTCGTTGTATCGTCTCAAGATTTTCCTCGACAAGTTCTCTGACCACTGCATCCTGGCTCGAAAGCTCGGCTGCAATCTTTTTCTTTGAGTCTACTGGTGTTTCCGTGCGCATCGTGCGCACCAACGTAATCACATATTGCAATAGAAAAAACTTTTTCTCTGCAACTGGATCAATTCGGTTTGACTTAGCCTCCGGAAAGCTGCTCAGGGCAATCGAACGAATACCCGCTCGTTGCGGCAGTTTTTGCCACAATTCTTCCGTCAGGAACGGCATGAATGGATGGAGCAGCCGCAACGCTCGTTCGAAAACTGCAAACAGATTTCGCCACGCCGCTGTTGCCCGCGCTAAATTCTTGTCCAGTAGCCGCGGCTTGACCCACTCGATATACCAATCGCAAAAATCACCCCAAAAGAAGTGATAAACACTCTGAGCGGCTTCATGGAACCGGTAGTTTGCCAGCGCCTCATTATTCTGTACGATCGCTTTTCCGAGACGTGAGAAAATCCAGAGATCGACCAGTTCGATTTCGTCTCCCGATTGGTAGGGTGCATTGTCACGCACCTCAGGAAGTGCGACATCCTCTATTTTCCCACCGGCCTGCTCAAATTTCTCCAAATTCACAAACAGGAACCGTGCCGCATTCCAGATCTTGTTCGCAAAGTTCCTCGAGCTTTGAATGCGCTCCTCGGTCCAGATTACGTCGCTTACCGACGCAGTAACTGCGAGCGTGAAGCGCATCGCATCCGTCCCGTATCTGCGGTTAACGTCGATCGGATCGATTCCGGTGCCTTTGGACTTCGACATCTTCTCCCCGTCGGGTGTGCGCACGATGGAATGGAGGTAAACGGTGCGAAAGGGAACTTTCCCGGTGAAGTGCAGCCCCAGCATGATCATCCGCGCCACCCAGAAAAACAGAATCTCGTAGCCGGTGATTAGCAAACTCGTAGGATAGTACGTCTTGAAATCCGGCGTCGCTTCCGGCCAGCCCAGTGTGGAAAAGGGCCACAATCCGGAGCTAAACCACGTATCCAGGACGTCCGGATCCTGCTCCAATTTTGTCGATGCACACTTCGAGCATTTCTCAGGCGCTTCCCGGGCTACGATAATTTCCCTGCAGTTCCCGCAATGCCAGGCAGGAATGCGGTGGCCCCACCAGAGCTGCCGCGACAGCGTCCAGTCGCGGATGTTTCTCATCCAATTGAAGTATTCTTCGCGCCTGTTATCCGGCACGATTTGAATCTCGCCGCGTTCCACGGCCGCAATCGCAGGTTCCGCCAGCGGTTTCATCCTGCAGAACCATTGCGTCGAAGCCCGCGGCTCCACGATGGTCTTGCTCCGCTCGCAAAGTCCAATTGCGTTTGTGTGCTCGGTGATCTTTTCAAGCAGGCCCAGCGCCTTCAAGTCCTCAACAATCTTTTTCCGCGCCTCGAACCGGTCCATCCCCGAGTACGATCCAGCCGCCGCGTTCATTTTGCCGTCGTCGGTCATCACATCAATTTCTGCTAATTTGTGACGACGCCCGACCTCGAAGTCATTCGGATCGTGCGCCGGCGTAATTTTCACTGCGCCTGTGCCAAACTCGCGGTCCACCATCGTATCCGCGATGATCAGAATCTCCCGATTCATCAGCGGCAGCAGCACCTTTTTGCCAACGAGATGGGCGTACCGCTCGTCTTCCGGATTCACCGCCACCGCCGTATCACCCAGCATCGTTTCCGGCCGTGTCGTTGCCACGACCAGAAACTCGCTCATTCCCACCACCGGATACTTGATGTGCCACAGATGCCCTTGCCGCTCCTCGTGCACCACCTCCAAATCACTCAGCACCGTCAGGCACACCGGACACCAGTTCAGCAACCGGTTTTCCCGGTAGATCAATCCCTCTTCATAAAGCCGCACGAACACATCGATCACCACGCGCGACAATTCCGGTGACAACGTAAACTTCTCGCGCGACCAATCGCAGCTCTCTCCAATCTGTTTCATCTGCCGGGTGATCATGCCTCCCGACTCTTCTTTCCACTTCCAAACCCTCTTCAAGAATTCTTCGCGCCCCAAGTTTCGGTAATCGATTCCTTGTTCCGCCAATCGCCGGACAACCACTCGTTGCGTCGAGATCGAGGCGTGGTCCATTCCCGGCAGATAGAGCGTGTTGTATCCCCGCATCCTGTGCCAGCGC
>WNFP01000671.1_pt1 | contig 26236 bp, 17 predicted proteins | sample 5400201 | NCBI WGS metagenome assembly WNFP01 (sample SAMN13153355, study PRJNA577476) | soil metagenome | isolation source: 115 cm saprolite under Madrone tree | place: USA:California | collected 2016-06-14 | reverse complement strand
TCGCCGGCCCACACCAACCCGATGCCGGTGATCACCACGATGGTGCTCCACACATCGGTCGAAAAATGCAGCGCGTCGGCTTCCAATGCGTCGCTGGAATATTTTCGGGCGACTATTCCGAGCGCCCGCGCCCGCGTCAAATCGATCAACAAAGCGACCAGCAGCACCAGAATCGCCGTGGTGCTCGGCTGGATGTGCACGCTGCGAAAGAACAACCTGTCAAACGCTTCATAAACGATGTAAAGCGCCGTCAGCGCCAGCAGCCCGGTCTCGATGAACCCGGAAAAATTCTCAAATTTGCCGTGTCCGTAGGGATGCTTCTCATCCGCCGGCTGCTCGGACATGCGCACGGAAAGAAACGTGATGATCGCCGCAAGCAGGTCAAGGCCCGAGTGCAATGCTTCCGAAAGAACGCCCAGGCTTCCCGTGCGGATCACCAGGAATGTCTTGAGAGAAACTAGCAGCAGAGCGGAGCCCACGCTTAGCAGTGCAGCCCGCTTCTTCTCCCTGCCTTCCTCGGCTTGGCTGGGTGCTATCATCGCCGCCTAGACTACCTCAGATTCACGTTGATTTGCTGGCACAATGGAGACCGCGATGGCTCCCGCGCATGCATACATGGGTGGATCGCTATGGGAAGCTAGGCTGTTTTGCAAAGGCTAAGTTTTTCGAGGGACAAAGAGCAGTGCCGCGGAATTCATGCAGTAGCGCAAGCCAGTTGGCTCGGGACCGTCGGTGAAGACGTGCCCCAAGTGAGCGTCGCAAAGTGCGCATTTGACTTCCGTCCGCAGTACGCCCGCACTAAAATCCTTTTTCTCGCCCACATTTTCCGCGGCGATAGCTTCCCAAAAGCTAGGCCAACCCGTCCCGGAGTCGAACTTCGCGTTCGAATCAAACAGCGCGTTGGCGCAATCCACGCAGCGGTAGACCCCCGGCGCGTGGTGATCGTAGAGCGCCCCGGAAAAAGCAAACTCGGTCGCGGCGCGCCGCGTGACATCGTATTGCAGCGGCGTAAGCTGCTTCTTCCATTCGGATTTGCTCTTCCGCACTTTCGCCAGTGTGAAAATCCCCAGCTTCGTGCCATCGTCTGCGAATTTTACGATTTTGACCGGGCCCAAATCGTCTTCCTTCCCGTCGGCATCGGCGAATGCCAGTAGGCAAACGCGCTCCACACCCACCAACAGGCCGTATGCCCCGGCAACCGCCGCTCCATAGATCAATCCGCGTCGCGTGACTTCATTCATGCAAGTAATCCCTGAATTGAACTTACTTTGCCGGGCTCATTGGCGGCGGCGGCAACAGCGGCAGCCGCTTGGCTTCCCCGCGTGCCCCGCGCACTTCCAGTTCCTCGAACAGCAGCGACGGGGCCACGACCGAGGCAGGTAAGCCAAGCCGCGCCGAGCCAAAGGCTGCCAGCGCCGTGCCTGCAAACCCGTTATCCTGGCTCTGCACATAATTGAACACGAAACTATCGTTGCCGATTCCGGCGACATTTCGCAGCGCGCGCGAGTTCAGTCCAATAATCCGCGTGCCGCGAATCATTTCTTCACGGCCGGTTTCCGGATAGAGGCGGTAAACGACCAGCGGCAGGCGATCGCCGGTCCCGGCGCCGCCGCCGTAGCTTGCCAGAAGCTCTGACCAATCTTCCTGGTGCAGCAGGCTCAGCGCGGGATTGTCCATTTCACGCACCACTAGGCAATAAGCCAGTTTTTCCGCGCGGCAGGTGTCCAGAAACTTCTTCTTCAACTCCGCCGCGGAGAGTGTTTCCGCCGCGGAAAAGAACAGGTTGCTCATCGTCGGCTTGGCGTCGTTCAAAAACGCGGCGCGGCCATGTCCGTTCGATTGATCGGAGTCTGGTCCGGGCCGCCGGGACATCAGCTCGCTCTTGAGGTTGCCGCTCTCCACCAAGATGACTTTGTGCGGCCGCACGCCCTCATCGTCCACCGCGTATCCACCGATCAGCGGCGTGCCCTTGAATTCTTTTGCGCCCGGATCATCCACCAAAGTCACACCAGCCGGCAAAACTCGCGCACCAATCCGCCCTATCCAATCGCTCTTGCCGCCCAGGTTGCCGAGCATCTGCTCCATCACCGGGCTGAACGAGATCGGTGGCCGCGCCCCGTTCACCGCGGGCCCTAGCACCTGCGCCAACACGGACGCCGCCGCGCGCGCTTCGAACAGCACAGGGCCGGTATAGTCCTGCGCAGGAGGCGCCGCTCGCATGGCCATGAGTTCCGTGCCCGCGACGTTCAATCCCTTGCGCACCGTATCCACGCCGGGCAAGTCCGCCGGGCGCGTTGCGTACACGGCATAAAAATGATTCAGTGGCACTCCATCGTCGGCATGCGTGCTCATTCCCGCTTCGATTGCCGCAAAATGCCGGTTCTGCCGGATTTCCGTTCCTTCGCTGGTCAGCAGATACTCCGTCGCGTAGACGAGGTAGTAAGTCACGCGCGATTCATGAATCTCGGAAAACGCCCGCAACGTCGCGGACGCCTCGCGTGCTTCCTGGTCCCAATTTCGGCCGGTCCAATCCGGCGTCTGCAGCGGTTCGATGAGTTGCACGGGCCCCGCTTTGGCAAGATCATCAATGTCCGATTGCCGCGCCAGACTGCTCAGATACGCCTGCTTTCGCGAATAGGTTTCCACCGCCTCTTTGAAAGCTTGATCCGTCGCGATCCACAAGTCCTGCCGCAGCGAATCGTAGTCGCGATCAATTCCTACCTCGCCGGTCGGCCCGATGAAGCCGCGGAATCCCTCGTCGCTTACAAAGTTCGAACTGTCCAGCTTGTAGCTGCCGACACGCGCTTGCACATCCATGAACCGGTTCCGGGTGTGCGTGCTGGACAGCAAAGTGCCGTATTCCGCGACGACTTCGCGGATCTCCAGGTCCAGCAAACGGTATTCAACGTAATACGGACGCACCGGCTGGTCGATGTTCGGAATTTTCAATTCCAGGCGGGTCTTTGCGCGCTCCATCTCATCGCGCATGGCCTGCAGCGTGTGGTCGTTATCTTGCGGAACCTGCGCACCTATAGCTGCTCTGCCCCCCGTCGCAACCAAAAGCAAAATCACTCCTGCCATTCTCTCTGCGCGCCTCACTGCTGGCCTCCCGTCTTGATTACGTCGTGTGCGGGCGGCGGCAGGATCGGCGGCCGGTCCGTGGAACTTTCTTTTTTCTGCACTTCCAGCTCCGAAGTTAAAATCGCGGGCGACGCGGCTGAAACAGGAACGGATCCCGACTCCGCTCCGCAGTAGCCGTTGAAAACCTCCGTTGTGTCGCCCGTCGCGACAATCTTCGTCAGTGCCGCGAGCGGCGTGCCAACAATATCCACTCCCCGTACCAATTCATCGGGCCGCCCATCAGGAAAAACCTTGTAGACCACCAGCGGCAGCACCTGAAACGCCTGCGGCTGTCCGCGCCCGGTGAATGTAAATCCTCCGGCGATATCGTCGATCAACAAGCCGTATGGCTTGCCCTGCCTTTTGATCTCTTCGATTAGCATTGAGCGAAGCTGCGCGTTCGTGACGGTCTTACTGCTTTGCACGATCAGGTTGCCCTGGCGTGAAACGGGCGTTGCGCCGAGCTGCCTCCGACCATGCCCGTTCGAGCGAGGGAACCCCACCAAGGGCGACCGCGACATCTCAAAATCCTTCAGCACGCCGTGGTCCACCAGCGCCACGCGTTGCGCCGCCACTCCTTCGTCATCGAACTGGTAGTAGCCTAGAAGGTCCTGTTTTCCCAGCTTCTTCATTGTCGTGTCGTCGGTGATGCTCAGAAATTCTGGCAGGATCTGCTCGCCCACTTTTTTCGAGAACGTTTGGCCCTCGCTCACGTCTTTTTGGCGGTGGCCTTCAGCGCGATGGCCGAAGACTTCGTGGAAAAACACCGCCGCGGCGCGGCCCGTCAGTAATGCCGGCCCGACCGTCGGATCGTTGATGGGCGCGGCAACCAGCCCTTCCAATTCCTTGCGCATCGTCGCTTCCGCAAGGTAGACCGCCTTGTCATCCGGCGCGTCCTTGGCGTCGACCCAGTCGAAATTGTAATAGCGGTCGATGTCCATGCCATCCGGCGCTTTGCCCTGGATGAACAGCTCCAGCCGGTAGCGAATCTGCCCGAATTGCAGTTGCGTCCCTTCGCTGGTCACTTGAAAGACGTTTTGCGCCTGCGCCGCGAACGTCACAATGGAATTGATGATCGCCGGCGATTCGCGAAACGATTTCGTATAGGCGCGGACCCGTTCCTCCCATGGTTTGCGGTCCACGGCGATCGAGACTTGCGGCGCGATCGAAACGTGCGGTTCTTCCCGCGAGAAATCCGGTGCGCTCCCTTCCGCTGTTTCTACTTTTACTTCTTTGCCCGTTTTGATCTTGATCAGCGCTTCGGATGCCGTTCGATACTGCTTGTCGGTCTCCAGCCAGATTGCCCGGCGCAGAACTTCCGCGTCATCGTCGGTCGGCACGGGTGAGACCCCGCCGCTCTGCTGTTGCCGCTCGCCCACTTTGTGCGTATTGTCGAGCTTGTAGTCGTTGACGCGCACCGAAACTTCCAGCCAGCGGTTCCGAGCTTCGTTGCTGTTGAGCAACGCGCCGTTCGAACCAGACACATCCACGCGCTGCGTCTCGGTGACCGTATAGCCCATGTAGTAGGCCGGAGGTTCCAGCGTGCTCAGGGTCTTCATGGAGCGTTCCAGCTCCGCTTGCAACGCCGCTAGCAGCGGCGAGCGCTTCGCCTGCACATCCGGCGGCGCGGCGTGCGTCGATGGCGCAATGCTGGAAAACAGCGCCAACACACAAAGGTAATGAATCACGCGACTACGAATCGATTTGCTCAAGGGTTCCTCACTCGGAATTAGACGGGACTGCGAAACATTCAGTGTACGCCACCGGGCGGCAGCTCACAAAGCGACGAACCTGCGCGTCTTTGCCGTTCAGGTAACACTTCGTTGGACGGCTATTCCGGGCCATTCGTTGCATGCAATCCCGGCATAGGACTTCTCGCTGGATACGAAAAACCTGGCTGTTGTTCAACGCTGCCAGGACAGAGTTAGTTGGTCTTTTTAAGACTTGGGACAGCTATCAGCAGCCCTTCCCAGTAGTCGGCACGCAACCCCTTTGTACCGGCGTGCCACTGCGCGTCAAACCAACTCCCAAACCGACTCCCCCCGCTCCCGCGACGATTCCGACCGTTCCCCAAACGCCCAGGTGCCCCCCCGCCGCGGTCACTCCCGACAGTACTCCCGGATCCGTGTCTTTGCTGGAAGCCACCAGTAGATCGAGCGTGGCTTGCTGTGGCGGCAGCGGCGGCTCCGAATTGTTCCCGCTGCGCACGCTGGTCATCTGCCCGGCCTTTACGATCACGCAAACCCCCGCCAGGTTACACACTTTTACGAGTCCTTCGAAGGCAATCACGTTCATCGTCCCGGTGGTGTTGTCGAACGCCACAAAAAAATCCGTCCCCACCACTCCGGCCACGCCTGCCGGTGTGCGCACCTCGAATTTCCCGTCCGGCTTGGCGATCTTTTGCGCTTGCGTCCGGAGCTTCCCATAGGTCAGCTCCAGCTCGGTCTGCTGCGCTCCCGCATCGTGCTTGACCACCTTCATGGACGATTCCGAACCCACATTGAGCACCGACCCATCGTCCAGAGCGATTCGCGCGCGCGCGTTCACTTGAGTATTCACCAGATCTTGCCAATCGACGGCGGTCTTCGGCGACGCCGTGATGGTTTTCCCGCTCCGCGCTATGCTTACGGCCGGAATCACGCGGGCGACTTCCCCGGCGCGCTGCCCCGCGGCCTGGGGAGCAGCCCAAACGTCCGTCGGAATCGCGATCAGAAAGGAAAGGAATAGCGTCAACCCGAAAGCGTACGGGGATTTCGTCTTCATCGAGGACTCTCCTGATCTTGCAGACTTTGTCTATCGTAGTTACTGGACCGCGCGGGAACTGTCAACGCCAAACAACGAGCCTTTTGCCCACTGTCTACATGCTCTTGTGAGCATATACCACGGATCGTCGCTCAACCGCAAAAATGAAACATAGCTGCCGCCATATCGTCATGCTGTTCCCGCCCATTGGAAAATTGTTCGACCGCCGCGAAGATACGGCCCAGCAGTTCGGTGGGCGAGCCAGGCCTACGCGCAACGCAAAGTTTTTGCAGCCGTTCAACTCCGAATTGTTCTCCGTCATCGCCAAACGCGTCCGTGATTCCGTCCGTGCAAAAGAGCACCGAATCGCCTGGCTGCAATCGTAGCGTCAGCGTTTCGTAGCTTGTCGCGGGGAACAAGCCGGGAGGAATCCCGTTGACCTCCAGGGTGCGGCAGCCGTTTGCGCAAAGGTGTAAAGGCCCGGGCATGCCCGCGCTGGCGATTTGCAGTTCATGGCTGCGCGGATCGAACAGCGCATACTGGATCGCGGCGTGCCTTCGGGGCATCCCGCGAATCATTAGCCGGCGGTTTAAAGTCGCCAGGACGTCGTGCGGCGCGGTGCCCGTCTTGTGCACCCCGCGCAATGTTCCCACCGCCAGCGCCGCATACAGCGCGGCCGGCAGCCCCTTGCCGGAAACGTCGCCCAAGTACAGACCGACACTCTTGTCCGTCAATTCGAAGTAATCCAGGAAGTCTCCGCCCACCGCCGCGAGGGGCTGAAATTCGTGCGAGATCATCACCGCGCCGGCGCGCAGCGATTCCGCGGGCATCATCATGCTCTGGATCGCGCGAGCCTCTTCGAGTTCCTCCTCCCTCAGCTTTTCGAGTGCCTGCAGTTCGAGCGGTAGCGTAGTCGTATTCATTCGTCTGTCCGAAGGGGGAGCGCTGCACCGGAGAGGGAAAGTCGGCGGTCGAAAGCAGTCTAACAGACCACCCATAATTCCAGGCAAAAATGGAGATGTTGTTTCCTAACGCAACTGGTCCTGCACTCCGCTTGAAGTGTATCGCGAGCCGCGCCACAATCTTTTCATGCGCACTCTTGTCGGCCTCCTCGTCGGTGCCGCCCTTCTCTTCGCCGTCTATCAATTCTCTTTGAAGAGAATGCCCTCCACGGATGAAGGTACCGCTGCGACGCAAGCCATCAGCCTGACCGGCGTTCGCAGCGACCTCCTGCAAATCGCCCAGGCCGAACGCGCCTACATCGTCGCCAACGGCGAGTGCGCTTCGCTCCGCGAACTCATCTCCTCAAACTCCCTTTCCATGACCCGCACCGAGCGCGACGGCTATTCCTACGCAGTCGAATGTTCCGGCGCCGGTTTCACTGCCGCTGCACGCCATTTGCCCCCTCCCGCCGGCTCCCCCATTCGCTATCCCAATCTCTCCATCGACTCCTCCATGCAAGTCCACGAAATCGACTGAATCCGGACAGCCACGGTCATCAAGCGGAACTCCAAACCATTAGAACGACTTCTTTCTAAATTTCCAGGAACTTTTTCTGTAGGCGCCGCGTACCTCTTACTGAAAGCGGTTCCCCCAATAAAACGCGCCTGCCTCGGCGGGCGCCCAAACACTGGTCCATGATTCGCCGCGACGCCCGCGTGTCAGGTTAGACCGGCCAGCACTACCGAGGAGCGGGAATTGTTTCGGTTCGACGGAGAGGCAACCCGCCTTCACTTGTCTCACGGCGCAATTGCTCACGGCGTGCGCTTTTGGTCCACTACTAGTACGCCGGCTTCGGCGTAATTCGTCGCTGGAACATCGTGAAATGACACGTGAATGTTTTCGCGTTTGGCTTTGCCATCTTCGATCAATACACTCGTGACGCGTTCCGCAATTTTCCGTTTTTGCTCCGGCGTCCGGCCTTCCACCCAGGTAATCTGAACGTGCGGCATGCTCCCTCCTCCTTAGAACGAGCTACTCCCGGTTTCTTGCACGCAAAAACGCAGGCATTCTATCCGCCGCAGAGGTTCCCGCAAAGCCCGCCGCGTCCCTGTGCTAGAATTATCTATCCATGCATCCGGCGATTCCTCACCTTATCGAACTGCAACGCGTTGACCACCAGATTGCTGTGCTCCGCGCGGAACTGGAATCATTTCCCAAACGTATCCGCGACGCAGAAGCCAAACTTGGCGGCGCCCGCGCCGACCTCGCCTCCGCGAAAGAAGCGCACGCCCACGTCGTGGCCGAACGCAAGAAGTTTGAATTCGACGCCCAGCAGTGGAAAGACCGCGCGCGCAAATATCGCGAGCAGAGCGGCGCCGTAAAAACCAACGAAGCCTACAAAGCCTTGCAGCACGAAATCGCCAACGCCGAGGCCGAAGTTGCCAAGGCCGATGACCGCCAGCTCGAAGTGATGATGGCCGCCGAAGAAGTCGAACGCCGCGTGAAAATTGCGGAGTCGAGATTGAGGGAAGCCGAGCAAGCTGTCGCCGCGGAACGAAAAGAAATTCAGGCGCTAGGCGCGGAGAAAAAGAAACAGCTCGACGCCGCCACCGCCGAACGCGAAAAAATTATCGCTCCGGTCCCGGAAGATTTGCGCGAGCTTTACGCGCGCATTGCCAAGCGCCACAACGGCACCGCCGTGGCCGAAGCCCGCGACGGCCAGTGCCGCGGCTGCGGAATGCGCGTCTTGCCGCATATTCTTCAGGAGCTGCGTTCGGAAACCAACGAAGAAGTTTTCCGCTGCGAAAGTTGCGGCCTGATTCTCTACACCCTGGAGCCAATTCCTGTGGCGAATCCTGCCGTTGGTTCCGCAAACACAACTTCGGCGGCTTCGACAAATTCCTGATGCCGAAACGCGCGCCAACTCCCCGCGGGAAAGATTTGTTCGCCGAAGCTCCCGCGCAGCCCAAGCCCGCTGCCGTGGCCGCGTATCGCGCGAACATTGACGGCGGCTCGCGCGGCAATCCCGGACCCGCCGCTTACGGTGTAATTATCCGCGATGGCCGCGGCGAGGTCGTCACCAAGCTGAAAAAATATATCGGACGCATGACCAACAACGTCGCCGAATACTACGGGCTCATCGCCGCGCTGGATCATGCCGAATCGCACGGCGTGAAAGCAATTCGCGTCGAAAGCGATTCCGAGCTCCTGGTCAAACAGATGCGCGGGCAATACAAAGTAAAGAGCGAGGATTTGCGCCCGCTGTTCGAGCGCGCGCTAAAAATGTCGAAGGCTTTCGAGTCTTTCCGCATCGAGCACGTCTACCGCGAGCAGAACCGCGAGGCCGACGCCCTCGCCAACGAAGCGCTGGATGAAACCGAAGGAAAAATTTCGAGCGCGGCCGCAGCAAAGAAAACCGCAGCGCCTAGCTCCAAGGCCGAACCGCCGAGCTCAAAGGCGGAACCGAGCAGCTCCAAACCGGAGCCTCGAAAAATCCAGGCGCGTTTCCGCGGCGGAGTTCTTTATTTGCTTGAAGATGTGGAATTGCCGGATGGCATGGTAGTCGATGTTTCGATCCACCTGCGCCCCAAACCTCCAGCCTAGTCCCGGCGTGCGCATAGCTCTGCAACTTCTGAACTCATTTGAGTACATAACTCCGGTAAAGGGTATCGCGCTGGGCGGGGATGAAGCCGGCGTCGGAAATGACGCGGCGGAGTTCGCTTTCATTGGTGCGATTTTTTACGCCGGCGGCGAAGACCACGTTTTCTTCGATGAGGATGCTGCCGACGTCGTCGGCGCCGAACTGCAGGCCGACTTGGCAGACTTTAATTCCGGGCGTGAGCCAGCTCGACTGGATGTGGTCGATGTTGTCGAGATACAGGCGGCTGACGGCCAGCGTTTTCAAGTAGTCGACCGCAGTGGTTTCCTGCACTTTTTTTCCAAGTGCGGTATTTTCGGCGGCGAACATCCAGGGAATGAAGGCCGTGAATCCGCCAGTATCCTCCTGAATGCGGCGCAGACGTTCGAGATGGTTGACGCGATGGCGCAACTCTTCGCCGCAGCCGAACATCATGGTGGCAGTGGTGCGGAGTCCGAGCGAATGGGCCACGCGGTGCATTTCTTCCCAATCGTCGCTGGTGCACTTCAGGCGCGCGATTTTCGCGCGGACTTCATCGTCGAGAATTTCCGCGCCGCCGCCGGGAATGGACTGCAGGCCGGCGTCCATCAGGCGCTGAATGGTTTCGCGGATGCTGAGTTCGCTGACTTCCGCGATGCACAAAATTTCTGGCGCGGAAAAGCAATGCAAATGCACTTGTGGGTAGCGGGCTTTCAGGGAGCGCAACAGATTTTCGTAGTAGCCGATTTGCAAGTCGGGATGCAGCCCGCCCTGGAGCAAAATCCCAGTGCCGCCGAGATCCAGCATTTCGTCAATTTTCTTGTAGATGTCCTCGAACGAAAGAATGTAGCCGTCCTTGGCGCCGAGCGGGCGGTAGAACGCGCAGAAGGAGCAATATTCGGTGCAGAAATTGGTGTAGTTGATGTTGCGGTCGATCTGGTAAGTGACGACGCGGGGGTCGTTTTTCTTCAGGCGCGCCTGATGCGCGGCCATGCCGAGGCCGATGAGGTCATCGGATTCGAGCATGTCAAGCGCTTGTTGTTTCGTCAGTGCCAAGATTTATCCTTCTCGTCCTGTAACGGCGATTCGTGACATCACTAGGGACGCCCGCCACGGCGGGGCGCCCCCCTACAACTTCACGGCTTCAGCTTTTGCTGCGGCCCATTCGAGCGGCTTGGCTTGCGGGATCAGGCCAAGTTTCGCGGCGTGTGTGAAATACAATTGCAGGCCGCGGCGATTTTCCTCGTCCAAAGAGAAATCGATGTTTTGACGAAGATAGGATTCAAGCGTGCGCTGCGGCAATTCCAATTCGCGGGCCGCGTCGAAGCAAATTTCCGGGATGCGCGACAAACCGAAATCCCGCGACAAGAGGAAATCGGCGGTCACCTCCGGAGTGGCAACGTCCCGCTTGGCCGCCCAGAACGCTAGGACCGCCGGCAATCCTGTCAAGCTTCGCCATTCGCCCACAGCGTCATAAACGTACAGCAATTCCGAGCTGGTGATTCCGAGAGTGGCTGCGTGGCATGTCGTTTGGCCTTCGGCGCCGGCCCAACTGTCCTTTTCGATTTCCACGGCGATTCGCAGAGCGGGATCGCCAATCAGAAGCGCAGCGTCTGCTTGCGACAACATGGTGCCTAAGTCAGGCGGCGTTTCAAAGAACCGAGGCGCGATTTTCCATTTTTCGGCGCACAGAATACGGGTTAGGGTTTGCGTGCTGCGCGAACTGCGGTCGAGCGCAAAGGTCTTCACTTCCTCTATGGGCTTCTTAGCAATGATGAGCAAGCTGCCGACCTGCTTTTTCGAGGCGATGGCCATGTCCGGCAGGATCACCAAATCATCGATGCGCTGGTACTCGATGGCGGGGATGATGGCGACGTCGGCTTTGCCGGTACGCAACTCTTCGGCGCACTGGGAGGGGACGGTGAAGGACAAATCGTATTTGCCCCGCAGCGAGCCGTTGGTGAAACCCCAGACCAGCGGCGCGGTGTTCAGGTATTGAACGATGGAGATGCGAAGTTTGGTCACGGTTAGAGTGGCCACCTTTAAGTTTCAGTATAACAAAGGCAGTTTTTCTCAGTGACAAGCTTCTTTCGCGAGGAATTGTCCAGCGACTTCAGAATGTTGGAATCGATTGAAAAATCGGCAAGGCGGGGCCCACCCCCCGGCAATTTGCATGAATATCAAAAGAAAAGACTTAAAAAAATTGCATTTCGTAATTCATTGATTCTAAAGACCGCGATTTCGGTTGTTTGGGGCGACTGCGAGTACATCAGGGGTGTGGCTGCAGGAAAAGCGGGAGCCCTTCGGCTCCGCTCAAGGTAAACAAGCTCCCTGCATTCCGAACGCAGTTATCTACAGGGTCCATTATACGGCGAGGTAGAGGCGAGTCAAGGAAAACTTTCGAGAGCAAGAAACGTCGCTGACTGGGTTACGTTCACTCAATCCGCAATGCGTTCATGGGGGAGATGGAGGCGGCGCGGTTGGCGGGGATGATGGCGGCGAAGAAGGAGCAGATGGCGAGTGCGCCAGCGGCGACGGTCAGGGCAAAAGGATCCCAGGAGGAGACGCCATAGAGCTGGGCGGAGATGAGTCGTCCAGCGCCGACAGCCAAGGGCAGGCCGAGGAGCAGGCCGATCAATACGCGCTTGAAAGCCCCGCTCAGTATGAGTCCAAGGACTTTGGGGCGGTCGGCACCAAGGGCCATGCGAATGCCGATTTCGTTGGTGCGCTGGGCGACGGAATAGGCGGTGACGCCGTAAAGGCCAATCGCGGCAAGGATTAGCGCGATGATGCCAAAGAGGCCAGCAAGGCCGGCTACGGCGCGCTCCTGGTCGAAAGAAAGTTCAATCTGCTGCTGCATAGTGCGGACGCTGTTGATGGTCAGGTTGGGGTCCAACTCCGCCAAGATCCCGGTGAGCTGAGCTTCGACGGCGCCAGGGGGCATATTGGTCACGAGCAGGATTCCGCCGACGTAGTGGGACACCAACTCGATTTTCTTCATCAGTGGGTCGGGATAATTCACATTTTGGGCCAGCGGAACGAAGAACATGGGACGCGCGGGCCCGCTAAGTCCCCAGCCGGCAAACTTGGCGTCGCGAATGACGCCGACGATACGGAAGGTGCCGGCGTATTCGGGGACATCCAGGCCAAAGTGCTGATCCAAGGGTTCTTCCGTGCTCTTGAAAAAGCGCTTCACAAAGGCTTCGTTGACGATGGCCACAGGGGCGGTGGTTTCATTGTCGGCTGGCGTAAACGCGCGACCGCGCAAAATCGGCATGCCGAGATTCTGGAGATAGTTGGCGCTAACGCGGTCCCAGGAGGCGCCGGACTCATCGTTGAGTTTGGCCGGAGGATGGCCGGCGACCATGATGAGTTCGCCCCAGTTGTCGGTAAGCGGATTGTAGAGGGCCATGCCGGAGCCTTGAACGCCCGGGAGACGGTTGAGATGTTCCTCAAGTTGGCGATAGAGCGAGGCTAACTGCGGCGGCGTGTAAGTGGCTGGAGGCCTGTTCATGTCCACTTCCACGCGGTTTTGCACCTGGTAGCCGAAGTCCTGATGCTCGAGCTTGTTCAGGCTACGGGCCAGCATGGTAGCACCAGCCACAAGCACCACCGACAAAGTGGCCTGCACGACCAGCAGCGCTTTGCGGGCGAACCCAGAACGATCCTGTGTGCCGCGGCCAGCGCCGCGAAGCGCTTCGGCGGGATCGGTGCGCGTGGCCAGCCAAGCAGGAGCCGCGCCGAAAATGATTCCGGTTACGAGCGCCAGAGCGAAAGCGAAGGCCAATACCACGAAGGATGGCATCACGCTGATGGGAAGGAAATGGGAGCTATGGAAGGCGAGCGCAAGCAGCAAACGGGCCGCCGCCATGGCGACCAGAAGCCCGACAATTCCGCCGCCAATGGCGAGCAGGACGCTTTCGGTGAGCGCCTGCATGACGATTTGCCGGGGAGTGGCACCGACGGCTAGCCGGACGGCAGTTTGGCCGCGACGAGCGACGCCGCGGGCGAGCAGCAGGTTCGCGACATTGGAACAGGCAATCAGAAGGACCAAGCCACACACCGACAGAAGGATCTGCAAGCTGCGACCGTATTCTTCTTTCATCACGGCTACGCCGGCTCCGGCGGGCACCACGTTGAGCACCTGCTTAGGAAGCAGGCGAACTATGTCGGCCATCCAGTTCGGGGGATAGCCGGAATCGGTCTGCAGCCACTGGCGAAGGACTCCCGTAAGGCGGGGAGACATCCCGTCAATCGAAGCTCCCGGACGCAACCGGCCGATCATGCGCAGCCACGCGGACACGGGCTGGCGCAACAGACTGCCGTCGGCATTCATCATAGGTTCCTGCTGTAGGGGAACCCAGATGTCAGGAGGGTCGCTTTCAAGAGTTTCGCCGAAGAATCCTGGGGGAGCGACGCCGATAACGGTCACGGGATGGCCCTCGACGACGAACGTGGAACCCACCACGGAAGGATCGGAGGCGTAAGTGGTCTGCCAGACGCGGTGGCTTAGTACTGCGACAGGGGGAGCGGAAGGCTTATCGTCCTCCGGCGTAAACACCCGGCCACCAAGGGCGCGAACTCCCAGGGTTGAGAAATAGGTGCCGGAGACGTACTCCGAGCGCAGAGGCCGGGCGACCGATTCGACACCCTGACGCCGCACGCCCATCCGCCAGCGGCCCGCCTGGAAGGCCGTAACCTCCTCGAATTCAGGTGTTTCTGTCTTGAGGCGCTCATACAAAGGGAAGGAAACCATGCCCCAGCGGTCCTGGGGACCGCCTTCGACGCAACAATCGTCGCCTTCGCCGACGCGGTAGAGCCTGCCCGGGTCCGAGACGGGGAGAGAGCGGAGCATCACGGCGTGAATGAGTGTAAAAATTGCCGTGGTACCGCCGATGCCCAAGGCCAGCGTTAGCACCGCAGCGGCGGTGAAGACCGGCGACAAGCGGAACTGCCGCAGCGCGTAACGAAAATTGCCTGGAAGGCTTACCATGGAACACCCCTCCGTACCTTACGCACTTCGGTCGCAGCAAGTTCCCTAGGGCCAACAGATGGAAACCCTGTCCGCAGTCCGACGCCATTCCACAAAGCGCGTGCTTTATTGACGATTGAGGGAGTCGATTGTCACTAGAGCCGATTAGAGTTCGCCATCGTGCGAGTTCTGGTGTAAAACCGTTCGGCAAGTTTGGAGGGATGAGATATGCCGAAGGTTTGGCTCTGGCTCGGGCTTACGTTGGTGATTGCTTTGTTTGTAACGCCGAATAGTGTGGGGGCTCGGCCTGAAACACCACAAACTCCCACTATCACGGAAAAAACTGCCGGCGCACAGAAGCTACCCGGGTATTTCAACCTTTATTGGGACGCGAAGCAGGGGAAGCTGTGGCTGGAAATTGACAAGTGGGGGACGGAGTTTCTTTACCAGAGCGGGCTTTCGGCGGGGATGGGGTCGAATGACATTGGGCTGGACCGCGGGCAGCTTGGCGCGCGGGGCATTGTGCGGTTTGAACGCAGCGGACCGAAGGTGCTGCTCATAGAGGAAAACCTCGAATACCGCGCGGTAAGCGACAATCCTGACGAAAAGCGCGCAGTGCATGATTCGTTCGCGGAATCCGCGCTGTGGGGCTTCAAGGTCGAGGGCGAAGAGAAGGATCACGCGCTGGTGGATGCCACGGATTTTTTTCTGCGCGATGCGCATGGGATTCCAGCGGCGCTGCGGCGGACGAAGCAAGGCGCTTACAAGCTGGACGCGTCGCGCTGCGCCATTTATCTGCCGCTGACGAAAAATTTTCCGCTGAACATGGAAGTGGAGGCCACGCTGACGTTTGCGGGAGACGAACCCGGCCGGTGGGTCCGTGATGTGACGCCCTCTCCGGAGTCGATCACCGTGCGCGAGCATCATTCGTTTGTGCAGCTTCCGCCGCCGGGGTACAAGCCGCGGGCATACGATCCGCGGTCAAGTTTCTTCGGCATTGGCTACATGGATTACGCCACGCCGATCAGCGAACCGATCGTGAAGCGCTTCATTGCGCGGCACAGGCTGGAGAAAAAAGATCCGAAGGCGGCGATGAGCGAGGCAGTACAGCCGATCGTGTACTACCTCGATCGTGGAGCGCCGGAGCCGATTCGCTCAGCGCTGCTGGAAGGGGCGCAGTGGTGGAACCAGGCGTTTGAGGCAGCTGGTTACAAGAATGCTTTCCGCGTGGAACTGATGCCGGAAGGCGCGGACTCCATGGACCTGCGCTATAACGTGATTCAGTGGGTGCATCGCGCGACACGCGGATGGTCCTACGGCGCGAGCGTGATCGATCCGCGGACAGGAGAAATCATCAAAGGGCACGTGACCTTGGGGTCGCTGCGGGTGCGGCAGGATTTTCTGATTGCGGAAAGTTTGCTGGCGCCATACGAAAAAGGCAAGCCGGGCGCTGCCAAAGCACAGGAGATGGCGCTGGCGCGACTGCGGCAGCTTGCGGCGCATGAAGTGGGACACACGCTGGGCTTACTGCACAACTATTCCGCGAGCACGGTGAACCGTTCTTCGGTGATGGATTATCCGCCGCCGTACGTGAAGCTGGGGACAGACGGCACGCCGGATTTGTCCGATGCGTATGCTAAGGGAATCGGGGAGTGGGACAAGGCCTCCATCGCATTTGGCTACCAGGACTTTGCTCCGGGGACCGATGAACGCGCGGCGCTGAACAAGATTCTGCTGGATGCGTATGGCCGAGGGCTGCGTTACTTGACGGATCAGGACGCGCGTCCGGCGGGGTCTTCGAGCAGCGTGGCGCATTTGTGGGATTCTGGGGCGAATCCAGTCGATGAGCTGAACCGGCTGATGCAGGTTCGCGCCGCGGCGCTGAAACGCTTTGGCGAGAACAACATCCGCGAAGGTGCGCCGCTAGCGACACTGGAGGATGTGCTCGTGCCGGTCTATCTGCTGCATCGCTATCAAGTGGAGGCGGCGAGCAAACTGGTTGGCGGATTGGACTACACGTTTGCTCTGCGGGGCGACGGGCAAACGCCGACGCAAATCGTTGCGCCCGCGGAACAGCGGCGCGCGCTGGCAGCGGTGCTGGCAACGCTGAAGCCGGAGGTTCTGGCGTTACCCGAGCCGCTATTGAAGATGATTCCGCCACGGCCGCCAGAGTACGAGCGCGGACGGGAGCACTTCAAGATTCATACCAGCCCGGCGTTTGATGCGCTGGCACCGGCGGAAGCTGCGGCGCAGCACACGCTGCAATTCCTGTTCAATGCAGAGCGGGCAGCGCGGCTGGTGGAATTTCATGCGCGAAACGCGGAGAACCCTGGACTAGAGGAAGTCTTGGACGCCATTGTGGCCGCAACGTGGGGAACTGTGCATGGACAGGGCTACTCAGGGCAAATCGCCAATACAGTAGACATGGTGGTGCTGTATGACTTGATGGGGCTTGCCGCCAACGACCATGCCGCGGATGAAGTACGGGCAATCACCAGGCTAAAGCTGCATGAGTTAAGGGAGCGGCTCAGGGCGCCGATGGGAGGCAAACCAGCCATATCTGATGAGGCGCACATTGACTTCGCGTCGTGGCAAATCGAGCAGTTTGAGAAAGATCCGAAGCGGATTGAGCTTACGGCTCCGGCCGATCCCCCGGACGGACCACCTATTGGCACGGACGATGACTGGGATGGCTGGGATTGAAATTTCGGCAGGATGGCGCGTGACCAACGGCTTCCTGTGTCGTCTATAGCTGCAAGGGAGGACCCCCATGCCTCGACGCAGCCTATTTTTCTTGATTGCATTTTCTGCTCTGCTCGCCCTGGGTTTTACGACCGCACGAGCGAACCGGCATCACCACTCCGTGAACATTTCCGACGGCCACAGGCAGCCAGCAACGGATTGCTCCGATCTGCGCATCCGCTTTGATGACCAGGATGCCGTGGTGCGCTCCGAAGAGCGCACGTTGACCAAGGCGGAAGCCGCGGTCTTGCAGGTTCGTCCGCACAGCAACGGCGGAGCACAGGTTGTGGGCTGGGACAAAGAGACTTACTCCGTGACAGCTTGCAAAGCGGCGGCAGATTCGGGTGAGGCGGCGGAGCGAATACTGTCGCAGATCACTATGACCATTGAAAATGGCAAGGTATCGACGAAGGGTCCTGGGGATGAGGAAGCGTGGACAGTTTACCTGCTCATTCGCGCGCCCAAGTCCGCGTCGATCGACATGGAAACGATGAACGGTCCCCTTTCCTTTTATGACGTGGACGGCAAACTGACGGCGCGCGCGAAGAACGGGCCGATCAGCTTGAAGAATTTTTCGGGCGACGCGGAGATCACTGCGGTGAATGGGCCGATCAGCCTGGACGGCAGCAAGGGAAGCGTGCGGATTCACACGGAGAACGGGCCGATCTCGGTGGCGCTCGAAGGGAAGACGTGGAGCGGAACGGGACTCACGGCCGATGCGAAGAACGGTCCCTTGACGCTGATGGTGCCGAGCGGGTACCAGTCCAGCTTCGTGGTGGAATCGACGAACTACGCGCCGGTAAGCTGCAAGGCGAGCATTTGCGACAACGCGCGCAAGACCTGGGACGATGAGCATCGGCGCATTGAGTACGGGAGCTCGCCGGCGATGATCCGGCTATCCACCGTGAATGGGCCGATATCCGTCCAGGAGTCACGAGAGAAACTCTAAGCTGCGAAGATCTGGCGTTTCAGAACTGAACCTCAAAACCATAAACCACCTAGGATGGACGCGCTCCGGCTATTGCGGATAAGATTTGGCGCATGCTGGAGGCGCGCGTAGCTCAACCCGTAACGGAAGCGGAAGCGGTGCGACTGGCGCGGGAACTTTACGGGCTTGAGGCCATGGCGCGGGCGCTGCCTGGCGAATACGACGACAATTTTCATTTGACGAGCGCGGATGGGCAGGAGTTCGTGCTGAAGGTGATGTACCCGGCGCGAGAGCGCTCGTTCATCGATTTGCAATGCCGGGCACTGACGCACCTGGCGCAACGCGCGCCTCAGTTGTCTTTGCCTCGCGTCACGCCGAATCGCAGTGGTGAGCTCTTTACTTCGATTGTTGCGGCGGACGGCTCGACGCGGCTCGTCTGGCTGTTGACGTATTTGAAGGGAAGAGTTCTCGCGGAAGTTCGTCCGCGGACCACGGAATTGCTTGGCGCTCTCGGCCGGTTTCTTGGGGAGATGGACGCGGCGTTGCAATCCTTCGCGCACCCGGCAGCGCGCCGCGAGCTGAAATGGGATGCCTCGCGGGCGGTTTGGATTAGGGATTACATCAGGCAGATTGGCGATTCGAAGCGGCGAGCGCTGGTGGAGAAGTTTCTCGCGCTCTATGAGGCGGAGGTCGTTCCCGTATTGCCGCGGCTGCGCCGCAGCGTGATTTACGGGGATGCGAACGACTACAACGTACTGATCAGCGATGCCTGGCCGCAGCCACGGAAGATCGCGGGCTTGATTGATTTTGGCGACATGCACCACGGGATCACGGTGTCCGAGGCGGCGATTGCGGCTGCTTATGGGGTTCTCGGGAAGGAAGCCCCGCTGCAGGCAGCGGCGGCGATCGTCGCGGGATACCACAGTACGTTTCCACTCGACGAGATGGAGGTGTCCGTTCTCTTTGCGTTAATCGGCGCGCGGCTGGCGGTGAGCGTCACGAATTCCGCGCAACGCAAGACAGTCAAGCCGGGTGACCCGTACGTCACGGTCAGCGAAGAGCCGGCGTGGGAAGCTTTGGAGCGGCTGGAGAAAATCCATCCTCGTTTTGCGCACTACACATTTCGCGCGGCTTGCGGGCTTCCAGCGGTCCCGACGAGTGAAAAGATCAAGCAGTGGCTGGAGGCGTGCAGCAGCTCCGCAGCTTCGCTTTTGGATGTGGATTTGCGGACAGCACCGAGCGTCGTTTTTGATTTGAGTGTTGGTGACACGTTTCTCGGCGCCAGGCCTGGAGTAGCGAACAATCCGGAGGTGAGAGAGAGATTCTCCGCCGCAATGAAGCAGGCGGGCGCCGCGTTCGCAGTGGGCCGCTACGACGAACCGCGGCTGGTTTACGCGTCCCCGCTGTTCGGCGCGAGCGGAAACCCCACGGATGAGCGGCGCACCATGCACCTGGGCATGGATTTATTCGTCGAGCCGGGAACGCGTTTGCGCGCGCCGCTGGATGGCGTAGTCCACATTGCCGCCAATAATTCTGCGCCCCTAGACTACGGACCGCTCGTCATTCTGCAGCACGAAGCGGGCGACGGCGAGAAATTCTTCATATTGTACGGCCATTTGACGAAGGAAACGCTTTTGAAGTTGAAAGCCGGACAGCGTGTTGTGCGCGGCGAAGAATTTGCGCAAGTGGGCGCGACGGAGGAAAACGGCGGGTGGACGCCCCACGTTCATTTTCAAATCATTCTCGATCTGCTCGAGCTGGGCGCGGATTTTCCAGGCGTCGCTTATGCCTCGCAACGCGCTGTTTGGACGAGCCTCTCGCCGGACCCAAATTTGCTGCTGGGAATTCCAGCCGAGCGTTTTCCGACGACGGAACCTGCGGTCAGCGAAACGCTTGCCGCGCGGCGATCCTTCTTGGGCAAAAATCTCAGCATTTCCTATCAGCGTCCGCTGAAAATCGTACGCGGGTGGATGCAGTATTTGTATGACGAGACGGGGAGAGCGTATCTCGACGTTTACAACAACGTGCCGCTGGTGGGGCACAGCCACCCTCGCGTGGTGCAGGCGGCGCAAGCGCAGCTCGCGCTGCTCAACACCAATACGCGCTATCTTCACGACAACGTCAATCGTTATGCCGAGCGGCTGACGCGGCTGCTCCCGGAACCGCTGCGTGTTTGTTTTTTTGTGAACTCCGGCAGCGAAGCCAATGAGCTGGCATTGCGGCTGGCGCGCGCACATACGGGGCGAGAGGACACTATCGTCCTGGAGCACGCCTACCACGGCCACACCAACACGCTCATAGACATCAGTCCGTACAAGTTCGACGGGCCCGGAGGCCGCGGAAAGAAGCCGTGGGTGCATGTTGCGCCGCTGGCGGATGACTATCGTGGCGCGTATCGCCGTGGCGACAAAGCAGCCGGTGCAAAATATGCTCGTCACGTCGCCGAGACTCTCGAAAGCACGCGAGCTGAAGGCCGCGGCATCGCGGCATTCATTGCAGAAACATTGCCAAGCGTCGGCGGGCAGATTGTTTTTCCGCCGGAGTATCTGTCGGAGGTTTACCAGCACGTGCGCCGCGCAGGTGCAGTCTGCATCGCCGACGAAGTGCAAGTCGGATTCGGGCGTCTGGGAACGCATTTCTGGGGATTCGAAACGCAAGAGGTGGTTCCGGACATCGTTGTTCTCGGCAAACCCATCGGCAATGGGTTTCCGCTGGCAGCGGTTGTCACTACATCGGAGATCGCCAATTCCTTTAACAATGGGATGGAGTTTTTCAGCACGTTTGGAGGCAATCCAGTTGCCTGTGCAGCGGGGCTCGCGGTTCTCGATATTCTCGAAGAAGAAAAATTACAGCAGTGCGCCCGGCGCGTTGGCGCGCATTTAATCGGGGGCTTGAAGTCTTTGCAGGCTCGCTATGCGCTGATTGGAGACGTGCGAGGGTCGGGGCTTTTCTTGGGGATCGATCTTGTGCTGGACCCTGAAACGCGCGAGGCTGCTCCGTTGCAGGCTTCCTACGTGGTGAATCGTCTACGCGACTGCGGCATTCTTACCGGGACCGACGGGCCTCATCACAACGTCATCAAACTGCGCCCGCCGCTGGTTTTCTCCGAAGCCGACGCGGATTTGTTCGTCAAGACGCTGGACGCCATCCTGCAAGAAGATGCGGCGCAGCCTTTTCGCTGAAACCAGGGTTACGGCCTTTATACTGACCTCCAGCTGTCTTTCCCCTCAGCCTACTTGACAAGTCGGTTACCATGAACATAGGCTCTGCAAGCGATGCAACTGGACGCTTCCCTCTCCTGGCTTGCGCTGGGGCTCACTCCCGGTCTGGCTTCTCGTTTGTCCGCGCGTGTGCTACGACGGTTTGACTCTCCGGATGGAGTCTTTCGGGCCACTCTTCCTGATCTCGAATCTTGCCATCTACCGGCGCGAGTCGCCCAAGCCATCGTTAAGAAAGAGTCCTTCAAGCGCGCTGAGAAAGAATTAGCGGGCATCCAGAAAATTGCGGGATGCTCGCTCTTGAACTGGACCGATCCCGAATATCCGCAGACGCTCTTGCAAATCTACGACCCGCCGGTGCTTCTTTACGTTCGCGGTGATCTGCAAGTTCTGAATCTTTCCAGCATAAGTATCGTCGGCACGCGTCGGCCAACCCTTTATGGCACGCAAATGGCGCAGCGTCTCGGCAGGGAGCTTGCCGCGCGGGGACTCGTTGTCGTCAGCGGGATGGCCCGCGGGATTGACGCCATTGGCCATCAGGGAGCAATGGATGCCAACGGCCGCGCCATCGGGGTGCTCGGTACGGGCATCGACGTCTGCTATCCGAAGGAAAACAAGAAGCTGTACGAAAAAGTGCTGGAGCGCGGCGCAATCATCAGCGAATTTCCGCTCCGCACGCACCCCGCACCGGAGAATTTTCCGGTGCGCAATCGCATTGTGGCCGGCATGCCGCTGGGCGTGGTGGTGGTTGAAGGCGCGCAATACAGCGGGTCGCTCATCACCGCGCGACTGGCGATGGAATTCGGCAGAGAAGTGTTTGGCGTGCCGGGGAACGCCACTCAGCCCGTGAGTTTCGCGCCGAACCAGCTCATCAAGCAGGGCGCGAAGCTGGTCACCTGCGCCGCCGATGTGATAGAAGAGCTGCCAACGCCAGTACGCGCCGCCCTCGTGCAGGCCGAGCAACCGGAAGCCGAGCAGCGGAATCTGTTGGCAGCTGCCGCGTTAAAGGGCTCAGAGAAAAAACTCTATGAACTGCTGAACGCGGAAGAACCAGTGCCGATTGACGACATCGTGGAACGCTCCGGGTTGAACTCTTCCGAAGTTCTCGCTACGCTTTTCAATCTGGAGATGAAAGGCGTGATTCGACAGTTGCCGGGCAAGCAGTTCAGCAAAGTCTTGCTGTAGAGGCAGATAGCGGTTTGCACCGTTCATCCAGAGCCGGCATCTAATCGCCAAACGCATCGGCAAGGTCCATTGCCGCATCAAAATGTCGACCCCATGGGGATTCGGGCCGCGCGCTTAAGGTAGCGAGAAGGACACACCGCCGCGCGTTCAGCGCTCTCTGCAACACATTAGGGAGTTACAAAGAAAAGATGGCACGTTCGCTCGTTATTGTCGAATCGCCCGCCAAGGCGAAAACGATTAACAAATATCTGGGGCGGAATTTTACCGTCAAGGCCTCCATCGGCCACGTGATGGACCTGCCGAAGAAAACGATTGGGATTCGTCTGCCCGGCGAAGAAGAGGGCGGCAAAAAGAAGAGGCGCAAAGCGAAGAAGGGCGGCAAGAGGGCTAAAGTTCAGGAGAAGCCGGCCGGGAACCTGATTCGGCTTGACGACGACAAGATTTTTGAGCCTACGCTCCAAATCATCGCAGGCAAGGGCAAAGTCATTAATGATCTGAGGAAGGCGGCACACTCCGCCGATGCCGTCTATCTGGCGGGCGACCCGGATCGCGAGGGGGAAGCCATTTCGGCGCATCTTGCCATGGTGCTTTCCAAGCCTTCCAAGTTCATCGAGCAGGAGCCTAGTGTTTCGCGGTTTAAGAAGAAAGAGGCGGCGCCCGAAGCGCCTGTAAAGAAAGAAGAAGAGAACGGCACCAAAAAAGAAGTTGTGGCTATCGACCCGAAGAAGATTTTTCGGGTGACCTTCAACGAAATTACGCCCAAGGCAATTCGCGCGGCCTTCGATCATCCCCGGCAAGTAGACGCTAATTTGGTGGATGCGCAGCAGGCGCGCCGCGTGCTCGACCGGATTGTGGGTTACAAGGTTTCTCCCATCCTGTGGAACAAAGTCCGGCGCGGGCTTTCCGCGGGGCGGGTACAGACCGTGGCGCTGCGGCTCATCGTCGAGCGCGAGCAGCAAATTCGCGCGTTCATCCCGCAAGAGTATTGGACGATTCACGCGATGCTGGATGCCGGGCAGCCACCGCTCTTTGAAGCCAGGCTCTTCAAGCACAAAGGCGAGGACATCGAGGTAAAGAATCAGGAAGCCGCGGACAAGATCGTCGCCGCGGTCACCAAGGCCAAATGGCAGGTGGTCGGCGTCGCGCAAAAGGAAAAGAAGCGCAATCCGCCTCCGCCCTTCACGACTTCTAAATTGCAGCAGGCCGCTTATAACCGGCTGCGCTACACCGCCAAACGCACCATGTCCCTGGCGCAGAAGCTCTATGAAGGCGTGGAACTCGGTGACGAAGGCTCGGTCGCGCTGATTACCTACATGCGTACCGATTCTGTGCACGTTTCGAACGATGCGCTGGCGCAAGTCCGCGAACTGATTCCAGCGCGGTTCGGAAGCAATTACCTTCCGGAAAAACCCAACTATTACAAATCGAAGAAGGATGCGCAGGAAGCCCACGAAGCGGTGCGTCCCACCGATGCCATGCGCGCGCCGGAAGATGTCCGGAGGTATCTGGACGAGGATCTTTTCAAGCTCTATCAGTTGATCTGGCAGCGTTTTGTGGCGTCGCAAATGCTCCCCGCAATTTTCGATCAGACGACCATCGATATCAGCGCCGGTGATTACACCTTCCGCGCCACTGGCTCCGTCCAGAAATTCGACGGCTACCTCCGCGTCTACCAACTGCCCGCGTCGATTGCGGATCGCGACGATGATGAAAAGGATGACGAAGGCGAAGGCCGGGCGCTGCCTCAGGTCACGGAGGGGCAAACGCTCCGCCTGGACAAGATACGGCCCGAACAGCACTTTACCGAGCCGCCGCCGCGTTTCAACGATGCCACGCTTGTTAAAGAACTCGAAGAAGACGGCATCGGGCGGCCCTCGACCTACGCTTCGATTATTTCGACGCTCCTTGAGCGCGAGTACGTCACAAAAAACCAGGGACGCTTCTCCCCCACAATGCTCGGAGAGCGCGTCAGCACGCTGCTGATCAAGAGCTTCGAGGACATTTTCGACGTTACCTTTACCGCGCGGCTCGAAGAAGAACTCGACGAGATAGAGGAAGGTAAGCTGCCGTGGCGCGAGGCGGTCAAGGAGTTCTGGGAAAAATTCGTCATTGACCTCGACAAGGCCGACGACGAGATGCTTTCCTATAAGGCAGGCATTCCCACCGGGAAAAAGTGCGAAAAGTGCGGCCAGGGCGAATTGCTCGAACGCATCAGCCGCCACGGTTTCTTCCTTGGCTGCTCGCGCTATCCCGAATGCGATTTCATTCAGGACCTCTCGCCTGAACATCACGAAGAGGCAAGCGGCGAGCCCAAAACAGAGTATTGCGACAATTGCGGCAAGGAGATGGCCATCAAGCGCGGGCGATTCGGCACTTTCCTGGCTTGCACGGGATACCCGGACTGCAAAACAACGCGCCGGCTCGTCCAGGGTACGCGCATCGCCCATGAGCCCGATGAGCCGCTGGATGAAAAGTGCGCGCTCTGTGGCAACGGCCTGGTGAAAAAACACGGCCGCTTCGGTGAATTCATCGGCTGCTCGGGGTATCCGAAGTGCAAGTACACGCGCCCGATCACCATGGGCATCAAATGTCCGAAATGTAATGAAGGCGAATTCGTGCGCCGCGGCAGCGCCGGCAGGGGGGGGCGCGGCCGCCCCCGCGTCTTCTACGGCTGCTCTCGCTACCCGGATTGCGATTTCACATCACCCCACATGCCCATCGCGGAACCTTGTCCTAAGTGCGGGGCTCCGTTCATCGTCGAAAAACGCACCAAGATCGGCACCGTGCACTCCTGCCTCAAAGACGGATGTGATTGGGAGAAGCTTGTGCCTGAAGCACAGCCGCAAGCGCAGCCGGAAGAAGCTCCGGTCCCCGTGGCTGCCAAATCCTGACCTGCTTGCATCTAAAGGAACAACAGGGCCGCGATTACGTTTCCCGCAGAATTGCGCCCGTCTATACTGTGCCTGGGCCTCTCCCCTGGAGCTGTGAGCGCGAATGAAAGAAGCGATTGCGAAATATCTCGAATATCTTCGGTCCGTAAAGAATTCATCGCCCCATACCGTTCTGAATTACCGCAGGGACCTCGAACAGTTTCTTGTATATGTGTCGCCGCCGGGGGTCCGGCCGCCTGGTCTCGCTGGCGTCACGCATCCTTTGATTCGTGAATTCGTCGCGCATCTCCACGATCAAGGTCTCCAGAAGAGTTCCATCGCGCGGAAGCTTGCGGCCTTGCGCTCATTCTTCAAGTATTGCGTGCGAGAGGAACTGCTGAAGGAAAACCCCGCGCGTCTTGTTCCCACGCCGAAGTTGCCGAAGCGCATCCCTTCGGTGCTTTCCGCAGAAGAAATGAATGGCTTCCTCAATCAATTGGGCGGGCCGGAACGAAATGTACGCCGCGGCGGCGCGGCTAAGAGGGAAAGGTTGCATGCGCATGAGTCCGGCGCGAATCCGCCAGCCAGGCAGAGCAGTTCTGTACGATCCGGAGAAGGTTTGCTCCTTCGGCGCGACCGAGCCGTGCTGGAACTCCTTTACGCTGCGGGCCTGCGCGTCAGTGAACTTACGGGCCTTAATCTGGTAGATATGGAGCAAAAAGAGCGCATTCTGCGCGTCCGCGGCAAGGGCAGCAAGGAACGCATCGTGCCTTATGGAGCCAAGGCTCAGGAGGCCCTGGAGAAATATTGGCCGGTGCGCGAACAGCTCCTGCAGCAAACGGATCGAACCACTAGCAGACAGGAGCCGCACGCGGAAGCAGTGTTCCTCAATTATTCGGG
>WNFP01000670.1_pt1 | contig 26245 bp, 21 predicted proteins | sample 5400201 | NCBI WGS metagenome assembly WNFP01 (sample SAMN13153355, study PRJNA577476) | soil metagenome | isolation source: 115 cm saprolite under Madrone tree | place: USA:California | collected 2016-06-14 | reverse complement strand
ATGCGCGGAATGCTATTTTACTCCTTCCTGTTGACCGCGGCGGTATGTCTCCTGGTGAGCCCGTCAGCGGTTGGCCAGGCGGCCAAGTGGCCCGGGACGACGGAGGGCGATTACGTCGCTAAAAATTTCAAGTTCCGGTCGGGGGAAACGCTGCCGGAATTGCGACTGCACTATACGACGCTTGGCAAGCCGGTGCGCAATGCGGAGGGCCGCGTCACAAACGCCGTTCTGATTCTTCATGGCACCGGCGGCTCGGGAACTCAATTCTTGCAGCCCATCTTTGCTGGGGAATTGTTTGGACCGGGGCAACTCCTGGATTCGAATCGCTACTTCATTATTCTTCCCGACGGCATAGGCCACGGGAAATCTTCGAAGCCCAGCGACGGGCTGCACGCTCACTTCCCGCAATACGACTACGACGACATGGTAGCCGCACACCACCAACTTCTCAGCGAAGGCCTCGGCGTGAATCACTTGCGCCTCATTCTCGGCACGTCCATGGGTTGCATGCATTCCTTTGTGTGGGGAGAAACCTATCCCGATCTCATGGACGCGCTGATGCCGCTGGCTTGCCAACCGCTGCAGATCGCCGGACGCAACCGCATCTGGCGCAAGATGGTGATGGAAGCGATTCGCAACGATCCGGAATGGAAGGGAGGAGAATACGCGGCGGAGCCGCAGCAAGGATTGCGAACGGCGCTTGACCTGCTGCTCATCGCCGGCAGCGCACCGCTCTATATGCAGAAAGCCTTGCCGACGCGGGACGCCGCGGACAAATATCTCGACGACTATTTCAAAACGCGTATGACAGGACTGGACGCCAACGACCTCTGGTACGCTGTGAACGCTTCGCGCACTTACGATCCCTCGCCTCAGCTCGAAAAAATCACAGCTCACGTCATGTACATCAATTCCGCGGACGATTTCATCAATCCGCCCGAACTCGGTATGGCTGAACGCGAAATCAAAAAGGTGAAAAACGCACGCTTCGTCTTAATCCCCATCAGCGACGAAACGCGCGGCCATGGAACACATACGCGGGCTGTTGTTTGGAAACAGTACCTTGCGGAACTGCTCGAAAAATCAGCGCACTAAAGATTTTGCCGCGGCCCCGATACGACAGCGAAGTATATCTGTCCGGTTAGGTGGTGGCCTGGCTGGCGCGGATTTCCTGCCAGCGACGGGGGCGCTTGTTGGCTTGGAGAACTTTCTTGCGCAGGCGGATGGATTTCGGCGTGATTTCCACGTACTCGTCGTCCGCGATGAACTCGATGGCTTGCTCCAGGCTCAGCTCGCGGTGCGGAATGAGGCGGATGGCTTCGTCCGCGCTGGACGAGCGCATATTGGTCTGCTTCTTTTCCTTCGTAACGTTTACGTCCATGTCCTGCTCACGCGAATTTTCACCAACGATCATGCCCTCGTAAACGTCTATGGCCGGCCCGATGAACAGCTCGCCCCGCTCCTGGATGTTCCACAACGCAAACGCGGTGGATGGTCCGCTGCGGTCCGCCACCAATGCACCGGTTGGACGAAGCGCCATCTCTCCGCCGTATTCCATCCAGCCTTCGAAAATCGAATGAATCAGCGCCGTGCCGCGCGTGTCCGTGAGCAACTGGCTGCGCAGCCCGATTAATCCGCGTGACGGAATCTTGAAGTCCATGCGCACGCGGCCCGAGCCGTGATTGCTCATCTTGATCATCTCGCCGCGCCGGCTGCCAGTCGTTTCCATGATGATGCCGATGAAATTTTCGGGCACGTCAATCACCAGGCGCTCTAGCGGTTCGAGTTTCTTGCCGTTTTCCGTGCGGGTGACAATCTCAGGCTTGCCCACCATCAGCTCAAAACCTTCGCGCCGCATCGTTTCGATCAGAATCGCGAGCTGCAATTCGCCGCGGCCCAGCACGCGGAAGGATTCCGGCGTGTCCGTGTCCTCGACGCGGATGGACACGTTGGTCAGGAGTTCTTTTTGCAGGCGATCGCGGAGATCGCGCGAAGTGAGATACGTTCCGTCTTTGCCGGAAAGCGGACTGCTATTGACGGTGAAAATCATCGCCAGCGTGGGCTCGTCGATTAGCAGCGGTTCCAGCGGCATCGGGTTCGCCAAATCCGTAATGCTTTCCCCGATGTTGATGCCTTCGACGCCGGCAATCGCCACGAGATCCCCTGCTGGGACGGCTTGCGCTTCGTCGCGCTCCAGGCCTCGGAAGGTATATAGTTTGGTGATGCGCGTCGGCGTGAGGCGGCCGTCCAGCTTGACGATGCCCACGTCCGCGCCGCGCTTCAGCGTGCCGTTGAAAACGCGCCCGATCGCGATGCGTCCCAGAAATTCGCTGTAATCCAGGTTCATCACCTGAATCTGCAGAACTCCTTCGGGGTCGCCCGGAGGAGCAGGAATGTGTTTTACGATGGTCTCGAAGAGCGGGAGCAGATCTTTCGAACCGTCGCCCGGCGTGAGGTGTGCCACGCCGTCGCGCGCATTCGTGTACACCACCGGAAAGTCGAGCTGGTCTTCCGTGGCGTCGAGATCGATGAAGAGGTCGTAGATTTCGTCCAAGACTTCCTTGGCGCGCGCATCGGTGCGGTCAATCTTGTTCAGCACGATCACAGGCGGCAGCTTCGCCGCCAACGCTTTCTGCAGAACGTAACGCGTTTGCGGTAGCGGCCCTTCGCTGGCGTCGACGAGCACGACAACGCCGTCCACCATGCGCAGCGCGCGCTCCACTTCGCCGCCAAAGTCGCTGTGCCCCGGCGTGTCCACGATGTTGATCTTCGTGTCGTGGAAGAAAAGCGCGGTATTCTTCGCCAGAATGGTGATGCCGCGTTCGCGCTCCAGGTCGTTCGAATCCATGACGCGCTCAACGAGGGCTTCGTTGGCGCGGAAAATCCCGCTTTGCCTCAGCATGGCGTCAACCAGCGTGGTCTTGCCGTGGTCCACGTGCGCGATGATGGCGATGTTTCGAATGTTTTGACTCATAATTCCTGCTTATCGTGGCCACTTTGCGGCCAAGTCCTCTAAAGACAAAAATAGCTGCTGAAACAACCAGCAGCCTCGAGGAATGTCCTTTTATGTAGGTTGACCGCATGGCGGTCACACATTCTTAGGTGCGGCGCAGCAGCCTACAGTTTAACAGACTCGCTCTCCCACGGCCAACAAAGTAGGACAGGCATTCCTGCCTGTCCTCTTCGCGTTATCTCCGTCTGGGAACGGAACAGAGAAGAATGTCTATCCTAACTTCCCTATTCCGCCCGCAGGGCGACGATGGGGTCCACCCGGGCCGCGCGGCGCGCCGGGACATAACAGGCCACCAGCCCGGCGAAACCGAGCACTAGCGCTACTCCGACATAGGTCAGCGGATCAGTCGGCGCTACTTCAAAAAGTAACTGCTGCAAAAGGCGCGTAAGCCCCAGCGCGCCGAGCAGGCCGAACGCCACTCCAAACAACACCAACGCCATGCCTTGCCTCAGAATCATGCGCAGAATTTCGGTGGGACGCGCGCCGATGGCCATGCGTACCCCGATCTCATGCCGGCGCTGGCCCACCGCCAGTGCCATCACGCCGCCAATGCCTGTGGCCGCAATCGCCAGCGCCAGCAGCGCGAACAACCCTAGCAAATTTGTCGTCAGTCTAGGTGCAGCGACGGATTCGGCGCGCACCTGTTCGAGCGAGCGCACCCGTGCCACTGGCTGATTCGGATCCACGGCATAGAGCAACTCGATTATGCTGCGCGCGATGCTCATTGGCTCGGCCGTCGTCTTAATGACCAGGACCGCGTCCATCAGCGGATTCTGCGCCATCGGCACGTAAATCTCGTCCACGGCATCCTTGTCCAGCCCGTACTGCTTCACGTCGCCGACGACACCGGCGATCTGTACCCAGGATTTCCCCGCGTCCGCGGAGAACCGTTTTCCAAGAGGATCCTGTCCACCCCAGTAGTGCCGCGCCGCGGCGCGATTGACTACGGCCACAGGCGGCGTGCCCGGACGGTCGGCCCGCGTAAACGCCCGGCCCTGGAGCACTGGGATGTGCAGGGTCTCAAAATAGCCTTCGCTGACCACGCGGAAATCCGAGATGGGATGAACTTGCCCGGGCACCGGTGTTTGCCCTTCGATCATGAAATCGCCAGTCATGTGCATGTCGCCATTCAACGGAATCATCATCGAAGCCGCCGCCGATTTCACTCCACTCTGGGCTCCGACTTTATCGAGGAACGTTTCGAAGAAGGCGCGCTGCTTATCATCCGTGTTGTATTTGGTGAAGTCGAGGCCGATTTGCATGGTCAAAACGTTCTCCGGCTGGAAGCCCGGGTCCACATGTTGCAGATTTGCGAAGCTGCGCAGCATCAAACCCGCGCCGATCAGAAGCAGGAATGACACCGCGACTTGCGCCATGATCAACAAGCTCCGCATCCGGTGGCGGCCGCGCCCTATGGTGGATTGCGGGCCACCTTCCTTCAGGCTACCCACAACCGTCTCTCGCGCAGCAAGTGCCGGGGCCGTTCCAGAAAGCAGGCTCGTCAAAACAGCCACCGCGAGCGTAAACAACAGTACAGTAGCGTCCAGATGAATCTCTCGTGCACGAGGAGTGAAGCGCGCTGCGAAACTCATCAGTAGGTTCAGCGCTCCCCACGAAAACATCAGCCCCAAGCCGCCGCCAAGCAGCGCCAGCAGCGAACTTTCCGTCAACAATTGGCGGAACATCCGCACGCGTCCCGCACCCAGCGCCGCACGGACCGCCAGTTCTCGCTCGCGGCGCACCATGCGAGAGAGGTTCAGATTCGCAACATTGGCGCACGCGATGAGCAGCACGAAACCGGCCGCGCCGAGAAGCACCAGCATCGTCGGACGCGCGTTGTAGGTGAGATCTTCCTCGAGAGAGGATGTCGCCATGGAGTAGTCAATTGAGGGCGGATAGTCTTTCGGATAAGCCTGCTGCAAATTGGCGGCTACGCCATTCAAATCGGCTCGCGCCTGGCGCACGCTGATTCCCGGCTTCATGCGGCCGAAAACTTGCATCATGCGGGCCTGCCGGTTGGCGATAAAGGCGGGACGCGAGCGGAAGGGACATGCCGTCGTCGGCATGTACACGTCGTTCTCGTCCGGATACTGCGGCACCGGCGGCAGGATGCCCACGACCGTGTGCGGCCTGTCGTTCATCGTGAACGTCTTGTTCACAACCGTCGGATCGCCGCCGAAGCTCCTGATCCAATATTCATAGCTGAGCATCAACACGGCCGAGGCGCCTGGGTGTTCGTCTTCCGGACGGAAGGCGCGGCCAAACAGCGGTTTCACCCCGAACACGTCAAAGTAGTTCCAGGAAACGACTCCGGTTTCCACGCGTTCCGGTTCGCTGCGTCCAAGCAGAATGAAATTCATATTGTGGTATTCGACCAAGCCATCCAGGGAATGGCTCTGCGTCCGGTAGTCGTTGATCTCCGCTACCGAGAAGGGTTGATTCAGCATTCCCGCGCGAGGCGCTTGCTGGTGCAGCGTTACCAGGCTTTCGCCGTGTTGGTAGGGCAGCGGTTTCAGCAGCACCGCATTCACGACGCTGAAGATGGCCGAATTGGCGCCGATTCCCAGGCCCAGCGTGAGGATCGCTGCAAGGGTGTATCCCGGATTTTTGCGCATCATTCGCAGCGCGAATCCCGCATCCTGACGGAACATCGCCAAGTGCTCGCCCGGCGCGGTCCGGAAAATTCCCGCAATCGTTTCCCACCACAGGCGCAGAACACCCGCGGCTCCGTCGAGGCGGCCTGCTTCCTTGTGTTGTTCCTGGAAAACCGTCTCCATTTCGGGGCCGAAGTCGCTCCGAAAATCGAAGGGAAGAAGCCGCAGAAGTGCTCGATAAAATCGTATCGCCCTGGAATCAGCCACTGACATGGTGTTCTCCCGCGGCGCCACCTGAACACCGCTCTTCGGACCACTCGTTGTATCTGGAACTAGCTCAACCGGCTCCCGGGAATTTCTTTACGCCGTCCGAGTTTTCTTCAGCAGATTTCTCGACCGCGCGATGGACAGGATTTCATCCATTCGCTCCGCCTCCGCGGTTGCCACTTGGCGGCCTTGCGGCGTTAATCGGTAATAACGGCGCCGTTCGTCGTCTTCTGATTCCGCGGGCCGGGAACGCAGCTCAACGATCAGGCCATCGTTCAGCAAGCGCTTGATGATTCCATACAGGGTTCCAGTGCTCAGCCGGACTTTGCCGCCGGTGCGCAGCTCCACTTCTTTGAGAATGGCATAGCCGTGGAGATCATCGCCGGCCAGCGCCAGCAGCACATGGAACATGGACGGCGTCAGCGGCCCGAAGGGTTCCGCGTTACTTTGAGCAGCACTCAAGGTTTCCGCTCCGCAGACGAAGTATTCTGTCGTCATACGCTATATCGTTACACGCCATAGTGTCAAGGGGAAAAGTGCCGTGTCCATTCCATGAGATTCGGCAGAGAGCTTTCCTGGAAAATTTGGAATCGAGAGACAGGCGGAATGAACTTCATTCAGGAGAATCGAAATGCCCGCGTCCGACTCTAGGTAGGCTTGGTTCAGAGGGCGCGAACGCGGGTATTTCGATGGTTCTTGGGAGTACGGGCTTTCAAAAGTTAGTTCTCCCTAGTCCTCCTATTGAGTACAAGGATCCCAGAGCAGGTCAGTTGACGGAATGATCTGTTCTGCCACGGGGACTCTACTTTGCTTAACTTGGAATGCGTCGGAGCGTCAAACGAACTAACTCTGAAAATACTGTGACCCAGTAAAGCCATTACAATCAGCATGTTATGTCTCTAAATGAACCAGGCTCTTTTCCTGATAGCACTTCGCGTGGTATAGTCCGCCCATTCATTTCGGGGGACTTACCCTTCGTGGAGTACCGCGTCGACCCCAAACTCGCCCTCCGGTTCGGCCTCTATGAGGTCGATCTGCTTCAGGGAGTACTCTCCCGGCAGGGTGTGCGCCTCAAGATTCAAGAACAGCCTTTCCGTATCCTGGCTCTGCTTCTGCAGCGCCCCGGTGAGATCGTCACCCGCGAAGAGCTCCAACGGTCACTTTGGCCCGAAGGTACTCACGTTAATTTTGACGGCAGCCTGAATGCCGCCCTGAAGAAACTGCGTGCGGCCATTCAAGATGATGCCGAGAATCCGCGCTTTATCGAAACCGTTCCCCGCCAGGGCTATCGTTTCCTCGCCCCGGTCCATTCAATAAACGGTTCTGCGAACTCCCTTGCTCCCTCGACAAGCGTTTCTCCAGGGAGTTCCGAAGAGTCCTTCGAAGTCCGTATGCGCCTCAATCCGGAATTCTCCCCCGAGAGGGCTGCCGAGCTTTCCCGAGAAAGGAAAATGGCGGAGCGCGCAGCGCGGTGGATCGATTTCAGCCTTCTTTCCTGCGCGATTGCTTTTGGTTCCTGGCTGCTCTTTTTCATCGTCTATCCCGTCCCTCGTCCCAGCGTGCAGCACATGACGCGCATTACCAACGCCGGAGGAATCGATGAATGGGGCGGGATCGTGTCTGATGGCACGAGGATCTTTTTTCTCGAGCGTGACGGCGGCCACTGGAATCTGATGCAAACCTCGGTGGAAGGCGGAAACGCGGAAAAAATGGCCGCACCTTTTGAAAACACCCGCATCTTCGCCCTCTCGCCCGACCATTCGCAGTTTCTGATCGGACCGTTCAACCGGCGCGATGATGAGATGCCGCTCTGGCTATGGCCCGTGCAAGGCGGTGAGCCGCGCCGCATGGGCGAAGCCGTTGGACACGATCCCGCGTGGTCACCGGATGGCAGCCAGATTATTTATGTTCGCGGCCGCAGTCTCTATACCATCCATCCCGATGGGACTCAGCTCCGCGAGTTGGCGCATGGCCCTGGGCTTCCGCACTTTCCCGCCTGGTCTCCCGACGGCGAAACCATTCGTTTCAACATGGACAAGCGCGAGGACGGCACTCAAGCAGTCTGGGAGATGGCCGCGGATGGCTCCGGTTTGCATCCGATTCTCGCCGGCGGAAGGCCGCTGGTTTCGCAGTCCGGGGGTGAATGGACGGCGGATGGCAGGTATTTTCTTTTTTCCGGCTGCGAAAACTACGATTGCAATCTCTGGGGCATCCGCGAAGCCTGGAATTGGTTCCGCCGATCGCACCGTGATCCTGTGCAATTGACGCACGGCCCCGATTCTTTGCACGTGGACATCCCCACGCAAACGGGTTCCCGCGTATTTGCTTTCAGCTTCCGCTCGAATCGTGAACTGCAGAAAATCGAACCGCGATCTCATCATGCCGAACCCTTGATTCACAATGCTAACGCGGAAGTAGCCAGCGTCTCTCCCGACGGTCGTCTGGCTCTGTATACCGATCGTCCGGACGGCTCGCTTTGGCGGAGCAGTGTTGATGGCGCTCAGCGCCTCCGTCTAACGACACCACCGCTGGTCGCCTCGGCCCCTCACTGGTCGCGGGATGGAAAGCAGATTCTTTTCACCGGCGTGCGTCCAGGCTTCTTGCGCCAGATCTATTTCCTCTCCGCGGATGGCGGCGCCTTGCGCGCGGTCCTTCCCGAGAGCCGCGAGGCTTCCGACGCCGATTGGTCGCCGGATGGCACGCAAATCGTCGTCAGCATGCGCGAACAAAAGACGCAGCCCAAATTCGGTATCTACTTGTTCAAATCAAGCACCGGTGAGTGGACGGTCTTGCCGGAGTCCCGAGGGCTGGTTGCACCTCGTTGGTCTCCCGATGGGTGGCACATCGCGGCTCTTGACGAAACAAATCACCGGCTGCTTCTTTATGATTTCCTGACGGAACGTTGGAGTGACCTGGCCGAGGGCGGACTTCTCGGCGCACCTTATTGGACTTCCGGCTCCACGGCGATCTATTTTCAGGATCAGCTCGACAGCGAGCAGGCCGTCTATCGCGTGAAGATTGCGAATCGCCAGGTGGAGAAGGTCTTCAGTTGTGGCGAAACCCTTCGCAGCAGCCCCGCGCATTGTATCTTCAGCGGGCTTGGACCGGATGGTTCTCTTTACGTCATGGTTGAGCGCGGTCTAACCGACATCTACGCGCTCGACCTCGACTTGCCCTGACAATTCGGCCTTTTGCGCTGGCCCCGGCAGTACTGTTGCCCCGCACAAGAGAGATAAAGCACTTACCGCATACAACGTCATGAAATCCCCCCTATCTTTGCCTCGTGTGGTAGGAACTCCCTGATACGCGGTTCTAGAAGCCAAGGGCTACAAATCGGCACCTGGTTGGAGGCGCTGAGTTCCGCTAATTCATATATCTTATTTCTAAATTCAGGTGACTTCCTCCTGTAACATTCCGATTTTCTGATTCCCTACCAGCATTCTGCAATTGCGCGGTCCCGGCTAATCGGTCCCATGGAACTTATCGATGAAATTTCTCGTAAGATTAGAAAACGCTCGACTGGTTTCTACGTCTATACACCATAAGGGTGGGCGTCTATGTCACCGGAAGTGATCGCAATGCGAGAACCGGATGAACCGACGACTTCGGAGCGGGTGCTCCTGTCATCGGGCCGCTATGTCCTCTTTGGGCCGTTTCGGATTGACCAGCAGCGGCAGGAAGTTACGCGCAACGGCGCCCGGCTCAAACTTCAGGGGAAGGTTTATCAGGTTCTTCTGACACTTCTCGAAAAACCGGGTGAAGTCGTCACCCGCGAAGAGCTGCGCGTGCGGCTCTGGCCCGCTGATACGCATGTGAACTACGACGCTAATGTAAATACCACAGTCAACAAACTCCGCCAGGCGCTTGGCGATTCCTCCGATAAGCCGCTCTACATCGAGACCATTCCTCGGAAAGGCTACTGCCTCCTAGTGCAGCCGGAAGTCTCCGACAAGCCCGCTCATCCGCTCTTCCCCCAAAGCGAGACCTCTGCTGATTCTTCTCAAGAAGCTTCTCGAAGGTTGGTCGCCCCTTCGTTTTCAAAGTCGGATGTTTGGATTGTGCTCGGCGTGATCGGCTTGATTCTTGCCGGTATGCTCCTCGGGGCGGGAATTACGCGACTCTGGATCTCCCACGCGGCCTTTATGGCCCACTACCCCTTGGCAATATTCTTTTCGCGCGCATCAGCCGCCGGGTTCTTTTAAGATTTGGCTTACTCTTTCGGGGCTTGGCCTGATCGGAACTCCGTCCACGGGCCCGCCTTCATATCGCGCAAATAAGGCTCCTGCCAGGCATACTCGGGATGAGCTGCAAGAAACGGCTTGGCGAGAAAATCCCCGCCGCAGGGGTGCCCCATGCGAGCCATCATCCGCATTTCTTTCGCCATCGTTGCATCCGTCGCTTTTCCCTGCACCGCTCCGCCGGGATAGTAGGGTTGCCAATCCCACTCTTGCACGCCGCGCGGCGATCCATCCACGTGCCCGCACAGCGTGCGCTCGTTGGCTTCTTCCTTGTGCTGGGCGGTGTCTGCGTGGTCGCCCAGCATTTTTTCCGCAAGCGCGACGTCGATCTTTCCTCTGTTTTCCTTGAGCAATTCATCCCAGCGCGCCCGCCTCGCGTTCGGCGAACTCTCTTTATTAGCCGGATCAAATTGCGGGGTATCTTCCTTGAGCACCTTCGGGTCGCGCGCCCAATTCGATCCTGCGAGCACGCCATCTTTCGTCCTCCACAGCTTGTGCGCCTTTAACCCAAGTTCGAGTTGCGCGATCTCCCCTGTCTTTCGGTCGCCGAGCAGCCAGTCGTTTGCGTATCCCCCGTTGTTTCCCTCCAGCATGATCTTTGTGTATTCATCGATTGAGCCCGCATACTGCAAGGCCTTCCGCGCACGTACAAATTCAGCCTTGCCGTTCGGGTCCCAGCCTTCAAACTGTGTGATCGTCGTTTCCGTCACCATCAACCCGTCGCTGTTGATCCCGAAATCGTCGTCGCTAGCAATCACTCCGGGGAAACCATCCATCAGGATTCTGTAACCATTCTTCGGCGCGATGTCGAACACGATCCGCCACCGTTGGCCGTTGCGGTAGCTCGTCCAGTTGTTGTGCGCCATCACGATCAGCCCGTCCTTTGTCCAGCTTCCCGTCGCCACGAAAGCGCTGCAATTCCCCGGGCTTTTCAGGTTCGGCGCCTTCGCCGTTTTTTGCTGCTTGTTCAGCCAGGGCACGTAATAATCCGGCAGCTCTTCAAACGCATTGAACGCCACGATGTCGTCCACATCCAGCTTCGACCCACTGCCTGCGCGCAGTCCCTCGACGATACCCTGTAGCTCCTGCTGATACTCCGCATCGATCTTCGGCCACAGCATTTCGTGCGCGGCTTTCCGGAAAAATGCCCAGTCGCGTTCCGTGGAATGCATCATCCCCGCGCTCACCGCCGCGAACGCATCTTCGATCTCCGGCGCCAGCAGGTACCCGTGCTGATATCCCATCGCGCCCGGATCGCCTTCGAGATGCACGTAGATCCACCCGCCCTTTTCGAACCGCGATGCGGGCTTCAAGCGCGCATCGCTCGCCGCGGCACGCTCTCGCGCCGCCTCGATCGTCGCCACCATGGCGTCATTCGGCGATGCGGAGGCCGGCGCTCCGCTGCCCGCCCACCACAACGCCACCCCTCCGAGGATCACCAGCAGAATCGCCGCCGCGCGCCTCATCGAATCATTCATTGCACCCGCCTCCAGAAAGTCTGTTTGCGATCCTAAGAGTCTATTCTGCCTCCGCTCTTCCTTCAACGGTTCCTCACTTCGCATCGTTCTCGTCGTTCTCGTGTAAACTCTCACGATCGGAATGCTTACAGCCATCACGCGTGCCGTCAGCCCAGCCATCGTCAATTGCGAACTTTCTTTCATCGATCGCAAGCCCATCGACCTGGCCATCGCCCAGGAGCAGCACCGCGCCTACGAGAAGTTGCTCGGTAAATTGGGCGCTCGCGTCATTTCGCTGCCTGCCGAGCCCGATCTTCCCGACTCCATGTTCGTCGAAGACCCCGCCATCGTTCTCGATGAATTGGCGGTGATCCTGCCGCTCGGAACGGAGACCCGCCGCCGCGAAGCACCTTCGCTCGCTCAGGCGCTCGGCAAATTTCGAAAGCTCGAATACGTTTCTCTTCCCGGCACGCTTGAAGGTGGGGACGTCCTGCGCATCGGCCGCAAGACCTTTGTCGGCCTCACCAGGCGCAGCAACGCGGAAGGCATCCGCCAGCTTGCCGCCATTCTTGCCCCGCACAACTATGAAGTCATCGCTGTTCCCGTTACCGGCTGCCTTCATCTGAAATCGGCCGTTACGCATCTCGGCCGCAACACGCTCCTCGCCAACCGCGCATCGTTTGACACCACGCCGCTCGCCGGCCAGGAATGGATCGACGTCGATCCTGCCGAGCCGCTTGCAGCCAATGCCCTGGCCCTCGCGGACACGATCATTTTCCCCGCATCGTTTCCGCGCACACGCGCCCGCATCGAAGCCCACGGCTTCCACGTCACTTCCATCGACATCTCCGAACTCCAAAAAGCCGAATCCGGCCTCACCTGCTCCAGTGTTCTTTTCGCAAACACAGATTCGGCCCTTTCGTGAGGCAACAACAAGGTTCATCGATTCCCTCTATTGCGCCGCGCCGCACTTGGCGTTGCCCCTCCCCTCACCCAGCCTGGCACGCTCGAAAATAGGCTTTGCCTGCAGGATGGGGTGTGCTAATCTGAGCGGGTAATGATCTCCATCGCCACCAAGCGAATTACGTCCAAGTCGTCCATGTCGACTACCTCGACTACGACTAAGACGACTATTTCCGCTTCCGGCGCGTGGAGAAACAGCTAGCGAACTAGCAGAAAGTTTCCAACCCACCGCCAGAAGCGAACCTGGCGGTGGGTTTCTTCTTTTAAGCCCCCTCCAGAGACGCTCCAGCGGTTGCCATCGCAAGGGGAAACCAGGAGCGCGAGGTCATGAGTCTCGAAAACGTACCGGAAGAATTAGCTGCGGAAAGAAGCCGCGCCGAGTTGCGCGAGCGAGTGCCTTTCGCCGGCGGCGCGAGCAAGCAACGCCGGAACGTAGTCGCCTTCAAGTTCGGCGGCAGTTCTCTTCTCGGTGCGGAACGCATGCTGCATGCTGCGGGTCTTGTTCGCGCCGCCATGCGGGCATCCAGCGTCACCGTGGTCGTCTCCGCCATGAAGGGCGTCACCGATCATCTACTTTCTATCGCTCGCGCTCTCGCCGATGGCAAGCTCACACATGCCCGCCGCGAAGCCGAACTCGTACTGCATCTTCACCTTGATGTGCTTGCGGGTTTGCAACTCAGCGAGGACGATGACCTTCGCGTGCGCCGCGAGTTGCAACTCCTGGGACGCGATCTTCTTCACGAAATTCCAGTCCACGGCGGCGCCGCGGCCGCCAGCGCCGAGCTCTTCGACCGCCTCGCCTCCTTTGGTGAACGCTTCAGCGCCAGGCTCTTCGCAGCCGCTCTCGAAAAATCAGGCGTCCCTGCGGTACCCGTCACATCCTCGGATTTCGTCCTCACCTGCGACACCTTTCGCGACGCGCAGCCGCATCTCGAAAAAAGTAAGCGCCGCGGCCGGGACGTTCTACTTCCGCTCCTCGAAGCGGGCGTCGTCCCTGTGGTTACCGGCTTCATCGGCGCAACGCCCGATGGCCGCATCACCACTCTCGGCCGCAACAGCTCGGATTTTTCCGGAGCCATCATCGCGCACGTCGTGGACGCCGACGAACTGGTCATTTGGACCGACGTCGACGGCATTTACACCGCGAATCCCAACGAGTCTGCCGAAGCGCGCCTTTTGCATGAACTCAGCTATGATGAAGCCCATGCACTTGTGGCGAGCGGCGCGAAAGTGCTCCACGCAAAAGTTCTTCCTCTCGCCGCCGAAACCGAAATGGTCGTTTGGGTTCGCAACACTTTCAATCCGCAGGCACGGGGCACGCGCATCGGCACGCAGCGCTCGCTCCAGGATTCGAGAACAGCGTCGCAGGAGTCCGTTCCAACTCAACAAGGCGGTGCGGCATGAATTCCCCATCTCAAAACGACGGAGATCAAAACATGCAGGCGAAGCGACCGGAGAAAAAGTGGAAGGCGGGAGTCCTTGGCGCTACCGGAGTAGTCGGCCAGCGCCTCGTTCAAATGCTCGGCGATCATCCGTGGTTCGACCTTACCGAAGTTGCCGCCTCCGAGCGTTCTTCGGGTAGAACTTACGCCGAAGCCGTTCGCTGGCACCTCGATGCGCCGATTCCCGATGCCGCGCGCGGCCTCGTCGTTAAAGGCCTCGACCTCTCTCTCGACTGCGACTTCGTTTTTTCCGCGCTCGATTCTTCCGTGGCTGGCCCCGCCGAAGAGGATTTCGCCCGCGGGGGCTATCCCGTCGTCAGCAACTCCAGGAATCACCGCATGGACCCCGATGTTCCGCTGCTCATTCCGGAAGTGAACGCCGCGCATCTCGACGCCATTCCTCTGCAGCAGAAAAATCGCGGCTATGACACGGGCTTCATCGTCACCAATCCCAATTGCTCGACCGCCGGCCTGGTCCTGGTATTAAAGCCTCTCGCCGATGCCTTTGGCCTCGAGAAAATCTTTGTCGTCACTCTTCAGGCCATTTCCGGCGCCGGCTATCCCGGCGTCGCCTCCATGGATATCCAGGGCAACGTCGTTCCCTTCATCAGCGGCGAAGAAGAAAAAATGGAGGCCGAGCCGCAGAAGCTGCTTGGCAAATGGGATGGCTCGCGCTTCGTCGACGCCGGCATCGGCCTCAGCGCCCATTGCAATCGCGTTCCGGTGATTGACGGCCACCTCGAATGCGTCTCCGCCGGCCTGAAAAAAATCGCTTCCCTTGACGAAGTCCGCGAAGCCCTCCGCAATTTTGAAGTCGACGCCGAGCTGGCCGCATTGCCCACCGCGCTGAAAAATCCTGTCCTCGTCCTCGAGGAAGAAAATCGCCCCCAGCCCCGCCGCGACGCCAACGCCGGCAACGGCATGGCCGCCGTAGTCGGCCGCATCCGCGAATGTCCCTTGCTCGATGTAAAACTCACCCTGCTCTCGCACAACCTCGTCCGCGGCGCCGCCGGCGCCGCCTTGCTCAATGCCGAGCTCCTCGCCGCCCGCGGCTTCCTCAAGCACCGCGCCACCCCAAACGAGGCGTACCTCGCCGAACGCGTCTCGCGATGAGCGCCTCGTTTCTTGATCACGGGAGCTAGTCCTCCATGGTCGCTTCCCTATTCGGTAGCGGCTCTGTTTCCATCGAGCGTGCCACACAGGTAAGCCCATTACTTCCCGAGTGACCCGTTGTCCGGACAAAACTTCGCAAGGCGAGTGGCATCTTTCACCCCGCCATGCTACATGCGAAGGCTTTAATGTGCCTTCTTCGAGACACGAGCGACCAACTCGTCCAATCTCGAAAGCAAGAGCTTTAGAATGGGAGACTCGTTCGACTTTTTGTACCCGAGGACAAGCTCGACAGTCGGCGTGTCTCCCTTGAGAGGACGGCTCGTTACCGACGAAGTGAGGAAGTTCTGTGCGTAAGCAGGTAACAGCCCTACGCCGCCCGTCGACGCTATTAAGGACACTCCCATAACGACGTGCTCCGTCTCGTGATCTGGCGTGATATTGATTCCGGACCGCTTCAAGTAATCGTCGATGACCGCACGCAGCACCGGAGCCGTGTGCGACACCCCCACGAATGTCTCGCCCACTAGATCTCCCGGACTGATGGCTTTGAGCGCAGCAAGACGGTGATCACTGGGCAAGACCACCACCAAGGGCTCCTTGACAAGAGGGCGGAACGCCAACTCTGGCACGCCTTGTTCGCGTCGAAGAAAAGCGGCATCGACGTTTCCCTTCAAAATGGCATCGGCGAGCTGCGGCGAGTATTGACTCGATATCATCACGTCGATGTTAGGCAGTTCATCGCGCAAGATCCGCAAGGCTTCGGGCATCCAAGTCAATTCGTGTCCGGTCAGAAAGCCCATCGAGAAACATGGCTTGGCGGGATGAGCGACACGGCGAGCAGCTTCGGTTGCCGCTTCAACCTGCGTTAGTACCGAGCGGGCGTGTTCGAGAAAGGCTCGACCTGCGGGCGTCAGTTCGATCCCGCGAGCGCGGCGCGTCAGGAGTTGCGCGCCTACCTCGTGCTCAAGGTCTCGAATCTGCCGACTCAATGAAGGTTGTGACGTGTGCAGTTTTCGCGCCGCCGCCACCGTCAGACTCCCGGCCTCGGCAACCGCGATGAAGTAGCGCAGATGTCGTAATTCCATTTCCAGCTCCCATGCTCGTGAAGCATCGCTCCCAGCTTAAGAAAGTATGCTCCATGGTGCGACTATTCTCTAGTTCCCTAATCCAATGGAGTGACTGGAATGCGTTAGGCGAGCAATGAGATTTCAACTCATGCCTGATGGGCATATGTCTACTTCAAGGAGAAACCACCATGTCAAAGAAACTGGAAGGAAAGATTGCACTCATTACGGGCGGCTCCCGGGGAATTGGTGCTGCAATCGCTAAGCGTCTGGCCGCGGACGGAGCGGACGTGGCCATCACCTACACGAAAGGTGCCGACGCGGCGGCGTCAGTCGTCAAGGAGATTGAACACGCAGGCCGAAAGGCGATCGCGATTCAGGCGGACGCCGCAGATGCCGACGCGGTTAAAGCCGCGGTCGAAAAGACGTTTGCAACCTTCGGTCGACTGGATGTGCTGGTGAACAACGCCGGCACAGCCATTCCAAAGCCTTTCGAGGAGGCGACGCTGGAAGAGATGGATCGCGTGCTCGACATCAACGTTCGTGGCGTGTACGTCGCGACTCAGGCGGCGCTGAAGCACATGAAGAGCGGCGGTCGCGTCATCACGATCGGTTCGGCCGTCGGCGAACGTGTCGCGGCGCCCGGGCTTGTGCCGTACGCGGGGACGAAGGGAGCCGTCAAGATGTTCACTCAGGCGCTGGCCAGAGAGATCGGGAGCCGAGGCATCACGGTCAACAACGTGCAGCCGGGCCCAATCGACACGGAATTGAATCCCGCCTCGGGTGATTGGGCGGTGCCGCAGAAGGCCGCCACAGCGCTTGATCGTTACGGGCGTGTGGATGAGATCGCCGCGATGGTGGCGTTTGTCGCCGGACCGGAGTCCTCGTACATTACCGGCGCGAATCTTACCGTGGACGGCGGAATGAATGCCTGAAGCGATGCTTGACCGCAAGTTTAATCGACGATGAAGCGGGAACGGCCATCTCGGCAAAGTGATTGTGCAGGACAGCGAAGGACACCTCAAATGCGCAAAGTGCGGGATGAACAACAGGCAATACATATCAAGTGAAGGAAGGTGTGCAATGGCCCACGTGGTAAAGAAACACAGCATCTCTTCTGAGCTTGCGCAGAAAATGGTGGATGCGGCGGTGGCGAAAGCCAGAGAAATTGGCGTTAGCGAGAACGTAGCGATTCTCGATGATGGCGGCAATCTCAAGGCCTTTAGCGGGATGGATGGGGCCCCGATCCCTACCATCGAGATAGCGCAGAATAAGGCGTATACAGCTCTGTTCGGCGTCTCCACTCAGGAGTTTTTCAACTTTATCCAAGGCGACCCGTCGCTCTTGGCTGGCATCCCCACGCTTGCGCGTGTGTCGGCGTGGGGTGGAGGGTTTCCCATTAAGGTGAACGGAGAAATTGTCGGGGCGATCGGGGTGAGCGGGGCGCCCGCGGTGCAGAACGATGTCGATTGCGCGAGAGTAGCCCTAGCGCTCGTACACGATGCGGTGTCGGCTGACTAATTTGTAGGCTGAATCAGCGGATGCATCGCGCAAACGTTAGGGGGTTGCAGCATCCTGCCCATTCTCAGACTCTTCATTCTGTTAGCTCCGACCGCGAAGCCAAGCCGATCAACATTATCGATCACAAAGAAAGAGGATCACGCAATGAGTACCTTTACTGCTGTAACAGTTCCGACGCAGTTTGTTGAAGCCAACGGAATCCGCTTCGCCTATCGCCGCTTCGGCAAGGCCGGAGGCGTGCCGCTCGTCTTCAACATGCACTACCTGGGCACCATGGATTATTGGGACCCGACGGTGACGGATGGCTTGGCTCGCGACCATGAGGTGATCTTGTTCGACAGCGCCGGGGTCTCCAGCAGCTCCGGCGAGGTCCCCACCACGTTCGAGCAGATGGGCGCCAACGCGGTCGCCTTCGGCCGAGCACTTGGTTTGAACAAGGCGGATATGCTCGGCTTCTCGAATCGGCGGCATGGTCGCGCAGGAAATCGCGCTGCAGGCGCCCGATCTCGTCCGCAAGCTGATCCTAGTGGGTACCGGTCCGCGCGGCGGTGAGGGCATGGCGTCGATGACCCAGGTCGCAAAGCGGATCTTCGGCGCCCCCTATGATCCGCCCGAGCACCTCTGGCTCGCGGTCCTCTTCAGTCCGTCCGAGGCAGCGCAGGCGGCAGGAAAGGAACTCCTGAAACGGAAGCATCGTCGCCAGAAGGGGCGCGATCCCGAGGTGAACGACAAGGTTTCGCCGGCCCAGGTTGAAGCGATGGACAAATGGGGCGTCCAGAAAAAGGGCTCCTATGACTATCTCAAGACGATCAAGCAGCAAACACTCGTGGTGAACGGCAGTAACGACGTGATCATGCCCACGGTGAACTCCTTCATCATGCAGCAGAACATCCCGTGCGCGATGCTAATCATCTACCCCGACTCCCATCATGGGTCGCAGTTTCAATATCCCGAGCTGTTTGTGCAGCACGTCACGCAGTTCCTAAATGGCTGAACACGAGCAGAAAGAGGGAAACCAAAAACATGAAAGAAAAGCAGATCAAGCTTCCAGGTCCACCTCATCCGATTTCCATCGAGCGCAATCCCGCTCGCGTTGTCGTATCCGTCGCAGGCCGTGTGGTTGCCAATACCCGCAACGCCTTGACGCTGCGCGAAGCGGCGTATCCGCCCGCTCAATACATTCCAGGCCAGGACGTTGATTTTTCCCAGTTGGAACGGACGAATTACACAACCTACTGTCCCTATAAAGGCGATTGCAATTACTACAGCGTTCCCGCTGGAGGAAAGAAGTCCGTCAATGCGGTGTGGTCGTACGAGGATCCGTTTCCTGCCGTTGTGCAGATCAAGGGGCATGTGGCGTTCTATCCCGACCGGGTCGATCAAATAGCCGAGCAACTCGCAACGTGAAGAAAGATCGACGGACTGCATCATCGCACCAAGACTGAGGCCGATCTTAATATCCCGTCACTCGCCAACCGGGGAATTCCTTAGCTCTTCACGGCGCGACTTCTCAGGAGTAAGCGCATTTTTGCTCCTGACGGATGAGTCTTAAGAGGATGCCTCCGGCAGGCTGCGCCATTCGAACGCAAACCTTTTGTTCACAGATCTTTCGAAATCGTGTTCCTGCAAGGGAGAGCTAGACGGAGCCGACCGCTTTGCCTTTGAGGAATTTGGTATCGGCAGCAAGGCCAAAGGCTTCCAGCAGCTTGGCTTGCACTTGTTTTGAGAGGGCGTTGATCTCGTTGAGACCGAAGTCTTGGGGGCTGACGAAATACCTCAGCTGCCTCTCTCCCGCAGGAGTCTCAATAATCCGCAGAACGGCGTCCGCGACTTCCTGAGCATTGCCGGCCGTGGAAGAAAGTGCCGCGTTGACCTTCGCAGGGATCTCCTTGACGGCACCATACGTATTGGTCCGGGCCTCGTCCGCAGCCGTCACTGTATTGCCGAAAACAGGAGTCTCATATTGGCCGGGTTGGACAATAACGGATTCAATTCCTTGTCCGGCAAGTTCGTAGCTGTACGCCTCGGCCAGCGCCTCGAGCGCAAATTTGCTGGCGCAATAGAAACCCGCAGAAGGAACAACCACGCGGCCAGCGCCGCTGCTGATGTGCATGAGCACGCCGCTGCGTTGGCGCCGCATGTGCGGAAGCACGGCGCGATTTACACGAACCGGGCCAAGGAAATTCGTGTCCATGAGACGCTGGGCTTGTTCGGTGGTGACGGCTTCCTCCAGCCCCGAGAGGTAGTAGCCAGCGTTGTTGATGGCCACGTCGATGCGGCTGGCTTTGGCAATGGCGGCATTCACAGCCCGCTCCACCGAGGCGTCGTTGGTCACATCCAGCTCAAGGACGTGGATGGGCAGTGACTCCTTTTCCGCAAGCGCGCGGATTTCGGAGACATTCTTTGCATTGCGGCCTCCGAGGTCACGCATCGTCGCGAAAACCGTGTGCCCTTTGCGAGCCAGGGTTTCGGTGAAAAGTCTGCCGAAACCAGTGCTCGAACCGGTGATGAGAACCACTTGCTTGGAATTCATGACTATCTCTCCTTATGGCGCTAACGTGAAGCTAGCCAGTTTGATGCCGGACGTAAAGCGGTTGGTTACAAGAATGAATCCAGCAGCCTGCTATCCCGCAGCATCCAAACCACTTGCAGATAATTATTGACCTAGGGTACCAATATGCTGCCGATATCGGCAGGTCTGTTTTTTGTTTCTAATTTCTCCGTAGGTGCAATGGAGATACACTTGATGCCCAAGAACTGGAAACACCGGGTTGCACGCGTCCACCATGCCTCGATCAAACGATAAGCATAGAATCATCGAACATTACGACGTACTCAGTCCTTACTATCGCTCTTTCTGGGGAGAGCATCTGCATCACGGCTATTGGATTCGCGGGGACGAATCAAAGGAAAAGGCCCAGCTTCAGCTCATCGAGCATCTCGAGCAACTCGCACAGGTAAAGCCCGGCTCGGATATTCTAGACATTGGCTGCGGCTTCGGCGCCAGCAGTCTCTATTTGGCCAAGAACCATAACGCGGCCGTCACCGGCATAACCATTTCCCCAGTACAGGTCGAAATGGCGGCCAAGGCTGCGGCGAGGGAGCAACTCGATGCGAAGTTTCTCCTGATGGACGCCGAAGCGATGCAGTTCCAGAAACAATTCGACCTCCTCTGGTCCGTGGAATCCATCTCCCATTATCAGCGCCGCGAAGAGTTTTTTGCTTCTGCCGCTAAACTCCTGAAGCCCGGTGGCCTCTTCGCAATCACCGACTGGTTCAAAAAAGAAAATCTGACCCCGGCGGACACCAGGAAATTTATCCATCCAATCGAAAAGGGCATGCTGGTGGAACTGCAAAACATGCATGACTATGAGCGTTTCCTAAGTTCAAACGGCCTGCAAATCGTGCACCGCGAAATTCTTAACGAGAATTGCGCAAAAACGTGGGACCTGTGCCTCGATATCATTAGGGACAAAGCATTTTGGGCGCTTGCCGTGAAACTCGGCGCCGAATTTGTCTCCTATCTCAAGGCCTTCCAGGCTATGCGTGCAGGCTTTGCTTCCGGTAATTTCGTCTACGGCCTCTTCGTCGCACGCGCCGCATCCAGCGCGAATGCGGCTTCCAATGCCTGACAGACGCGCTACTCGACAAGTACCATCCACTTCTCTGCTAATCCGGCTACACACCAGATGAAATTAGTTAGCCCCGCGCCAGCCCCCATCTCAAGGCCAATTCGGAAAAATGGAATCCATCAGTCCGCCTGTCCAGTACTCATAAAAGTCTTCGTCGCAGGGCTTCATTACATCGCCGTATTTTTTCTTCGAGTGATTCCCCCAGTGGGGTTTCCTGCCGTCGGCGTCGCAGAAGCCGTATTCGTCGGACAGCCCCCAGGAGCTGAACACCCGCCCCGACTTGCTCGCGACTTTGGGATCCGCGGCCAGTGCGGCCACCGCACGCCCGGAATACAGCGGTGTCTCGGACTCCTCAAAATTGGGATCCTTCTTCGCGGCCTCCCGCCAATTGGCTTCGGCTACGCCGAATTGATCCAGCATCACTTCGGAGCGCAGAAAACCTGGCGTAAGCGCAAGTGCCGTCACATTCTTGCGGCGCAACTCACGCGCCATGGCAAACGCCATGCGGATCACGCTTGTCTTCACCAGGTCGTAGAATAAATTCCCGCGGTACTGATACGAATCGCCATCGGTCACTTCCACGATCAGTCCTCCGCTTGATTTTTTCGCAGTTTCGATGAGCAGGGGAGCGGCAAAATGGCTCGTAATGATGTGCGTGTGAAGCGCGACTTCCATCATCTGGAAGCCTTTTGGCAGGTCGAGCTGCCAGAATGGTTTGCCAAATTCCAGGAGCGAATCTCCACCCCAGATGTTATTGACCAGGATGTCGAGCTTACCTTTCTCCTTCTCGATCCGGGCGATGAGCATCCGGACGGCTTCGCGATTGGTATGGTCGATGACCGCGGGGATGCCTACCCCCCCGCGCGCCGTCACCCTTTCCGCCGTTTCTTCAATCGTCTCCAGTCTCATCGAGGCGGTTCGAGCCAATTTTCTAGTTGCCCGCGAACTGCGTCCCGTGCAGTACACCGTCGCGCCGGATTCTCCCAAGGCTACGGCCATTCCCCGGCCGGCCCCCCGGGTCGCACCCGCCACAAGAGCGACTTTTCCGCGCATATCAGGCGGAGTGTAGGAAGAGGGCATGGGTGCCTCCAATGTTTGCCTCCTTACGAGATTGCCCCATCCTAAACTAAATTGGCCGCGTCGCAATGGCCCGGAAGGACCATGGCAGCCAAGGGAAACTTTGTGCAATTCACGCAGCGAGGGCAGGAGCGACCTCGGTTGCCACTCATTAGGAAGAGCACCCAGGCTGCGCCACGATGGGGTAAGTTGGACGCGTAACGCGCCTCCGGGAGAAGTGAAATCGGCGGCCACAGCCGGCAGGTAGACGTCCGGTAATCCAGAAGTCAGGACGAATAGCGAAACCTGCTTATCAATGCTTCTAGACGCGGGCGATCTTCCTCACTGACTGCCGTGAACTTCATTGCTAATCCACGACCGGGCTCGGCACGCCGCACAATTGCGTCGGCCCTGATCTGTCCCTCCTGGACAAGAAATTCGAGCTTGGCCGTCGAACCCACTCCCCTTGGCTTTGGCGTCTCGACAAACAGACCACCCAGGCTCAAATTCCGAACTCGTGAAATGTCTTCACGTCCGATACACCGCCAATCGACCCACACGTGCTCGTGCGTTTCGACTCGGGAGGTGAATCTCCTCGAATGGAAAACGGCTTGGTGCAACATGTGCCACCACCGCCTGCGGGCTTTCCAGAGATGGCGGAATACAGAAGTACGCAGGACTTGACGGGCGAGAATCGTTGGGAACGATAGGTCTAAGAAAGCTGAGAGCGCTACCGTTAACCCGGTTCCCGCCTCTTAACTGGGGGACGACAGTGGCGAGATACTAGACTCAAGTGACCATGATTGCAACATGAAAATTGGTCCGGAAAATTGGTCCGGCGCCGCGTTGCCTAGGCCTCCTAGACCAACCGTGGGTCCTACGTGCTTTAGATGTCTTTGACGTGTTAACCGGGATGGTATAATTACTCTACCCGTAATTCCAATTCCTGTTTGCCTCCATGAAGGTTTGAAGTCTTGCCGTTCCACAGCAACTCGCCGGAGACGCCGGCCGGCAACGTGATGATTGCTTTTACGCGGGAATGTTCAACCGTATATTCGGCTTCTATCACTCCTTTCGGGTTCGCGACCGCAGCCGAAAGATGTTTGAGTGTTCCTAGATGAGGCGCAACGATGACCTGTGCGAAACCCGGTGTTTTTGGACGAATGCCCGCCACAATGGTCAGGAAATCATAGTTCGGATGCGCGCTCCAAGCATGAGAGTCTGAGCGCGTGGGTTCCGGCTGTTCGGCCCAAGTTGTCAAGCCCAGCGATACCATCTCCCGCCATGGCCCGAGCAACTGCAGGTACTGGTTTCCCATTCCCACATGGTCAAGCGCGCGTGCGAGATAGAAACGGAAATAATAAGTGGCTTTGGTGAGGGGTGGCACGGGCCCGGTTGCGGCGTATCCGTCACTCACCGAAAGAATTTTCGTAAGCACATCCTTATGCTGTTCACGGGGAATCACGTCGAGCCAGACGCCAAGAATGTTCGCGTGCTGGCTGTAATGTTTTTGTGCGGGGGAGTCTGCCAGCAAACCATAGTGCTGATTCCAGCAGAGCTTGTACACCGCCTGCGATGCGCGCTCCGCGGCGCTCCGATAGAGCCCGGCCCTGATCTTGTCACCCAATACAGATTCCATCGCCGCCGCATAGCTTAACGCCTCGATAAACTGCAGCGTTATTACGGAAGATCCGCCATCGTCATCCTGGGGCGGCACGCCGAAACCAAAATCTGTGCCCCAATCCACGAAGGGCCACCAAGGAATCTTCATCAGCAGGCCGTCCTCCCGTTGCCGCTGCAGGAACCAATCCAGAACCGGCCGCGCGCCGGAAAGCTGCGCGCGAACGAAGTCAGGATCGGAGCGGTACATCCAGAAATCGTGCACCATACCGATCCACAGCAACGAAAAAGTCGGGATGATTTGCCGCATGGACGAGGGATATCGGCTGCGAGTGATGCCGTCAGGAATGCGGGAATCATTGAAGGCTTGAATGGCTTGGCGTGGCAGCCGGTCATCACCGCCCACGGTATAAGAAATCAGCGCCTGAATTCGAGTGTCCCCGACGTACTGCATTCGCTCGTAGTAAGCCGTGTCCATGTAGGTGTCGTGTGCGTCCAGGCGGGCAGTTCGCCAGCCGGTCTCCCAAATCGGATTCAGCGAATCATCGTCTGACTCGAAGTGTCCGCGTTCTTCAAACGGATATGCGGTAAACCAGGTCCGGAGTTTCTCAACTTCCAGCGGTTGATCGGCTGTCTCGATATCAAGTTGCAAGTAACGCCATGTCTTCCAGCCCAGCGGCATGAACGTGCGGTTCCTGGCGCCGTCCGTGAGGAACTCGTCAAAAATGCCTTGGATGTGCTTGCCAAAGATTTCGTTGCGGTTGCCCTTCTTACCGTTGTCGTCGATCAAGGCTTCGGCGTAGGTGAGGCGAACCGTGGCTCCGCGGCCACTGCTCACAGTCAGCTCGGGATATGCCGTGGTCAGATGAGAGCTATCCATCAAAACAGTGGCCTTTGAATGCGCCGGCACGGTAAATGCCCTCGCTGGAAAACCGGCCGGGGCGTCGATACCTGTCGACCTGACAACTTGTCCGGCAGAAGTCAACGCCATCTCCATACGAGGCAGCGGGTCTGGCACCAGTTGCCAGTTGTTTTCTTGCAGCACTGCACCTGCCGGAGTGGCGTGCCCAATCGGCTGCGCCTTTTTCCAGCGCCCACCGGTCCCGGAGTCGTCGGTGTTCCAGCCCCAGTTGAACGCTTTTGCATCGATGCGCTCCGCTGGCTCGGCAACATAGTATTGCCTTCGGACCGCCTCCGGCGTGGGCAGTATTTGAATGCCCTTCTCTTCTTCCACTTCCCACGTTGGATCGGTGTCGGCTATCCGCTCCGATTCGCCTTCTCCGTGAAGAAGAAATCCTGTACGATCGCTGATCTGGGCCAGCGGGGTGAGCACGCCAAAGTTCCAGACCGCGGCGGCCAGGACATTTCTCCCCGGACGCAGGAACGGCGCGATGTCATAGGTTTCATATCTCCAATGACCTAAATCGCTTCGCGATGGGCCGGAGTCCACGCGCTGCTGATTCACATACAAAATGAATTGATTGTCCGCGCTCACGTGCACGACAAAGTGCTCCGGCTGTTGCGCAAGCTCGATCAGCTTCCGGAAGTGCAGCACAGACTGGTCGCGTTGTGGGCCGTCTGGGGAGGTGATCCATTGGGCGCTCCACATTTGTTTTTGAAGATCACTGGGAAGCTGCGCCCTCGCAACTCCCGGTTCGATCAACTGGAATATCGCAATTACGAGCAGACCCGCCAGGTCTTGGGTTCGCATCAGGTTCTCCTCTTTTGACGAGTAAATCGAATTCTTGCGAATCTTTCAACTTCCGATAGAGCACCCAAGAGAAAGTCGCGCTAGGAACGGTGATCCGCGATTTCTACAATCCGGACTTTCTTTTGATCGGCGAATCGGATGCTCGCGCCGGCGATGTTTTGTGCGAGATCTACAAGCGCGCCTGCAAGAATTCTCCCGCGATTGCGCGCATGAATTGGATCAACGCGGAAATCACCAAGCTGTCCGTCAACACGGAGGAGTTTCTCAGTCTGCTCGGGCAGAAGTAGGACCATATCTCCAGTTAACTAAGTTCGTGGAAGTAACCGAGGAGGTGAAAGAATCCCTTGACTACCAGCCGGGCTGCAGACTTCTCAGAAAGGTTGTAACATTACGAGCTGTAATTCCATCCAAATCTGAGCCCCAAGCCGGTATTCAAGAACAGCGGAGGTAACCCCACATGACAAGCTTTTTCGTAAATGGAAAGGCAGTGCAGGTCGATGTCGATCCCGCGACCCCCTTACTGTGGGTCCTGCGGGATTCGCTCGAAATGACCG
>WNFP01000668.1_pt1 | contig 26257 bp, 27 predicted proteins | sample 5400201 | NCBI WGS metagenome assembly WNFP01 (sample SAMN13153355, study PRJNA577476) | soil metagenome | isolation source: 115 cm saprolite under Madrone tree | place: USA:California | collected 2016-06-14 | reverse complement strand
CGAATGCGCGCGATCAAAGATTGAGCACTTACTCGAAAGGAATGCTGCAACGGATTGGTCTCGCTCAAGCGCTCGTTAACGAACCGAAGCTGGTCGTCCTCGACGAACCGACCGCCGGCGTCGACCCCGCCGGCTCGCGTGACATCCGCAATCTTATTGTCGATCTTAAGCGGCGTGGCATCACCGTGCTGTTATCCTCGCACTTGCTTACGCAAGTCCAGGAGATTTGCGATCGCGTCGGAATTCTTGCCGGTGGCACTCTCGCCCGCGAAGGGCGGCTCGAGGAATTGATCGCAATCGAGAACCGGAGCGAGCTCGTTTTAGAAAACGCGTCCGACGCGCTGGTGAAGGAAATCGAAAAGCTCGCCGCAAATTCCAACGCGAAATTGATCGAGCGCCGAAGATCGACCACCACTCTGGAGCGGCTATTTCTCGACGCGACCCAAAATGCCGAAGCTCGAATTTCGAATGACAAAGGAATGACAAGACCCAAATGAACGACTGCGCTATGATCCCGGCGGCGTTCGAGAAATCGTCATTCGGATTTCCTCCGTCATTTGTCATTCGTCATTCGTCATTGGCCTGAGCCATGGATACTCCGCATCGCGCGTTCTCGCTCGGCCGCATCGGCGCGATCACCACCAACACGCTGACCGAGTTAACTCGCCAAAAAGTTTTTTACATTCTTCTCATTTTCGCGCTGGTCCTGATCGGCAGTTCCGTTTTCATGGCACGGTTCAGTTTCCAGCAGGAATTCCAGATCCTGAAAGACGTTTCGCTCGGCGCGATGTCGATCTTCAGTTCGCTGCTCGCCATCGTCGCAACGGCGCGTCTTATCCCGCAAGATGTCGAAGACCGCACCGTTTATACGATTCTGGCAAAGCCGGTGCCGCGTTTCGAATATTTGCTCGGGAAACTTTTCGGCGTCCTTCTTTTGCTGGCGATCAGCATCGCGCTGATGAGCGCGATGTTCATTGCCGTTCTTTACACGCGCGAACACACTGTGCTCAACGAAACGATGCGCCAAATGAGCAGCGCGCCGCGCGAAGAGGTTGATGAGGCATTAAACGCAGTCCGCGCCGCCGGGCTCAAGATCGACATCCTCGCAGGCGTCGCGGTCATTTATCTGAAAGCATGTCTTCTCACCGCGTTGACGCTTTTTGTTTCAACATTCGCGACCACAAACATTTTTACGGTTGTCGTGATGGTGTTCGTGTATTTCATCGGCCATCTCCAGGCGACCGCGCGCGAATACTGGCTGGAGCAACAAAGCGTTAGCTGGATTGCGCGCGCGTTTCTCGCGATCATCGCGCTGATCTTTCCCGATCTTCAGGCCTTCAATCTAGTCGATGAGATTGTCGCCGGCGTGGCGATTCCCCTCGCGTTATTCGCCAAGACAGCGTTGCTCGGAATTTTTTACACTGTCATCTACACATTGGCGGCGACGTTCGTCTTTTACGGCAAAGAATTATGAGCCGCGTTCTTTTCGCGTTCGCGATGCTTCTCGTTTTTGGCGTGATGAAACGTCCGGCTGAGCGAGCAGTTTCGCTGCAACATCGGCAGTTGCATTTTGAAGATGTTGAATTGAATCTCGATCTTCGCGAAAAAATGGGGCAGCTCGGGTTCATCGCCGCGTTGAGCGGCTTCCGCGCGATGGTAGCCGATTTTTTGTTCATCGAAGCGCATGTGGCTTGGGAACAAACCGAGTGGGGACGCGTCTTGTTTTTATTTCGGCAAGTCACAACTTTGCAGCCGCATGTCCCGCTCTTTTGGGACATGGCCGCCTGGCATATGGCCTGGAATGCCAGCGCCGCGGCAATGAATGACACATCACAGTCGCGTCTGGCTCTTCGCGTAAAAGCGCAGCGCGAATATTTCGCGCTTGGCAAAGATTTCCTCGAACGCGGAATCAAAAATAATCCGGACAAACCGCAACTCTATGAAGCGCTCGCCCGGCTTTATCGCGACAAATTTGGTGATCACGCCAGCGCCTCGGAATTTTTCGCGAAAGCGGCCGCGTTGCCGGGCGCGCCGAGTTACGACAAACGCTTTTCGGTGTACGAACTTTCGCATTGCGAAGGGCGCGAACGTGAAGCCTACGAGCGTTTACGCGCGCTTTACGACGAAGGCGAAAAAGAACGTCTGCCGACTTTGATCAAACGCCTCAAGTTTCTCGAAGATAAACTGAACGTCCCGCCAGACCAACGGATTCCCTGACGGGAATGTCAAAACGTTAAAATCGTTGCAGTGTTACATTGTCGATAGATTGATCGCCCGCTTTAACTTTGTAACCTTTGTAACTCTTTTAACGTGTCGTCCATGCGCTTTGCCATTTTCAGTGACATTCACGCCAATCTCGAAGCGCTCGAGGCCGTGCTCGCCGACGCGCGCGAAAATAAATGCACCGATTTCGTTTGTCTCGGCGACGTCGTCGGGTACAACGCAAACCCACACGAGTGCGTCCAGCGCATCCGCGAGATGGATTGTCCCATCGTCAAAGGCAATCACGACGAACAGGCGTCGCTCGTGGAATCGTCCCGCGACTTCAACGAAATGGCCGAGGCCGCGATCCAATGGACGCGCGACAACTTGACCGACACGGACAAAGAATGGCTCCGCGCGCTGAAGTTGCAGCGGCAGGTGCGCGATTTCACGATCGTCCATGCGACCCTCGATACGCCCGAGCAATGGGGTTACGTTTTCAATAATCTCGATGCCGCTGCAAGCTTCACCTATCAGCACACCAGCGTTTGTTTTTTTGGCCACACCCATGTGCCGACGGCTTTCGTTCGCGATGATGGCGTGCAAAGTCAGAGAATCGACAAGTTGCGCATCGATTCGAGCAAGAAATATTTTATCAACACCGGTAGCGTCGGCCAGCCGCGCGATGCTGATTGGCGCGCCGCGTATTGCATCTATCACATCGACGATGCGGTGGTCGAACAACGGCGGGTAAAATATGATCTCGCGACCGCGCAGAAAAAAATCATCGATGCCGGCCTGCCCCGTTTGTTAGCGGAACGGCTCGCGATCGGAAGATAAGTAACAAGTGACCGGGGACCAGCAAGCCATATCCAATCAGTTTAACTTTTCAGATGCTCAACAATTTTGAATTCCGTTGTGTGTTTTTTCTCCGCTGAATTAACCTTCGTGTCCTTCGTGGTGAAACCATGGATTCGATTTTGATCATCAAGCCAAGTTCGCTCGGCGACATCGTTCACACGCTTCCGGCAGTGGCCGCGATTCGCGATGCGCACCGGAAAGCCAGTATCACGTGGGTGATGAATCCGGAATTCACGCCGCTCCTGCGGGGAAGTCCCGACGTCAATCACATCCACGTATTTCCGCGCCGTGAATTTGGCGGACTCGGCGCGCCGGTTAGCATGATGCCGTGGCTCAAAGAAACCAGAAAGCTGCGTCCCGATCTCGCACTCGATTTTCAGGGACTGCTTCGGAGCGCGTTTATCGCTCGGGTCAGCGGCGCGAAAGAAGTTTATGGAATGAGCGATGGCCGCGAAGGCTCGCGTTTCTTTTACAGACGCACCGCCAAAGTGAATCGGCGGGAACACGCGGTCGAGCGATATCTCAAACTCGCCGAGCTCGCCGGCGCGACAATTGGCGATGCTTTACGCTGTCCTCTGCCAACGGGCGATACCTTGCCGCGATTCGATGAATTTCCGCCGTTTATTTTGCTGCACCCGTTCGCGCGCGGAAAGGGCAAATCATTGACCGACGGCGTGATCGAGGAAATTTGCCGCGCGTTCGCGCCAACCCGCGTCGTCGTGGTTGGAAAAACGAACCGCAACCTCGACATCGCCGAGAATTGCGTCGAGCTCACCAACCAGACTTCACTTTTACAGTTGATCCGGCTAATCCGCGTCGCGCGTTTTGTCATCAGCGTCGACAGCGGCCCGATGCACATTGCCGCCGCGGTCAACGATCGCTTGCTGTCGATCCACACCCGGACCAATCCGCGCCGCGTCGGTCCTTACAATTCGAATGCCTGGATTTGGAAAGACGGAAAAATTCTTCGCGTCAGCGAACTAGAAAACACGAAGCTCAAACGCCATGGCCACCCATTTAAAACCAAGAATATCCCCGCCGTCGTCGAGCTTATCCGGCCCCTCGTCCCGATCGACCCGATGCTGGCTTAGCTCGGCGGAAGTGATGCGCGTTGCTTCAAAACAAATTCCGCGAGCGGGAGGTCGCGCGGATAAGTGATTTTGAAATTGAAGTCGTGATTCGGGACGAGGACGACTTTGCACCCGAGAAGCTCGACGGCTGAAACTTCGTCAGTCACCGAGACGTTCTTTTTTGCGACCAGGCGGTACGCTTCTTCCAGCAATTTTCTCGCAAAAACCTGCGGCGTTTGCATGGCGTAAACGCCGTTGCGATCGACCGATTCCTTGACCGCAAGATCGAGATCGGCGCGCTTGAGGGTGTCATTGATTGGCTCGGCGAGCGCGGCCGCCCCGCCGGTTGTCCGGCAAACGTCGAAAACACGCGTGATTTTTTCCGGCGTTATCATCGGCCGCGCGGCGTCGTGCACGGCGACGAAATCGGATTTCAGATTTAAATGATCGAGTCCGGCGCGCACCGAATCGCTCCGTTCTGCCCCGCCCGCGACGATCTGTTTCACTTTTGTCGGTTGGCCGATGATCTTTTGCAATTCGCCCAGGCCGTCGGCGCGGCCGACCAAAATGATTTCTTCGACACAACTCGTGCGCTCGAACGCCGCGATAGTGTGAGCAATGATCGGCTTGCCGCTCACCAGCGCAAACAATTTGTCGAATCCCATGCGTTCGCTGCTGCCGGCGGCGACGATGATGGCGGTAAGCATGGATAAATCGTTAAATCGTCAAATCGTCAAATCGTCAAACCGATTCACGAATCTCGATCCTCGAATTACGAGCCCAGCTGCTTTTGCACTTCGACGCTGAGCGTCTTGCCGTCGGCGCGGCCGGCCACTTTGGCTTGCAACGCTTTCATCACCGCGCCCATTTGCGCTTTCGAACTGGCGCCAACTTCGGCAATCGTCTCCCGCACAATTTTTGACATTTCGTCGGCGCTCATCGCTTGCGGTAAATACGATTGCAAGATCGATAATTCCTCTTTTTCTTTCGCGGCCAGCTCTGGGCGCCCGCCTTTTTCAAAACTTTCGATCGAATCCTGACGTTGCTTCACCTGTTTGCGAATCACCTGGGCCGCATCGGCGCCACTCAGTCCGCCCTCCGCGCCTGACTTTTCGATCGTCGCGTAACTGAGCGCGGACTTTAGCATGCGCAGAACGCCCAACTTAACGGCGTTTTTCTCGCGCATCGCCGCCTTCAATTCTGAATCCACACGCTCGGATAAATTCACGTAGGAAAATTACGGTGTGCGAATCGAATTGTCGATCCTGTCGCATCCGTCACCTTTGCCGCAACCCCTCGCCTTTCCTCCTCTAGCCTTGCGAAGGGGAGAGGCTGGGTGAGGATCCGTCGGCGCTTCGCGAAACAGGTTTCCGAGCGTTTGCGAATTAACTCGAGTCGCGAATTTTCTGCACACAGGCGCGCATTGATTCGACATCACTGACCGACACAACGTCGACATCTTTCCGGGTGCGCTTGAGCAGCCCCGCAAGCACTCCACCCGGCCCTAGTTCGATGAACAAATCGCAGCCGAGATCGACAAGTCGTTCCACGCAATCGACCCACCGGACTGTGCTCGTGACTTGATCTTGCAACGTCCGACGAATCTCAACCGGCGTTGCCACTTCCCTGCCGGTCACATTACTAATCACAGGAAAACGTGGCGGCTTCACTACAACGTGAAGAAGCGCTCCGCCGAGTTTTTCGTAAGCACTTTGCATCAAGCGCGAATGATACGCGCCGGCCACCTTCAGCATCGTCGCGCGGCGAATGCCATATTCCTTCGCGACACCAACCGCCGCTTCCACTTTCGCCAGTTCACCGGAAATAACGATCTGTCCCAGCGCATTGATGTTGGCAACATCGACATCCTCATCGGCGGCGAGCTGGCGAACGTCGTTCTCCAATCCGCCGATCATTGCCGCCATTCCGCCGATTGTCGTCGCGCAAGCTTCATCCATAAATTCGCCGCGTTTTTGGACAAGCTTGAGACCGTTCTCGAAATCGAAAGTTCCAGCGGCAGCGTGCGCGGTCATTTCGCCTAACGACAAACCGGCCGCGCCGCCAATCGGAAAATTCCCGGCCAATTCACGCAAGATCGACAGGCACGCGAGTCCATGAACAAACAATGCCGGTTGACAATTCGAAGTCTTGGTCAACTCCTCGATCGGGCCGTTCCACGCGATGTCGCTCAATTTGCGGCGAAGAATTTCGTCGGCCCGCCGAAACAAGTCGGCCGCAGTGGGAAATTGTTCGGCAAGATCTTTTCCCATGCCGACGATCTGCGCACCTTGTCCCGCAAATAAGAGCGCGATTTTTTTCATTTTGCTTCCCTAGTTAATCGCGCCGTGAACGTGGCGCGAGCCCTCATTTTTACGGCCGCAATCGCACTTCGAAACGCGAAATCAAAAACGTCGAAGCGATCGACAACTGCTGTGTCGGAAGAAAAACCGCGCGCAAAATCGACAAAGACTCAAGCAAAGAGTGGAACCTCGCCGAAAATAAAAACGCAGCCGAGATCGGAGAGCGTGGCAACGCCGGCGCCTACTTCAACTCCTTCCGTTCCGCCGAGCCTCGAAAGTTCGCCTTCGCCCTAAAATCTGGCTGACGACGCGTAGCGACCAACGTTTCGATCGTCAGTCAAATTGGGCTCGCGCGCGGGAGGCGAGTCGGCAGCGTAGATGCAACTCCGAAAAAACAGTTCGCGAGTCCCGATTATTTCGGGATTGTCGATCTATGGCATTCACCGTTCGCGAAATTGAATCGCCCGATCCGGTGACGCGAGTTGCCGCGGAGGAAGCGAAGCTGCGCGAAACCGATCACGACATCGGCGAGAAAATGATTCTCAACATGGGGCCGTCGCATCCGGCGACGCACGGTGTGTTGCGACTCGTCCTCGAACTGGATGGCGAAATTATCACGAAAGCGATGCCGGACATCGGATTTCTCCATCGCGGCGACGAAAAAATCGCCGAGAACATGCAATACAACCAGTTCGTGCCTTACACCGACCGGCTCGATTATCTCGCACCGCTGGCGAACAACGTGGCCTACGCGTTGGCAGTCGAAAAATTAATGGGTTGGGAAATTCCGCCGCGCGGAAAAGCGATTCGCGTGATTTGCTGCGAGCTTTCCCGAATCTCGTCGCATCTGATGGGACTTGGCGCGATGGCGCTCGATCTCGGCGCGATGACGGTTTTTCTCTATTCCTTCACGCAACGCGAAAAGATTTACGATCTCAGCGAATTGCTCAGTGGCGCGCGCTTCACAACTTCTTACACGCGCGTTGGCGGGCAAATCCGTGATCTGCCGGAGAAATTCCTGCCAATGTTGCACGAATTTCTCGATCAATTCGGCCCCGCTCTGGACGAGATGGACAAACTGCTGACGCGCAACCGCATCTTTGTCGATCGAACGAAAGACATCGGCGTTATCTCTAAAGAACGTGCAGTAGCTTACGCGCTCTCGGGTCCAATTTTGCGCGGCAGCGGCGTCGAACACGATTTGCGGCGCAAACATCCTTATCTCGATTATGAACAGTACGATTTTGAAGTGGTGATCGGCAGCGCGGGGGATTGTTATGATCGCTATCTGGTCCGAATCGAGGAAATGCGGCAAAGCGCAACAATTTTGCGGCAAGTGATCGACAGATTGCCAAGCGGGCCGATCAACGTGGCCGATTGGAAAAACATGACGCCGCCAAAATCGCACGTGATGACAAAAATGGAGGAACTGATTCACCATTTTATTGTCGTGACGGAAGGTCTGGATGCGCCACCGGGAGAAATTTATTTCGCGGCTGAAAATCCGAAGGGTGAGCTCGGTTTTTACATCAACAGCAAAGGCGGCGGCGTCCCGCATCGTCTCAAAATCCGCGCGCCATCGTTTGTGAACTTGAGCATACTGCCGGAATTGCTCCCGGGCTGCATGGTGAGTGACGTTCCTGCTGTGCTCGGAAGTCTGGACTTTGTCATGGGCGAATGCGACAGATGAATATGTCGATCTTACGATTTATTTCTCGATTCGTGCTCGTGCTCATACTCGTACTCGAGCTTTCGTGCGTCGGCAGGCGCATCACCAAAGCCAACGTCGACGAAGTGGCCGAGGGAATGTCGAAGAAACAGGTGGAATCGATTCTTGGACCGCCGACCGAACTCGACAACAAGGATTTCGTCATCATGAAGAAGACGACTTACGTTTACCGGCAGGGCCAAGACACGGTGACGATCGTTTTCAAAGACGACAAGGTCACAGAAAAGCAGAGCACCTTAACTGATTAATCTTTTCGCCCGTGGACTCGACGAGCACACGCGTTCCCGCCGAGTTGGAGCGAAGAATGGATGAAGCGATCGGGCATTATCCGCCTGACGAAAAGCGAAGCGCGGCCCTGCCGCTGCTGCATCTTTGGCAGGAACATTTCGATTTCATCAATGATGACGCCGTGACCTGGATCGCGGCCAAGCTCGGACTCCAGCCGATCAACATTCTCGAGCTGGTCACCTTCTACCCGATGTTGCGCGAGAAACGCGCCGGCAAAACGCACATTCGCGTTTGCCGCACGCTCAGTTGCGCAATGGCTGGAAGTTACCAGGTCATGGAAAATTTCTGCGCCGCGACTGGGATTCAACGCAAGACCGCCGGTGACGGAATACACACGCCGATTTCCGCCAGCGCTGACGGAAGTTTCAGCATCGAGTTTGTCGAATGTTTGGCAAGCTGCGGCACCGCACCGGTTTGCATGGTGAATGACAAGCTCCACGAGAATGTCGATCCAAATTCAGTTGTCGATCTTAGCGAGAGTCGTGAATCGAGAATCGTGAATCGGCCGGAGCCGCATCCGCTCGAGCACCGGATCATTTTCAAAAATATCGGACGCAAAAATTGGAAGACCGACATCAAGACCTATTTGGACGATGGCGGTTACGACGATTTGCGTAAAGCGATCAAGATGTCGCGCACCGACATCGTGAACGAAGTGAAGATATCGGGTTTGCGGGGCCGTGGCGGCGCCGGATTTCCCTGCGGCGTAAAATGGAGTTTCATCAAGCCTGACGAGAAGAAGCCGGTCTATTTGATTTGCAATGCGGACGAATCGGAGCCGGGCACGTTCAAGGACCGCTACATCATCCACGAAGATCCGCATCAGTTGCTGGAAGGCATCGCCATCTCGTGTTTCGCGCTCAATGCCCGGACGGCGTACATATATATAAGAGGCGAGTTTCCGGAAGGTGCGAAGATCCTGGAGCGGGCGATCGAAGAAGCGCACGAGCACAACTTTCTCGGCAGAAACATTCTCGGCTCCGGGTTCGATGTTGATGTTTACATTCATCGTGGAGCGGGCGCGTACATTTGCGGCGAAGAAACCGGCCTGATCGAATCCCTCGAAGGCAAACGCGCCTATCCGCGGATCAAGCCGCCTTATTTTCCGGCCGTGCTCGGGCTCTACATGTGCCCAACGATCGTGAACAATGTCGAAACACTGTGCGCAGTGAAGCACATCATTGCCATGGGTGGAGCAAAATACGCGCAGCTGGGCCGACCGAACAACACCGGCACCCGCATCGTTTGCGTGAGCGGCGATGTCGAGCGCCCGGGTTATTTCGAAATCGAAGTCGGCAAAGTGACAATGGGGCAATTGATTTACGAAATGGCGGGCGGAATAAAATGGGGCCGGCGATTGAAAGCGGTAATTCCCGGCGGCAGCTCGGCCAAAGTTTTACGCGCGGACGAGCGGTTCAAACTCAAACAAAAGCAGCCGGATGGATCGACAATCGAAGCAGACTTGTCGATCGATGAGTTGCCGATGGATTTTGATTCGCTTGCGGCCGCCGGCTCGATGGCCGGCTCCGGCGGCGTGATCGTGCTCGACGATTCGCGCGACATGGTGTGGGTGCTCAACAACATCAACGAATTCTACGCCCACGAATCGTGCGGACAGTGCACGCCCTGTCGCGAAGGCGCGCTTTGGATGAAAAAAATTACCGAGCGCATGCTCGACGGTGGCGGCGTCACGGAAGACCCGCGCACGTTGAAAACGATTGGCGACAACATTGCTGGCCGGACCATCTGCGCGTTCGGCGAAGCTTGCGCATGGCCGACGCAAAGTTTCGTCGAAAAATTTCCGGAGGAATTCGCCGCGCACGCGCGCAAATCAATGCCGCCGCCGTTGCCGCCCGAAAACACGTCTCGAGAATTAATTGAACGCGAACAAATTCCGACCAGCCCCCTCGCCCACGATCCTGGCTGGGAAAAAGCCGGAGCCGATGCCGTGATTTGATATGGCTGAAGAAAAATCAAACCCGCCACCGATGTTCAACGTTCAGGTCGACGGCGTGTGGCATCAGTTTCCGAAAGGCACGCGTGTGATCGAAGCTTGCGCGCAAGCCGGTGTCTACGTGCCGCGCTATTGCTATCATAAGAAACTGAGCTCACCGGGCAATTGCCGAATGTGTTTGATCGAGATGGGGATGCCGCGAATGGGCCCTGAACGCAAACCGGAGCTCGGCGCCGATGGAAAACCGATCATCAATTGGATGGTGCGCCCGCAAATCTGCTGCGCCCAAGATGTCGCGGAAGGAATGGGCGTGCGGACAAACTCGCCGATGGTCGAGGAATGTCGCAAAGGCGTGATGGAATTTTTGCTGATCAATCACCCGCTTGATTGCCCAATCTGCGATCAAGCGGGCGAATGCGAACTTCAGGAATTCAGCGTCGAGTACGGCGCGGCTGGCTCGCGTTTCCTAGAAAACAAAGTTAAAAAGCCGAAGAATGTAGAACTGGGTCCACGCGTGACGCTCGATGACGAGCGCTGCATTCTTTGTTCGCGTTGCGTTCGCTTTTGCAACGAGATCGCCAAGGACGATGTGCTCGGCTTTATCGATCGCGGGAGTCACACCGTCCTGACTGCACATCCGGGTAAGCGTCTCGAAAACAATTACTCACTGAACACGGTCGATCTTTGTCCGGTCGGCGCGCTTACTTCGACGGATTTTCGGTTTAAGATGCGCGTCTGGTTTCTGAAAGAGACCAAAAGCATTTGCACGAGTTGCGCCACCGGCTGCAACACGCTCATTGGCACGCGCGAGGACATCGTTTATCGACAAACGCCGCGCGAAAATGATGACGTGAACTCGTGCTGGATGTGCGATTACGGCCGATTGAATTTTAAATACCTGGAAGCGGACAACCGCTTGCTCGAGCCACAGATTTTTGACGGCAAAGAACTCGCGTCAACTGATTGGAAAAGCGCCATCAACCAGGCAGCGCTTCAGCTCAGGCAATTCAGCGGCGCAAACATCGCGATCATCGCGTCCGGGCGCATGACCAACGAAGAACTTTGGCTCACGCGAAAGATCGCCGAGCTGCTCGGCGTTCGTTACATCGACATCGTGCCGTGCGAGGGCGAGGGCGACGACATTTTGCTGAGCGAAGATCGCAATCCGAACACGACTGGCGCGCGTTTGATTCTGAGATTGGACGAAGAACCCGGTGAGAAGTTTCCTGCAATTGCCAAAGGCGTGAAGTCCGGAGCAATCAGAGCGCTGGTCGCGTTGGGTGAAAATCCAATCAAGCTCGGAATTTCAGCCGAACAGTTAACGAACATGCCGGCGTTTATTGCGATGGACATTTTGTCGAATCCCGGCAACGAGCACGCAACTGTTCTCATGTCTGCTTCAGGGTTTGCCGAAAAACGCGGCTCGATGATCAACGGCGAAGGGCGTCTGCAACGATTGAATCGCGCGGTGCGCCCTCCCGGAAACGCGCGCGACGATTGGGAAATTTTGCGCGATCTGCTCCAAGCCCTTGGCGGGAGCAATGGTATTTACACAATCGAAGATCTTTTTCGGCAAATGAGCGCAGAGATCCCACAGTTCGCCGGTCTTAGTCTAAGCAAAATCGGTGACCTCGGCGTGCATGTAATCGAGGAAAACGAATCGCCTCCACCACCGGTCGATCCCAAGGCCGAGGACATCGAGGAAGCAGAAAAGAAGCGACCACCCGGACGATAATACAAGATCGACAATGGATTATTTTTTTATCGGCACGTCGTTGATCAAAATTGTCTGCCTTCTCGCGTTCGTGCTTGGGCTCATGAATTACGCGGTCTACGCGGAGCGTCGCGTCAGCGCGTTGATTCAGGACCGGCTCGGGCCAAATCGCGTCGGTCCTGCCGGTCTGCTCCAACCAATTGCCGACGCCGGAAAATTTTTGCTGAAAGAGCAATTCACGCCGGCGCATGTAAACAAACTTTACTACTGGCTCGCGCCGTGTCTGGCCATGGTCCCGGCGGTCATCACTATCGCGGTCGTTCCGTTTGGCAGCACGTTGTTCGGCGTGCCGATGGTCATCGCAGATATCAATGTCGGAATTTTGTTCGTCTTCGCCATCGCTTCGTTGGGCGTTTACGGAATTGTTCTCGGCGGTTGGGCGTCCAATTCAAAATATCCGTTTCTCGGCGGCGTGCGTTCCAGCTCCCAAATGATTTCCTATGAGCTTTCGCTCGGTCTCGCCGTCATTCCAGTTTTTCTGCTCGTTGGCAATCTGCGCCTAACGAGTGTCGTCCAATATCAAATCGACCACGGCTGGTTGATCGCGCCCTTCGTCGGCGACTGGACGAACTTCGGGAAGTGGCTGCTCGCTATTCCGATGTTCGTTTCCTTCCTCGTCTTCATGATAGCTGTCCTCGCGGAGACGAACCGACTCCCGTTCGATTTGCCGGAAGCTGAACAGGAACTTGCCGGTGGCTACCACACCGAATATGCGGCAATGAAATTCGGTCTGTTTTTCCTCGGCGAATACATCGCCATGATCACGGGCTCGGGCATCATTGTTACGCTCTTTCTTGGGGGCTGGCATTTTCCCGGGATTCCTGATGGCTCGGATGGTTGGATTTTCGGTTTGATCAACATCGCGGTCTTCTTCGCCAAGGTTGCCGCATTAATCTTTTTGTTCATGTGGGTACGCTGGACCCTGCCACGCTTTCGCTGGGACCAGCTCATGCGCCTGGGCTGGCTTTTCTTTTTTGAAATCGCGCTCGTCAATATCTTCATCGTCGCGATCATTCTGATTTACTTCCATTTTTAATGGCGATCACCGTTCAACGACCGAATCTCAATTGGCGCGAACGAATGTTTCTGCCCGCGATCGCGGCCGGCTTATTGATCACATTGAAGCATTTCAAGAACATGATTTTTCGCCGGACGAAAGTGACGATGGAATATCCGGAGGAAAAATGGGACTCCAACTTGCCCGAGCATTATCGCGGCGCGCCCGCGCTCGTGCGCGACACCGACGGCCGCGTCCGCTGCGTCGCTTGTCAGCTTTGTGAATTCATTTGTCCGCCGCGCGCGATCAAAATTATTCCAGGCGAAATTTCAAAGGCGGATCGTTTCGCCAAGGTCGAGAAATATCCGGAAGAATTCGATATCGACATGGTCCGCTGCATTTTCTGCGGCATGTGTGAAGAAGTTTGTCCGGAGCAGGCGATTTATTTGCGGAAAGATTACGCCATTACCGGATTCACTCGCGAAGACATGATGCATCACAAAGACAAACTGCTCGAGATCGGCGGGGTGATGCACGGAGTCGTTTTGAAATGGAACGAGAAAAAGTGATCGCAAGATCAACATCGTGATATGTCTGTATTTCTGTTTTGGATTTTCGCGTTGATGATGCTGGTATTCGGCGTAGCCGTTGTCATCAACCGTAATCCGGTCGCGAGCGCGCTCAGTCTCGTCGTCTCGTTTTTGGCGCTCGCAGCGTTGTTTATGTCGCTCGATGCCTACTTCATCGGGATCATCCAAGTGCTCGTCTACGCCGGCGCGATCATGGTGCTGTTTCTTTTCATCATCATGCTGCTCGATTTGCGGGCTGAGGAGTTGAGAAAAATTAACTGGGTCGCGTCCGCCGGCGGCTTGGCGGTTGCGCTTGCCCTAATGGTCCAAATTTTCGCTGTCGTCGGCAGATTTAGTCTCGCGAAACAGACCTTTCCATCGCTGGCAAGATCGACATCGGACGATGTCCACCGAATCGGTCTTTTGCTTTTCGACAATTACAATCTGCCTTTTCAAATCATCGGCGTAGTCATTTTGGTAGCAACCATCGGCGCCGTGATGTTGAGCCGACGCGAAACCCGCTGACATGGTCACGCTTGGCGATTATCTCATTGTCAGCGGAATTTTGTTCACCATCGGCTTCGCCGGCGTGATGGTGCGACGCAACATCATCATCATTTTGATGGCCCTGGAGTTGATGTTGAACGCCGCCAATTTGTCACTCGTCGCGTTCTCGCGCTTTCATGTCGATCCAAGCGGGGCCCCAAATTACAACGCGCAGGTTTTTGTTTTCTTCGTCATCACCGTGGCCGCGGCCGAGGTCGCAGTCGGACTTGCGATTGTGGTCGCACTCTTTCGCCTCCGACGGACGACGCATGTCGAAGACATCACCAGTTTAAAGTTTTGACCTTCACCGCCAACAGCTTGCTTCCGTGGTTAGTTTTGCTCCTGCCGCTCACTTCGGCTGGAGTTATTACTTTGTTCACGCGTCGCTGGAAGAATACCAGCGCTCTGATCTCAGTCGCGGCTGTTCTTGGAAGTTTCGCGTGTAGCTGTTTGATTTTTGGAAAAGCTGACATTTCGGCGCCGAAATTAATCTGGATCGACATCCGCGGCGTCTTCATCGTTCCGCTTGCTTTTATTCTCGATGATCTGAGCAGATTGATGCTCCTGGTCGTTTCCGGCGTCGGATCGCTGATCCACATCTACTCATTGGGCTACATGCGCGACGACGAAGGCAAGTCGCGCTACTTCGCAGCGCTTTCGCTCTTCATGTTCGCCATGCTTGGGATCGTTCTCGCCAACAATTTCGTGATGATGTTTATTTTCTGGGAACTGGTCGGCTTCACCTCGTATGTGCTGATCGGTCACTGGTTCGAACGCGACGCCGCTGCTGATGCCGCGAAAAAAGCGTTTCTCACCACCCGAATCGGTGACTTCGGATTCATGATCGGAATTCTGATGGTGTGGATGGCGACCGGCTCGGTCGTATTCGACGATATCGTCGCGCATCTTTCCAAGATCACGAGCAACCCTGGCTATCTCACCATTGTCGCGATTCTGATTTTTTGCGGCGCGGTCGGCAAATCTGCGCAATTCCCGCTCCACGTTTGGTTGCCGGACGCGATGGAGGGTCCAACACCAGTCTCGGCATTGATTCACGCGGCGACGATGGTCGCGGCGGGCGTTTACCTTCTCGTGCGCGTTGCGTTCCTTATTCAGGCGTCGCAGACCGCGCTGCTCGTTATCGCCTGGATCGGAACTATCACCGCGTTGCTCGGCGCGTTAATGGCGACGCAGCAATCCGACATCAAACGGATCCTCGCTTACTCCACGATTTCCCAACTTGGTTACATGGTTATGGCGGTCGGACTCGCCTCTAATGAAGCGGCGATGTTTCACCTTTTCACTCACGCGTTTTTCAAAGCGCTCCTCTTTCTCGCCGCTGGCTCCGTCATCGTCACCCTTCATCACGAGCAAGACATCTGGAAGATGGGTGGCCTCGCGAAAAAACTGAGAATTACATTTGCCACGTTTGCCGTCGGCGCGCTCGCATTGGTTGGTTGCCCACCGTTCAGCGGATTCTTTAGTAAAGACGCGATCCTTGCGCTTGCCTACGAACGCAACATGTCGATCTTTGTCATCGGCCTAACGACTGCATTCTTGACTGCGTTTTATGTTTCACGCGCGGTAATAGTCGTTTTTCTCGGAAAACCTCGCAGCGATGCCGCCCGTGCCGGCAAGGAATCACCGCTCGTGATGATTATTCCCTTGCTCATCCTCGCACTGTTCGCGCTCATCGCGGGCTGGGAAACTGTCGCCAAGAATTTCCTGGTCGTGCCGCATGAAAAGGAAAGCGTTATCACAGTCCCTGCCCTCGCGCTGGTCGCACTGATTCTAGGCGTGGGCATCGCTACCTGGCTTTATCGCAACCGTGAGCGCGATCCGCTGCATGTCGATCTTGTGCGACGGCGTTTTTACATCGACGAATTTTACGAGTGGCTGATCGGGGCAACTCAGGAACTTCTTGCTCGCATCGCAGCCTTCTTTGATCGCTGGATTATTGATGCCGGTGCTGTCCGCGGGACAAGCGGTGGCATGTTTGGGCTCGGCGCGTTTCTGCGATTATTTCAAGTCGGCAATCTTCAGGCCTACGCATTTTTGTTCGGATTGGGAATCGTGGCTCTCATTTACTTCACCATTTTCCGCTGATGCTTCTCTTTCTCGTTCTCTGTCCAATCACCGCCGCGATTGCAATCATCGCCGGCGCGCCTGCGCGACTGACTGCGCTCGTCGCGGCAATTTCAAATCTGTTTGTCACACTGGCTCTTCTCAGCCGATTCGATCGAGTCACAGCCGGTTTTCAATTTGCCAGCTCGTTTCTCGTTTCGGCGGACTGGCAAATTCATTTCGCGTTCGGCATCGATGGTTTGAGTCTGCTCATGCTTCTCCTCGCCACCATTGTCACCGTCGCCGCGGTTTGGTTCACCGGTAAGATCGACAACCACGAGCGCGCGTTCTACGCTTGCCTGCTGTTCATTTCCGGCGGCGCGATCGGAGCTTTCGCATCAATCGATTTGTTTTTCTTTTACGCCTTCCACGAACTCGCGCTGATCCCGACATTTCTGCTCATCGGAATCTGGGGAACAGGCAATCGCAGCGTCGCAGCGTGGAAAATCACAATTTATCTCACCCTCGGCAGTTTCGTTCTATTGATCGGACTGATTCTGCTTTACCAAAGTCTGCCAGCGACCACGCGAACTTTTGACATTCGGGAACTGCAAGCCGCGACGGCCGCGCACGCGATTGCGGCTCCGACACAACGCCACATTTATCTTTTGCTGTTGATCGGGTTCGGCGTTCTTATCTCGCTCTTTCCGTTTCATTCCTGGGCGCCGGAAGCGTACGCATCAGCGCCCGCGCCCGCGGCGATGCTGCACGCAGGCGTCCTGAAAAAATTCGGACTCTATGGTTTGCTGCGCTTAGCGATTCCAATGCTGCCGGATGGCGCGCATTACTGGATGTATCTCCTCGTCATCCTCTTGCTCGGCAACATTATCTACATTGGTCTCGTCACGATCGCGCAGAAACGGCTCGATTGGATGCTCGGTTACTCCAGCGTGATGCACATGGGCTACATTTTTCTTGGAATCGCGAGCGCCAACATTCTCGGAGCAACCGGAGCTGCTGCACTCATCTTCGCTCATGGGCTTTCGATCGCGCTGCTTTTTGCCGTCGCCGGTCAAATTCGAAATCGCACCGGCACTTTGCTGTTCGACGATCTCGGCGGTCTGGCCAAAGTGATGCCGTTCGCCGGCCTCGCCTTCGGCTTTGCTGCATTTGCCGCAATTGGCCTGCCCGGTTTCGCGAATTTCGCGTCGGAGATCCTGATTTTCTTCGGCGCGATTCGAAACGGATGGGAAATGCAACGCTTCCATATTTTTCAGATCGCGACCGTGCTCGCGCTTTGGGGCATCGTGATCTCTACCGTTTACATGTTGCGCGCTTACCGCTCGACGTTCATGGGCACAATCAATGAGCGCTGGGGAAAGCTTGTCGATCTCGGCACAGGCCTGCGACTGCCGGTCGTATTGCTGGTGGCCGGGCTCATCTGGTTCGGATTCTTCCCGCAAACGCTCGTGCGAATGGTGACCCCGACGTTTCGACCTTATTTCACCGCGACTAAATGATCGCGATCCGCGCGCCATATCTCGAGATCGCGGTGCTCGTGCTCGGCATGGCGATCCTCATCTTGGAAACCTTTGCTGCCAAGATCGACAAGAAAATCTTTGCTTACGCCGGCATCGTCGGTCTCGCAGCCGTGCTCGTCGCCAGTTTCTTTTTGTTACCGGAGTCGTCGATTCCCCAGACAAATGGCTTTTGGAATTTTTACACCGCGGATCCGCTGTCGATCTTCTTTAAACGATTCACGCTCGTAACCACGATCGTTGTGCTTGGAATGATGATCGATTACACGCCGGTCTTGGGTAGCGTTGCCGGTCACGCATCGTCAAACCTCGGCGAATTTTTCTCGCTGCCACTCCTGACCTGCGCCGGCTTGATGTACCTGGTCTCAGCCATCGATTTCATCTTCATTTTCGTTGCGATCGAGCTCGTCACTATTTCATTTTTCGTGCTCGTCAGTTTTCCGAGAAGAAATCCAATCGCGCTCGAAGCGGGCGTGAAATACCTCATCCTCGGCGCGCTCTCGACCGCATTTCTCGTTTACGGAATCACCTGGATCTTCGGCGTGACCGGCGAAACAAATCTACAACGAATCACCGCGGCGCTTTCCAGCGGCAAGATCGACAATTACGGCGCAACCTTCGGCGCAGTATTAGTGTTGGTTGGATTGGGTTTTAAAATCGCCGCCGTCCCATTCCAAATCTGGGTGCCGGATGTTTACCAAGGGGCACCGACGCCGGTGACCGCATTTCTTTCAGTCGGATCCAAAGCGGCCGGGTTCGTCGTCCTGTTGCGCGTGCTCCAACCGTTTCTCATGCTGCCGAACATCGAACGCCTCGTCGTTCTCATCGCGTTACTCACGGTCGTGTACGGGAATCTCGCCGCGCTTCCGCAAAACAATCTCAAACGATTGCTCGGCTACTCCAGCATCGCCCACGCCGGTTATTTGCTGATTGGTGTCGCCTGCTTCGATGGTCGCGCGGTGACATTTTATCTCGCGGCTTATCTGCTCATGACTCTCTTGGCCTTTGCGATCTTGATTCTTGTCGCGCAACAAACGGGCGAGGAGATTTCTAATTTCGATGGCTTGGCGAAACGCGCACCATTCCTCGCGTTCGCGATGCTCGTGGCGATGGCGTCGCTTGCCGGTCTTCCGTTCACCGCCGGCTTTTTCGGTAAGTTCTTCATCTTCGTAAGCGCGGTCGCACAAAAACAAACCGCGCTGGTGGCGGTTGGAATCGTTACGGTCGCGTGCGGGTTCTACTATTACCTGAAAGTCGTGCGAGCGATGTATTGGCAGCCGAGCGCGAACAACAATCCAATCGCGGTCAGCGCCCTCTCGCGGGCAGTGATCGTCTTATTGATCATCGCCACGATTTGGTTCGGCATTTATCCGCAGCCGATACTGCGAGCAATTGGACCGCAGCGACAGCGCGTTGCGGAAAGATCGACAATCAGTCGTTAGGCTAAGGCGATGTCTCGAATCGCCTCTCCCTTTTCAAGGGACAGGGTAGGGTGAGGGTTAATCTGCGCCGAGATGAGTCACCTCAATCCTATCCCCTTGCGGGAGGGGAGAGGCGGAAAATGTAATTCGACTTCGCGAAACGCAAACTAATCGCTTAGCTCGACGTTCCAGTAAGCAAGATCGACAAAGTGCCGCCAACTCTCGTGCTGCGGCGCGGTGAACGTGACGTGCAGGAACGGCCGCCACTTCGGCCGCTTCGGTTTGCGAATGAGACCCATCTGCGCTTCCTGCGGCAGACGATTGCCTTTGCGCGTGTTACACGGAATGCACGAGCAAACCACGTTTTCCCAAGTCGTCGTTCCGCCGCGGTCGCGCGGCACTACGTGATCGAGATTCAAATCGTTACGATCGAAGGCCTCGCCGCAATATTGGCACATGTTCTTGTCGCGCTCGAAAACGTTGTGGCGGGTAAATTTGACTTCCTTTTTCGGCAGCCGATCGAAAAAGAGCAGCACGATCACGCGCGGCACACGGATTTTCCACGAAATCGTCTGAACGAGTTCGTGATCGGGCGCGTCCGTCGAAAAATCGCGCCAGCCTTCAAAATCGTGCGTCAGGAAGTTGTTTGCGTCGTCCGACGAAACGACGTGGGCGTGGCCGGCGTAGACGAGCGAGAACGCGCGCCGCGCCGTGCAGATGTTGACCGCCTGCCAGAGACGGTTCAGCACCAATACCTGACTATTTAGCAGCGAGTGCAAATTCTCTATTAGCCTCGGTTATCACGCTTTGGGCGAGAATTATCGCCAAAGTGCGGCGAAACTATCACCCGCGTTTTCCCTTGTCAACGTGGCGGCCGCGCCGCCGCCTGCTTGCAGGAAATCCAAGAACCTGACATGATTCGTCACCGAATGCGGTGTTTCTCCCCTTCCCTCCGAGCGAAGCTTCGAATTAGACGATTAGCGAGCGTTCCGCCATGCCCACGTTTTATGACTCCGTCGATACCAGCGAGGGTGTCGCTCACATCTTAACGAAGACGCGCTGGCTCGGCGTCGTCCCGATGCCTCGCACGAGTGTCATGCCGCATCGAGGCACCGAACTGGGCGCCTCGGCACGGCGATCAGGTGGACCACAAAAGATGCTGCGACGCTTCGCACACTTCACGGTCGCGTGCTCGAGCTAGTTCAGCAGTTCGGCGTTTCCGGCATACGTGAGATTGCGCACACCGCGAGGATGACAGATCGCGTCGCGAAGACCTTCGGGGGAGGTGGCAAGACATAGTTAAGCAGGCCGCTCAAGACGGTGCGCCGTTCCCCATCCCCGATGATGTCCTCAGATATGTTAAAGGCTTTGTGTAACGCAGTGTTTATAGTCTAACCAAGCGCTCCAGCCAACGGCTGACCCGGCCATGAGTTTACAAATGGCAGCTTCAACATTGAAATTCGCAGCACAACTCGGTGCCGCCAACGGTGCCTGAGCTTTGTCTCCTTAGACTGATGAGAGTCGTGCTTTTTACACTGTTGATGGTGATCGGCAGCACAATTCAAGCAGGGGCGCAGGACAGGTACGCGAGTTCAGGTGAGCAAATAGCTCCGAACTCCATCGCGGGTTTAGAGATGACACTGTGGGACGACAGGCATTGTGCGAAGATCGTATTTTTGTTTTGGCCTCAGGGTAACTTCACAGCCGCAGGCATGGTGGTACCCGGTGGCCACAGCTACATTGAAGTCGCGTCGGAAGGAGGAACCTACGAGTGGCGAGTCACGGGATCTCGACAGGCATTTTTGACTCTTCGAAAGCGCGATGGTTCCGGGAACACATACAAGATGACTTTCGATAATCCCAAGCAGGCGACAGGCTTCATCTCGAAGCAAGACCGTCGTCCGTATAAATTCACGTTCAAGGACCCGTGGGAAGAGGCGAAGCGATAGCACTTCATGGCTACTTGGTCGGATGTTGAAAGGAATTCGGCGCGGTTTGAAAACCTCGATACTGCCACACTCGAAGAATTCTTGAAGGTTCCTCCTCCTGTGTCGCAAAACCCGACATTTAACATTCGCTTTGAGCAGACAATGCAGAGGATTCGCGACATTCTTTCGGAGCGAGCAAGGGCTTCGGGAGATTCTGCAGAAGAGCGTCGCCACGCAGACGTGATGCTCTGGACGAAGATTGGCATCGCGGCCGCGGTTGTTTTGGGCTTACTCGCCTTGCTACAGAAGTGCATGTGATTAACGAGGCCATACGTCTAACCACACGCTGCAGCCGATGGCTGGTAAGAAAGCAAGAAGTAAGAATTAGGAATTAAGAAAACTTGAGAAGGAGGCGTAGCTGATCTTTTTCTCGTTAGGTGGCTGGTCTGTTGCCGATCCATGAACGCAAAGCAAGCTCTCGCGTGGATAAAAAAATGTGGGATAGCCGTCGAGTCGGCGCATGCCAGTGTTCCCAGTCTCGCTCAGGTTGTAGCGGGAGAACCACTGAGAGGTAGTTGGTGGGCGCATCCGAAGGGAAACGAGATATTCCTTCTCTCGCGAGCGATCCGCAGTTCTCCCGACATTTTGGTGTGCCGACTGGTAGATGGAAAAATTACCTACATCCATCGGCGTCTGTGGCCCGCCCTCGTCAGGTCGGCCGGCCGGTTTTCGAAGAATAGGCTTGCCGCTGTTAAGGAGACGCACACTCCTGGGGGCAAGCACAAATTGCTGGTCGTTCCATTTCCCAAGTGGGTGCCGAAGGAAGTCCTGAGAGCCGCGAAGAAGCTCACCGAGAAAGAGGCCGCTTCACAATTGGCGTTCCTTCTAAGAAAGTAAAAAGTAGAACTTAAGAAGTAGAAAGCTCTACAAATGTCCACATCTACTCGCGTTCGATTGCTTAGAGGAAGCGGGTTGCTGCTTTTGTTGCTCGGCATCGTGCATTTGGTGGCGACGCCCCACATCGCGGCCCTCATTCGACACAGCGTTTCTCAGGGTGCGGCCGACAATCTCATTCCGCCGATGCTTCTGAATCATATTTTGGTCGGGCTGTTGCTGTTTCCTCTCGGCTTTCTGACCTTTTATGCCGCGCCATATTCGGATCGTTGGGCCCAGGTGATCGTTCGAACAACGGCTCTCACAGTTGGAACACTGCCCCTGATGCTGCTTTGGCTTATGGGCGTGCGCTACTTCGACGCGCCGCTCTTCGTTGTCGGTTTCCTCCTAGTGGTTGCCGCGTCGGTGACGTTGCTGTTGGCTGCGTTTACGAGACCCCGCACCAACGGTTGTACCCTGACCGCGCGTAGCTGACGACAATTATCGTGGAGGCGGCCTGGCTGAGCTGCGGGTTGCCGCCCGCTTCATGAAATTTCCCGGCAGCCGTTTTTCGTCGTCCGGGACGGCGCCGGCGGCGTCGCCGAGATGTTCTTCTTCAGCCGGCAAGAATTGTTTGAACCGGTTCTTATCGATCGCCTTCATGAAGGCTTCGTGCGCTGTGACCGTTCCGTTTTCCAACAGCGCAAAAATCGCGTCGTCCATGAATTGCATCCCCTGCCCTTTGCCGGAAATGATCACGTCCTGAAGTTTTTGGGTCGCGCCTTCGCGAATGATCGCCGAGACAGCGGCGCTTGCGACCAGGATTTCATTGACCGCGATGCGGCCGGAGCCGTCCGCTTTTTTCAAGAGCAATTGCGCGAGAACACCGCGCAACGAATTGGCCAGCATCGCGCGCGCTTGCGGTTGACGCAGCGCTGGAAAAACGTCAACCATTCGATCGACGGTTTTGCGCGCGTTGTTGGTGTGGAGCGTTCCGAAAACGAGCAAGCCGGTTTCGGGGGCGGTAAGCGCGAGCGAGATTGTTTCCAGATCGCGCATTTCGCCGACAAGAACGATGTCCGCGTCTTCGCGCAACGCCGCTTTCAGCGCCACCGGAAACGATTCGCAATCGCCAGGGACCTCGCGCTGGGTAATGATGCTGCGCTTGTTGCCGTGCACGAACTCAATCGGTTCCTCGATCGTGACGATGTGCCGCGAAAAATTGTCGTTGATGTAATCAATCAGCGACGCGAGGGTCGTCGATTTGCCGGAACCGGTTGGACCGGTAACAAGGACCAATCCACCACGCAAACGCGCAAACTCTTTGGCGACGATTGGAATACCAAGTTGTTCCAGCGTTGCGATTTTCGCCGGAATCAAGCGAAACACCGCCCCATAGCCGTGCGCTTGCTTTAAATAATTGCATCGAAACCGGGATGCCGCGTCCATCTCGTAGGCGAAGTCGAGATCGCCGCGGTCTTCGAGAATTTTCCAGTTCCGCTCGCCGCAAACCTCGCTCAACATCGACATCGTCTCGTCGTGCGTCAGTGGCATCTCTCGAATCGGCGCGATGTCGCCGTGCTTGCGCATCTTCGGCGGCTGGCCCTCGCCGATGTGCAAATCGGAGCCGCCTTGATCGACAATGACTTTCAGAAATTGATCCAGAGAGGCCATGACTAAATGACGAAGTCCGAATGGCGAATGACGAAGGAACGACAAAACCCAAATGACGAAAGCTCCGGTGACGAGACGTTTTGAATTTCGGACCTCGTCATTATTTCGGGTTTCTTCATTCGTGCTTCGTCATTTCGCGAGCCGCGTTCGCATTTCCTGCTTTTGATCCGCACGAGCAAGAGCTTCTTCTGCGCTGATCAAGCCGCGGCCGTAAAGATCGGCAAGTGCATCGTCCATCAGCTGCATGCCTTGTTTCTTTCCGGTCTGAATTATTCCCGGGAGCATGAAGGTCTTTGCTTCGCGGATCACGTTGGCGACTGCCGGAGTGTTTGTAAGTATTTCGAGCGCCAGCACGCGCCCCTTGCCCTCGGACCGCGGAATGAGTTGCTGACTGATGACACCGCGCAACGATTCGCTGACCATGATGCGAATCTGCTCCTGTTGACCGGGCGGAAAGACATCGAGCAACCGGTCGAGCGTGCGCGACGCGTTGCTAGTGTGCAGTGTTCCCAAGACCAAATGGCCGGTCTCGGCAGCTGTGATGGCGAGCGAAATCGTTTCCAAATCCCGCATTTCGCCGATCATGATGACATCGGGATCCTCGCGGAGCGCGCCGCGCAACGCTACCGCGAACGAGCGCGTATGCGTGTGCACTTCGCGTTGGGTGATGTGGCAGCCCTTCGGTTCCAACACATACTCGATCGGATCTTCGAGGGTGATGATGTGCTCGCGCCGCTCAATGTTCGCTTGCTCGACCAACGCCGCGAGCGTGGTCGATTTTCCACTGCCGACTGAGCCGGTGACGAGAATCAGTCCGTTTTGATAACGGGTGAGAAGTTTGAGATGCTCGGGCAAACCGAGCTCGTCCATCGTGCACACCTTTGTGTTAATGATGCGAAACACGAGATCGACCCCGAGCCGCTGGCGGACAACGCTGGTGCGATACCGGCCGAATGCGTTCGCGTAGGCAAAATCGGCGTCGCCCCGCTCGTTCAAATGCGTTTTGTGCAGGCTGGAAAGAAAACCTTCTGCGAGAGCGAGCGTTTGCTCGGAAGTGAGACGCGGGGCGTCTCGCCAAATCGGTTGCAGCGTTCCGTGCAACCGCCAGAGCGGCGGCGCGTTTACGCCAAGATGAATATCCGACGCGCCGGCACTTTGTCCGATGGCCAGGTATTCATCGACATGCGACAACGGATGCGAGCGCGGAGAGCTTGCCGTCGATGTTGGAGACATAACGCACCGCGATTCTTATGCAGCGCGACGGTGCGCGTAAACTCAAAAGCCTTTCGGCCCGGAACGCCCGCGCCCCGAATAGCTCCCGAGTTTCTTTTCGACAAAGTTCATGACCACGGGTTTGAGCAAGCTTGCGGCGATCCGCAACGCTCCCAATATAAATCCAGCCTCTAACAGCACGTGTTTGGATTTCGTTGCGCCCTTTGCGTCGACATAAACTTTTCTCTTCCGGCTCACGACCGCCGTCACCAGCAAACCAACCGCGATCGCACCGACAATCCACGGGACTGGCTGGCGTCGGACCGAGCGGCGAATCTTACGCGGCAAATCAACTTCCTCGCGAACGCGGTTCAGTCTGAGGGCGAGATCTTCGCGCGACCGCGCGATTTGCTCTTTTAGCTCCGCGTCTGATTTGTTGTTTCCAGATTTTTTAGCCATTCTCGATCCTTTTTTAATTCGGCCGTGGTCGCGCGAAAAACCGGTCGCTTAATTCCACTGCGCGCGATTAACAGAAGAATCAGCGCCATCAACAAATGCAGCCCGGCGGCAGCCAAGGCTGTCCACAACCATGAGACTTTTGCCAGATGAGCCACCGCCACAACCGCAGTCGCGAGCAGAAAGACGTATCCGAACGCGAAAAACAGAAGTGCCGCGACCAGGCAAACTGCGACCAAAACAAATTGAACGAGCGCCGCCTTTGATTCCGTGGCAAACAGTTCGGCGCGACTCTCGAAAAAATCCGCGAGCGCGCTCGCGAGTGCGACCAAACTGCCGATGAAACCGGTCTGGCGCGTTCGACTTCTCGTCGGCGAATTTTCGCCAGCCATTCAGCAAATCGCGATCAGCGCCGAAAGATCAGTCCAAGAACAAATCCCACGCCGAGCGCGGTAAAGATTGCCTTGGTCGGATTTTCGCGAACGTACTGTTCCGCGTCGTCTTGAAACGTCCGCACACGCGTCCGTGCATCGCCCAAGGCCTGCTCAGCGCGGCCACGCGCGTCCGTCCAAGCGTGCTCAGCTTTCCCGCGGGCCTCGGTCCAAGCTTGCTCCGCTTTGCCGCGATATTCGCCGGCAATCGCGCCGGCCGCATCGCGTAAGTCCTCGGCCGCTTTTCGCGCGTGCGTCTTGCTGCTTTCGAATTTGTTCTGCGCGTCGGTCGTTCCAGACGCGCGATGTGATTTGTTTTCTTCAGCCATGATGGTCTCCAGTTAAATTTCGTTACTCCAACTATCCGCGC
>WNFP01001758.1_pt1 | contig 26261 bp, 19 predicted proteins | sample 5400201 | NCBI WGS metagenome assembly WNFP01 (sample SAMN13153355, study PRJNA577476) | soil metagenome | isolation source: 115 cm saprolite under Madrone tree | place: USA:California | collected 2016-06-14 | reverse complement strand
ATTCCCCGATGATCGGCGGCGCATGCTCGCGAAACGCGATCATGTAATTGCCTTGGCAGGCCTGTAGCGTGCAGCCGGAAACCTTCGAATTTCTCTGCGTGGGGTCGGGTCCGGCCGGCCAGAAGGCGGCGATTCAAGCGGCCAAAGCCGGGTTTCGCGCGGCGATTATCGAGCGCGAATCGCAGGTAGGCGGCTCTTGTCTGCTGTCAGGCACCATTCCCAGCAAGGCGCTCCGCGAGCAGGCACTTCGCTATCGCCGAATGCAGGGCAGCGCATCGTCGCTCGCCGTCGAGCTGCGCGGCGATGCGCCGCTATCCGCCTTGCTGCACGGCGTCGACATCGTCATCGCCGCCCAGGACCGCTATCTGCAGGCACAGCTTGCGCGCAATCAAGTCGAATTGATTCGCGGCCGCGCCGTCTTCCTGGACGCGAATCGCATCGAGGTACAGCGCTTGGACGGTTCCACAATCGTGGTTCGCGCGCCGTGGATCCTTCTCGCCACCGGATCGCGGCCGCGGCACGTGCCCAGCATCGACGTCGATCACGAACACATCCTCGACAGCGATTCGATCCTGAGCCTGCCCTATATACCGTGCTCGATGGTGGTGCTGGGCAGCGGCGTGATCGCCTGCGAGTACGCCTCCATTTTCGCCGCGCTGGGCTGCGCCGTGACGCTGCTCGACAAGGCGGCGGAGCCGCTGGGATTTCTCGACCCGGCGCTGCGCACCGGATTTCTCACCGCTTTTCAGGCGATGGGCGGCAAGTATCGGGGCGGTGTCGAGGTTGCCGGCGCGCGCTTCGATGGGTTCTCGCAGGTCGAAGTGCAGTTGCGCGGCGGCGAGGTGTTGAGCGCCGACATCGTGTTCGCCGCATTCGGCCGCGTGGCCAACTTGGAGGGTAGCGGCCTCGACCGGCTGCAGCTCGCCATCAGCAGCCGCGGGCACGTGCAGGTGGATGAAAAATACCAGACCAATATTCCCGGAATTTTCGCCGCCGGCGACGCGATCGGTCCGCCGGCGCTGGCATGCGCCGCCGCGGATCAAGGGCGGCGCGCCGCGCTCGCGGCCTTGGGGCTGCCGCCGCCGGCGCACACCAGTCTGGTGCCGAGCGGCGTGTATACCATCCCGGAAATCGCCAGCGTCGGCCTGTCCCGGAGCGGCGCGGCTTCGAAGAAAATCGACGTGATCGTCGGCCGGGCCGACTTCAGCGAGGTTGCGCGCGCCCACATTGCGGGCGAGGCCGCCGGGTTTCTCGAGCTCCTCTGCGATCGCAGCACGGCGCGGGTTCTAGGGTGTCAGGCGATCGGCGAAGGCGCCACAGACCTCGTCCACCTAGGGCAGGCGGCGATCGCCACGGGCGCGACCGCGGATTTCTTCATCGAGCAAATCTTCAACTTTCCCACCATGACCGAAGCCTACCGGATCGCGGCGTTCGACGTCCTGAAGCAGCGGTCGGTGCCGCACGCCGCACACCTCAAGCTCGCGCACGCCGCAAACTAGCACTTAGGCACGGTGAATGTGAGCGGCTCGGATGGTCAGGGGGGATGGGGAGCCTGAAGGCAACGAAGGACACAGTTGCCTTCAGGCTCCCCATCCCCCCTGACCGTTCACGCTGGGCCGCGCAACATCACGGTGCCCGATGAACGACTTGCGAGCGGCCATCCTCGCTCGTGCTTTCGGCAGCATGTGTCGACCGGTTCCAGTATTCGTCCGGCGGGGTGGGGAGCCTGCGGGCAACTGTCTCCCCCGTTGCCCGCAGGCTCCCCACCCCACCGGACGAGCGCTGCCGAGCCGAACACAATCTGCTACAGATTGCGGATCAGGATGTCGCCGAATTCACTGCACTTGACCTCGGTCGCGCCGTCCATCAGGCGCGCGAAATCGTAGGTTACGGTCTTCTGGGCGATGGTCTTGTCCATCGCGCCGAGGATGGCGTCGGCGGCTTCCAACCAGCCCATGTAGCGCAGCATCATTTCGCCCGACAGGATCACCGATCCGGGATTGACCTTGTCGAGGTCCGCATACTTGGGGGCGGTGCCGTGGGTGGCTTCGAATACTGCATGACCGGTCATGTAATTGATGTTGCCGCCCGGCGCGATGCCGATGCCGCCGACTTGAGCGGCCAGCGCATCCGACAGGTAGTCCCCGTTGAGGTTCATGGTGGCGACTACGTCGAATTCGTCCGGGCGCGTCAGTACTTGCTGCAGGGTGATATCGGCGATCGCATCCTTGATGATGATCTTGCCCGCCTTCTTGGCGGCGTCCATCTGTGCATTGGCTTCTTTGTCGCCCTTGGCGGCCTTGATGCGCTCCCACTGCTCCCAGGTGAACACCTCGGCGGGAAATTCCTGTTCCGCGAGCTTGTAGCACCAATTGCGAAACGCACCTTCGGTGAATTTCATGATGTTGCCCTTGTGCACGATGGTCACGCTCTTGCGCTTGTTGGCGACGGCGTAGGCCACGGTGGCGCGGAACAATCGTTCCGTGCCTTCCTTCGATGCGGGCTTGAGGCCTATACCTGAGCTCTCGGGGAAACGGATCTTGGCGAATTGTTTCGGGAAATTCTGCTTGAAGAGATCGAGGAATTTCTTGCAGTCGGCTGTGCCCGCCTCGAACTCGATTCCGGCGTAAATGTCTTCGGTATTTTCGCGGAAAATGACCATGTCGACCTTCTCCGGCGCCTTGACCGGGGAGGGCACGCCCTTGAACCAACGCACGGGCCGCAAGCACACGTAAAGATCCAGCATTTGGCGCAACGCCACATTGAGCGAGCGAATGCCGCCGCCCACGGGCGTCGTGAGCGGACCCTTGATAGAAATCAGGTAGTCGCGGCAGGCGGCGACGGTTTCGTCCGGCAGCCACGTGTTGTAGGCCTTGTTCGCCTTCTCGCCGGCGAACACTTCCATCCAATGAATCTTGCGCTTGCCGCCGTAGGCTTTTTGCACGGCCGCGTCGAACACCCGCACGCTCGCGCGCCAGATATCGCGGCCGGTCCCGTCGCCCTCGATGAAGGGAATGATGGGCTGGTCCGGGACATGCAGTGTGCCGTTCGAGATGGTGATTTTCTCGCCCCCGGCGGGGACCTGCACGTGCACCGGTTTTGCGTCTGACATTCATCGCTCCTGTAAATTCAATCGCAATGCTAGCATGCGCGACCGGAGACTCAACGATTGCGCACACTCACATCAACCCCCGCTAGGGATGGCTTCCGCATGCCTGCGGAGTTCGAACGGCATTCGGGCTGTTGGATGCTCTGGCCGGAGCGCCCGGACAATTGGCGCTCCGGAGCCAAGCCGGCACAGGCGGCATTCGCGGCGGTCGCGACCGCCATCGCGGGCGGTGAGCCGGTGACCGTGGGCGTCTCGGCGGCGCAATTCCAAAATGCGCGAGCCCGGTTGCCGCCCGACGTGCGGGTCGTCGAAATTACCAGCAATGACGCCTGGATACGGGATTGCGGGCCGACTTTCGTCATTGATGGCAGGGGCCGGCGTCGGGGCGTCGATTGGACTTTCAACGCCTGGGGGGGCTTCCGCGGCGGCTTGTATTTCCCCTGGGACCGCGATGACGAGGTTGCGCAAAAGGTATTGGAAATCGAGGGCGCCGATCGGTACCGCACGCCGTTCGTGCTCGAAGGCGGCGCCATCCACGTGGACGGTCAGGGCACCTGTTTGACCACCGAAGAATGCCTGCTCAATCCGAATCGCAATCTTGAGCTCGAGCGTTCCGAGATCGAGGAACAGCTGCGCCGCTATCTCGGCGTCACGACGGTCATTTGGCTGGGTAAGGGCGTGTACCTCGATGAGACCGGCGGGCACATCGACGAGCTTGCCTGCTTCACGAGTCCCGGGCACGTTGCGCTCACCTGGACTTTGGATCGCAAAGATCCGCAATACGAGATCTCCCACGATGCCTACCAGCGCCTGAAGAAGGCGCGCGACGCGCGGGGCCGGGAGCTCACCATTCACAAAATCCACCAGCCGGGGCCGCTGTACATGACTGCCGAGGAAGCGGCGGGGATCGACGCGCGTGCCGGCAGCCACCCGCGCAAGGCAGGCGACCGCTTACCGGCGTCGTATATCAACTTCTATATCGCGAATAAATGCGTCGTCATGCCGCTTTACGACAAACGCCACGACGCGGCGGCACGAGCCACGCTCAGGCGGCTGTTCCCCACTCGCCGGGTGCTGGGAGTCGCCACTCGCGAAGTGCTTCTCGGCGGGGGCAATATTCATTGCATAACCCAGCAAGTCGGAAGCTGTAGTGCACCCATCGTTCGGTCGATATGCTCGCAAACATTCCCGCGCGCTTCTCTGCGCCGCCGCGCTTTTCGCGGCCGGCTGCCATCACAACAATCTCAACAGCGGTTTCGGCCTCGGCTGGCTCACCTTGGGCAGCACGCCTGGCGATTTCACCAGCTACATCGTCAACGTCAATTCCTTGTCCCTGACCGGCACCGCCAACGGGGGGATAATCGTCTTTCAACCTCAAAATGCTGAAATCGTCGATTTCACCAAGCTCAATAATGTCTCCGAGCTGATCAGCTCCGCGAGCATCCCGAACGACACCTACACCGCGGCCAGCATCGTTCTCGATTATACGAACGCCAATATTTCCGTCATGGTCAACGGCGTGCCGACGAAGGCGAAGGTCGTGGATACGACGGGTAAGGACGTGACCACTCAGACGATCAACATTACCTTCGATGCGAACAATCGCCCGGTCATCCAACCGACCTATGGGTCGAGCAGTGCCGTGCGCATGGCCATCAATTTCGACCTTGCCGCCTCGAATGTGGTGAACACGGCAACGAGTCCCCCAACCGTGACCATCAAACCATTCATGACGATGGCCGTGAGCGCACCCGATACCAAGCCGGTCCGCGTGCGCGGCCCGCTGATCAACTCCAGCATCGGTGCCGGCACTTACACGGTGGAAGTGCGGCCTCTCTTCGACGAAGCAAACAGTTTGGGATCGCTGTCGATTTTCAACGACCCGAACGCGACGGTGTACACCATCAATGGAACCACCTATGTCGGCTCCCAGGGCCTCAGCGTGCTGTCGCAAACGTCCGCCGGCAGCACCATGACCGCGGCCTACACCACTTACCAGCCAACCCCGACACTGAACGCTTCGGTGACGGCGGGAAAGTTCAATTCAATCTACGTGATTGCGGGCAGCACGCTCGAGGACTTCTACACCTGGGGTCTCGAAGGCGACGTGATCGCGCGCAGCGGCAACACCCTGACCGTGCGCGGCGCGACTCTACAGTTCAACAACGGAGTGATCCCTTACATCACTTACATCGATACTCCTGACGCCGTGGTCCTGCTCGGACCCAGCACCATCGTGACCGCCGACGATAACGCGGCGCTCAAGGGACTCGACTACAATTCGGTGTCGGTGGGCCAGCACATCATCGCCCGCGGTATCTGTCACAGCGTCCTGCCCGGTTGTCAGTCGAGCGAGCTGCCGGCATCCAACGTTACGACGCTGGATGCAACAGGAGCGAGCGCCAGCACCGGATCGGTGCGCCTCGTGTCGACGCAACTCTGGGGTTCGCTGGTGTCGTCGGCCGCGGGTAGTGCGGTATTGAATCTGCAAACCATCGACAATTGGCCGGTCAGCAATTACAACTTCACCGGTAATGGTGCGGGCGCCGTGGCGCCGGCCAGCTACGCCGTGAACACGGGCAGCCTCGCGATACCTGCCGGCGTGGCAGCCGGCGGGCCGCTGTGGATCGACGGCACCACCGCTCCCTTCGGCTCCGCACCGCCGGATTTCAATGCCGTCGCCATCAACGCCGAGTTGTCCGTTCCGGCCCGCCTGCAGGTGGATTGGACCAGCGCGGGGACGACGGCACCGTTCGCCACCTTGGCGAACGCCGGCCTGACGATCGACCTCAACAACGCGAATTACAGTTCCGGGGTGATCCGAATAGGCTCCGAGAGCATCGACCTCAAGTCCCTGGCGGGGACTCCGCAGATCGTTCCGGCGACGCCGATCGGAGACGCCGGCTTGCCGGCGAAGTTCCTGCCCTCGTTTGCCATCGGCAACCTCACGTCGACCGCGAACACGACCGCCATCGCCGTGTTCAACACCTTCTCGGGCTTCGTGACGCAGGCGCCCCTGTCGATCGTCGCGGCGACTCCGGCCCTGCACTTCGTGGCCGCGGGCGTCTACAACCGGGGCACCAACATCTTTACTGCTTCCAGTATCGACGTCGTGAACTAAACTAGCTCCCCAACATGGGGAAGCTCATTGTACGGCTCGGATTGGCCTGCGCCCTCGGCGCAGGCTGGCTGTGGCCGGCCGGATCGTGGGCGGCCGAGCCCGCGACCCGTCCGCGGATCTGCCTGGTGCTGTCCGGCGGCGGCGCGCGCGGCATGGCGCACATCGGCGTACTCAAGATCCTCGAGGATCTGAAAATTCCCATCGACTGCATCGCCGGCACCAGCATGGGCGCCATCGTCGGCGGCCTGTACGCCAGCGGCATGACGGCGGCCGACATCGACGCCACCATGCGCTCGCTCGATTGGCAGGAGGCGTTTCGCGATGCGCCGCCGCGCCGGGACCTCGCCTTCAGGCGCAAACAAGACGACCGCAACTTTCTGGTGCGGCTGCCGCTGGGGTTGCAGCACCGGAAAATCTTGCTGCCGAAGGGCTTCATTCAAGGGCAAAAGCTGCAGGAGACGCTGCGCCAACTGACCCTGCCGTTCAGCAGCAGCACGGATTTCGATTTGCTGCCCACCCCATTTCGCGCGGTGGCCACCGATTTGGAGACCGGCAACGCCGTGGTGATGGACAAGGGCGATCTCGCGATCGCCATGCGCGCCAGCATGTCGGCGCCGGGTGTGTTCGCGCCGGTCGAATTGAATGGGCGCCTGCTGGTCGACGGCGGACTGGCGGAGAATCTACCCGTCAACGTGGCGCGCGCAATGCATGCGGATATTCTCATCGTGTCCGACGTGAGCTTCCCGTTGCAGCAGCGCGCGGCGCTCGATTCCGCGATATCGATTTCCAACCAGATGCTGGCGATTTTGGTGCGCAAGGACTCCGACCGTCAGCGGGCCAGCCTGAGCCCGCAGGATATCTTGATCGAGCCCAATCTGGGCTCGGCGCCCGCGACCGACTTTGCCTCGCCGAGCGCCGTCATCGCCCGCGGCGAGGAAGCGGCGCGGGCAGCCATCGCCAAACTGTCGGCGTACGCGGTCGGCGACAATGCGTATCGGGACTACTTGGCGCGGCGCGGCGCGCGCGAGCCGGGCCTTCCGGCCATCAAGTTCGTGCGGGTTGACGAGCAATCCAAGCGCTATGAAAAGACCATCATGGCCGAGATGCAGCCGCTCCTGGGCAAGCCGCTGGACCTCGATCAAGTGGGCAAGCGCATCACGGAATTGTACGGGCTGGGGAATTTCGAGACTCTGGACTACAGCCTGGTCGAGCAAGGCCAGGGCGCCGGCGAGGAAACCGGCCTCGAAGTGCGGGCGCGGCGCAAATCCTGGGGCCCCAACTATGTGCGGTTCGGGCTGAACCTCGAGGACGATTTTCAGGGCAATAGCCGCTACAACGCCGCGGTGCGCTTCGTCTTGACCGAAATCAACGATCTGGGCGCGGAAAACTTGACGGATCTGCAGATCGGCAGCGACCCCAAAATCGTCAGCGAGTTCTATCAGCCGCTCAATGCATCGCGCACGTGGTTCGTGGCGCCGAGCGCGCGCATCGAGGCGCGCGATCTGCCGATTTACACCAAAAATCTCCTGGTCGCCGACTTTCGCGACCGCGAGGTGGAAGCCGATCTCGACGTCGGATACAACCTCGGCAATTGGGGCGAAATCCGCGCAGGTCTCCACAGAACCAACGGCCTGACCCGGGTGCGCCTCGGCGACCCGACACTGGTGGAACAGCAGTACAACAACGGCGAGTATTTTTTCAAGTTCAGCTACGATCGCCTGGACAACGTACATTTCCCGCGCGAAGGCGAGACGTTCAGCCTGCAGTGGGACGCCAACCGCACCAATCTGGGCGCAGACATCGCGTCCGACAAGGTAACGGCCGATTGGTTGGTGGCGAGCTCGCGCGGACGCAACACGATATTGTTCTGGACCTCGGCCGGGACCACGCTGGACGGCAATTACAAACCGAACGCCTTGCCCGAATTCTACTCCCTGGGTGGATTTTTCAATTTGTCGGGTCTTGCCCAAGGTTCGCTGATCGGCCCGCACTACGCGATCGCCCGCGCGATCTACTTTCGCAAAATCGGCCGCGGCGGCGAGGGCTTCTTCGAGTTTCCCGCCTATCTCGGCGCGTCGCTCGAGCTCGGCAATACCTGGCAGCACCGCGGCGACATGAGCTTTTCGTCGGCGCACAAGGATGCGTCGCTGTTCGTGGCGTTCGACACCTTTCTCGGGCCCGTATACCTCGGATCTGGGTACGACACGTCCGGAACCGCTGCGTTCTATCTGTTTCTCGGCCGGAGTTTTTAGGGTTTCCAGGCGCTACGCGCCGAATCTACGGGGTCGAGGCGACCCCAAATTTTCATGCGCTTCGCGCAACTTTCAACGGGGTCGAGGCGACCCCGCCCGAGCTAGAAATTTCGGCTCTCGGCAAGTTTTTCTACTTTTTCGAACACCAGCGCGGGCTGGTCGCCGATTCGCGAATATTCATGCTTACGCGACATGTCTTCCATGACGCGGTCGCGTTCTGCCGCGGTGAAAAACCAGTGCGTCTTCTGCCAGTCGGTGCCCAGCAGTTTCGCAAACGGATCTCCCGGTTTGAGACGCACGCGAATGCCGTAAGGACGCGGCAGCACCGGCAGAGTGCGCACCAGATTCTGAACGCTTGCAATTACCATGGTCCTCGAAAGATAGCCGAATCGCGAGTAGGCTGCCAGCTGATTCGCCGAGGATGCGCATGGTAGACTCCGCCGCCCCGGCCGGGGAGCTCGGCATGGTCTTAGACAAACAAGGCCGGGGTCGCTTCGACTCCGTAGATTCAGCGCGCAGCGCTTGAAGAGGTAACGATGGCAGCGTCTTCTTATACGGCCTCCGATATCGAGGTATTGAGCGGCTTGGACCCGGTTCGCCGGCGGCCGGGCATGTATACCGACACGACGCGGCCGAATCATCTCGCGCACGAAGTCATCGACAACAGCGTCGATGAAGCACTCGCGGGCTTCTGCCAAAACATCAATGTGACGGTGTACAAGGACGGCTCCCTGCAAGTCGAGGATGACGGCCGCGGCATGCCGGTCGATATTCACCCCAAGGAAAAGATCAGCGGCGTCGAATTGATTTTGACTCGCCTGCATGCGGGCGGAAAATTCAACGACAAGACCTACCAGCATGCCGGCGGATTGCACGGAGTGGGCGTGTCGGTGGTCAATGCACTGTCGAAGCACCTGGAGTGCTGGGTGCGCCGGGGCGGAAAGGAATACAACGTGAGCTTCGCGGGCGGGCGCCTGAAGTCCAAGCTCGAGGTCGTGGGCGACGTGCCGAAATCGAAGACCGGAACCACCATTCGGTTCTGGCCCGATCCGCAATACTTCGATACGGATAAATTCGCGATCCCGAGGCTCAAACAGGTGCTGCGGGCAAAAGCGGTGCTATGTCCCAACCTACGGGTCACCCTTGCCAACGAGTTCACCGGTGAACGCGACGAATGGTTCTATACGGGCGGGTTGCATCAATACCTGGCGGAGGAGCTGGGCAAGGGCGAATGGCTGCCCGCCGAGACGTTCTACGGCAAGCGCGATATCGAGGGTGGTTCGCTGGATTGGGCGTTCGCCTGGGTACTCGAGTCCGAGCACGGCATCACCGAGAGCTATGTCAATCTGATTCCCACGGTGGAGGGCGGCACGCACGTCAACGGCTTGCGGTCGGGAGCCGCCGACGCGGTGCGTGAGTTCTGCGAATTCAGAAACCTGGTTCCACGCGGGTTGAAGTTGACGCCCGAGGACGTCTGGGACGGCGTGAGCTTCGTGCTCTCGATGAAAATGCGCGAGCCGCAGTTCGCGGGACAAACTAAAGAGAAGCTCTCGTCGCGCGAATCGGCCGGGATCGTGCAGGGCGTGATCAAGGACGCCTTCGCCCTCTGGCTCAATCAGCATCCCGATCAGGGCGAGAAAATCGCCATGCTGGCGATCGCCAATGCGCAGCAGCGGTTCAAGGACAGCCAGAAAATCGCGCGTAAACGCGTCGTCGCCGGCCCCGCATTGCCGGGCAAACTCGCCGACTGCGTGAGCCAAGATCCGGCGCGCAGCGAGCTATTCCTCGTGGAAGGAGATTCGGCCGGCGGATCGGCCAAGCAGGCGCGAGACCGCGTGACCCAGGCCATCATGCCGCTTCGCGGCAAGATCTTGAATACTTGGGAAGCGGACACCGGCGAGGTCCTGCAATCCCAAGAGGTTCACAACATCAGCATCGCCATCGGCGTCGACCCCTCCGCCGCCGATCTGTCGGGTTTGCGTTATCACAAGATTTGCATTCTGGCGGACGCGGACAGCGACGGGCAGCATATCGCCACGCTCCTGTGCGCCTTGTTTCTGCGCCACTACCGGCCGCTGGTGATGGCCGGACATGTGTACGTCTGTATGCCGCCGCTGTTTCGGATCGACGTCGGCAAGGAAGTGGTCTATGCGCTCGATGAGGCGGAACGCGAGAAGGCGCTGAAGCGCATTGCCGCGGAAAATCCCCGCGCCAAGCCGGTGGTGATGCGCTTCAAAGGCTTGGGCGAAATGAGCCCTCTGCAATTGCGCGAAACCACCATGGCGCCGCAGACGCGCCGGCTGGTACAGATGACCATCGACGCGAAAGACAGCCCTGACCCGATGCTCGACATGCTGCTGGCCAAGAAGCGAGCCGGCGATCGGCGCGAATGGCTCGAGAGCAAGGGTAATCTGGCGCAGATCTAGTGTCCTGTCCCATCAATAACTTGCTCGCTGCGCCGCGTCTTTTCGCGCCGGGCGGCGTTGCGCCTCCTCGCCATAGCGCCCACTATGACTCGTCGGCGCGCCTTGCCCGGCACGAAAATCCGCGGGCGGATCGAGCAAGTTATTGATGGGACAGGACACTAGCGCCGCGAAGACAATGTCATGAAAGATCAAGAACTCAATTTCGAAGGAACTCCGGCGAAGCTGCAACCTTGAAAGATCAAGAACTCAATTTCGAAGGGATCGAGAAGGAGCCGCTCAAGTCGTTTGCGGAGCGCGCCTATCTCGACTATTCGATGTACGTGATCCTGGACCGGGCGCTGCCCCACCTCGGCGACGGCTTGAAGCCCGTGCAGCGGCGCATCGTCTATGCGATGAGCGAGTTGGGCCTGGCCGCCGGCGCCAAGCACAAGAAATCGGCGCGCACGGTCGGCGACGTGATCGGCAAGTTCCATCCGCACGGCGATACCGCCTGCTATGAGGCCATGGTGCACATGGCGCAGGATTTCGCGTACCGCTATAACATCGTCGACGGGCAGGGCAATTGGGGTTCGACCGACGATCCGAAATCGTTCGCCGCCATGCGCTACACCGAGTCGCGCTTGACGCGCTACGCCACCCTGCTGCTGCAGGAATTGGGGTCCAGCACGGTGGATTGGGCGCCGAATTTCGACGGCTCACTGGAAGAGCCCACCATGCTGCCGGCGCGGGTGCCGAATCTGCTGCTCAACGGCGGTTCGGGAATCGCGGTCGGCATGGCCACCGACATCCCGCCGCATAATTTGCGCGAAGTGGTCAAAGCCTGCGTCGCCTTGCTCGACGACCCGGATTTGAGCACGCGCAAGATCATGGCGCACATCAAGGGGCCCGATCTGCCGACCGGCGCGGAAATCGTGTCGCCCCGCGACGAGCTGGTGCAGATGTACGACACGGGGTCCGGCAGCTTCAAGGCCCGTGCGACTTATAAAATCGAGGACGGCGAGATCGTGATCGATGCGCTGCCGTTCCAGGTATCCGGGGACAAGGTGCAGGAGCAGATCGCCGCCCAGATGCAGCAGAAAAAGCTGCCCATGGTCGAAGACCTCCGCGACGAATCGGACCACGAGAATCCCACGCGTCTCGTCATCGTGCCGAAATCCAATCGCGTGGACACGGCGGCGCTGATGGCGCATCTGTTCGCCACCACCGATCTCGAACGCAATTACCGGGTGAATCTCAACGTCATCGCCCTCGACGGCCGGCCGCGAGTGATGCCCTTGAAGGCATTGCTGCTCGAGTGGCTGCAGTTCCGCAAATCCACCGTCACCCGGCGGCTGAACCACCGGCTCGCCAAGCTCAATGCCCGGCTGCACATCCTCGACGGCTTGCTGATCGCGTACCTCAACCTCGATGTAGTGATCCGCATCGTGCGTACCGAGGATCAGCCCAAGCCCGTGCTCATCAAGCGCTTCAAGCTGTCGGACGAGCAGGCGGAAGCCATTCTCGAGACCAAGCTGCGGCACCTCGCGCGCCTCGAAGAGATGAAGATCCGCGAGGAGCAAAAGGAGCTGAGCGTCGAGCGCGATGAAATCCAAGGCATTTTGAAGAGCAAGGCGCGGCTCACGCGGCTGGTCCGCGACGAATTGCTGAGCGATGCGGAGGAGTACGGCGACGAGCGGCGCACCCGCCTGGTGGAGCGCGAGGCCGCCCAAGCCATTTCCGAGACCGAGCTGCTCACCAGCGAGCCGACCACCGTCGTGCTGTCCCGTTTGGGCTGGGTGCGCGCCGCGAAAGGGCACGACATCGATGTCCGCTCTCTGAGCTACAAGAGCGGGGATGAGTTCCAGGCCGCCGCCCGCGGCCGCAACCTGCAGCAAGCCGTGTTCATCGATTCGACGGGCCGGGCCTACAGCCTGGATGCCCACCAGCTGCCGGCCGCGCGCGGTTACGGCGAGCCGCTGTCCGGCACCGTCGATCCTCCGGACGGCGCCACTTTTGCCGCCGTGCTGATCGGCGAGCCGGACGACCTATGGCTGCTCGCGAGCGATGCCGGCTACGGATTTGCCGTCAAATTGCGCGAGCTGTACGCCCGCAACAAGAAGGGCAAGTCGGTACTCAAGGTACCGGAAAACGCGCGGGTTCTGCCGGCGCAGCCGATCGCAGATAAGACCGCGCTCGCCATTTTCGTCAACGACAGCGGCGAAGTACTGGCGCTGCCGACCGCCCAGATCGAAGAAATGACCGCCGGCAAGGGACAGAATCTATTCGGCATCCCAGGCAAGAAGTCCGCGGACCGCGACGAGTACCTGGTCGCCATGGCAGTGGTCGCCCCGGGCGAAGTGCTTACGATTTACAGCGGCAACAGCGCGCCGATGAAGCTCAAGTTCGACGATCTCAAACAGTTCCAAGACAAGAAAGGCCAGCGCCGGCAAAGATTTTCGCGCGCCTACAAGCAGGTCGACCGGCTCGAGGTCTCAGGAGCCTAGCTGGGATTATTCACAAACCACGGAGTCGTAGACGGAGGCGGAGATACCTTATTGTGAATAATCCGGGCTAGCGCCTATCGTTCGACGACATGGTCACGTCCTCCGGAGCATTCACGAAGTACCCCTGGATGAATTCGACGCCGAGCTGCCACAGCACGGCCATGGTGTTGGCGTCTTCCACGCGCTCGGCCACGGTTTCCATGCCTCTGCGTTTCGCGGCCTCGACAAGGCCCTTCACGCGTTGTTGCTGAATCTGATTCGTCGATAGTCCCTGCATCAGCGACCCGTCGATCTTGATGAAATTCATGTCGATGTCGGCGAGCAGCTTCAAGGGATCGCGCCCGGTGCCGAAGTGCTCCAGAGCAAATCGAAAGCCGAGCTTGCGCAGGCTCTCCGCCAGCTCCTTGGTCTGCCGCACGTACTGATTCGCCAGGTCTTCGGTCACTTGGATGCAGAGGCGCTTCGGTTCGATCCTGAGCGATTTCAGCTGGGCATCGAGCCACGGGAGCAAGCTCTTGTCGAGGACGGTGTCCTTCGACACGCGCACGAAAATACACGAGGCCTTGCGGTTGGCGGCGAAGGACATGGACGCGCCGATCACCCAGCGGTCGATGTTCTTCATCAAGTCGTTGCGCTCGGCGGCCGCGATGAATTCCGCGGGCAGTACTTCCGAGCCCTGTTCGTCCAGCATGCGCACCAGCACGTCGAACATTCCCTTGTCCTCGCCGAGCAGGCTCGCGATCGGCTGCTGCACCAGGCGGAAGCGGTTCTCCATCAAGGCGCTCTTGATGTGCTTGACCCAGATCTTGTCGTAGGCCTGCACGCGCGTGTCGGTGTCGGATTTGTCCACCACGTACATCTGATTGCCGCCGAGTTCGCGTCCGCGCCGCACCGCGCTGACCGCATCGGTGATCGCCCCGCCCACGTCCGGGACGATGGATCCTCCCGCGTCGGGGTTGGCCGCCGGCAACAGCCCCAAACCCACGGTCACCGTGGCCGCCAGGGTCTTATCGTCGCTCGCGAACACGTGCTCGTTCACGCGCTTCACGATGTTCTCGGCCCAGGTCTCGACGTCGCGGGCCGTGCCGCGTTCCACCAAGACGACCAAGCCGTTGCCGCCGAAGCGGCCGCAGAGGTCGGTGGGCGTCAGCTGCTTGCGCAGCAGGTCGGCGAGCTGCGCCATGAAATCCTCGCTCGCGAGCACGCCGATGGCATTCTGGATTTCGATGAAGCGGTCCGGCTTGATGAGGGCGAACTGGCGCACACCGCCCTTCATGCTGAGCGCGCACCGTTCGCGCACCGCCGCGATGAGATAGCGCTGCTGCAAAAAGCGCGTGGAGGCGTCGTTCTTGACGGCATCGGCGAGCTCTACCTCGAGATCGTGGTCCTTCTTGTGCGTCGCCGATATCGCAATGCGGATGGCGGGCTCGTTCTCGTAGTCGGCCTTGGTGAGGAGCAGCTCGAGCGCCAGAGTCGAGCCGTCCGACAGCAATGCCTGCACCTTGAGGCCATGGCCCGACCACTTGCCCTGCAAGCACGCGACCAGTGCACCCTTCAGGGCGGGATGCGTCTCCTGCTCGAACAAGTCCATGAGCGGCGTGCCGGTGAGCGCGTCGTCGCCCGAATAGCCGAAGAGCTCGAGCCATGCGCGATTCGCATCGACGATGATGCCTTCCTGCACGTGCGTGATGGCGTCGGCCGAACCTTCGAGGAAGTTTTGCAGCTGCTCGCGGTACTCGCGGGCCGAGGACAGGGTGGTCGAGAGAGCGCGCTCCAGGCGGTAGGCCCGAAGCTCGCGGGTGGCCACCGATTGCAGGCGGCTGCGGTTGGCCAGGGTCACCACATCCTGTGCGCCCAGGCGCATGGCCTCGGCGATCGCGGCTTCATCGACGTGCTCGCGCATGATGAGCACCGGCATCCCCGGGGCGCTCTGCTGCTTGACCTTCATCAGCGACGCCAGATCGATGCCGAGTTCCTCGATGAACGCAACCAGCATCTCGGGGTTGAGCTGCGTCAGGGCATCCCCGAGGTCGCGCGCATCCGGCAGCCACGTGCAATGCACCGGGTGGCCGGCCTTGCGCAGCGTGCTGTTGATCGCCTCGACGTGGTCCTGCGACCGCGTCATGACGATCATCGGAACGGCCCCCTGTTCGCTCACGGGTCAAAATCCTCCAAAAATGGGCGCAAAGTGTAACACCCTGAGGTCTATCGATTCTGGGACCGCCGTCAACCCCCTAAGGCTGCCGGCGACTCGCCCGAGCGGGCGAATTATCCCGGAATTGGCCAAGGCCAGGGGTTGCGGCTATCATACGCGCCCTTCAAGTCCGAGGCCTTCGATGGCGAACTACAGCACGAACGAATTCAAGTCCGGTCTCAAGATCCTGATCGATGGCGACCCGTACGCGATCGTCGAGAACGAAATGGTCAAGCCGGGCAAGGGCCAGGCCTTCAATCGTGTTCGGGTGCGCAACCTGAAAACCGGCCGGACCATCGAGCGCACGTGGAAATCCGGGGATACGGTCGAAGCTGCCGACGTGGTGGATACGGACATGCAGTACCTGTACAGGGACGGTGACTTTTTCAACTTCATGGTGCCCGAAACCTTCGAACAGCTGACGGCGTCCAAAGAAGCGGTGGGCGACGGTGCCCAGTGGCTGAAAGACGGCACGATGTGCGTCGTCACCCTGTGGAACGGCGTCCCTTTGCAGGTGACGCCGCCCGCGCACATGGAGCTCAAGGTCATCGAGACGGATCCCGGCGTTCGCGGCGACACCGCCACCGGCGGCTCCAAGCCCGCGAAGCTGGAAACCGGCGCCGTGGTGCGGGTGCCGCTGTTCATCAACGAAGGCGAGATCTTGCGCATCGACACCCGCACGGGCGAGTACCTGTCGCGCGGCAAGAACTAGGCAGCCCCGGTATCTCAGCACAGGGATTTTGATGTTGAGCGGCCCAGCGTGAGAGGCTTGGGGGGATGGGGAGCTTCAAGGCAACTGTGTTCTTCGTTGCCTTGAAGCTCCCCATCCCCCCAAGCCTTGCGCCTCATCGCGCGGGTTACGCATTGTCGATGGTGAAGGCCATGGCGTCGCCGAGCCGCGGCGCTCCCAAGGCAACGGCGACCAGGCGATCGAACCCTAAGGCGACACCGGCGCAATCCGGCATGCCCGCTGCCAGCGCCTCCAGCAAGCGCTCATCCAGCGGCGGTTCCACTTGGCCTCTCGCGCGCCGCACGCTCAATTCGCGCGTGAACCTCGCTCGCTGTTCGCCGGCATTCACCAGTTCGTGGAAGCCGTTCGCCAATTCAACGCCGTGGAGGTAGAGCTCGAAGCGTGCCGCGACCCGAAGCCCCGGCTTCAATCGAGCGAGCGCCGCCTGTGAGGCGGGGTAGTCGCAAATGAAGCACGGCCGCTCGAGCCCGAGGCGCGGACCCACGACCAGGCCCATCAAGAGGTCGAGCTTGGCATCGCGGTCGAGCTCGGCATCGCAAACGATGCCGTGTCGCCGCGCCGATTCGGTGAGATCACTGTCGCTCGCGCCGTGCGCGTCGACTCCGGCGTGCCGCTGCAAGGCCGCCGAGTAGCTCAACCGTTCCGCCGGCGCGAGCTGATGGGGCGCCAAGAGGCAGCCGATCAGCGCCTCGACCTCGGTCATCAGAGCCGCATCATCGAACCCCAGACGGTACCACTCGATGAGAGTGAACTCAGGATTGTGCCAGCGGCCGCGCTCTCCATCGCGAAACACCTTGCAGATCTGGTAGATATCGCCGAGGCCGGCCGCCAGCAGCCGCTTCATGGCGTATTCGGGAGAGGTGCAGAGATACGCCGGTGCGCCCATGCCGGCGACCCGAGTCGCCAGCGATTCGATTTGCGGATCGCTGACGGCGGCGCTGCTCAATACCGGAGTTTCCACTTCGAGCACGCCGCGGCCGGCGAAGAATGAGCGCGCGGCGGCCAACATCGCCGCGCGGCGTTGCAGAGCGCTCAAGGTTGCCGTCGGGCGCCAGCTCACGAGATGACTCCCAGCGGCTGCCCCAGCCGCACCACGCTGCCCGCGTGCACCTCGCCATGCCAGCGCACGCGATTCGGCTCGAACAACAGGATCACGGTCGACCCCATATTGAACCGGCCGAGCTCCGCGCCTTTCTCCAGCGACGTCGGCGGGCCGGGTATCCGGGTGACCACTCGCCGCGCCGCGGGCGTGATGTCGCCCGCCCAGACGGTGGCCATGCTGCCCACATTGAGCGCCCCCACCAGCACCAAGGCGAACTCGCCCATTGCATCCGAGTCGAACAGCGTCAAGACGCGCTCATTGCGCGCGAACAACCTGGGGACATGCTGCGCCGTCACGGCATTGACGCTGAACAGGCGGCCGGGAACGTACACGGTCTCCTTCAGTACGCCGCGAAGCGGCATATGCACGCGGTGATAGTTGAAAGGCGCGAGATAGATCGCGGCGTATGAGCCGCCTTCGAAGCGGCTCGCCCAGGGCTGTGCGGCGAGCAGCTCCGTTAGTCGGTAGTCGCGCCCCTTGGCCTGGAGCAGCCGGTCACGATCGATCGTGCCCGCTTCGCTGATGCAGCCATCCACGGGACTTGCGACGGCGGCAGGGTCGCTCGCGATCGGGCGTACGCCGGGTTTCAGGGCGCGGGTGAAGAATTCATTGAAGTTTCCGTAGCGGTAGGGATCGCCCTCGGCGGCTTCGGTCATGTCGACGCGGTAAAGCTCGAGGAAGCCGCGTATGGTCCAATTCTTGAACCACGCGGTGCGCACCCGGGTCGCCGCCAGTACCAGCCGCGAGAGTCCGTGCTGCGGCAGCAGGTATTGAAGCCACACGAACAGCCGCTCGCGAATGCCGCCGCGGGTCGTACCCCCACTGCCGCTCGCGCCGCCCTGGTCGTTCATGCAGGGCCGGAGAGGACGCCGCGCGCGGCCACGATGCGCTGGAAATCACCCTGCAAGGCCTCCACGCTGAAGGGGCCGCTCAGAATCGCGGTGAGTCGTCCGTCGGGGTTGAACACGAAAATGGCGCCGGAGTGATCGACGGTGTAGGCGCCGTCGGATGCCGGCCGGATGATCACGCTGACTCCGAGCTTCTTGGCGACGGCTTCGATGCTCGGCTGATCGGCGGCGGTGAGGCCGATGAATTCGGGATCGAAATACGGCACGTACTTCGCCATTTGCGCGGGGGTGTCCCGCTTGGCGTCGACCGACACGAAGATCACTTGCGGCAGCACCGGCGCCTTGGCTGCACGCAGGCGTTTCTGCATCGCGGCCAGGGTGGTGAGCGTCGTCGGGCAAAAATCCGGGCAATTCGTATAGCCGAAAAACAGCAAGGACCAGTGACCCCGTAGATTCGCGGAGCTAAAGCCCCGCCCTTGTTGGTCGATCAGGCTAAAATCCGGCGCCTCTTGCTTAAGCGTGAGATAGGTTCCCGTGGACAGATCAACCGGGGGCGCGCGGTGGCGCCATATTGCCGAGGCGGCGAAGCCCGCAATGCCGACGATGCACAAGATCACTAACGACAGGTATTTCGATTGAGCCGCCATGCGCCGATTATCCCACACAGCCGCTGACGCCGCTCTGGCCGGACGTGAAGCCGGCGCCAGACGTGAAGCTGCCGGCGAATCCGTGGGCTCGGCCATCGATCGGGTCGCGCGCGCGCTCAAATCGGCGCGCGTGCACTTCGGTCACGGCACCGACAATGCACGCGACGAGGCTGCTGAGCTCGTGTTCTTCATCGCCGGGCTCAACCACGACTTGGGTTCGAGCGCCTATTCCAAACGATTGAGCGTGCGCCGGGCGGCACGGATCGATGCGCTGCTCGCACGGCGTATCGCGGAACGCATGCCGCTGCCTTATCTCACGCACCGATCTTTCTTTGCCGGTCTCGAACTGTATGTGGACGAGCGCGTCCTGGTGCCGCGCTCGCCCATCGCCGAACTCGTCATGCAGCGCTTTCAGCCTTGGGTGGATGCGCGCCGCGTACGGCGGGTCCTGGATATCGGGACCGGCTCGGGCGCGATCGCACTGGCCTGTGCGATGGCCTTTCCCAAGGCAAAAGTGGATGCCGTCGACGTGTCCGCGGCTGCGCTGCAGGTGGCGCGCCGCAATCTGCGCCGCCTGAAGCTGGAAAAGCGCGTCAGGGTGCTGCAATCGAATTATTTCGACGCCGTGAAGGGCCGCCGCTACGATATCATCGTGAGCAATCCGCCCTATGTCGGGCGCGCGGAAATGCGCAGACTTCCGCGCGAGTATGAGCACGAGCCGAGAATTGGGCTCGCCTCGGGCGCCGACGGCCTCGATTCGGTGCGGGCGATTTTCGCCGGGGCGCGGCGGCACCTCCGCAGCGACGGCATTCTGGTCGTGGAAGTCGGCAATACCGAAGACACGCTGCTGCGCACCTTTCGGAGGCTCCCGTTTGTTTGGCCGCAGATCGCGATGGGCGGCGGGGGAGTATTCTTGCTGAGGGCGCGGGATTTGGACGAGGAGAGCTAGCGAGTGGCGGGCAATACATTCGGTCGTGTCTTTACGGTGACGAGTTTTGGGGAGAGCCACGGCCCCGCACTCGGTTGCGTGGTGGACGGGTGCCCGCCGGGTCTGGCTCTCTGCGAGGCGGACTTGCAGGCCGACGTCGAGCGCCGGCGCCCGGGCACGTCCCAGTACACCAGCCAGCGCCGCGAGCCCGACACGGTGCGGATCTTGTCGGGCGTGTTCGAAGGCAAGACCACCGGCACGCCGATCGGCCTTCTGGTGGCGAATGAAGATCAGCGCTCGCGCGACTACGAGAAGATCAAGGACCGATTTCGCCCCGGTCACGCGGATTACACTTATCAGCAGAAGTACGGTTTTCGCGATTATCGCGGCGGCGGGCGTTCCTCGGCGCGCGAGACGGTCATGCGCGTGGCGGCCGGGGCCATCGCACGGAAGTTTCTGCGGGAGCGGCTGCAGGTCAGTATTCACGGATATCTCGCGCAGATGGGCCCGCTGGTGCTGCAGCCGGTGGACCCGGCCAGTGCCTACGACAATCCCTTTTTCTGCCCGGATCCGGCCCGCATCAAGGAGCTCGAAGAATTCATCTGGCGCATACGCGAGGCGGGAGATTCCATCGGTGCGCGCGTGACCGTCATCGCGCGGGGCGTACCGCCGGGCTGGGGTGAACCCGTGTTCGAACGGCTCGACGCGGACCTGGCGAGCGCCATGATGGGTATCAACGCGGTCAAGGGCGTGGAGATCGGCGCGGGCTTCCGGGCGGTCGAACAGCGCGGCTCCGAGCATCGCGACGCACTCACCCCGCAGGGCTTCACGAGCAATCACGCCGGCGGCGTGCTCGGCGGTATTTCCTCGGGCCAGGACATCGTGGTGAGCCTGGCGCTCAAGCCCACTTCGAGCATCACCCTGCCGGGCAAGACCATCGACATTCACGGCAAGCCCACCGAGGTCGTCACCACCGGACGGCATGATCCTTGCGTCGGCGTTCGCGCGACGCCCATCGCCGAGGCCATGATGGCGCTGGTGTTGATGGATCACTATCTGCGGTTTCGCGCCCAGTGCGGGGATGTGGTCCGCACCACGCCGGTCATCACGCAATGACGGTACCCGCGATGAAGGCCGGGTTGCGCATCGCCGTGGTCGGCGTCTCGAGCCTGATCGGCGAGGCCGTGATCGACGAGCTGCGTGCGCGGAAGATCGCTTTTGCCGAATTGCATGCGCTCGATGACGGTGGGTCATCGACGGTTCCGCCGCGTTCCGGGCGCGCGCGGATGTGCCGCTGGTGGCGGCGGATGTCAACCCCGACGCTCTGGATGCCGTCGGCACACAGGGTCTGATCGCGCTGCCGGGGAGTGCCAGCGTGGCGCTCGCCACCGTGCTCGCGCCGCTGCACGCCCTCGCGGGCCTCGAGCGCGCCGAGGTGGCGACCTATCAAGCGGTGTCGGGCAGCGGACGCGCCGCCATGGATGAGCTCGCCGGGGAGACCGTGGCCATGCTGAGCGGCAAGAAGGCGAGGGGACGGGCGTTTGGCCGGCAGATCGCCTTCAATGTGATTCCGCAAGTGGATGCTTTGGAGGCGGATGGCGTATCGCGCGAAGAGCGGCGCTTGTGGGAGGAGTGCCGCCGAGTGCTGGACTTGCCGCTTCTCAAGATCAATGCGACGGCGGTGCGGGTACCGGTGTTCTTCGGCCATAGCCTGGCAGTGCATGCCAGCTTCGAGCGCCATTTAGGCGCCGCTGAGGCGGAGGCAGTGTTGCAACGCGGCAGGGGCCTCAGCGTCATCGAAGCGGGTTCGACCATGGAATTCCCGACGCCTGCCACATTGGCAATGGCACCCGATAAGGTATATGTAGGCCGTCTACGGGCGGATTTGACTCGTGACCGCGCTCTAAATTTTTGGGTCATGGCCGATAATGTTCGGAAATGTGCGGCACATAACGCAGTTTCAGTGGCCCATATTTTGGTAAATAGACCCCAGTGAGATATAGTTATTCGCTTATGTAAAAGGTAAGTGGCAAGTGAGAATTCGATTGCAAGCTCCTATAGCACAATGAGCTTTACCCGCTTGCCTGCCAGATTCCCGGGAGAAGAAATGTTCGAGCCGATGCCTCGCCTACTGCTGATGGCGTGCCTGCTATCCTCCTCGTTTTTGTGGCCGTCCTCGTCTTGGGCGCTTGGCCTGGGTGAGATCCATTTGAAATCGGCGCTCAACGAGCCGATGAATGCTGAGATCGACCTGATTGCGGCCACCCCGGATGAATTGACTGCCCTGCGCGCGAGCCTGGCCGGCCGCGATGCGTTCACCCGCTATGGCATCGAGCGGCCGCCGTTCCTGTCGACGCTGACCTTCAAGGTGGGCAAGGGCAAGGACGGCCGCGACACCTTGTTGGTGCATTCCACCGACGCGATTCCTGAGCCGTTCGTGACCTTCTTGATCGAAGTGAATTGGGCGCGCGGCCGCCTCATGCGCGAGTACACGGTATTGCTGGACCCGCCGGTGTACACGCCGGGCGAGACCGCGAGCAGCGCAGCTCCGGTCGCCGCGCCAACCGTTTCGTCCGCTCCGACGCGCCGGCCCGCGCCCGCCGCGGCACCGCCGGCTCCCAATCGGGCGCCCGCGGCCACCCCGTCCGCCGCCGCGCCAGAGCCGGCCGCACCGCTCGCCGGCAACACCTATCGGGTGGGCAAGGGGGATACGCTGACCAAGATTGCGCGGAGCTTGCGCGCCAATGTGCCGGTGAGGCAGGCGGACATCGATCAAACCATGATGGCGGTGTATCGCGCGAATCCTGATGCGTTCGGCGGGAACATCAATATTTTACGGCGCGGCGCAGTGCTGCGTGTGCCGGGCGCGGATGATATTGCCGCTTTGAATCAATCCGAGGCCACCAGTGAAGTGCACCGCCAGATGAATGCGTGGCGCGGCGCGGGCGGCAGCGAATCCGGCGGTCACCTGCGTCTCGTGACTCCGGGCGCCGGCGGCGGTTCGACCGGGGCCGGCGATGCGAATGCAGCCACCGCGGAAGCGCAAGCGCTCAGGGAGAGAGTCAAGGATCTGGAAGGGCAGCTCGCAGAATCGCATCGCTTGATCGATATCCGAAACAGCGAGCTCAGCGCCCTGCAGCGCAAGCTCGGAGCGCCGGCCACGGCGCCGGCTCCGGCGCCCGTAACGCCGCCGCCTGCTCAAACGAAGCCCGCACCGTCGGTTACCGCGGCTCCTCCGCCCGCGCCGACGGCGCCCGCATCCACGCCCTCTGCGCCCACGGCAACTCCGGTGCCGCCGCCGGTGGAAAGCACCTCACCGCCCGTGCCCACGCCGGCGCCGGTCGTACAAAAGAAGCCGGCCGTGGTGCCGCCTGAAGAGTCAGGATCTTGGATCGACTGGGTGGCTGCCCATTGGTGGATGCCGGCCGCGGTGATCATCGCGTTGTTCGGCGTGCTGATGTTCGCCGCTTGGCGGCGGCGACGCGCCGGCGGAGGCGACTTGCACGGGCTGGAAACGACCGGCGTCGCCGACTTCCGCGATCCGAGCGCCAAGCTCACCGGCATGCGCAGGGGCGACGATTCATTCGTGGTCGAGGAATCCGGCGAACATCGAATGCCGGAATTCGATGCCGCACCCGAAAGCCTGGCCGATACGCACGCCGATGTCAAAGTTTCCGACGACACGATGTCGAGCGAGAGCGCGGTCAATCTCGATCAGGGCGACCCTCTCGCCGAAGCCGATTTTCACATGGCGTACGGCCTCTATGACCAAGCGGCCGATCTGGTGCGCATTGCACTCGAGCGCGAACCCGATCGGCGCGATCTGCGCCTCAAGCTGCTGGAGATTTATTTCGTTTGGGGCAACAAGGACGCGTTCCTGCAAACGGCGAAGGGACTGGAGGCGACGCGCGACCGTGCCCCCGCCGGCGAGTGGGACAAGATCGTCATCATGGGCAAGCAGATTTGCCCCGACGAGCCTTTGTTCGCAACCACCGCCGGAAGCGGCCGCGGCGCGGGCGCTTTGGTCGACTTGAATCTCGAGGGCGGAGAGAACCGCGTCGATATCGACTTGTTCGGCGACCCGGAGGGCGAGCGCAGCAAGTTGGATCACTCCTTCGCCAAAGAGGGCGACGATACGGCGTCGACGGGCGAATCGCCCGCCGTCCGCACCTCATCCGATCTCGACTTTACCTTGGATGCGCCGGAACGCGGTTCGGACGAGTCCCCGACCCGCGAGATGCCGCCGCGCGATGAACCGACCGTCGAGTCCGAGATGATGAGCTTCACCGACGCGCCCACGGCGGAATCGCCGACCTTGAGAGGCGACGATGTGCGCGACCGTATTTCCTCCAAGCTGGGGTCGGTGAACGCCGATCAAACCGCCGAGGTGTCCATCGACGATTTGGGCTTGGATCTCGACCAGCTCGAACAGACCGGGACGCCGTCGGTCAGCAACGCACACCTCGAAGAGACCGACCATCCGGCCGATGCGCCGACGATGGTGGCCGGCCTCGATGAAAAGTCGCGGCGCATGATGGCGGAAATGGAGAACCGCTCACGCGATCGCGATCTGACCAACCTGGAGCGCGAGCTGGAAGCGTCCTTCATCGCGGATCTCGACGGAGGCCAGGAGGACGTCAAGACCGCGGTGCTGGGCCCCGAATCCGCGCCCACGGTGCAAATGCCGGGGAAGTTCGACGTCAATTCCACGTCGCGCTTGAAATCGCCCGAATACTCGGATGTGCATGATGCGGAGAAGGTCGACGTGGATTCCACCTCGAAGCTGCGCGGCCTCAGCGGCGACAGCATCGACCTGGATCTGGATCGGCTGGCGAATGCATTGGGAAGCGGCGACACCGTCGAGCAGCCGCGTTCGGAAGACGACGTGTTCTCGAGTGAAGTATTCGAGGCCAGTCAGCGCAGCCGCGTCGATCACGACGTGGGCGAAGCGATGAATGGCTCCGAGGCGCCCACCAACAAGCTGGCGGCGATCTCGTCGACCAATCGGACCGCGAAGCTCAACGCCGACGATTTCCCGCCGGTCGAGTTGGAACCGGTGACCATGAGCGAGGTGGGGACCAAGCTGGACCTGGCGCGGGCCTACATGGACATGGGCGACCCCGAAGGCGCGCGCAGCATTCTCGACGAGGTCGTGCAGGAAGGCTCCGCCAGCCAGAAACAGGAAGCGCAACGGCTGATCGAGACTCTGCCCGGTTAGCGTGGGGGCCTCTGGACCGGGACCCAAAGCCCGCCGCGTCGCCGCCCTTTTGGAGTATGACGGCACCGACTACGCCGGCTGGCAGTCGCAAGAGCACTCGGTATCGATACAGGACGCCGTGCAGGCGGCGATATCCTTCGTCGCCGGTGAACCCGTCATCGCGATCTGCGCCGGCCGTACCGACCGAGGCGTGCATGCCGTCGGCCAGGTCATTCACTTCGACACCAACGCCGTTCGCAGCCCCCGCGCCTGGGTTCTCGGCACCAATACCAAGCTTGGGCCGGCGATCGCCCTGCAATGGGCCGGTGAGGTCGAGCCCGCCTTTCACGCACGGCACAGGGCCACTCGCCGTATCTACCGCTACTGCATTTTGAACCGCAGCGCGCGTTCGGCTCTGCTGCGTACGCGGGCTGCCTGGATCCACCGCCCGTTGGACGCGGAGGCCATGCACGCCGCGGCGCAGGCGCTGATCGGCGAGCACGATTTCTCCGCGTTTCGCTCGGTGGAGTGCCAATCCAAAACTCCGGTCAGGCGCGTCGAGCGCATCGAGGTGCGGCGCGAGGGCGACTACCTATGGCTGGAAATTGAGGCGAACGCTTATCTGCATCACATGGTGCGCAACATCGTGGGAACGCTGCTCGACGTGCAGCGCGAATCGGATCCGGCGGCGGCCATGGCCCGGGTGCTCGAGCGGGGTGATCGCCGCTTCGCAGGCGCCACCGCCCCGGCCGCCGGCCTGTACCTGTGGAGGGTCGAGTACCCGGAGGTTTTCGGCATCCCGGCGCCGGACCACCGGCTTTTGCTGCCGCCGACGGGCTGATTGGGCTAAACTAGCGCATGTCCTGGTTCGAGCGAATTGTCCCGTCGCGTATCAAAACCGAGCGTCGCACGCGCTCGGTGCCGGAAGGCTTGTGGACCAAGTGCCCCGCCTGCGATGCCGTTCTGTATCGCGCGGAGATCGAGCGCAATCTGCACGTATGCCCGAAGTGCAGCCACCATATGCGGATCAACGGCCGCGAGCGGCTCGCGAAGTTTCTCGACACCGGATCCACCACCGAGCTTGCCGCCAAGGTTGAGCCGGAGGACCCGCTCAAATTCAAGGACTCGAAGCGCTACAAGGACCGGCTCACCCAAGCCCAGAAGCAGACCGGCGAACGCGACGCGCTGATCGTGATGGCGGGA
>WNFP01000666.1_pt1 | contig 26274 bp, 23 predicted proteins | sample 5400201 | NCBI WGS metagenome assembly WNFP01 (sample SAMN13153355, study PRJNA577476) | soil metagenome | isolation source: 115 cm saprolite under Madrone tree | place: USA:California | collected 2016-06-14 | reverse complement strand
AGAGGGCGTCAGCTTCCTCCATGTTGTGAGTCGTGAGCAGAACGGTTTTGCCGCTGCGGTTGTACTCGCGAATGATCTCCCAGAGAAGCAAGCGCGTCTGCGGATCCAATCCCGCGCTAGGCTCATCAAGGAAAAGCACCAGCGGATCGTGCATCATGGCGCGTGCGATGGAGAGTCGCTGCATCATGCCGCCGGAAAATCCGCGGACGATTTGGTCGGCGCGATCGGTGAGCTTGAACCGCTCGAGCAGAGAGGCAGCGCGATTGTTGCGTTCGTGGGAACTGAGGCCAAAATAGGCGCCGTGAAAAGCAAGAATTTCGCGAGCCGTTAAAGAAAAATCAAGATTGGGACGCTGGGCCACCACGCCGATCAGTCGCTTGACGGCGGACTGTTCTTTCCAAACGTCATGTTCTCCGATCCAGGCCTGGCCAGCGGTCGGTTTGACGCGCGTGGTGAGCACGCCGACGGTCGTGGATTTTCCCGCTCCGTTTGGTCCGAGCAAGCAGAAAATTTCGCCAGAATGAATATCGAGAGAAATTCCATTGAGGGCGACGATTTCCGGTTTCGGCTGCTTGCCCTTACTGCGCTTCTCAGCAAAAGAGAATCCGCCCGCGCCGGCCGCGAGCGGCGGCGATGTGTTATACACCTTGCGCAATTCGTTTGTGCGGATGCCGGCCGCCATGTCTCGATTCCCCTCATCTCTGCCTTACGGAAATGCAACCGCAAAACTTACTTCGCTCAGCGACGTGGATCGGAAGGCCTCCGCCAATCGCAAAATACAGGGCAACGGTCTTGGGATGATTCCAGAGTGGCAGGACCCATGTCAATCCAGCCGCAAGATCTGTCCGCGTTTCCAGGCCGTCGAGGCTATCGAAATTTTCATGGTTAGTTTTGTTCTCATTCAACGCCCTGAGTAGCGCTGCTCTTTCCACGGGTCGCCGTAGGCGTGATAGCCGTTGCGCTCCCAGAAACCGAGGCGATCGTGGTCGAGAAGCACAAAGCCGCGGACCCACTTGACACTTTTCCAGGCATAGAGATGTGGAACGATGAGGCGGAGCGGACCGCCATGCTCGGCGGTCAGAGGCTCGCCATCGTGCTCGAACGCGAAGAGCACGCTGGGCTTCAACAAATCTTCGAGCGGGACGTTGGCCGTATAGCCTTCCTCAGCGAGGATAGAAGCAAAATGAGCGTTGGGCTTCGGCCTAATCAGCTTCATCACGTCCGCGAACAGCACGCCTTTCCAGCGATTGTCGAGGCGGCTCCAGCGCGTGACGCAATGCAAGTCCGACATAGTTTCTGTTTGCGGCAGCGCGCGAAAGTCGCTCCAAGTGATGCGTTTCGGCTCCTGGACTTCGCCAGAAATCTGGAAGTCCCACTTGGCCGGATCGAAATGCGGGATGCTGCCGTAGTGGAGAACAGGCCACTTTAGAGTGAGCGACTGCCCCGGCGGCAAACGCCCTTCCGCCTTAGCTTTGTTCTCAAGCTCTTTCCTTGTTCCTAGTTCTCCGAAAAGGCTCATGTCCCCGTTCCCTTCTTTGCCTCTGCGCTCACCTTACTAGCGCGCATTGGCGCTTGCTCTCGCAGCTCTTGCATTTCCGTTTGTGCTCCAGCTTTGGAAATAACGAGTGGGTGTTGCGCCGAGCTGTTTTTTGAACATGGAGATGAAGGCGCTTGGGCTGCAATAGCCAGCGTCCAGGGCCGCGCCTGTCACTTTTTCCCCGGAAGCAAGCAACCGCAGAGCGTGAAGCAGGCGGAGTTGCTGGCGCCATTTGCCGAAGGTCATTTTGGTTTCGGCGAGGAAGACGCGCTCGATCGTTCTTTTGCTGGCGCCGCAGTCCTTGCAGAGCGCTTGCAGTGTTTTCGGTTCGCCTGGATTGGCGAGCAAAGATTGTACAATTCGCATGGCTCGCGCGTCTGCCGGATGCGGAAGTTGCAGAGGGATGGAATCAACGGCCTGCAATTGGTCGACAAGGATTTCGAGAATTCGCTTTTGAACCGGGGCTGTTCTGTTCAGCCGCTTAAATGTGCAGGCATGGAGAATCAACTCTCGCAAAAGCGGCGTGACATTCATGACAAAACACTTTTGGGGGAGCCCTTTGACGAACCCGGGAAGAAAATAGAGAGTTCGCATGGCGACGAGCCCCGATATGGTTACCGAGTGCGGCGTTTTCGCCGGTATCCAGACGGCGCGCATCGGCGGGACCACCCAGATGCCCTGATCGGTGCGAAGAGTCATGACACCTTGCGAGGCGAAGATGAGCTGATCTTCGGGATGGCAATGCAACGGGATCATGTGTCCATCGGGAAGGTCGGCGGAGACGCTGGCGACTTGCGCGAGCGGGCGACCGCGCCGGTCAAAGAGGATGCTGTGGCATTTTTCCGACACTTGTTGTCACAATAGCGAAAGAAAACTCCCCCAACAAGTGCTATTCCTCGAAGCCGAAACGCCGCAGTCAGGAGAGAAAAATGCTGGCAGACATGAACATGATGGGCTTCGTGCTTACCAAGGACTACGACAAAGCGCGGGCCTTTTACGAAGGCAACCTGGGATTCGAGTTTGTGAGTCTGGACAAGTTTGCGCTGGTGATGAAAGCGGGCAAGAGCATGATCCGGATTGTGAAGGTTCCGACTTTTAGTCCGCTGCAGAGCACGGTGCTGGGCTGGGAAGTGGACGACATCGTAGCCATGGTGGACTGGCTGACGAAACGCGGCGTTGTGTTTGAGAAATATCCGTTCGTTCAAGACAAGGAGCGGGGGATTTGGTCCACGCCGGACGGCAACAAAGTGGCGTGGTTCAAGGATCCCGACGGAAATGTCTTGAGCGTCTCGCAACACGCTTGACGCGGTTGGTTGTGATTGTGCGGTCATGAGGGCCTGTCCAAATAGCAGATTGCTACTTATTGTCAATAAATTGCTTATAATTACTTTGTTTTTTTGGGGATGAGGGGTGCCAATTTGAATTGGCACCCCTCGAGATTTTGCAGAAATTAAGTAGCGGGCCAGTTTCCGGTAAGGCGACTTGCACTTGGCCGCGCGGTCCCGATGGTAAGTTCCGACTAGTCAAGCGGGACCAGGATATTGGCTCAACGTCGGCGTGCCTGGCGGCACTGTTCAAGTCGGGTGCCAGAACACCTTTCGTTCTCATCGAGACAAACTGCGAAGTCTGCGCAACAACGCGACGAAGCGCGGGCGATCTCCATCACTCACCGCCGTGAATTTCAGGCCCAGTCCACAACCAGGCTCTACACGCCGCACGACAGCTTCGGCTCTGATTTGTCCTTCCTGGACAAGAAAATCAACTTTGGCCGTCGAGCCCACAGTTCTCGGCTTAGCGGTTTCGACAAACATACCGCCCAGGCTCATGTCCCGAACCCGTGCAGTCTCCTCGCCTTCGTTGCACTGCCAGTAGACCCACACGCACCCAGATGTGTCGATTCGCGAGTTGTACCGCCTTGAAGGGGAAGCTTCTTGCTGCAACACAGGGCACCTGCGCCGGGCGAGCCTTCGAGTGGCCTTCGCAACTTTCCATCTCTGTTTCTTGTGTCACGGACGCAAACCCGCGAGTTTTGCCACTCCGGGCCGCAAGTTCAGGATTTTCAAACGGTGGGAATTGCCGATTGAACTGTCACTCTTGACAGTCGAAGCGGCTTACTCTTTAGCGCCGGATAGACCTCCTAAATTGACCAATGCCTGATAAACGGAGCCGCAACCGGAAACTGATTCGCTATAGAGGCGAGGGGCAGGATTTGGCGATGATTAGGGTGATGTCGTCGTGTTGTTCGTGGGGGGAGAATTGGCGGACGTCTGCGACTATGTTTTGGAGGATGGATTGGGAGGGTTGGGCGCGGTGGCGGCGGAGGGATTCGATCAGGCGGTCTTCGCCGAATTCGTCGCGAGCTTCGTTGAAGGATTCGGTGATGCCGTCGGTGTAGAGGACGAGGGTGTCGCCGGGGTGGATGGTTAGGTCGCCCAGTTCGCAGTCCCATTTTTTGAAGATGCCCAGGACGGTGGCAGTGGGGTCGAGGCGGTCGATCGAATCGTCGCGGCGGAGGATGAGTGCGGGCGGATGGCCGCAATTGACATAGCGGAGGCGGCCGGAGGGGACGTGGTAATCGGCGAGGAAGAGAGTGGCGAAGGCGCCATCGGGAGTGTTTTGCGAGAAGAGTTGATTGACGGCGCGGAGGAGGCGCTGGGGCTGGTCGAGCGAGATGGCGCACTGGCTGCGGAGATTGGCTTGCAGATTGGCCATGAGGAGGGCGGCGGCGATGCCTTTGCCGGAAACGTCGGCAATGACCAGGCCGAAGCGGTCGGGGCCGAGATCGAGGAAGTCGTAATAGTCACCGCCGACCGCGCGGGCCGGAAAGCAGCGACCGCAATAGTCGAGAGCGTGGATCGTGGGACGCAGTTGGGGGAAAAGGCGGCACTGGACTTCGTTAGCGATTTCTAGTTCCTGAACGGCGCGGCGTTCGGCCTCGAGTTTTGCGGCGGTGGTGCGGCGCTGGGCTTCGAGGGCGTGGGTGACTTCGTCGAAGCTGACCAGAGAGAAAATGTTGCCGTCGACGTCGCGGAAGCGCGTGGAGACGCCACCCCAGATGGAGGTTTCTTCGCCGAGGAGAGGAGATTGGACGGCTGGGCGAATGGTGCGTGCTTCGGCGTCGTACTTGATGCGGCGGAGGCGCGGAGTGTGATTGAAGCGGACGCCACGGAGGGACCATTCTTTATATTTAGAGACGACATCCTCGGTGATGAACACGACCTGCGTGGAACGGCCGATGAGCTTGTATTGCATGGAATCGGGCTTGGGCGCAATGAGGGAGAGGACAGCGGAGCCGTCGGGAGGAGCTACGGCGACTAGGCGTTCGCCGGCTTGGAGTTTGACGTCGTAGGCGAGGTGGAAGCCGAGTTGGTCGAGGTAGAAACGCAGGCTACGATCGAGATCGCGGACGAAGATTTGGGTGGAATGGATGCGGAGGTGGGGGGACGGCGGAGGGGAGGATGGGGTGCCAGTGGACATGCGGGAGATTATAAGACGGGAGAGGGAACGAGGAAAAAGATAACGCGAAGGCGCAGAGTACGCGGAGAAGCGCAAAAGAAGAGAAAAGCAGATCCCTCGCTCCGCTCGGGATGACAGCACGCTTGGGTGGCGGGTCACCTGCGATAGCACGACTTAGCAGGCGCTAAAGCAAAGGTGTCGTCTGTCGGCCGAATCGACCGAATCAATGCGGAACGCGACCTGGTTGCTCGCGCGGGCTCCCGATTTTCTCAACAAGTTCGTCCAATCGTGATTCGAGCCTGCTGAGTTTGTCCTGTTCCGTTCGCAGTTGCAGTTCGGCCCTGACGAAGCTGTCGGACTTCGGTCAGCAATGCCTGCAGTGTCTGTGAGTCTGGCGAAGTCGTCTGAGCAAAGGTAGCCGCTGCCATTCCGAAGACTACAACAATGAGAGAATATGTTCGCCGCATCTCAACCTCCTTACTTCAAGATACACCTGTCCCAACCGCTAGCAATCAGAGGCCGATTGGCGCGCTAGGCGGAACAGCCATGCTATGAAGGCTTTGGCTGAGGTGACAGAGGGGGGCGAAGTGGGGGACAATTTGTTACGCCCGGCGCTCGGAGAACGTCTGGCGAGCGACTGCAAGATTCGAAAAGTGCCGGCGTAAAGACCGGCCACTACAGGGGATGGAATGACGGCGCGAATTTTGGATGGGACGAAGATTCGGGATGCGATATTTGCGGAGTTGAAGGATGAGGTGGCCATCCTTTCGTCGGCGGGGATACGGCCGGGGTTGGCGGCGGTGTTGGCGGGGGAGAATCCGGCTTCGCAGATGTATGTAAAGAGTAAGATTGCGGCTTGTGAGAAGTTGGGGATGGGGAGTGGGCTGATTACGCCGGCGGCTAGCGCCACGACCGCGGAATTACTTGCAATTGTGGAGGATTTGAATCGAGACAATGACACCGATGGAATTTTGATACAGCTGCCTTTGCCTGTGCACGTCGATACGAAACGTGTGCTGGAGGCGGTGGATCCGGCGAAAGATGTGGACGGGTTTCATCCGGTGAATTTGGGGAGGCTGGTCAGCGGGCGGCCGGGGTTGGTGGCGTGTACACCGGCGGGGTGCATGGAGATTTTGCGGCGGAATGATATCGCGATCGAGGGCGCGAATGCGGTGGTTTTGGGGCGGAGCGATATTGTGGGGAAGCCGATGGCTTTGCTTTTGATGCATGCAAACGCCACCGTGACGATTTGCCATTCGAAAACGAAGGATTTGGCGGATGTGGTGAGTCGCGCGGATATTGTGGTGGCGGCGATGGGGAAGGCGGGATTTGTGCAGGCGGATTGGATTCGGGCGGGGGCGGCGGTGATTGATGTGGGGACGAATCGAGTTACGGATGCGGGGGAGGCGAAGCGGCTGTTCAAGAACTTCCCTGCCCGATTGGAAAAATTCATGGCCAAGGGAAATGCGCTTGTGGGAGATGTGCATCCGGATGCGGTGAATACGGCAGGGGCGATAACGCCTGTGCCTGGGGGCGTGGGGCCGATGACGATTACGATGTTGATGAGCAATACGGTGAAGGCGGCGCGGATGCGGCGAGCAAAGGCGATACCGAGGACGATTTCGGCGGGCGGGCCGGCCGGTTCAGGTGCGCGGTAAAAGCCGAGGATGAAGCGGCTTGGAATTACCGGCGGAATTGCCAGCGGCAAAAGTGTTGTTGCGGGGATGCTGCGCGAGATGGGATTTCATGTGCTGGATGCGGATGCGCTGGGGCATACGTTGATGGAGCCGGGGACGCGGGCTTATGGCGAGATTGTGCGGCAGTTTGGAGCGGGCGTTGTGGGCGCGGACGGACGGATCGATCGTGGGAAGCTGGGTGCGATGGTGTTTGCAGACCGGGGGAAATTGGAGCGGCTGAATGGAATTTTACATCCGCGCGTGGAAGAGGAGATTGTTCGAAGATTTGGGGAATGGGAGCGGGGCGGAGTGCGCGACGCCGTGTTTGTTGAGGCGGCCTTGCTTGTGGAGGCGGGATATCAGAAGAATTTGGATGGATTGGTCGTGGCGTGGTGTAGGCCGGAGCAGCAGATGGAGCGATTGCTCGCGCGCGGGTTGAGCGAGGACGAGGCTCGGCGGCGGATTGCGGCACAGATGCCAGCAGACGAGAAGTTGAAGTTCGCTACGGAGAAGATTGATTCTTCGGGGTCGTTGGAGCAGACGCAGCGGCAGGTAGAGGAGCTGGCAGGGAGATTGAAGCGGGGAGCCGTGGGGAGCGTCTAAGTCAGAGAGCAAGAACCGAGAAAAGTGTAAGGAACGGGTCTAGGCGGGGTTGAGGAAGGATTGTGAATATGAGTGCGGGAAGAATATCGAACGCAGTGCGATTGGCGGTTGTGGCGGTGGTGTTTATAGCCGGGGCGTATTGGGCTGGGGGACGATGGGGTCAACGCCAGCCGAGGAACGTGGCGGCTTTGCCTTTGGGGACGGGGCTAGCGGAAGTTTCTGCGCGGGATGCGGCGCTAACCGATGAAGAGTCCATCAACGTGCGGGTTTACCGGCAGGCGTCGGTGGCAGTGGCAAACATTTTGACGAAGGCTACCGAATATGATTTTTTCATGGACCCTGTGCCGGTGGAAGGGGCGGGGTCGGGGTTTGTGATAGATCCGCGCGGATTTATTTTGACGAACTTTCACGTGGTGCAGGAAGCGCAGTCGATCGAAGTGGTGCTGGGCGACCAGACCAGGTATCCGGCGAAGTTTATCGGGGCGGACCAGCGGAACGACGTGGCGCTGATAAAAATCGAGCCGAAAGGAAAACCGTTGGTGGCGCTGCAACTGGGAGATTCGTCAAAGTTGCAGGTGGGGCAAAAAGTTCTGGCGATTGGGAACCCGTTTGGGTTTCAGAGCACGCTGACGACGGGAGTGGTGAGCGCGCTTGGGAGGAACGTTCAGACGAGCCAGACGACATTAATCGACGAGGCGATTCAGACGGACGCGGCGATTAACCGAGGAAATTCGGGCGGACCGCTGCTTGATTCGCGTGGGGAGGTGATTGGAATTAATTCGGCGATTTATACACCGAGCGGGACCACCGCAGGGATTGGGTTTGCGATTCCTGTGAATACGGCGAAGCGGATTGCGCATGACTTGATGACGGAAGGGCGGGTGCGGCAGGCATTTCTTGGCGCGCAGACGCTGGAAGTGGGGGGATGGCTTGCGGAGGCGCTGGATTTGCCTGTGAAGGACGGATTGTTGATCGAGGAAGTGACGCGGGGAGGACCCGCTGCGGGAGCGGGTTTGCATGGTGGAGACCGAGCAGCCATGGCGGGGATGCGGCGTATCATGACCGGCGGAGATGTGATCGTGGCGGTCGATGGGCAGAAAATTGCGAATCAGTTTGACTTGAATGTGGCTTTGAACCGGAAGAGGCCGGGGGATACAGTGAGCGTGACGGTGTATCGCGGCGGGAAGAAGATGGACATTCCTGTGAAGCTGGGGGAGCGGTCTGGAAATTAGGGGACTGTGAAGAAACGAAAAAGAGGTCGCATTTAGCTTTGGCGGGAGAGGCAGCCCCTCCCCTACTGGAACCTACGTTTAGTCTTTTCAACGTGAAAATTCGGCGCGGTATTTTTGACGGTCGGATTCGCTAAGAGAAAACCAGCTTTCGGCGATGTCGCGGACGCGTTCTAGTTCGCGTTGCATTTCGGCGTGTTTGGACTCGAGGACTTCGGCGTTGGCGTCCGCCGGGACGTAGATGGGCGGGAGGAAAAGGATTACGGCGCGGGCAAAAGGGGCGGGCAGGAGGAAGTGATCCCAGGTTTTCTCGAAAGTTTTGCCGCGGTCGACGCCGATGTGGAAGACCAGGACGGGGCAGCCGGTTTTTCTGGCGAGCATTACCGGGCCGGGTTTGGCGACGTAGCGAGGGCCGCGGGGACCGTCAATCGTGAAGGCGCAGTCAACGCCTTCTTCGAGGCGGCGAGCCATGACGGCGAGGCCTCGAAGACCGCCACGTGAAGAGCTGCCTTGAGCCGTGCCGAAGCCTAACCATTCAATGACTTTGCGAGTCCACTGCCCGTCGAAGGCCGTTGTGTTCATTACGACTACGCCGTGATTGCGGTGCCACCAGACAATCGGAATGATGATGCGGTGCCAAAATGCCCAGATGCAGCGTTTACCTGAGACGTGGACGCGCTCGGCATTTTGCCAACCGAGAACTTCGTAGCGCAACGTGGGGCCGAGAATACGAATCACACTGTAGACGGCGGCGGCGATGAAGGGGATCTGGATGCGACGGGACCAGGGAAGGTCTGGGAGGCGGGTGTCGTAGTGGGTGCTGATGGATTCCGCGGCGACGTTTTTGGCGGAGCCGTTGGCAGGATCGGGTAGTGCGGGGCTGGTGGCGTTGGACGAAGTCATGGTTTCTGCGAGTTTTTGAATGCGCCTGCCAATCAGGCGTCGTGACGTATAGTATAGGCGAGAGTTTCTCGGCCGGTTGCGGGAGAGTGATTGAGAGTGCTGCTCACGAGTTATTTGCGTGAATCGGTGCGACGAGCGTGGCTTTTCGCTGGCGTGTGCGCCATGGTTTGCGCGGGGATTTTTGTTCGGGCGGCGACTCCAGATCAGCCGGTGGGCGATATGGTGGGATTGATTGAAGGCGAAGACATTGCCGTGACGGGGCCGATGAGCGTGGAAGTTGTGGGCGGAATAGCAAAGACAATTTTGCGGAGCGGGAGCGACGTGCGGGTGAAGTCCGGGCACGCGCGGATTAGTCTGGTGGAAGGCGGACAGATTTCGATTTGCGGGCCGGCGCGTCTTTCGGTTTTGAAATCGGGAGGAGCGGTAACGGTGGCGCTGGAAAGCGGAGCGATCCATGCGCGACTGGAAAGCGAATTGGCGCTGAGCGTCTACACGGCGCAGATTCAGGGGCAGCCGGTAGCAATAGGAGATGAGCCGAGAGATTTTCTTGTGGGATTCGAGAGCGCGGGAGTGATGTGCGTTCGAACCTATCGTGGAGCGATGCGCTTAGAGCAACAATTGAATGGGCAGAGCGTGATTGTGCCGCAGGGCGGAGATGTGACGCTGGCGAACGGGCAGATCGATGCGCTGGGCAACGGCTCGGGACACTGCGCTTGCGAATTGGAAATCGCGAAAGCTCCCGCGGTGCCATTGCCGAGGAATGCAATGTCAGCTAGGACCGTGGAGGGCGCTAAGGGCGAAACCGTTCAAAATTCGAGCGATGCGGCCGGGGCCGGCGAAAAATCTTCGAAGAAAGAAGAGCCGATTTACACAGTGGATATGCCGCCGCTGAGATTTGATGCGACGGCGAAGGTGCAGCCTGAGCCGGACGCGAGGTTGATGGTGATCGTGAGGCGCGTACGAGTGCGGCCAACGTTGATATTTCAAGGACAGGTGGAGGGAGAGATAGTTGCAACGGCTGCCGCGACACCCGCCCCAACTGTCGTTACGCGTCCCACGCCGAGTACGCCACCGCAGGCGCAAGGATCGGTTGTGGATCGCGTGCGGTTGTTCTTCCGGCGACTTTGGACGCGAGGCGGGTAAATCTACGAACTGTGGTGACCGACGAAACCTTCACATACCCTCGTAGTTGGGGCCGCCGCCGCCTTCGGGGACGACCCAATTGATAATCTGGTAGGGATCGGCGATGTCGCAGGTTTTGCAGTGGACGCAGTTGGCGGCGTTGATTTTCAGTTTTAGAGAGTTGTCGGATTGCTTGGCCATTTCGTAGACGGCGGCGGGGCAGAAATATTGGCAGGGGTTGCCATACTCCACGACACATTTTGTTGAGCAGATATTTGTGTCGGCGACGTGGAGATGGCAGGGCTGGTCTTCTTCGTGGCGCGTGCCGGAGTGGTAGACGTCGGTTAGGCGGTCGAAGGTGAGTTTGCCGTCGCCTTTGAAGCGCTCGGGGGCGGGGCGGCCGTTGATGTGGTGATAGTGTTTATAGCCGGGTTCGACGCGCATCGGATCGATTAGGCCGCGGCCGCCGGAGATTTGTTGGAAGGCGGTGTGCAAGAAGCCGCGGAGCATGCCGTGTTGGAAGGACTGGTGGAAGTTGCGGACTTGCCAGAGTTCTTTTTTGATGTAGCTTTGCGCGATTTTTTGCGGGAAGGCACTCAGCGTTTTGGCGGAGGCGTCGCCGGTTTTTAGAGCGCCGTAAATCGTTTCTGCAGCTAACATGCCGCTCTTCATGGCCATGTGGATGCCTTTTAGGCGCTGTGAGTCGAGAAAGCTGCCGGAATCGCCGATGATGAGGGCGCCGTCAACGTAAGTGCGGGGCATGGCGTACCAGCCGCCGTAGGGGAGGGATTTGGCGCCGTAGCGAACGAGTTTGCCGCCTTCGAGGATTTTTTTGACGAATGGATGCGTTTTCCAGGTTTGAAACGCGGCTTGAGGATCGAATTGGGGATCGGCGTATTCGAGAGCGAGGACCAGGCCGATGGAGAGACGATTATTGGAGAGGCCGTAGATCCAGCCGCCGCCGTACATGTCGGTGGAGACTGGCCAGCCTAGCGTGTGAGCGACGTAGCCTGGTTGGATGTAGTCAGGTTGGACGTCCCAAAGTTCCTTGATGCCGATGCCGTAGCTTTGCGGGTTGATGTTGTCGAGCTTTTTTGTGGCGACGAGATTTTTTGTGAGCGAGCCGCGGGGACCTTCGGCCAAGACGGTGACTTTGGCGCGGAGTTCGTAGCCTGGAGTGAAGTTGGCTTTGGGCTTACCATTTTTGTCGAGGCCTTTGTCTTCGGTGATGACGCCGGCGATGCCTTCGCCTTCGTAGATGAGTTGGGCGCCACCGAATTCCTTGAAGACGTTGACGCCGGCGGCTTCGACTAACCCGCCTAGCCACTTGGTGAGTTTGCTGAGAGAGATGACGTAGTTGCCTTTGTTTTGGAAGGGCGGCGGAGTGATGGGGAAACGGAACGAGGAACTCTTGGTGAACAGGAGAGCGGCGGAGTCGGTGACGGGGGTGTCGAGCGGCGCGGATTTTTCGAAGTCGGGGACGAGTTCGGCAAGGGCTTTGGGATTCATGATGGCGCCGGAGAGCTGGTGCGCGCCGATTTCGCGGCCTTTTTCCAGGACGTAGATATTTTCGGCGGAGAGTTGAGGCTTGGCGCTGGAGTCGTTGTGTTCTTTGATGAGATTGGCGAGATGCAGGGCGCAGGAGAGACCGGCAGGGCCTGCGCCGACGATTAGGACGTCGGCTTCGAGTTGTTCGCGTGGCACGGTCACGGTGTATCGATAGTCTAGCAGATGAATTCAACGCCCAAGACATCTCGGTGCTATCTGCGGGTCCGCGACTACGCCGATTTGGATTTTTCCAATGCTTCGGTTAGGGCGGGCATGATTTCGAAGATGTCGGCGACTACGCCGTAGTCGGCGATTTCGAAGATGGGGGCGTTGGAGTCTTTGTTGATGGCGACGATGGTGCGGGCGCCTTTCATGCCGACGACGTGCTGGATGGCGCCGCTGATGCCGAGCGCGAGATAAAGTTTGGGCGCCACGGTTTGGCCGGAGCTGCCGATTTGGCGCTCCATGGGGAGCCAGCCTTCGTCGCAGATGGGGCGGGAAGCGGCGATTTCTCCACCGATGGCTTTGGCGAGCGCTTCAGCTTGGGGGATATTCTCGGGGGCTTTGATGCCGCGGCCGATGGCTACGATTAGCGGGGCTTGCGTTAGGTCGACGGCGGATTTGGCTTCTTTGAAAAGGTCGAGAGGCTTGCTGCGGATTTGATCGGGGCTTAGCGTGACGGGAATTGCGTTTATTGGAGCTTTGCCTGTCGGATGCGCGGCCAGAAGATCGGCGCGGAAGGCGCCGGACTGGAAGGAGGCGAACCATGGAGCGGCGCCTTGGAAGGTGACGTCGGCGGCGGTTTTGCCTTGGAACATTTGGCGGACGAAGATTAGTTTGCCGGATTCGTGGCGGTAGCCGATGCAGTCGCCGATCATGCCTTTGCCGAGAGAGGCGGCGAGTTTGGGAGCGAAGTCGCGGACCTGATAGGTGTGTGGGAAGAGGACGAGGTCGGGCTTGGCGGAGCTGATGACTTGGGAGAGAGCTATGCAGTAGCCGTCGGGAGTGTAGGCTTCTAGCAAGTCGTGTTCGACTCGGAGGACTTCAGCGGCGTTTTTGGCGGCGAGTTCGTCGGCGAAGGCGGCGACGCCTTTGCCGATGACAAGAGCAGAGATTGTGCTCGAAGTGTCCTTCGCGATTTGCTGGGCGGCTGCGAGCGTTTCAAAGCTGGCGTTGTTCCACTTGCCTTGGCGAAGCTCGGTGATGACCAGTATTTTCATGTCAGATGACCCGCGCTTCGAACTTGAGTTTTTCGACTAGCTTGGTGGCGACTTCCTTGGGAGTGCCGGTGAGGAATTCCGTTTTTTTGGTTTTTGTGGGGACGTAGATTTTTTCGATTTTTTGCGTGGGTTCGTGCTGAATGCCGAGAGATTCGCGCGCGATGGCAGCGATTTCTTTTTTCTTGGCGGCCATGATGCCTTTTAACGTGGCGTAACGGACTTTGTTGATGCCAGATTGAATGGAAAGAACGGCGGGCAAGGGGCACTCCAGGTGCTGAAACCAGCCGGCTTCGAGCTCACGCTTGAGCTTCATTTTGTCGCCAGCGATTTCGATGGCCATGATAATTGTGGCGTGGGGACGATCGAGGAGCGCGGCGAGGAGCACGCCGGTTTGGCCGAATCCGTGGTCGTCGCTTTGCAGACCTGTGAGAACGAGATCCACTTTTTCCTTTTTGATGGCTGCGGCTAACGCTTTTGCGGAGCCTAGCGGATCGAGTTGGGCGAAGTTGTCGTCTGCGATGTGGATGCCGCGGTCGGCGCCTTTTGCCAGGGCTTCCTTGATGGTTTGCTTGACGCGTTCGGGGCCCATGGAGAGGGCGATGACTTCGCCGCCGTGTTTTTCTTTGAGGCGGAGGGCTTCTTCGAGGGCGTAGCTGTCGGGCTCGTTCATCTCGAAGCCGATGTCGGATTCCTTGATCCAGTTGCCGGCGATGACCAGTGGCGCGTCCTTTGCCGGAACCTGCTTGATGCAGACGATGGTGTTCACGCGATTTTTCCTTGATGGTCCTGCGTTGATTCTTGTTGGAACATTATAACAACTTACGATTGTTAGTTACTAACACTTTAGATTGGCGCGCACCTCGGGTGCTCAGACCGCGAGCAGAAAACCCAGCGTGCGTAAAACCGCTCTACTTCCCGGACCAGCGCTTGAAAATCAGGGCGGCGTTTGTGCCGCCGAAACCGAAGGAATTCGAGAGAGCGTATTCGACGGAAGCCTTTCGGGCGACGTTTGGAACGTAATCCAGATCGCACTCGGGATCCGGGGTCTCCAGATTGATTGTGGGCGGCAGAATTTGATCGCGTAACGCCAGGACGCTGATGCCGGCTTCGAGGCCTCCAGCGCCGCCAAGGAGATGGCCGGTCATGGATTTTGTCGAGCTGACCGGGACGTTTTTCGCGTTGTCGCCAAAAACCCGTTTGAGGGCGCGTGTTTCGATTACATCGCCTATGGGGGTGGAAGTGCCGTGGGCGTTTACGTAGCTAATGTCTTCGGGCTTGAGCTTAGCATCCTTGATGGCGGCTCGCATGACGCGGTAGGCGCCGTCGCCGTCGGCGGCGGGCTGGGTGATGTGGTAGGCGTCGCCGGACATGCCGTAGCCGACGATTTCGGCGAGGATGGGAGCGTTGCGTTTTTCGGCGTGCTCTAGAGATTCGAGTATGAGGATGCCTGTGCCTTCGCCAACGACGAAGCCGTCGCGGCCGGAGTCGAATGGGCGGCTGGCGTGAGCGGGATCTTCATTGCGCGTGGAAAGCGCCTTCATCGAAGCGAAACCGCCGATGCCCATTGGCGTGATGGTGGCTTCGGTGCCGCCGCAGATCATCATTTCCGCGGCGCCGCGCTCGATGATTTTGAAGGAATCGCCGATGGCGTGGGCCGAGGCGGAGCAGGCTGTGGCAGTGGCGGAATTTGGGCCTTTAGCTCCGTAGCGGATGGAAATGTGGCCTGAAGCCAGATTAACGATGGCGGACGGGATAAAAAACGGAGAGATTTTGCCTGGACCGCCCTGCACTAATTTCCGGTGCTCGCGTTCGATGATGTCGAAACCGCCGATACCGGAGGAAACGTAGACGCCGACTTCATCGAGGTCGGAATCCGCGGGCTTCCAGTTGGCGGACTTTACGGCGAAGTCCGCCCCGGCCAGAGCTACCTGGATGAAGCGGCCCATTTTTTTCAGTTCTTTTTTCTCGATCCACTGGAAGGGATCGAAGTTTTTGATTTCGCCAGCGATTTTGCAGTCAAAGCCCGTGGTATCAAACTGCGTGATAACACCAACGCCGCTTTGGCCGGCCAGGAGATTTTTCCAGGATTCCTCCGTGCCGATGCCCAGCGCGCAGACCAGTCCAACACCCGTAACGACTACCCGGCGAGTCAACTCTTTAATGCTCCCTGTTGAGGTGATAATTTCGTGGCTTACTTTCCCTTGGCGTGTTTGTCGATGTACTCGACGGCGTCTTTCACCGTGGTCATCTTTTCAGCGTCTTCGTCGGGAACTTCGATTCCGAAGGCTTCCTCGAACGCCATCACCAACTCCACCTGATCGAGGGAATCCGCCCCGAGGTCGTCCACGAAGGACGCTGTCGGCGTCACTTCGGCTTCATCGACGCCGAGCTGCTCGACGATAATCTGCTTTACGCGCTCTTCCACACTGGCCATTCCGGTGTCCTCCGCGATTTGCTATCGCTTGATGTGCATCGACGTACACTAACATTTGATGGGCCCAAACGCCGCCCTATGGACTCGAATTTCCTCTATCAGGCAACCTGCCCATTCTAGTTAGGCTGCCGGGTAAGGTCAACTTTGCTCGGTGTCTGAATTCGCGTATTCCGGCAATCCGCAGCGCACGCATCTATGACTCCCCCCGCCGCAGACAAAATACTCTCGTTATGAACCAATGTCGAAATTCCTCGAAGCAATAGGGAAGCCGGTATGATTGAGAAACCAACAAAGATGAAGCAATTTCGTCGCCGTTTGTAGCTTCCCACGCATCTCCGTACTCTCCCACAGACCTCCTCGCAACAATGGCAAGCAATCCTAAGCCAAGTACAAGCCGCCGTTGACGTCGAGGATGTGGCCGGTGATGTAGGCGGCTTCGTCGCTCGCTAAGAAGACGATTGCGGAGGCTACATCGCGGGCTGTGCCCATGCGGCCCAGCGGGATACGATTCTTTAACTCGATTTTCACGGTGTCGGGGAGGACGTCGGTCATCGGCGTGGCGATGAAGCCGGGGGCGACGGCATTGACGGTGACGTTGCGCGAGGCGATTTCGATAGCGATGGCTTTGGTCAGGCCGACGAGGCCGGCTTTGGCGGCGACATAGTTTGCCTGGCCTGCGTTGCCCATTTGCGCGACGACGCTCGCGATGTTGATGATGCGGCCGGCGCGGGCACGCATCATCGTGGAAAGAGCTTGCTGGATGCAGAGGTGGGCACCGGTCAGGTTGGTGCGAATTACGTCGTCCCAGTCTTCCTTTTTCATGCGGAGGGCTAAACCGTCGCGGGTGATGGCGGCGTTGTTCACGAGAATGTCGAGGCGGGCGAATTTTTCTAGAGTTTGCTTGAAGCCGGATTTGATTTGGTCGAAGTCGGCTACGTCCATTTTTATGGCGATGGCTTCGCCGCCGGCGGCCAGGATGTCCGTTACGAGGGCGGTGAGTTTTTCTTCGTTGCGGGCGGCAACGGCAACCTTTGCGCCTGCTTGGGCGAGCGCTAGCGCGGTTTCGCGGCCGATGCCTTGGGAGGCGCCGGTGACTAGGGCGACTTTGTCTTTTAGGCTGAACATCTATCCTTATCCTTATCCTTATCCTTATCCTGGCTTATCCCACTGAGGCGGCGAATTGCTGATTTGCTATCACCCTGCCTGTGCTTAAGAAAAGCCTCAGGGCTTCGCCCCGAGCTACACGATTTAGAACCTTAGGCCGCGTCGGAACGGGCGCCGGCGATTTTGTCGACCGTGGCGGCTAAACTTTTTTCGTCTTCCACGTTTAGGGTGGCTACGGAGCGCTCGATTTGGCGCAGGAGGCCGGCCAGGACGCGGCCTGGGCCTACTTCCACGAAAGTGTTTACACCTTCATCGATTAGCAAGCGAACGGACTCTTCCCAGCGGACGGGCATAGTTACTTGACGGATTAGGGCTTCGCGGGCTTCGTCGCCGGTGCTGATGGTGTCGGCATCGACGTTGGTTACGAGGGGCACAGACAGATTTGCGAATGTCGTGTTCTTCAGATCTTGAGCTAGGCGCTCTTGCGCGGGAGCCATTAGCGCGGAATGAAACGGGGCGGAGACGGCTAGGATTACGGCGCGCTTCGCTCCGAGTTGGGAGGCGATTTCGACGGCACGCTTGACGGCGGCGGCGTGGCCGGAGATTACGGTCTGGTCGGGGGAGTTTAGGTTCGCTGCCGAGCAGATTTCCCCATTCGATGCGCGCTTGCAGGCGTCGGCTACTACCGCGGGCGACAGGCCCATAATGGCGGCCATTGCGCCTACACCTGCGGGGACGGCCTCCTGCATGTAGGTGCCGCGCTTCCTGACTAGCTGGACGGCATCGGAAAACTTCAGGGAGTTCGCGGCTACAAGGGCGGAGTATTCGCCGAGGCTGTGGCCTGCGACAAAATCGGGAGTGAGGCCCCGCTCGGCAAGGACGCGATAGACGGCCACGGAACAGGTTAGGATGGCGGGCTGTGTGTTGGCGGTGAGCTTTAGCTCGTCTTCGGTGCCTTCAAAGCAAATTTTGGAAATGGAGAAGCCTAGGGCTTTGTCGGCCTCGTCGAAGACAGCGCGGGCTACCGGATACTTTTCGGCCAGCTCTTTGCCCATACCGGGGTATTGCGAAGCTTGGCCTGGAAATACGAATGCAACTTTGCCCATCGTCAATTCCTCTCCTGAGCCGTCATGCGACGACTCCCGCGGCCGAGAGCTCTTGCTCGATTTTTTCGTTGATGCGCGCGCGGGAAAGGCCCGCCGCCACACGGATAGCGTTTTTCACCGCTTTGGCGTTCGAACGGCCGTGGCCGATGACGCAAACGCCGCGCACACCCAAGAGCGGCGCGCCACCGTACTCCGTGTAATCAATCGTCTTCCTCAAGCCCTTCAGAGCGCCGCGCGAAAACAAAAAACCAACCTGCGACGCCAGCGAACTTTGGATCGACTTTTTCAATAAACCGAAAATCTGGACGGCGAGGCCTTCGCAGATTTTCAGGGCAATATTGCCGACGAAACCGTCGCTCACGATCACATCCACGTTTCCAGAGAAAAGATCTCCACCTTCGACATTGCCGACAAAATGGACCGGGCTCTTTTTCAGACGCGTGTAGACCTCGCGCGTGAGTTCATTGCCCTTGATTTCTTCCTCGCCGACGGACAGCAGGCCGACGCGGGGGCGGCGGTTACCGAACGTCGCGCGATAATAGATTTCGCCCATCACCGCGAATTGCACCAAATGCTCTGGCTTGGAATCCACGTTGGCGCCGACATCGAGCAGGACGGAAACGCCGCCCTTGGCATTCGGGAAAGGCGCAGCAAGCGCGACGCGATCGACGGATTCCAACGTGCCGAGCAAAAACCTTGCGACAGTCATGACGGCGCCGGTGTTGCCGGCGCTGACCAGGCCATCGGCCTTGGCTTCGCGTACCAAACGCGCCGCGACGTGAACCGAGCTGTCCTTCTTCCGGCGAAACGCCTGAGCCGGGTGATCTTCCATCTTTATCACTTCGCTTGCGGGCACAATCTCAATCGGGAGGCTCGGAGCCGCGTGCTTGGCCAGCTCCGCGCGTACCACGTTAGGTTGTCCGACGAGCAAGACCCGAACGCCCAACTCCCGTGCAGCCAGAACACTGCCTTCAACCTCGGGGCGGGGCGCGTTGTCTCCGCCCATGGCGTCAACAGCAATAGTGATCATCGGATTTATCTGACCGCCAGTTCTTGGATGGGACTCCGAAGAAAAAAGGCGGCGTCAGGCCGATTTGTCTTGCACGGCGCGGCCTTTATAGTAGCCGCAATGGGGACAAGACTGGTGCGGCTGCTTGGTTTCGTGACAATTTGGGCATTCGCCGAGCGGGGGCTTCTCGAGAAAATCATGGGCCCGCCTGGTGCTCGTCCGTCGCTTCGAATGCCGTCTTTTTGGATTAGGCATAGTAATACTCCTCGTACCCGCCTCAGTGGGCGGATTGTATGGGCTTTCGGCCCTGGAAACTATTGTTTTTTCAGCCAGTCCTGCTTTAGGCGCGCGAGAGGGGCCAGCCGCGGGTCCGTCGCGTGGGTCTCACAACGGCACTCCTCGTGGTTCAGATTAGCACCGCAGTTTGGGCACAATCCCCGGCAGTCACTTTGGCAAATGACTTTCAGGGGCAGAGCCAATAATACCTGTTCTCTGAGCACATCCGCCAGGAAGAGGCCATCCCCTTCAAAAAAGCCAATCTCGGTGTCGTCATCCTTGAGCCGGTCTTCTTTGGGCTTGGCTCCTTTGGGCATAGGAGCATAGAACAGATCGAAAGAGCGGTTCACGTCTTCGATGACCGGTTCCAAACAACGAGCGCAGACCATTTCAATTTTTGTTTCGAGCTGGCCTTCGATGCGAATCTGACCTTCGAGAAGTTCGGCGGTGGCGGTGACTTCCAGAGCCGAAACCTGCTTAATCTCGGACGAATGGTAATCGATGCTGCCCGGGGCATAAGTCTTCCGGATGCGCAGCTTGCGAACTGCGAGTTCTTTCACATCGAGGAACAAGTCTGAAACGCCTCCGGCGCTAACACTCATGCTTTATCATTATTCCGTCGCGCGAGCAGCAAGTCAAGGAATGGAGCCGCTTTCTGATACTTTTGCGCCCTGGATAGCAAGGGGTGGCTCTAGTACCTCTTGCTGAGACCTCGGGGATCAAACCGCGGCCGAACGGGATTGCGACTGAAGACCGGTGGCTTGGACTCGCGCGATTATCCATCCTTCCGGCTTCTGGGTGAGGATGACGGTCATGCGAACGCGGCCGGGATTTGGTTTCTCGAGTTGTTCGGCGGACTCCCAGACCAAAGTGGCCATTACGGCTTTGTGTCCCACGAATTGAACGTCTTCGATTTTTCCCTGAGTCTTGATCCAACCCGGAGCAGTGAAGACAAGATTCGCAGCCTCATGGATATGCGCGGGACCAACCCACAAGGCCCCCTTGGGATCCACGAACTGGCCATCTAGAGAAAACATCCTGGCAAAGTTGGCTGCTTGACCGTTACCCCATGATTCGACGACCTGACGCAGGGAAACTATTTCCTCCGAGGCTTTCGTTTGAGGATCGGTTGAAGGGCGCGCCAGCTCTTCGCGAAGCCAATCGAGCGTCAAACCGCGTTCAGTCAAAATACGGGCAGCAAAGCAGTTGGCTTCGCGGAGAATTCCGAGAAGCAGATGTTCTGTGCCAACATCTTTCTGGCCAAGCCGCTCCGCTTCTTCCGCGGCCGTATTAAGGATGCGCATGCACTCTGCGCTGAGAGGGACTTCCACTGAAGTGGAGATGCGCACGCCACGCGTGATGTGGGCTTCGATTTGATCGCGGAGGGATTCCGCTCCGCCTCTCTTGTCGAGAAACTTGCGCGCGAGCGTGTGATCCTCGCGGAATAAACCGAGCAACAAGTGCTCGGTCTCGATGTGCGGGTTGCCGTATTGGCTGGCTTCGTAGCGGGCGAAGAAAATTACGCGCCGGGCTTTTTCCGTGTACCGTTCAAACATACGCCATCTCGGATCTCCGGCAAAGAGCCGGTGCAACCAGATTCTAAGCGTTTGCGCGGAGGTTAAGCTGCAGATGCTTAAGATACCACCACGATAATCGCATGGATAGAATAAGCTGAAGTAATTGCAACTGGTGCGCGATGCCAGCTCAAATTTCGGAAAAGCGCGAAGGGGCAAAGCGTGCAGAAATTGCACAGGACTAGTACTAAGTAGAGCTGTTGGTGACTGCCCGTCCCTAAGCCTATCTTGCTGACATAACGTCACTTATTGAAAAAGGGGGAAAATTGGGCAACTTTGGCTTGTTTCGTGCGCTTCTTAAGATCCCGGTCGAAATCACATTGGAGGAAACTTCGTGAGATTCCGAACCATGCTTACATTAGCTACTTTTTTCCTGACGTGCTTCACGATAGCAGTATTCGCGCAACCCGTGCTACCGACTACGGCCCCCTCCGCCACGAACCACTTTCCAGAAAATCAATCCTTGTCCGGACAGATCTCTTCGGTGGGGGACGCTTCTTTCACGCTCAATATAGCGAAAGGCAACAAAGGGCCGCAGACCGTGGAGTTCCTGGTTGACGACAAAACGAAAGTGGAAGGCAAACTTACCGTGGGAGCGCAAGCCATGGTAGAATACCACTCCGACGACGGAAAAAACGTTGCCGTTCACGTTGTCGTGACTCCAGCATCCGGCGTGCATCCTTACTAGAGTCCCTAGTTATTTCATTTCGTGAAGTTGTAGCCCTGTTTTCCGCCCGACCCAGCCCCGGTGCGGTCTGACTCGCTCGAAGCATGAGAGGAGTCCTGATGCGCACAACACTGAAGATTGTCCTGCCCTTAATCATCAGCGTGGCGGTGGTGTCCATGTTGTTCGCCGCCTATCAGGTGCGCATGGAGAGGCGCAACCTGCGGAACGATCTCTCGCGGCGAGCGGAGATCCTCGCTGAGAGCCTTCAAGAGACCGTCGAGCCTCTACTGGATCACGGGCCCAATAAAAACCTGCAACGGATCGTGGCCCGTTTCGGGCAAAGAGAACATCTAAAGGGCGTCGCGATCTACGACATCAGTGGTGCGGCGATTGCGATCACCACGGGGCTTCCCGCGAGCGTGCAAACCCGCCCCGCTGCGGCGACGCGTGGGGCCCAAAGAGACGAGGCCTACGGAGAATTTCTGACGATGGACAGCGCCGCGCCCGGGGGCCAAGCGTCTCCCGGGCTGATGCACCTCTTTGCATTGCCATTGCATCGCAACGGCCTAAGCGCTGGCACGCTCGTCTTGTTCCATGACGCGAGTTACATCGAAACGCAGGTGCAGCGCACTCTTAGGGACGCGTTACTAACCGCGACGATCCAGACGCTGCTCGTTAGCCTGCTGGCGTTCGTGCTGGTGAGGTGGATGTTTACCGCGCCGCTGGCGCGCACGGCCAAGTGGCTGCGAACGCTGCGAACCGGGCAGCCGCACGCTCCGCCGATGAAACCGCAAGGAGAGATCTTTGACCAGCTACATCAAGAGGTAACTCATCTGGCGCACGACTTAAACGCAGCGCGCGCCACGGCGGAAGAAGAAGCGCGGCTGCGTGATTCCAATGTGTCCATCTGGACGGCGGAACGGCTGCGGGTAAGTCTGCGCAGTAAACTACAAGAGAAGCCGCTGTTTGTGGTTTCCAACAGAGAACCGTATTTGAACGTCTACAGCGAAAAAAATAATTCCATCGAAATTATCGTTCCGGCCAGCGGGGTTGTAACGGCGATTGAACCGGTGCTGGTCGCGTGCGATGGAACTTGGATCGCTCACGGATCGGGGAGCGCGGATCGCGAACTTTCTGATGCCTATGACCACCAGCGCGTTCCGCCGGAACGTCCCAGCTATACGCTTCGCCGCGTGTGGCTTAGCAACGAAGAGGAAAAGGGCTATTACCAAGGTTTTGCGAACGAAGGGCTTTGGCCGCTCTGTCATATTGCGCACACGCGGCCGGTATTTCGTCCGGAAGATTGGGTGCACTACCAGCGCGCCAACCGTCGATTCGCGGATGCGGTGCTCGAGGAGATGCAAGGGACGGACTCACCGATACTTCTGGCGCAGGACTACCACTTTGCGCTGTTGCCGCGGATGGTGAAGGAAGCGCGGCCGGATGCGCGCGTGGCGATTTTCTGGCACATACCGTGGCCGAATGCGGAAGTGTTTGGAATTTGTCCGTGGCAGCGAGAACTGGTCGACGGGCTTCTCGGCGCGGACTTGATTGGCTTTCACATTCAATCGCATTGCAACAATTTTCTGGAGACGGTGGACCGTGCCGTGGAAGCGCTGACGGAGTGGGACCGCTTTGCCGTGAATCGGCAGGGCCACGTGACGCGGGTGCGGCCATATCCGATCAGTGTGGCGTTTGCGGAAAATGGGCACGCTGTAGACGAATCGCGAAACGCAGGTGAGGAGCGCGCGGCTCTGTCGAACGAGCTGGGGATCGAAGGCAGCCTTCTCGGCGTTGGAGTCGACCGTGTGGATTACACGAAGGGAATCATCGAGCGATTCCGGGGCATCGAACATTTCCTGGATCTTTATCCCGCCTACCAGCATCGTTTCACGTTTGTGCAGATTGGGGCGCCTAGCCGCACGGATATCGACCGCTACAAACATTTTTTGGAAGAAGTGAGCGCGGAAGCGGAAAGGATTAACGCGCGGTTCCAGGCGGGGCGGTGGAAGCCCATCGTGCTGCTGAAGAAACACCACTCGCATGAGGAAATCTCGCGGTACTACCGGGCCGCATCCGCGTGCCTGGTGACATCGCTGCATGACGGCATGAATTTGGTGGCGAAGGAATTCGTTGCCGCGCGCGAGGACGAGCGAGGAGTGCTGATTTTGAGCACGTTCGCGGGAGCAGCACATGAGTTGCCGGATGCGCTGCTCATCAATCCTTATGATGTGCAGCAAGTGGCCGAAGCCATACGCCGTGCAATGGAGATGCCGGAGGAGGAGCAAGCCCGGCGAATGCAGCAGATGCGCAAAAACGTCCGTGAACACAACGTGTATCGATGGGCCGCACACCTTCTTTCGGATCTGACAGAGATCCGCATCGATGCACAGGAGCGAATCGAGGTTCCGCTATTGCCATGACCGGACCACGCCGCGACCTAATTCTTGATTATTCAGATTTGAACCAAGTTGCTAGAGCGTTTGTGGATCCCGAGAAAGCAATAGCATGAACATTGCGGAAACGCCCTTTGAGTTTTTCACTGTCTCGTACTTAACGCGCATTGGAAATCAGTCGGCGGGCACGTTAAAGGAGTTTCTGACGGGCCTGCAACAATGCAGCGATGCCTCCATTTTTCATCACACCTTCCAAACTTTGAGCAGCCATCACTTTCTTACGAAAGGTTTTTCGAATGACTTCGCTCAGTGGGCTCATGCAGACGCGAACCGCGAAGACCTGGCCGAGCAACTGGCTGCGCTCGACGTCCGAGATTATCTTTCCATCGCCGCGCTGCGTAGCGACCTGTGCCGCGTGGTCGGCGATTATTGCGCCGCAAATCCTGCTCTTTCGGAGCAAACCGCGCTGGAGCGTTTTTACTTCTGCCAGAGCGTGGAGGTCACGCTGCCATTTGGGCTGACTGCGCGATCGCTCGAAGAATTTCGCGATGGCATCATGCATTTGAGCCACGCATCTTTCTACTTCCACTTCCTGTCATCGCGGCTGCGCCTGCAATTGCAAACGAATGACTTTTCGCACTGGCTGGCGGATGGCCTCGGGCTTGCAACGCTGGCGGACAGCGTGAACCACATCGACATTTATACGAACACGCTCGACAGCGCCCGGGCCAAGGTGCTCCGGCTCATCGACCGCGAAAGGAGAAAAGGATGAGCGAAGTAGCCGTCACCAGCCGAATCCCGTTGGATGACTATGCGGCCCTCCTCGGCGAAGGCGAGATCGACGAACTGCGCGTGCTCGCGAAACCATTGCGGGGCCGCAGCATCGAGATGATTAACTCCACCGCTGTGGGTGGCGGAGTGGCCGAGATTCTCAACCGCCTCTTGCCGCTCGCGGAGGAGCTCGAGCTAAACATGCGCTGGGACGTGATGACGGGCGGGGATGACTTCTACGGGGTCACAAAATCGTTCCACAACGCGCTTCACGGCGCCCCCTATCACGCGGACGCAAAAGATTTTGAGATTTTTCTCGCTTGCAACAAACGGAACCTCGCGCGACTTCCGCTCGACGCCGAATTCATGATCATCCATGATCCCCAGCCCGCTGCGCTGATCGCTGGACGCAAGAAAAACGGGAATCATTGGGCCTGGCGGTGCCACATCGATCTGTCGCACCCCAACCGTCTGGTTTGGGATTTTCTCGAAAAATTCGTGGCGCAGTACGACGCGGCAATGTTTTCGTCGCCAGAGTTTTCGCGCGCGCTGCCCATCCTGCAGTATCTCTTTTATCCGGCGATCGATCCTCTTTCGGAGAAGAATCGCGAGTTGGAGAGCGGGTTTGTAGCGCGGACGCTCGCGCAATATCAGATTGATCCGCTGAGGCCCATTCTCACACAAATCTCGCGCTTTGACCGGTTGAAGGACCCCGTTGGCGTGATTCGCGCTTACCGCATCGTGAAGCGCTATTTCGATTGCCAACTGGTGCTTGCCGGCGGCGGCGCTTCCGACGACCCTGAGGGTGCGGTGGTTCTGAAAGAAGTCCAGAACGAAGCCAATGGCGAACCGGACATTCACATCATCGAGCTGCCAGCGTGGGCCCCGTTGGAGGTGAACGCCCTGCAACGCGCCTCGACGATTGTGATTCAGAAGAGCCTTCGGGAGGGTTTCGGGCTGACGGTTTCCGAGGCGCTGTGGAAGAAAAAACCGGTCGTGGCGTCGGCGGTTGGCGGCATTCCCGTGCAGATCATCCACAAACATACGGGGCTTTTGGCGCATTCGGTGGAGGGTGCGGCGTATCAAATTCGGTATTTGTTGTCCCATCCGGAGATCGCGGCGAAACTCGGCGAGAACGGCTATGAGCACGTGAAAGAGAATTTCCTGATCACGGAAAAACTCAGACGGTATATGACGCTATTTTTGGCGATGACGCGCACAAAATAGGATGCTGTGCCGGGCTTGGTTTGTTAACTATCTCGGCGAGAATCGCCATCGGAAAAGAGGAGTCCGTCAGTAAGTAAGCGACCACCCGACGACTGTCATCGTCAGCACGAGCAGTAACATTCCCGTGCTCACAACACTGAGGATTCGGCCGTGGCCGAGGAGATAGTCGCGAGATTCTGCATCGATGCAGAGAAGCACAGCGACAACGAGGACTACTCCCCAGGCAAGAATCGCAGGTAAACCGGGATACTTGCCGATCATCGAAAGAAACTGGCCAGGAGGCTGACCTGCGGGAATCCACCAGGGAATCATGGGTGCGACCCCGGCGGCGAGGGAAAGCGTCAGTAGTTTGCGGGTGAACCAGCCTTTAATTTTTGGCCGGGCTTCCTTCCAGACGAAGTAGTCCCAGGCCAACA